>WNFD01018246.1_pt1 | contig 12020 bp, 16 predicted proteins | sample 5400491 | NCBI WGS metagenome assembly WNFD01 (sample SAMN13153343, study PRJNA577476) | soil metagenome | isolation source: 120 cm saprolite under Douglas fir tree site 2 hole 2 replicate 2 | place: USA:California | collected 2015-04-18 | reverse complement strand
GCCATGCTGCCCATCATGCCGCCGCCCATCATGCCGCCGGCCTGAGGTGCGCTGTTTGCAGTAGCCAAGGCGATGGCGGGCTCGTCAAGAGTCGCTGTCCAGCCGCCGGACTCGTCTGAACCAGGAAGGCATGGGCCGACGCCGCGATTGGCATCAGCACAATGATGGCGAAGGCGCCTGCGCCAGCTGCGAGGTACCGGCGCATTCCCATCACGACCTGGGCCCTCAGGGTGCCGTTCGCCAGCTAGCCGCTTGGCGCGTAGGTCCCTTGCATGTCCGGCTGCCACAGCTGCTCGTTGATGACCGCACCGGTGCAGTCCTGGATGTTGATCTGATTGACGACGGCGCCGCCCCTCTTGAGCTCAAACTCCCAGTAGCCGTGGTGCTGCTCTCCGTCCCCCAGTTCAGTAGAGGTGGCACTGGCCGCAAGCGCCCGAGCATCAGACTCCGACCTGGGAGTCGCGCAGGTCGCGCCCATCATTCCGTACTGCGAGTCCCACATCATGTTGGGACCCATTTCCGGCCCGAGATCCCCAGACGTACGGCTGACGTAGACCTCAGGGCCCTTGAAGCCGGCGCGGTCGTTGAACTCCACCTCGTAGAACGCCGGGAAGATATGGACCTCGTCCACGGTCAGCCAGTCCCAGCCGCGTCCCCGCACGGCCGCAAGGGCTGCTGGTACGGCGTCCTGTGGTCTTGAGACCGGGCCAGCGCCCTGCCTCCATACCATCATGGGTTCGGCCATGCTGCCCATCATGCCGCCGCCCATCATGCCGCCGGCCTGAGGTGCGCTGTTTGCAGTAGCCAAGGCGATGGCGGCGCCGCAACCGGCGAGTCCCACGACCAGGGCCGCGACTCCTGCGAGGAGCAGGGTCCGGCCGCTCATGAACCTGTCCCGCCGCCTTTCAAGTCCGACCGGATGCGCTCATATTCTTCGCGCGTAATCTCGCCTCGGGCGTAGCGCCGCTGCAGGATCGTCATCGGGTCTTCGGGCGACCCCGACGTCGTGTTCGATCGTTGCCGCTCGCTCCCCGCCAGGCGGGGAATCGCCCATACGGCCAGCAGGATGATCCCAACGAGGACCAGCAGGCCGAAGAGCATCATCAGGAGGCCGAACCAGATCCAGCCGCCGCCCATCATGTCCATCTACCTTCAGCTTACCCAGCGCCGGCTGCGCCACGCGCTGAACAGGGGCACTCCGACCGCGGCTGCCAGCAAGAGCAGAAGCCCTGCCTGTAGGGGCAGAGGAAGACCCCGTAGCCCTGCCGCCAGGTCCCCGGCCCGCTCCGTCGCCCAGCGATTCCACGCCGTCAGCCACTCCGGCGAGTAGCTCATCTGGCCCGTGAGTGCAAGGTAAAGGGCCCCCGCAGCGATGGCGAGGAACATCACGCCGGCGACCAGTTCGGACCATGGAATCCGGCGGTTGCCGACCTGTAACGGTCTCAAGCGCCATCGGGTGGCGCCGGCCGGCAACCGGTCCCAGAACAGGGCCGCCAGAAAGAGGGGAAAAACCATGCCGAACGCGTAGGAAAGGCCGAGTCCCAGCGCCCCAGGCACCGAGTTCGCGAGCGCCGAGAGCGCGACCACGCCGACGACGACAGGGGCGCAGCAGGAGCTCGCGATTCCCGACACCAATCCCAGTAAGAAGACGGAACTTGCGCTGTCGCCTCCGACCCGAACCCGGAGTGTCGGCATCGCGAGCATCCACTGCCGGCCCGTTAGCATGCCCATGGCGAGCAGAGCGAGGAAGATGCCGACCAGGAAGAAGATGATCCGGCGCTGGGCGGCGAAGACCTGGCCGAGCGCGCCAACCCCCAGGACGACCGGTAACAACACGGCCGCGACCCCAGCGGCGAACACGAGGGCGGTGATGGGCAGCCGTTGCCGCCCCCGGGCCGCGGCGGTGCCGATGAAGGTCGGCAGCAGCGAGACGACGCAGCAGGGTGCGAAGAGGGCCAGGATGCCGCCCAGGAACGAGGCCGCCAGGGAGCTCGAGTAAACGAGAGCGTTCACACCAGGCCCTGCACCCGCAGCCATTTCCGGAGCGCGCCCTCCGATACACGACCGTAGCCGAAGAGCCTGCCCTCGATGTAAACCGCGGGGGCGAACGGGACGCCGTCTCGTTTCACCAGCTCGTTCCCGTCAGCGGCGTTCCAGTCCATCGCGTCGATTCTCAAGCGGTCGGCCAGCACGCGTTCGAGGACCGTTCGGGCATGCTCGCAGAGGTGACAGTTGGGCGTCGTGACGAGCGTCGCTCGCACGGGTGCGGAGGACGCCTCAGGCTTGCTTGAGCGCTGCCAGAACATCATCGACGGCCACGTGCATGGTGTCAGGCGCGAGCTGCTTCCAGCGGACATGCCCGCTTGCATCGATCACGAAGATGGAATGGCCGTCCACGTCACCCATGTCCATGCCGCCCGGAATCCGGAAGACGCCGAAGGCCGAACCGAGCGCATGGTTGCGGTCCTCGACGATCGGGAAACCCAGCTGCAATTGGCCGGCGAGCGACTTTGACTGATCGACCGGGTCGACGCTGACGGCGACCACCTTCGCGCCCAACGCCGTGATCTCCTGCAACCGGTTCTGCAGCTCCACGAGCTGCTTCTGGCATGCCCCTCAACCGTATCCTTCATAGAAGTAGACGACGACCTTCGAGCCGCGGAGCTGCTGCAGCGACAGCGTCTGGCCACTGGTGGCCGGCTGGGCGATGGATGGCGCCTCGGCGCCGGTGGCGACGCCAGATCCGGCCGGTTGTGTGCCCTTGAGGATCCAGATCAGACCGGCGAGCACGAGAACGCCGGCGATCCCGATCAGCCCCCAATTCCGCAGAGGCGACCAGTCGCGTACCGGCTTCCGTTTGCCGGTAGCGGGCTGGCGGCGGGGTGCCGGACGATTCTTGCTCAGGAGGCCGGGCGCTCCTGGTCCGCTGGGGTTGATCCGTGTGCATCGCGCAGCAGCTCGATCTCCCGCTCAAGGCGGGTGATGCGGGCATCGGGTGACTCTTGCTGAGCGGACGGCGTCGTTTTCGGTGAACGCATCATGAACCACATCATCAGCCCCATCGAAACGGGGCAGGCAAGGATCAGTACGTAGGGCAAGAATTGAGACATGAAGGACCTCCTAGATATCTACGAGGACTCTATAGTAGCAGCCCCTCAGGCGCTCCCAAAAAGATGGGCGACGCACCAGGCGGAGTTCAGGGTGATAAGGACTCCGGCTGCCGAGCCCACCCAGAGCGGCATCGGGATCGTCTGGCGGGGGAGGTCATCCCCAAGCACTTGCGCCACGCGGAGCCTGGCGGCGCCGGCGAAGGCAGCCGTGCCGTGGGTTTCTAGATACGACCCGATCTTCCAAAGCGCGCCAGCGAGGGGCGACCGGCCTGCACACCGGATGGCTGCGCGGTCGGCCGCCAGTTCCGATGTTTCCCGACGGCGGTCGGCCCACCACGCGACCACTGGCAGCCAGAAGAGGATGTCGGCCATGGCTTGCTGCATCGCTCGCCGGAGGGGATCGAAGCGGCGGAGGTGGTGCTGCTCATGCGCCAGCACCGCCACCAGTTCGTCCGGTGATAGCTCGCTGACCAGGCCTTCGCTCACCAGAATGGAGGGTGTCAGTCCCCCGTGGCAAAACGCGACGGGAGCGTTGGCCGTGACGTATTCAAGGCGTTGGGCTCCAGCACGCGCTGCCCCAATGGAAAGGGTCCACGGCGCCGGCGCGCGCTGCATCCGGTGGACCGCCGTGGCCCCCTGGGCCAGGATCCAGACAACCCTGGTCAGCCAGGCGATGGTCATGGCGCCGAGAAGTGTGACGCTCGCCAACCCAATGGCCAAGGGCCATCGCAGCGGCGGAGCCATCGAGGCGCACGTTCCGGGCAAGCGACAGGTCGCCAACCAGCTGCCGCACGCCAGTGCTAGGAGCGTGGCTCCGCCGATCAGAACGGCATACTGCTTCATTGCCTACCCAATTCCCGCAGGCGCTTCCGCTGCTCCGAATCCAACTCCTCGATGCGCGCGGCGAAGGCGATGAGGGCAGCGTCGCCGTAGCGCCTTACCAACTGCGCGACGTCCTGACGGCTCGCGCGAGTCACGAACTCCTCCGGCCTCAGAGCTACCCGGTACTCATGAGCCTTTTGTTGTGAGATCGCCCGCGCGTGAAGGAGCCCCTTGGTGGCGAGCCGCACAACCGTCGTCATGATCGTTGTGTAGGCGAGCTCCGACATCTCCCGTTGGACATCGCGGACGGTGAACGACTCGCCAACCTGGCCGGTCCAAATGACACGCATGATTCGTGCCTCGAGCGGCCCCAAAAGACCCAGCGCGCGATTCAATCCCTTTTGTGCCATTTTGCGGTGCAGCCCGGTCGCCGGCAGACCTAGTACTACTGGAATATAGGAGAAGTGCAGCTGGACGGCAAGCGTGGGCGGCGTTCCGAACTGGACGCGACGTTCCTGGTGCTGGTTGGCATCGCCTGGGCCAGCGGGCTGGTTTACCTCGTTGTTCGAGCCAATCTCCCGTCACCGGTGCGGCTCGTCATCGTCGATGGGCTCCACGTCTACGTGGGCCTCGCCTCCATCGTCTTTGTCATCGCCCTACTGGCGACCCAGGCTCCCCTTCGCGCATTTCAGACCGGGCGCGCCTTGCGGCAACTTCGGTGGCTGCTCGGCGGTCTCTACCTGGTGCTCTTTGGGGCCGGCGCGCTCCTCGCCCTTCCCTGGTCAGCACCCGTGCGCACTTTCTTTGTCGATCTTCATCTCCTGGCTGCCGTCTGGAGTGTCGTACCGACTGGCTGGTATCTCGTGCACGATCGCTCGGCGACGTTGCGTAGCGGCATGACGAGCCGCTCCGTGGTTGCCCTGGTTTTGATTCTTGCCCCGGCTGCGCTCGTCGTCGTCATTGCCCCCCGGATGATCGCTCCGCTTACGTTGACCGGCGCCGGGGCGGCCTGGCGGGAACAGGGTCTCCCGCAGCGATTCATTGATCGAATGGCGACGAGTCCCAATGGCCAAGACCTTGTCGCCGGTGGGGAGGGATTGTACGTGCGTCGCCCGAGCGACCAGCGCTGGCAGCAGGTCGCATTCCCGTCCGAGCTGGTGCTGAGTGTGGCGCTGTCCCCGATCGCGGCGTACGTCGGCACGACCCACGGAGTCTACGCGAGTGAACAGGTCGGCGGGCCGTATCGAAAGTTGCCGTTACCTTCCTTTGAGGTCCATGGGATTGCCGTTGACTCGCAGGATCCAAATGTCATCTGGGTGAGCTCACGCGGCGGCTTCTGGCTTTCAGCGAATGGCGGTCACGCGCCGGCTCGATGGGCCAGGGCATCCGGTCCTTTGACGGACGCACCTGGACAAAGTCCGACGCCGGGCTCGCGAGCCATGGAGGTAGCGGCGCCATTCACGTCGTGGCAATCACTGATACAAGGGGGTCTCGTGCGTACGCGGCCACGATGCTCGACGGCGTCGCGGTCAGCACGGACGGAGGCCGCAACTGGTCACCGCTGCGCGCTGGACTGCCGCCCGGCTCAGTCTGGCGTGTGCTGGAAGTCGGTCGTACCCTGCTTGCCGCAACGAACAGTGGCATCTTCGCCTACCCGCTCGATCTGTCGCCTCCTCCGGACGTAGCTTGGTGGCTCGTGATTGTCGGCGCGAGCCTGGCCTCGGCGTTAGCCGCCAGCTGGCTGCTCCATCTGCCGCGGGGAAGACCGTTTTGAGTCGGCGCCGTGATGATGGAGGAGCGCGAAAGCGAGCGCGACGCCCATCAGCTCAGACGCCTTCGTCGTAATGCTGACGGCGTCGATGGCTTCCGTCGGTCCCAGCGTGAACCCGCCCTGAGCGCTGGGCGTCAATGGAAGGCCGATCACCACGTGCGCGGCGTAAAGCACGATCAGCGCGACGTTGAGGGCGATGACGGCGTAGTAGGCAAGTCGGCGCGGCCCCAAGATCACGACGCTGGCCAGACCAAGCTGGATCAGACCCGAAGCGAGGAAGCCGAGCCCCAGCAAGGGTGATTCGTCGGCGTGCTCGCCGAGCAGCAGCAGGTGGAAGGAGGCCGCGATCAGTAAGAGGAGGCCCAGGACAAGTCGCGATTGATCCGCGTGCAAAGGCCTCAACCTTGCAAACAGCGCCGTAGCGACGAATGTACTTCCGATAACAAGGGCGAGAAGGCCGGCGACGCCGACCAGTGGCCAGAGATTGCGGGGTGCCGGCGTCAGTACAGACAGGGCAACGAAGAGCGTCGAGCCCAACAAGCTCGCCAGGGCAACCCACAGGGGCCGCCTTGATCGCTGGCGTGAATGGAATGTGCTCACGTCAGAGGGTAGAATGGTTCAACCTACTATCCCGAGATCGGAGGTGACAGCCATGATGGGGGCGAAGCGCCTGATCGAGGACAGCCGAGCGGTCAGTCGGCGTAGCTTCTTCGCCATTCTGGGATGGGGGGCGTTTGTCGTCGGGAGCACGATCGCCTTGTTCCAATCGGTGCGCTTCATTTTTCCCAACGCCACCTATGAAGCGCCCAATGCCGTTAAGTACGGACCACCGTCAGATTTTGCGGTGGGTTCGACCACCGTCTTCATCACCGATCGAGTCGTGATCAATCGGGATCCTGATGGCATCTACGCGTTCAACCTGATCTGCACGCATTTGGGGTGTACGCCACGCTCGTTTCCGGACGTGACGAGCGATCTGGTAGCGGAAGGCATCCTCAGTATCAAGGATCCTCAGACAGGCCAAGCCGCCACACGCCAGAACCCGGCGTTGCCCGGGTTTAAGTGTCCCTGCCATGGCAGCCGTTATTTCCGTGACTCGATCAACTTCTTCGGACCTGCGCCGCGCCCCATGGACCACATTCATGTTGAGCTTGCGCCAGACGGCAAGCTGCTCGTCGACCGAGGATCGTTCGTCGACTTGACATTCCGCTTGAAGGTCTGAACGCGGGCCGCGGGAATCGAGCCCCTCCCATACCCCTGGTGGGTATACTAAAGGCCATGAAGCCAAGTTATGCGAAGGATAGGGAGGCGCTTCTCACGCGCCTCAGCCGCGTCGAGGGCCAGGTCCGAGGGGTCAAGCGGATGGTGGACGAGGAGGCCTATTGCATCGATGTCTTGACGCAGATCAATGCGATCAAGGCAGCCATTGACCAGGTTGGGCTGCTGCTACTCGAAGACCACATCAAGGGCTGCGTCACCAGCGCCGTGCGCCAGGGCGATGAGTCAAAGGTCACCGAGCTGGTCAAGGCTGTCGAACGCTTTGCCAAGGCCTGAGGACGGGATTTGAGCTGATGCAGGTTCTGGCGGCCATCGCCGACAGCCTTCGGACGGCCTTCTTCATGTTCTGGGATACACTCTGGCCGCTCATCTTCGGGTTCGGCCTGTCCGGCGTCGTCCAGGCGTTCGTCTCTCGCTCGGACATGCAACGTGTGATGGGCGATCACCGGCCAAAAACGCTCGGCATCGCCTCGATCTTGGGCGCCGCCTCGTCGTCCTGCTCCTACGCTGCCAGCGCGATGGCCAAATCGCTCTTCCAGAAAGGCGCCGACTTTACGACGGCGATGGTGTTCATGCTGGCGTCTACCAACCTGGTCATCGAGCTGGGCCTCGTGCTCTGGGTCCTGATCGGCTGGCAGTTCGCGCTCAGTGAGTATGTCGGCGGCATCGTCATGATCGCGCTGCTTGCCCTGGTGGCCCGTTTCTTCTTCCGGCCGGCCCTGATCGAGCGAGCTCGCCAGCGTCTGGCCGAGCAGTCCCCATCGACTGCCAATGAAAAGTCCATGGGCGTGGCGGGCAAGGAGCCGGTGGCGTCACTCGCTCAGCGCCTACGTTCACCCGCCGGCTGGGTTAACGCCGCCACCTACACCATGGCTGACCTGGTGATGCTCCGAAGGGAAATGGTCGTCGGTTATCTGGTCGCCGGATTCCTGGCCGTCCTGGTTCCGAACAGCCTCTGGAACACCATCTTCTTCCACGACCACGGATTCGCGACATCCGTGGAGAACGTGATCGTCGGCCCGCTGATCGCCATCCTGAGCTTCGTCTGTTCGATCGGCAACGTCCCGCTGGCGGCCGCCCTCTGGAAAGGCGGGATCAGCTTTGGCGGCGTGGTCAGCTTCATCTTCGCGGACCTGATCACCTTTCCGTTGCTCTTGATCTACCGTAAGTTCTATGGGTGGGCATTGACGCTGCGGATCCTGGCGGCCTTCTGGCTGGTGATGGCGGCGGCAGGTCTCGCGACCGAATACCTCTTCGCGGGAGCCGGCCTCGTTCCGGTCGGGCGTCCGGCGCAGGTCGTCCAGCCATCCTTCCAGTGGAACTACACCACGTATCTCAACCTCGTATTCCTGGGTGTCTTCGGTCTGCTCCTCTGGCTGTATCGGAATCGTGAGCGACTGGGCGGCGGAGCTGGGTATGCCATCGACCCGGTGTGTGGGATGCAGGTCGAGAGGCAACTGGCACCGGCGACTGCGGGCAGCGGTGGTCAGACGTACTTCTTTTGCTCAGACCGCTGTCGGGACCGATTCGTCGCCGATCCCGATCGCTTCCGGGCCGGTGACACGGGGCGGTTCAACGACGACGAAATAAGGAGGCCCACGATGAGCCAGGAAATCGATCCGGTTTGCGGGATGACGGTGGAACCAGAATCGGCAGCCGCCAAGACCGAGTACGCAGGCAAGACCTATTACTTCTGCAACCCGGGATGCGCGAAGGCGTTCGAGCGTAAACCCGAAGCCTTCGTCGACGCGACACGCTCCGCGTGACGGCCTCACCGAACGTCGCCCGGTCGACGACCGTGGTCCTCGATGTCTCGGGACTTCAATACGCAACTGAAAAGGCCGTCGTAGACACGGTCCTTTCTCGCCGGCCAGGGGTGCGGCTGGTGAAGGCGAACCCGGTCTCGCAAACGGCCACCGTGACCTTCGATCCAGGGGTGACCTCGGTGCGCGACCTCGCTCAGTGGATCAAAGAGTGCGGATACCACTGTGCCGGCCAGTCGGTGCCCGATCACCTTGGTGACCCAATGGCGGAGCCGAACGGCGCGGCAGCCAAACTGTCCATCCAGGTGGCCGACCAGGCGCAGCCGGTCACTGCTGAACACCAACAGCACGAGGCCGCGATGCGCTCACCGGAGGAGGTCATGGGGCACGGCGGCCACGCCGGCATGTCGATGGACGCCATGGTCGCAGACATGCGCAACCGCTTCCTGGTGGCGGCCATTTTTTCGGTCCCAATCCTGCTCTGGTCGAGCATCGGCCGAAACGTGTTGCATTTCACGGTTCCTGCACCGTTCGGTCTTCGCGACGACCTTTTCCAGCTCGTCCTCAGCCTGCCCGTCATCTTCTATTCGGCCAGTATCTTTTTCTCGGGAGCCCTTCGGGCGCTCCGGGCTCGCACGCTGGACATGATGGTGTTGGTCGCGGTCGCCATTGGAGCCGGCTCGACCTACTCCGTCATCGTCAGCCTCACAGGTGGCGGCAACGTGTTCTATGAGGCGTCGTCGGTGCTGGCCACCTTCGTCTTGCTCGGCCACTGGTTCGAGATGCGGGCCCGGGGCGGGGCCAATGACGCCATCCGCAAGCTGCTCTCGCTGGCCCCGCCGATGGCGCTCGTCATCCGTGGCGGCGAGCCAGTCGAGGTCCCCACCTCGGAGGTCAAGGTAGGCGACCTGTTCCTCATCCGGCCGGGTGCGAGGGTCGCGGTCGATGCGGAAGTTGAGGAAGGCCAGAGCGAGGTCGATGAGTCGGTGGTCACGGGGGAGAGTCTGCCGGTCTCCAAAGAACCTGGGTCAAATGTGATCGGCGGTTCGATCAACAAGAACGGAACCCTGCGGGCGCGCGCCGTCCGGGTGGGCGCTGACACGGCGCTCGCGCAAATCGTCAAGCTCGTGCAAGAAGCCCAGAACTCCAAGGCCCCGGCGCAAGAATTGGCCGACCGCGCCGCCTTCTGGCTCGTCCTCGTCGCGCTCATTGGGGGCGCCGGAACGTTCGTCGTCTGGCTGCTCGTCAGCGGGTCGGTATCCGTTGCCATTCTCTACGCCATCACGGTCGTGGTCATCACCTGCCCGGACGCCCTGGGACTGGCCACGCCGACCGCCATTATGGTGGGGACCGGCCTCGGCGCAAAGCGGGGAATCCTGTTCAAGAACGCAATGGCGCTGGAGGCAGCCGCGCGCATCCAGACCGTGGTGTTGGACAAGACCGGCACCCTGACCAAAGGTGAACCGGAGGTCACCGACGTTGTTGTTGACGGTGTTCCGGAAGCCAATGTCCTCCGAGTCGCCGCGGCGGTTGAACGCGAGTCCGAGCATCCCCTGGCTCAGGCGGTCGTCAATTACGCCGACGCTCATGATGTCGCCAAGGCTGCGGCCGAAGGGTTTGAGAATGTCCCAGGGCAGGGCGCCATCGCCCGGGTCGACGGGAAGCGGGTGTTGGTCGGCAATGCGAGGCTGATGGCTCGGGAGTCCGTCTCCCTGGGCGCGCTCGAGAGCCACGGCGCCGATATGGCAGCGGAGGGCCGCACCATGGTGTGGGTTGCCATCGACGGGCGCATGGCGGCATTGATCGCCATCGCCGATGCGCCACGTCCGACCTCCGCAGCGGCCATTTCCAGCCTGCGAAAGCAAGGCGTGCAGGTCGTCATGCTGACCGGCGACAACGAAGCCACGGCCCGTCGCATCGGTCGCGAGCTCGGCATCGAAACCGTGATCGCCGAAGTGCTCCCGGCCGATAAGGCCAGCAAAATAGTAGAGCTACAGCGGAGCGGCCGAAAGGTGGCCATGGTCGGGGACGGCGTCAACGATGCCCCTGCCTTGGCTCAGGCTGACCTCGGCATCGCGATCGGTGCGGGGACGGATGTGGCGATCGAGACGGCGGACGTGGTGCTCATGCGGTCTAATCCGCTCGACATCCCAACGGCGCTGACGATCGGTCGCGGCACCTTGCGGAAGATGCGCCAGAACCTGGGGTGGGCGGTCGGCTACAACGGCATTGCGTTGCCCATCGCCGCCGGTGTGTTTGCGCCGCTGGGCCTCGTCCTACGACCCGAGATCGCGGCCCTCTCGATGTCGGGCTCGAGCCTTTTGGTTGCGGTAAACGCGCTCTTGCTGAGAGGATTGTCTCTGCCCGTACCGCCTGAAGCCGGCCAACCCCCTGGGTTAGCTCCCAGCGAACTGCGGACCCAAAAGGTTGCGTAAAAGACTGACCACGGCCGAGTCGTTCCCAACGTAGATGACGAGAACCCTCCCCTTAAGAAAGAGGTGGGGCGGCGCGACCCAGTCAACGATCGTATTTGCGGTCCCGCTACCATCGGCTCGGATCTGATGCGCATCAGCCTGGGCGTCCGCGGCCGAAGCGTATTCAAAGAGCTGCACGTCAGCTGGCGCGGCTAGGAGCGTGCCGCTTAACCGGACCGTCGTCTCAGATTGCGGGTGGAGGAACGGTTGCGCCACAGTGCCGGAGATGTCCACCGTGACACTCTTGCGGAGCGCGTCGATCAGGCTTACCTGATCCTGGACGGGGCCCCCATGGCTTTGCGGGGGCGTCCCGCAAGCCGTCAGTAGAAGCCCGATGATTACCATCAGACGTTTCACTTTCCACCCCTTTATCTGGCTCGACATGCGCGAAAGCACCCGTCGGCAAACCGTTCCACGGGGGTCCGCTACCAGTCTGGAACTTTCTTGTTGAGCCGTTCGTCTCAAAGGACGGGAGATGGAGTTGCACCGATTCCGCCGGATCATCGGGGTCTCCAGGTTCCTGGGACTTCCCGATCAACTACTTCCGCAAGTAGCGGTCTTCGCTAACGATCTGGGGTGTGGGTTAGCCGCCTCGGGGATTCGAACCCCGGACCAATGGTTTACAAAACCATTGCTCTACCGCTGAGCTAAGGCGGCTCGCCGGTGCGAACTTAGTTTATTGCGTATCGCAAGCCGTGATTCGAATTGCCGGGCTTTCCTCCGGGGTGCTCACGCCGATAGCCTTGGGACATGGCGGGTGCCGCGCGCTCCAATCGGGCCGTAGTCGACCTCGCGGCCTTCC
>WNFD01006150.1_pt1 | contig 12020 bp, 11 predicted proteins | sample 5400491 | NCBI WGS metagenome assembly WNFD01 (sample SAMN13153343, study PRJNA577476) | soil metagenome | isolation source: 120 cm saprolite under Douglas fir tree site 2 hole 2 replicate 2 | place: USA:California | collected 2015-04-18 | reverse complement strand
TTCAGGCGGCCCGCAAGAGCGATGTCGTTGTTCTCTCCTGGACATCGCCGCAACAAACCACCGACGGAGCGTTGGTGAGCAAGGCAGGAAAAACCATCGTCCGCCGCGCCACCGGGGAAAGCCCGCCGGTCGTCGTTCGCGAACTTCCACTGCCCCCCGCTTCGAAAGGCGCTCAGGAACAGGGCACCTTTAGGGAATCCCTGGCGACGCAGATCGCCTCAGGCGCCGGCGACTTTGCCATTTACACCGTCGAAGTCACCAACAGCCAGGGCCGCAGCGACGGAATTTCCAATCGGGCGGTGGTTCCTCTGGTCGCCACTCCGCCGCCTCCGGAAGGTATTCAGGTGACACTGGTGCCCGAAGGCGTCAGTGTGACCTGGAAGCAGGACTGGCCGCCTCAGCCTCCCTCCAGGCTTAAAGCTCAGTACGCGTATCTCATCAGGCGACGGCTTGAAGGCGCAAACAAGCCGGTTACGGTCACCCGAATATTCGCCGGCAATCAGGCCACTTTTTTTATCGACTCGGGCATTGAGTGGGAAAAGCAGTATCAATACTGGATTACCCCCGTCACCCTCTGGCAATCGGACGCCGGAGAAAAAGGCGAGGTCGAGGGCGACGATTCCACCGTGGTATCGATCGCGGCCCGCGATGTCTTTCCGCCCGCGGTGCCGGCCGGCGTGCAGGCCGTTTTCTCCGGGTCGGAGCAGAACCTGTTCATCGATCTGACATGGACCGCCAACTCGGATGCCGACCTCGCGGGCTACAACGTCTATCGTCATATCGCGGGCGCCCCCCCGGAAAAGATCAATACCGAACTGGTAAAGACACCTTCATTCCGCGATTCCAAAGTCCGTGCCGGGACGAAATACTTCTATGCGGTCTCCGCGGTGGACCAGCGCGGCAACGAAAGCGGCAAATCGGAAGAGACCAGCGAGCAGGTCCCCTGATCGCCGGAATTGCCAAAATTGGTGATTGCCAAAATCGGGTCACGGCTGCTCCTGCACACCTGAACCCTGCCGGTCTTCAAGGGCGGTTTCCAATTTTGGCAGTTTTGGCAATCCGTTAGAATGGGTCAGCCATGATCTATTGCCGATTCCTCTCCTCCACCGGCCCGCAGTTCGGGCTCGTCGAAGCCGATCACATCACGCACATCCTGTCAGCGAAAGAAGACGGCTTGCCCGATGCGGGGCGTCCGCAGAAGATCTCGCCGCAGGCACTGGCGTCAGCGAAGCTGCTGGCTCCGGCCACGCCCTCAAAGATCATCTGCGCCGGCCGCAATTATCTCGACCACGCCAAAGAACTCGGCAATGAAGCTCCGACTTCGCCTCTGATTTTCATGAAGCCTCCGTCTGCGATCATCGGACCCGGCGATACCATTCTGCGACCGAAGATCTCCAAACGCGTCGATTTCGAGGGAGAACTGACCGTAGTCATCGGCAGGACCTGCCGTCATTTGCGCGACGATGAGGACGTTCGAAGCTATATCGGCGGCTACCTCTGCGCCAACGACGTCACCGCCCGCGATCTGCAGAAGACCGACGACCAGTGGACGCGGGCCAAGGGCTTTGATACGTTCTGTCCGCTGGGGCCGATCGTGAACAGCGATATCGATCCATGGAAAGGCGTGGTGCTGGAAACCCGTGTAAACGGCCAGCTCAAACAGCACGGCAACACCGTGGACTTCATCTTCCCGCTCGACGTGCTGCTGCGCTACATTTCCCGCGTCATGACCCTGCTGCCCGGCGACCTGGTGCTGACCGGAACTCCGGCGGGAATCGCTCCGGTGGTGGCGGGCGATGTGATTGAGATCAGCATCGAGGGGCTGGGTACGCTGAGGAACCCCGTGGCGGACGATCAAACGGAATAACGAAAAACTTTCAAGCCCCTTGTCATCCTGAACGCAGCGCGAACGCATGTGAGCGCGCAGTGAAGGATCCCCACAGCGTTTCGGTATTACTTGCTCTGTCAGAGCAAAATTTCATGAGGGCTTTGCAGCGAGCCGGTATGTTCGGCATCCTCGGGATCCTTCACTGCGCGCTCACATGCGTTCGCGCTGCGTTCAGGATGACAAGAGAGCTTAGCGTAATGTATTTCCCCGCCCGACACTGACCGCCGATCCTTCCGCCAAAAATGCCGAAAGCGGCGGGCTTTTCAGCACCCCCGCCAGGTCCTTTCCATATAACTCCTCGACATCACCGGTGAACTTCGCTTCAGCCCCGGTCCATACCTTCCACGACGGATGCTCGACCCGATACTCCACACTGCTTCCGTCGCGCTGCGCCGCATAACCCCAGTAGTGTTCGGTGATGAATTGTTCTTCCGACCCTTCATCCGGCATAAAAGCTTCGCCCTGCGTGGCGATTTGCAGGCTGCTCCATCCTGAACGGGTGCGCCATTCGTATTGAACCTGCGGCAGCTCGATTCGATGTCGCATCGGCAATGAGACGTATTTTTCGTTGTAGACATTGCGAGCGATCTTAGCGATGGCCCATTTGGGAACGACCTCCCGGACAAACACCACGCCCCGCCGCACCTCGTCCCCGGCGCGGCTGCGGACGTAAAACCGGAGATTGACCTCGTCGAAATCGCGATGAAACGGTATGGGAATTCCCAGGACGCGGGTGTCGAGAAACCGGAATCCCACCAGGCTGACATAGAGCCTGCCCTGCCACCTGTCGAGTTCCGTGCCGGCGGGCACCAGGGCATTCAGCAGGCCCGGATCGACTTCATAATTCAGCATTGCGAGCATGCGCCATTCGGCGGTAAGAAAGGGTGAGGATGCCATCCCTTTCAGCCTGACCGAAACCCCGTGATTTGGCAATTCCCATTTTGCGGCGCTCACCAGTTGGTCGAGGAGCTACAACGGCAAAGAAACCGTTCTGAAGGAATTATTCGGTCCCTTGCGGAACACGCTGGAAGGAAAGATTTCGACGACCGCCGTGCGGTTGATCGCGGAAGACGATCTGGTGGTCGTCGAAGCGCGCGGCAACAACATCACCCGCACCGGCAAGCCTTACAAAAACACTTACTGCTTTGTCGTTCGCGTGACCGGCGGCAAACTGCGGGAGCTGACTGAATACTGCGATACAGCGCTGGTGACTTCAGCACTCGGAGATCCCGCGGCGTAAACCTCGCGGAACGCTATTGCCGCTGATTTCCGCTGATAACACAGATAAAAGCAGCCGGTCGATAACATCGTCTTCTTTTGGCTTTATCTGCGTTCATCAGCGCCCATCAGCGGCAAATGATTTTCTCCCGCCGAATATGAACATGTTCATATATTTGCGGCGTGAGCCTGCTGTCAGCACAGTCAAAATCCTCAGGGAGAAGATTGTTATTATTCTCATGGGAACCTGACTGCCACTCATGATGAACCTCGCGCCACGCCTTTTCGTTCTACCCGGACTGATCGCCGCCGCGGCGATCGCCGGCACCGCACTCTGGATTTATAAACACCGCAAGACTCCGGAACAGATCGAGCGGGAGCGCCGGCTGCGCATCAGCGAAATCGGCAGAATCACCACCGGCACGGTCATCGATGTAAGTGAGTTGGAGTCCGGGAAGCGGGGCGAGTTGCAACTGCTGATCTTTCGCTACGACGTCTCCGGTGTCAGTTATGAGGCATCGCAGGACGTGACGCATCTCCGCCATCTGGTCGATCTGCACACCTGCCGCATCGGACTGCCGGCCTCGGTTCGCTACGACCCCTCCAATCCTGGGAACTCGATTGTGGTCGCGGAAACGTGGACGGGACTCAGGCAATAAAAGATTGATAATTGCCAAAATCTGTAATTGCCAAAATTGAAACCCGGTGCCGCCAGGTTTTCAATTTCGGCAATTTTCAATTTTGGCAATTTTGGCAATCTTATTTTTCTGACAATGCCGCCACCACCCTGTCGAACTCTTCGAGCGAGGCGTACTTCAGCACAATCTTTCCTCTGCCCTTGCGGTCTTCGATTTCAACCTTTACTCCGAGAGACCGCTCCAGGGTGCGGGCTGCCTCCCGAACATTGGGATCGACAGGCTTCGCTTTGTGTTTCTTCTTACCCGCGCCTTCCGGGTTCATCAGCTCCGAGATGAGTTCCTCGGTCTGGCGGACGGACATGTTTTTGGATGTGACCTGAGCGGTCACCTTCGCCAGGATGTCCGCGTGGCCCGAGAGTGAACAAAGCAGTTTGCCGTGCCCGAGAGTCAGATTCCCTTTTTCCAGGTGATCGAGCACGTCTTCAGGCAGCTTGAGCAGGCGGATAAAGTTGGCGATCGAAGCGCGGTCTTTCCCGGTGCGCGTGGCGATCTGTTCCTGGGTCAGACTGAATTCGCGGCTGAGACGTTCGAAAGCCCGCGCCTGCTCCACCGGATTCAGATCCTCTCGCTGAAGGTTTTCGATGATGGTGATCTCCATGGCCTGCTCATTGGAGATCTCGCGCACGACAGCGGGAATCGTAGTCTTGCCTGCCTGCCTGGACGCCAGCCAGCGTCGTTCACCGGCCACCAGTTGATACCGGCCGCCCTGAAGCGGACGAACCACGACCGGCTGTACCACACCGCTTACCTTGATCGAATCCGCGAGCTCTTTCAGGGCCTCTTCACGCAGATGCCGTCGTGTCTGGTAGGGATTCGGTTCAATCATCTCAATCGGTATATCGTTCGCGCCGGACTTATGCGACGAACCCGGCACCATGGTTGGTCCGCTCCTGCCCGGCAGCAGCGATTCCAGCCCGCGCCCCAATACTTTGCGTTTATCGTTCATTCTTTAGCCTCTGGCTTCTGGCTTCTCTGATTTGCTGCAATCACTGAAACTTGAGAGCCGACGAGATCAGTTTCTCGAATTTAAAATTTCAAATTTTAAATTTCAAATCTTCGTCCCGACTCCCCTGCGTTCCATCAGTTCCTTCGCCAGCCGGATATAGCTCTCAGCCCCCCGGGACCGGACGTCGTAGAGCACCACGGGCTTGCCAAAGCTGGGGGCTTCCGCGAGGCGGATATTCCTTGGAATAATGGTTTCCAGCAGCTTGTCGCCGAAGTGCTTTTTCAGCTCCTGATTGACCTGCTGTGCGAGGTTAGTGCGGTCGTCGAACATGGTCAGCACCACGCCCTCGATTTCCAGTTTGGGATTGAAACTGTCGCGAAGCCGGTTGATGGTATCGAGAAGTTCGCTGATGCCTTCAAGGGCGAAATACTCTCCCTGCATGGGAATGAGCACCGAATCGGCCGCCACCAGAGCGTTCAGGGTGAGCAGATCGAGCGCCGGAGGACAGTCGATCACGATGAAATCGAATTGATCGCGGACCTTTTCGAGGGCATCGCGGAGCCGGAATTCCCGATGATCGGCCGCCACCAGTTCGATGTTGGCGCCGATCAGGTTCTTGTGGGCGGGCAGCAGACTCAGGCCTTCCATCTCCGTGGGGCGAATCGCGCTGGTTGGCTCCGCCTCTTCCATCAGGATGTGGTAAGTGCTGAGCCGTTCCGGATCGCGCTGAAATCCCAGTCCGCTGGTCGAATTGGACTGCGGATCGCAATCCACCAGCAGCACTTTGACCTCGGCAGCGGCAAACGAAGCCGCGAGGTTAATGGCTGTGGTGGTCTTACCCACGCCGCCTTTCTGATTGGCGATGGCAATAATGCGTCCCATGGGATTTGTGAGGAGAGAGCAATTTGAATGTAGCACAGGCAAAGTCAAAACCATAAAACCTGAAATGCAGCGCGATATAGCCGCAACCAAAACCCCTCACCGCAGAGGACGCAGGGGGCGCAGAGATACGCAGGAAAAGCAAAAGCGGGTGGCAGATCTTCCCGTGCAGAAATCATCGCGAGCCACGAAGATTTCCGCTTCGAAGGGCTGCCACCTGTCTTTGCTTTTCCTGCGTTCTCTGCGCCCCCTGCGTCCTCTGCAGTGCTAATCATGAAAGCCTTCGCAGCTTGCGACGATTTTGACTCGGAAAAACAACCCCCCTGCCTGCGCTTTTCCCTGCGTCCTCTGCGCCCACTGCGTCCTCTGCGGTGAGGGGTTTTGGTTGCGGCTCCGTCGCGCTGTGGTGAGGGTTTTTTGGTTTTGATCGGATCGAATTGGCCCAAATTGTTCCACGTGGAACAAATGGCAACTCCGGGACTCGAATGTTCCACGTGGAACAATCCGGAATCAGGGATGCTCTTCTCGCTTACCCACGAGCAGAATCCTGGAGTGCCCGCCGGGGATCGCAATGGGGGGCTGCCATGCCAGCTTCAGACTCGCAGCACTTGCCGACTCGGCCTGTCCGGCTCCGATCATGATCGCCACCCGCCCGCCAGGCTTTGCCAGGGTCACAGCCAGGGGCAGTGACTCCTGAAACTTCTCGACCGCTCGCATCGTCACCAGGTCGGCGCGTTCTCCAAAGTCTTCCGCCCGGCCGCTAAACACCTTGGCATTGCCGAGACCCAGAGCCCGAATCGCCTCATTCAGAAACGCCGCTTTCTTTCCATTCGCCTCGATCAGGGTGAAACGAGAATGGCGACCGAACATCGCCATCGGAATTCCAGGAAAGCCGGCGCCCGATCCAAAATCGACCACTGTCAGGGCGTCTTCCACGGTCAGCAACTGCGCCGCCGCAAAGAACGACTCTCCGAAATGACGGCGAACAATTTCGTGGGGATCTCGAACGGAAGTCAGACTGATACGCGCATTCCATTTGCGAAGGAGCGTCACATAGGTTTCAATCCGCGCAAGGTCTTTCTCTTCAAGCTCGATATAGGGCCGCAAAAGGGAGGCAATCTCGGCAGTTGTCACGGATGCATCGTAAATCATTTTTCCGGAAAAGCTCTCACCGCACCGGACTGCCAACTTGCTGGGTACCTCAGAATCTTACGAACCGGTAACGGACTCCCGGAGATGGGTGTCCTCAGCGGAGTTACCCCGGAGGCTGTTTAAGTCGGCTGGCTTTTTAGACGTAGCAAGCTACGTCTCTACGGCTTCCTGACGACCTTGCGCACAGTCCCATCCTTAACCAGCAAAGCCCTCAAAAGCTCAGCTGCGGTTTTTCCCGATACGGGATGCACGATACCAGGCGCAATCTCGGCCAGCGGCTCCAAAACGAAACGACGCTGCTGCATCCCCGGATGTGGAATCGTCAAGTGCGGAGCATCGACCGTGAGATTGCCGAACAACAGGATATCGATATCGATCGTCCGCGGACCTTTCGGCTCAGTGCGTCGTCTCCCCATCGACTCTTCCAGGGCAAGAATCCCTCTGAGAAGCTCATTGGGACTAAGCACCGTTTCCAGGGCAACCACACAGTTGAGGTACCAGGGTTGTTCTCCCGCAACCTCAACCGGTTCGGTCTCATAAAATGACGACCGCGCGGAAACCTCGCCCAGCTGCCCGAGCCCCGCAATCGCGGATTCCAGCTGGGCGGCCCGGTCCGCGAGGTTTGAACCCATCGATAAATAGGCGGTGCGCTTTGACACTCAAAATCCTCTCAAAATCGCCTGCTCGCGGAACGGTCGTTGCCGAACCATAGTAGTAAACATCGGAATTCTCTCTATGCTCTTCTTCGTCCGGTGTGAATCAGCCTGCTGCCGGGTTGCGCAACCGATTACCAAAGCACCCATCCCTTGGTTACCTCGGTTACTGGCGACGCTCTCGGATTCAGGATATCTTGCAAACACTATGGCCCTGCAAGCACTCTTATTAAGTCCCGACCCTCACGCTCGTGAAACGCTTCACAACGTGCTCGACCATGCCAATATCGATGTACGTCTCTGCCATACTCCGGAAGAAGCGATTTACATCTTAAACCGCGAAAAGTTCGACGCCTTCCTGGTGGATTGCGACGACATCGAAGGCGCTCCATCTCTGCTGCAAAGCCTGCGGGAAAGCACCATCAATAAATCCGCTGTGGCCTTTGCTCTCATCAATGGCCAGACCAGCGTGGAAGAGGCCTTCCATCTGGGAGCCAACTTCGTGCTCGATAAACCCATCTCCGCCGACCGCGCCACGCGCAGCGTGCGCGCCGTCCACGGACTGGTCATGCAGGAACGCCGGCGTTTCCATCGCCATCTGCTGCGCGCCACCGGCGTGATCGTGGTGGACGAAGACACCGAACTTCCAATCACCATCACCACCATCAGCCGCGGCGGCATTTCCATCGAATGCTCTCGGCGTCTCGATCGCGGCGGTGCGGCCACTCTCAGGATCTTCCTGCCCGGGGCCATGCACGCGGTCCAGGCGAAAGGTGAGATTGTCTGGGTCACGGAAGAAGGCCGAGCGGGAATCCGCTTCCAGGTGATTTCAGCCGAGGACCTGCGGGAGCTGCAGGAATGGCTCGAAAAGCGCGGACTGCCTCTGGGGAATCACGGAACGATGTTCATCGATGCCACGACGGCGCAGGTCTGAAATATTTTTGCCGCTGATTTTCGCAGATAAAACGACAAACGCAGATAAGAATTTAAGAACAGACGACAGACGTTCTTTTTCGCAAATCTGCGCTGATCAGCGAAAATCTGCGGCAAATCTTTTTGGGTTTTCCTTTGCGTCCGTCGCGTCCGTTGCGGTGGATTAGTTCTTAAGACCGGGGCGCGACACCTTCCGCCAGGGCGGCGGGCATTGCCTGTTCTTCATCTTCTGAATCGCCGATATCCGTTGTTTCTTCCCACAGCGAGTGGTCTTTGAGCAGCTTCGATACCAGGGCGGTATGCATGGCGTGCCCGGCGCGGTCGGCTACGATGCGTCCGACAATCTGCTTACCCAGCAGCGCCAGATCGCCGATCAGGTCGAGAGTTTTGTGCCGGACAAACTCATCGGGAAAGCGCAGCGTTCCGTTCTTCACTCCGTCTTTCGTCACCACGATGACGTTCTCTTCCGATGCGCCGCGAATCAGTCCCATGTTCTTCATGGCTTCGGCCTCGTGCAGGAACCCGAAGGTCCGGGCCGACGCCAGTTCACGGCGATAGAGATCGCGGGAAAGATCGATCTCGAAGGACTGCTCGCCGATGGGCTGCGCAAAGCTGATTTTGTAGCTCACCGAGTATCCATCCGCCGGATACGCGCCGATGAACTTGTTGCCATCCCGCACCTCAATCTCGCGGATGATCTTCAAATAGGTCCGCCGCCGGCGCTGAACCTTCAGCCCCGCCGTGGTGATCATGTCGATGAACGGCTGCGCGCTTCCGTCGAGAATGGGAAGCTCAAGGTTATCGAGTTCCACAATCGCGTTGTCGAGACCGACGCCGATAAAGGCCGAGAGCAGATGTTCGGTGGTGGAAATCAGCACGCCTTTTTTTTGCAGGCTGGTGGCGTAGCTGACTTTGGCGACGTTGCGTCCGATGGCTTCGATTTCGAAGTCGTCGAGATCGACCCGCCGAAAGACGATGCCTGTTCCTGGAGCAGCGGGACGAATCTTCATCGTCACCGGGGCTCCGCTGTGCAGTCCAACGCCTCGGCACTCAACCGGAGTGCGAATTGTCTGTTCGTATGGCAAGTGATTCTTACCAAACAGATTACACCCGGGGGCGGAATACTCGGTGTTGTATTTTTGACACAACCAGTGGCAGAAAGGGAACCTGACATCTATCACAAAACCAGAAACTCTGAAACACGGAGGAAACGGAGGAAAAACCGAGGTTTCCGGGGTGCGGGCAGAGTGAAATCATAGCGGATCGTGTGGAAATGGCAGAGGAATCTTGCGGGCGCAATTCAAAGGTGGGAAAAATAGCGGACACTTCACCCTGCCTCACACCCCTTAAAGACCTCCGGTTTCCCCTCCGCTCCCTCCGTGTTTCAGGATTTCTGGTCTTGATCTTCGATTGTCGCTAGTGAAAATTCCTCGCCGGCGGCGCCACTTCCAGCGCATGCAGGGCTGTGATTTTCTCGGCCTTAAGATGGACCACCTTCTCCCGGTTCTGCAGCGTTCCTTCGAGCACAATAAAACGCTCCCGCAGGACGGCCATGGTATTGGCCGCGTAGAAATCCGGGGTGATGATCACGTTGGCGATGCCTGTCTCATCTTCGAGGCTCATGAAGATGAAGCCGCGGGCCGTGCCTGGCCGCTGCCGCGCGATCACGCATCCGGCCACGCGGACTTTTTCTCCGTCGCCGATTCCGGCCAGATCGTGGGCGGTCTTTGCTCCCATGGCCCGCAACTCCTCGCGCCGGTAGAACAGCGGATGTCTGTCCACGGTCACGCCGGTGCCGCGATAGTCGGCGACCAGGCGCTCTTCGGTAGTCATGCGTTCAAGCGGAGAAGCGCTGTCTGTCTCGCTCAAATCCTTGAACATCGGCCCCGCAGGCTGCACCGCTTTCTGCGCCTGCCACAGGGCGTCACGGCGATGCAGGGTCACGCCGATCTCTTTGCCGATGTTGTTCAACGCGCCGATCTTCGCCAGCATGTGAAAATCGGCCTTCGAGAGTTCCGGCGCCTGGGCCGCCAGGTCTTCGATGGAACGAAACGGCTTCCGGCGGCGCGCCTGTATCAGCGCCTCGGCTGCGTCATTCGAGAGTCCCCGGACATAGCGCAATCCCATCCGCAATGAGAGCTCGTTGTTGTCATGTTCCAGGGTGCAATTCCATTCCGAGCGCATGACATCCACGGCCTTCACCCGCAGACCGTGGCGCTGGGCATCCTTGACCAGCACCGCCGGAGAATAAAATCCCATAGGCCAGTTGTTGAGCAGGGCGGCGGTAAAAGCTCCGAGATAGCGGACTTTCAAAAACGCGCTGGCATAGGCCAGCAGTGCAAAGCTGGCGGCGTGCGATTCCGGGAAGCCATAGAGCGCGAATGAACTGATGAAATGCACGATTTCATCCTGGGTTTTAGCGGCATAGCCGTTTTGCCGCATGCCCGCTCGCAATTTGGTTTCAATCTCTTTCATGCGCTCCTCGGAACGCCGGCTGCCCAGCGCCCGCCGCAGCTCTTCGGCTTCGCCTCCGGTAAAGTTCGAGCACAGCATGGCCATGCGCAAAAGCTGTTCCTGAAAGAGCGGCACCCCCAGGGTGCGCTTCAGCACCGGCTCCAGCGATGGATGCGGATAGGTCACCGGCTCCCGGCCCTGACGCCGGCGCAGATACGGGCTGGTCATCTGCCCCACAATCGGCCCGGGACGTATCAGCGCCACCTGGGTCACCAGATCGTAAAAACGCTCGGGATGATTGCGCGGCAGCGAGGCCATCTGCGCCCGGCTCTCGATCTGAAACATGCCCACCGTGTCGGCCTTCTGGATGGCCTCATAAACATCGGGGGCATCGGCGGGCAGATGGGCCAGGTCCACTTCTTCTCCGTAATGCTCGCGGATCAGCTCAATCGTCTCCTTGATTACGGCCATCATGCCCAGGCCCAGCAGATCGATCTTGATGAGACCCAGCAGAGCGCAATCGTCTTTGTCCCACTGCACCACCACGCGCCCCGGCATGGTGGCCGGTTCCAGCGGCACCACGGAATCGAGCTGCCCCTGGCAGACGATCATTCCTCCCGAATGCTGGCTCAGATGGCGGGGCAGGTCTTTGACGCGCTGACAGAGATCGAGATAAACCGCGATCTTCGGATGCAGCGGATCGAAGCCCGCTTTGGTGAACTGCCGCGCCAGCGTGTCGGCCGGGTCCTTCCACTCCCACGAACCCACGATCTTCGAGATCCGCAGCAGCGACTCTTCGTCAAAGCCCAGCACCTTGCCCACTTCACGGGCGGCCGAGCGGTTGCGATAGGTGTTCACGTTGGCGGTCATGGCTGCGCCGCGCGCTCCGTATTTCTGGTAGACGTGCTGAATCACCTGCTCGCGCTGATCGCCGCTGGGCAGATCGAGATCGATGTCGGGCCACTCGCCGCGCTCTTCGGAAAGAAAACGCTCGAACAGCAGCTCCATGCCGATGGGATCCACGGCGGTGATGCCCAGCGAGTAGCAGACGGCGCTGTTGGCCGCCGATCCGCGCCCCTGGACAAGAATTCCCTTCTCCGCGCAGAAACGAATGATGTCCCAGACGATCAGGAAGTACCCGGCCAGTTCGAGCTTTTCGATCAGCATCAGCTCGCGCTCAACCTGCCGGCGCACGCGTT
>WNFD01012427.1_pt1 | contig 12021 bp, 10 predicted proteins | sample 5400491 | NCBI WGS metagenome assembly WNFD01 (sample SAMN13153343, study PRJNA577476) | soil metagenome | isolation source: 120 cm saprolite under Douglas fir tree site 2 hole 2 replicate 2 | place: USA:California | collected 2015-04-18 | reverse complement strand
GGTTCACTCGAATGCGGGTCCATGTGGATGACCGGCCTCGCATGGAGTCGACCAATACGTCATCCGCGGCTAGAAGTTCGGCTACCTCAGAATGCTTATTCTTCCACTTTTCCAGACCGGCCAGCGCGGCGCTCCTGCTGGGCGAATTCGCAACCACAATCAGTGGCATTTTGGTCCTCGGCTTGTTCGCGCTGGATTTGGCACGCGAAGGGGCAACCCGGGGCGCTTCACCCTCCATCTTGCGAAAGTGCGGCGGCCAGGGCGCATCGCCGAGCCCCGCGGCCTCGTCTTTTGCCGCCAGTTCGAGCAATTTTTCCAGCGGACCCGGCGCGGCATCGATGTTGGCATGCGGATCGCCCAGCTCTGCGAAACGCTTCGGCATAGTGAGAACGGTGAAGTCGGCGGGCTCACAATCAGGAACCTCGTGCCAGTAAAGCGGCGCTGACACACGGGCATCGGGTGTGGGGCGCACGGAATACGCAGAGCAGGTCGTCCGATCCTTGGCGTTCTGGTTGTAATCGAGAAACACCCCGTGACGCTCTTCTTTCCACCATTTCGACGTTGCCAGGGCGGGTACGCGGCGCTCAATTGCACGCGACAGCGCGAGCGCCGCGCGGCGCACCTCGTCGAAGCTCCAGCGCGGTTGAATCCGCACGTTGATGTGTATTCCCCGCGAACCGCTGGTTTTGGGCCAGCCGCGAAGCCCCATCTCCTCCAGAAACGACTTTACCTCAAGGGCGACCCGGCGCACGTCCGCCCAACCGACGCCAGGGCATGGATCAAGATCGACCCTCAATTCGTCCGGGTGGTCGAGATCTCCGGAGCGAACAGGGTGGGGGTGTAGCTCGATGCAGCCCAAGTTGACGATCCAGGCGAGCCCCGCCGCATGGTCGACCACAACCTCTTCGGCAGTCCGGCCCGAAGGGAATGCCAGCGTTATGGTTCGCAGCCACGGAGGGCGCTTGGCGGGCGCTCGCTTCTGATAAAACGCCTCGCCTTCGGCGCCGTTAACGAACCGCTTGAGAACGAGTGGACGATCGCGGACTCCGGCGACAGCGCCCGTCGCGACCGATAGGTAATAGTGGAGGATGTCGAGTTTCGAGAGTTTCGTCTGCTTCGAAAAATAGGGCTTGTCCGGATGCGTCACGCGGACCTCGCATCCCTCGATCGAGAGCACCCGGGCGGCTTCCTCTTTCCGCATCGAAATAGTCTACATTGCATCTGCGCAACTTCAACGAAGGCTGAGGAGTATCGTAAAGGGGCCGCCCGAGTTTCGGTTGCGGCGAGCTGCTGGCGCAGGGGTTCTGAGACTTATTTTTTATTAGTGGGACAGGCGTCCCTGCCTGTCGATGCTGCGCGAGCGTCCGCGCTCGCGCCACCTTTTACTGTTTGCGGTGTGCCTCGTCCGAAAGGATAACAGACGGGAGGTGGCGCGCAGCGCGCGTCTCGACAGGCAGGGACGCCTGTCCTACTAAGCAATCAAGAAAGGAACAGAGAAATGGCCGGACCGTGTAATGGGCTTGTCGTTTTGGACTTCAGTTGGGGCATGGCGGGTGGACTTGCCACCGCAGTCCTCGCCGATTTCGGCTCTGACGTTATCAAGATCGAACCGCCTTCGGGCGACCCCTTCCGCAGCCATCCGGCGTGGCTCGGCTGGAACCGGGGCAAAAAGAGCGCCGTTCTGGATTTGAAAACCGCTGAAGGGCGCAGCCAGGCGCAACGATTGACGGAGCAGGCCGACGTAGTGCTCGAATCGTTTCGTCCTGACGTCGTGCATCGGCTTGGAATCGATTACGCCACGCTTTCGGCAATCAATCCGCATTTGGTTTATGCGTCGATCAGTGGATGGGGTCAGCAAGGTCCGCTTAGCCAGGTCGCGGGTTATGAAGGGGTCATCGCGGCGAAGTCCGGCCGGATGGCGAGTTTCGAGGGCCAGATAAATCGCCCGGGGCCCGCTTACGCCGCCGTGCAGGTCGGAGTATGGGCATCAAGCCAGGCAGCGGTCCGCGGTGTTCTTGCAGCCTTGCTCGCGCGCGATTCGAGGGGTCGGGGCCAATGGGTCCAGACCAGCCTCGTTCAGGGAATGATTCCCTATGATTTGGCGGGGCTTACGATGCGCCAGTTCTCCCGGCAGGACCCGACGAGGTTTCCGCCCGACGCTTGGGGGGCCCTGCTGCGCCTGCCGATGCTGCAATACATCCCGGTGCGAACCCAAGATGGACGCTGGTTACAGCATGCCAACCTGATGGACCGCTTGTTCCGCGCCTACCTCGAGGCCGTCGGCCTTGGATGGGTCCTGCAGGAGGAGCTGTTCAAGAATGCTCCCATCATGAGCCAGGAGAGCCGCGAAGCTCTGCGCGAATTGATCCTCAACAAGATGCAGGAGCGGACTGTTGGCGAATGGATGGAACTTTACATGGCTGACGGCAACATCGCGGCGGAGCCATTTCAGTATGCCACTGAGGGGATGAAGCACGAGCAGTTCGTGCACAATTGTCACGCTGTCGAAATTGATGATCCGCGCGTCGGACGGCTTACAACCGTCGGCTTGCTGGCGCGCCTGAGCGCCACGCCGGGTGAAGTCGGCGGGCCCGCCCCTGACCTCGGACAGCACACGACCGAGGTCTTGGAGCGTATCACCTCCAGACCACACAAAGCTTCGGTCGCTGCCGTCGAGAAGACCAACGGTGCTTCTCACAGCCCCCCGCGTGGGAAGCCGCTTCTCGATGGCATCATGATGCTGGACTTCTCGATGGTGATCGCTGGGCCATATGCGGCGGCGATGCTGGCCGAAGTGGGCGTCCGGGTAATCAAAGTCGACGCCACGCCGGAGCGGGAGCAGACGATCAACACCGGCGGCATGGCATTGCTCAATCTCAAAAATTACGCCGGCAAAGAAACTATTCAGATCAATCTGCAGAGCCTGGAAGGCCAGCAGATCATCCATCAACTGATCGCGCGCGCCGACGTCCTGCTGCACAACTTCCGCCCCGGCGTCCCTGAGCGGCTGGCGATCGACTGGGACACCTGCCGCCGGATCAATCCGCGCCTGATTCACGTCTATGTCGGTGCATACGGCGCCACCGGACCACATCGTCGGCGGCCGGGTGCCCATCCCATACCCGGCGCGCTCCTGGGCGGGGCACTCCGTCAAGCCGGCCGTGCAAACCCGCCGCCGCCCGATCAGCCAATGAACCTGGAAGAAATTAAGGAAGTATCCAGGTTGCTAATGAGGGCGAACGAAGCGAATCCCGATCCCAATACCTCGCAGGCAGTCGCAACCAGTATTCTGCTGGCGTTGTTGGCGCGTGCGCGCACCGGTAGTGGACAGGCGATCGAGGTTACAATGCTGCAGGGGAACGCCTGGGCCAACGCAGACGAGGCTTATGACTATAATGGCCGGCCCTCTTGCATGTTGCCCGACGAGCAATGCTACGGGCTCAATGGGCTCTATCGCCTCTACCAAGCTAGCGAGGGCTGGGTGTTCCTTGCCTGCGTGTCTGACCGCGAATGGAACGCCTTCTGCCTCGCGGCGAACCGCCCGGACCTCATCGCGGATTCCCGGTTTGCAAGCGCAACCGCCCGCACTGAGCACGATGCTGCATTAGTCCGGGAAATCGAAAAAGTTTTTGTGACGCTCCCGGCCGACCAGTGGGAAAAACTCTTGACGGCTCAGGGCGTTGCCTGTGTCCAAGCCGACCAGGATGTTGGCACTTTTCTCGAAGAGCATCCGCAGGCTGCTGCCAACCGAATNNTCGCCGGCGAGCATACTGCGCACGTGATGCGGGAGTTAGGTTATAGCGCGGAGCAGATTGCCGATCTGCATTCGCGCCGCGTCATCCACCTGGAAGAAGTCAGACGACTGCCCTCCGCGCGATGACTGCAGTCACCAGGGCTGAATGCCTTCTTCGGAATGGGGCTCGCTGGATGGCCGACTCGAAGCGCCGAGCAACGCGCTCGAGCAGGCGGCTTCGGTCATCCATTCGCGTCAGCACCCGCTGCTGTTGCCTCTCCCTTTGTCGGGAGAGGTCGGCGCGCCAGCGGGTGAGGAACCTTAAGAAATTCTGCAATGCGTTCGAGGACGCGGAGGATTCGTGCGCGATGACGGGCCAGGGTCGGGGCTGGGGCGATCGGAGTCATCCGTAGTGGTCCCTCACCCGCGCGGTAAAAACGCCGCGCGACCTCTCCCGACATAAGGGAGAGGTAAAGGCCGGAATCCAGCGACGCCTAATGTGTGTATGTATGAAACGAGGAGGTAACGACATCATGCATCGGCGGCTCAATATCACGCTGCCCGAAGAGACCGTGCGCCTGATCGACCGTATCGCAAAGAGCGGCAATCGCAGCCGTTTGATCGACCAGGCCGTGCGAGAATACCTGCGGGAGAAGCAGCGGGCATCGCTCCGAAAGCAGCTTGAAGAAGGCGCTCGGCGTCGGGCGAAGCGCGACCTCGCCCTCAGCGAGGAATGGGTACCGCTTGAAGAAGAAGCATGGCAAAAGGCTCATGGGTAACCCGGCCCAAGCGTGGCGAGGTCTGGCTAGTGAGTTTCGACCCCACGATCGGAGCCCAGTTCAAAAAGACGCGGCCGGCGCTCGTCTTGCAGAACGATATCGCCAATCGCCACAGCCCCATTACTATTGTGGCTGCTATCACCTCACAGTTCGAAGAGGGTATTTATCCGACGGAGGTGCTGATCAAAGCCCCTGAGGCGCGACTTACCGTAGACTCGGTTGCCCTCCTCAACCAAATCCGATCCATCGACCGGCGTCGGCTGGTTCGTCGTTTGGGCGTGGTCCGGCCCGCGACCATGATAAACGTCGAGCGGGCGCTCATGGTAAGTCTCGGACTCGTGAGAGTCTGAATTGAGCCGGCATGTGGTGTGATCATCTGCCGGTGTGTTTTGAGAGATCAGAAAAAACCTGAAGAGAGTTTGGCAGTAGGGAGGCACTCCGTCAGGCCGGCCGTGCAAACCCGCCGCCGCCCGACCAGCCAATTGTTGGCGCGTGCGCGCACCGGTAGTGTTCCGCCTCGGTCCTCGCGGCGCGGAGGATTTCAAATCCCTTCTGCTCCACCGCCCGCCCTTTGGTTGGGGCGATCGGAGTCATCCCGTAGTGGTCCCTCACCGCGCGGTAAAAACGCCGCGCGACCTCTCCCGACATAAGGGAGAGGTAAAGGCCGGAATCCAGCGACGCCCGCGTCAGCGAAAGCGCCCAAACTAGTGAGCCGACCGGCGGCCCGAAAGGTGTCCCAAAGTGGCCGTTTTGGTACAGTTTGCCCCACGTGGGGCAAACTCGATAAGGCTCTGCCACGTCGGCTCTGAGCCGTGGTCACGGCGCCATCCGCGAGCGTATGATAAGTACAATACTTCTCTTGGCGCTGCGCCCGGTCGCATCGAGACCAAACGAGGTAAGTCCTGTGGCTGAGAAGGATTTTCACGTAAGCCTACCCCAAGAGGTGGTCGGCGGCTTTGGCTGGAACGAATCGGAAGTGCCCAGCCGCGTACGCGAGGCGCTCGTAATGGAGCTGTTACGGCTCGACAGGCTTTCGGAGGCGCAAGCCGCAGCCATTTTAGGACTCGCACGCTGGGAGCTTCTCGAACTGATGGGACGTTACGACGTACCGGCCGTTCGAATGAGCGCAGAGGAACTAGATCGCGAGCTCGCCACCGAGGTCAAGCGTAACGGCGCCACATGATCGTCTCCGATGCCGGCCCAATCATTATCTTCGCCCGCATCGGCCGGCTTTCCCTTCTCCGTGACGTTACCGGCTCCCTGCTAATCCCCGACGCTGTCTACGACGAGATTGTCGTAAAGAAAGGCGGTATGCCGGGCGCGGCCGAGGTGGCTCAAGCCGCGTGGATTCAGAAAGCCTCTGTCGCAAACCGTTCAATCATAGACGGCCTGCCAAGCGTTCTGCACGAAGGAGAGCGCGAAGCGATCGCCCTTGCCAAGGAGCCAGGGGCGCAGCTGCTCATCGACGAAATTCGCGCACGGCGCGTTGCGGGTGAGCTTGGAATCGATGTTATCGGGACGCTGCGCATCCTCGCCGAAGCGAAACGGTTGGGGCAAATCACTGTCGTTCGGCCGATCATCGCCCAGATGCAGTCGGAAGGATATCGGTTCGACCGTATCTTGATCCGACGCTTCCTTGAGCGAATTGGCGAAGCATAAGTCGCTCAGGTCGGGCTTCTCCTCGCACACGCGGGGCGGGGGAAGATTTGCAAAATCGCGCCCGTGCTCGGGACAACGAGGTTGTCAGCAAACATGTGAATCCGCCTGATTTCAGGCTGGACGTCGCCGGTTCGACCCAATCGCCCCGCTCCACCGAGACGCCAACGGAGACAGAACCTCAGCAGCGCTAAACCTGACCTGGCTTTCCGAGCAGACCGGAGTCATGGAGAGCACGCTTCGGACGCACTACGGCCGATTCATTCACGCGAGCCAAGCCGACGCATTGGAGCTCGCCAAGATCGGCCCCATGGGCGCCAAAAAAGAGAAGTTTGCCCCACGTTCGCCCCATGGAGGGGCAATCCCGCGAAAAAACCCTTTTATTTACAAGGGACAAATGGTGGAGCAGAAGGGATTTGAACCCTCGAACTCTACGTTGCGGACATAGTGGAAACCGCGTTACGTAAGGCACTTGTGAGCCGGCGCGATGCCTTGCTTGCACATCCGGGCTTCGACAACGCATGACCGAGTGCACTAGTTCGATGCCCAAGGGGGCACCGATTGTGAATTGATTGATCCGGAGAGGGCTGAACAGGTCGAAAGCGCGTACTAAAATGAAATCTGATGAAGCACGCACAACCACGAGGTCTCAGCCGTCGGCGCGTGGAGCGGCTCCTCTCGGAAACGAAGCATGACAATTCAGCCGGTAGCCGAATTGACGCTCTCTCGCGCCGCTTCCTTGGGCGTTCCTACAAACCAAATCCGCTGATTGGATCGGCCAACACAGCCGAAGTGTTCACGGCATCCCTCGATGGATTCGATTGTGTCACGTACATCGAAACGGTTGTGGCGCTCGCCCGCGCTTCAAACGTTGATGACTTCACCGAGTGGCTGCGAAAGATTCGGTATGAACAAGGCCGCATTCAATGGAAACGGCGCAATCACTATATGACGCTTTGGATTCGCAACAATGTACGCACAGGGATAATCAGGCCGGTTTCGATGCCGGCTGTCCCGATCCACAGCAGGGAACGCGTCCTGAATGTTGTACCCGGACTCGCTGCACAGCGGACTCACGTGAAATGTGTACCGAAGCCGGCAGCGCCACGGCTCCAACCGCATTTGCAAAGCGGTGATCTGATTTTTTTCGTCTCCACACGCAAGAATCTCGATGTGTTTCATGCTGGAATAATCGTGCGCGATGGCAAAAGGGTCATCATGCGTCACGCCTCGCGCAGCCAGGGCTTTGTCGTGGAACAGGAATTGAGCGAGTTTCTTAAGGCAAATCGGATGGCTGGCGTCATTGTCGTGCGGCCGCAAGGGGTGACGCGACGTATTGCGGTTAGTAACTAGGATGACGCGTTTACTGATGAGACGAACTCCCTCCTCGCGGAGGAGAGATGGCGCGAAGCGGCGGGGTGGAAGGTGAACATCGTCTATCCAAAGGACTACTCGTCCGCAGGTATTCAACAACTCCTCGACGCTGCCGATTCCGATGTCCTCTTTCTCGGTGATCCGCGTGTGAATATCGAGCCCGGACCGCGCCTCTTCGATCGAATGACGCAGGTCTTACGTGAAACCGGCGCCGGCTGGGCTTATGCCGACGCAGTCGGCCATCCTCTTATCGACTATCAAAGCGGGAGCATCCGCGACAGTTTCGACTTTGGCCCGGTAATTGGTGTGTCGGTCAAGGCTGCGCGTCAGTCAGGAATCGAGAGCACCTGGAAATGGGGAGGACTATACGACCTACGGCTGAGGATTTCGAGAAAACACGCCATCGTGCGGATTCCCGAACCGTTATACGGCGCGTCGATAATTGATGCGCAGCGGACGGGTCAAAAGCAATTCGACTATGTGGATCCGCGCAATCGCGATTACCAAATCGAAACGGAGCGCATTGCAACGGCGCATCTCAAACGAATCGGTGCCTGGTTGCAGCCGCACTTCGAGAAAGTTCCGGCTGCAGCGAAAACATTTCCAGTCAAAGCCAGCGTCGTCATCCCGGTTCGGAATCGTGAGCGGACGATTCTTGACGCCGTTCAAAGCGCGCTCGTCCAGCGCGCTGATTTCGACTTCAATGTGATCGTCGTCGATAACCATTCAACCGATCGGACGACGGAAATCCTGCGCGGTATTAGCGATTCGCGTTTCAAACACATCGTTCCCGAACGCCGGGACCTTGGAATCGGCGGGTGCTGGAACGAGGCGATTTACTCCAGGGACTGCGGAGAATACGCCATCCAACTTGATTCTGACGACCTCTACATCAATGACAGCGTCCTTCGCCGGATGGTTGCGGAGCTTGAAGCCGGACCTTATGCGATGGCCATAGGCTCCTACACGATGGTCGATTTTTCGTTGAAAGAGATTCCGCCTGGTCTAATCGATCACCGCGAGTGGAGCCGCGAGAACGGCAGAAACAATGCACTCCGCGTCAATGGTCTTGGCGCGCCGCGCGCATTCAATACGTCGGTGGTGCGCCGTATCGGATTTCCGAATGTCAGCTATGGCGAGGATTACGCCGTAGCGTTGCGCATCAGCCGTGATTATGAGATCGCCCGGATCTACGACTCCATTTATCTTTGCCGCCGCTGGGAAGGCAATAGCGACAGCGCCCTGCCGCTCGAGGTTGCGAATCGATACGATCTATACAAGGACTGGCTCCGAACTATCGAGATTCAGGCTCGAATGCGAACAGGCGGAGCTCAGGGGAGCCGGTGAGCCGAGGCTTGGCGAAGCTGGCCGATGCCCTGAGTGCTGTCGAAGGGTCAGGAGTCCGCGATGTGCGCATCTAAGGCCGATGATTCACGAAATAGAAGAACTTCTTGAACGGCAGGTGAGGAAATGGCCGCAGTTCGCCAAAGGCATTGAAGGCCTCGCACGGGCGAAGACATGGCCAGTGCGGATCGATTGGTTTGATGTCTTCATCCGTCACATTCCCCATCGTGTGGCCAGTACAACGGCGTCTGTCGACCGGGAGTCCGTTGCGAAACGCCCCTGCTTTTTATGCGCGGCCAATCTGCCTGCGGAGGAAGAAGGTCTGCAGTTTGATGACTTCACGATCTATTGTAATCCGCTTCCGATCGTGGAGCATCACCTCACGATTGTTCACCGAGAACACGGCTTGCAGCAGATCGAGAACCGGTTCGGAAATATGCTGGACCTTGCGGCAGCCCTGCCTGGATATTTCGTCATCTATAACGGTCCGGAATGCGGAGCATCCGCACCAGACCACATGCACTTTCAGGCAGGCTGGCGAGGATTGTTTCCTATCGAGAAGGACACCGCTGGACTGACTGGCGTTGCTGTGCCGAATTACGGAAGAAACGTGTTCTTACTTCGTGGACGGGATCGATCGGCTTTGATCCATCGAATGGATCGCGCCATTGTTCTGCTCGCGGAAACCACTGGCAAGCGACCAGAACCGATGGTCAACATCGCGGTCTTTCATGAGAGAGGGGAGTGGGTCACGTATCTGTTTCCACGCAAAAAACATCGGCCGGAGGTCTTTCACACGGGCGAACTGACGGTGAGTCCGGCAGCGATTGATTTGTGCGGAATATTTGTTGTGCCGCTGGCGCAGGATTTCGAAAGAATCACGGGTGATGCCATCGCCGCAATTTTTCGCGAGGTCACTTTACCTGACGGTCAGTTTCAGGAAATTGCCGAGAAGCTGGAGAGTGAGCGTTGAACGTATCTGTAGCGCTGATTGAAGGACAGTCCGCGGTTGAAGTCGAATTGACGGGTACGTTTACCGATAGTTCCGGCAACCCGTACACTTCCGGGCGATACCGATTTACTTCTGAAGTTACGCTTACTCCGCCGGACCTGGCATCGTGCGCGTTTGCGCTGGACGAGGTCACGATTGGAATCGGATTTCATTGGGAACGCAAGGAGAGCCAGGTATTCCGTGGGGCTTTGCGCCTCGTGAAACGAGCAGCCGGGCTGACGGTCATTAATGATGTTCCGCTCGAAGAGTACGTCACGAGCGTGATTTCATCCGAGATGAGCGCGTCCTGTCCGCTCGAACTGCTGAAAGCTCACGCGGTGATTTCGCGCAGTTGGCTGTGGTTTCCGAAAGCAAATCCCGCTCCCTTTAAGAAAAGGCAGAGTCAGGGTCCCAAACCCCACGAAATCCTTCGCTGGTACGGCCGCGAAGGGCATCTGGATTTCGATGTGTGTGCCGATGACCACTGCCAACGGTATCAGGGCATCACGAAGGCGTTCTCTCCGGCTGCAGCCCAGGCGGTTCGCGCCACCGCCGGCGAGTTTCTCCGATACAACGGCATTATCTGCGACGCACGGTTTTCCAAATCCTGCGGCGGAATAACCGAGCGCTACGCGACCGCCTGGGAAGATGAAGATATTCCCTATCTTGGATCTGTTTACGACGGCCCGGCGCAATCTGGCTCTTATAGTCCTGAGACATGGATACGCTCAAACCCGCCGGCTTACTGCAATACGCAGGATTCGGAGCTCCTCTCACGCGTTCTCCCCGGATTCGATCAGGAGACGCGCGATTTCTATCGCTGGCGGCTCGCGTACACGCCTGAAGAACTCGCCGCTCTGATCGTATCCAGGCTTGCCGTGCGCCTTGGTCCGATTCGCGACGTGCAGGCGCTCGCTCGCGGACCTTCAGGTCGAATATACCGGCTGAAGATCACCGGGGAACGCGACTACATCATCATCGGTAAAGAACTGGAAATTCGCCGCGCTTTATCGCGCACGCATCTTTACAGCTCTGCATTCGTCGTGGATAAGGAGTCCGGCCGCTTTGTCTTGAGAGGAGCCGGCTGGGGACATGGTGTCGGCCTATGCCAGATCGGCGCGGCAGTGATGGCAAATGCGGGCAAGACTTACACAGAAATCTTGCGGCATTACTATGGTGGGACTACTGTCAGCGTCTGATGTCTTTGAAGCGGCTTGTTCCGGTTGGCAGCCGGCTGACCTTACTGCGCAGAGGCCGAGGCGCCGCTCCGATATGCCTCTCGGCCGGTACTATCAGCATCAGACGATCGGCATCGAATGAACGGCTCTCCTGAGGCGAAGCCAGTTTCCCAGCGTTTCGAACCCTGGTTTTACCACCACCTCGGTACACCGTCAGCCAGACGCAAGTTGCCTGCGAGCAGAAGGTGGAGCAGAAGGGATTTGAACCCTCGAACTCTTCGTTGCGCCTAGCAGGTTGCGGAAAAAGGCCTTCCGCACCCTTCCCTCTCTGTAATCTCCCCGGACGGGGAGAACTGGAGTTTCTACATTTTCTGCTGCTTACAGTCTGTCCTTCGAAGGCTTTTTGTCATCCCGACCGGAGCGGCATTTTTTGCCGCGTAGTGGAGGGATCAACGCGGAGCGATTCGTCTTTTCCGCCTTCCGCGCGAACCATTTCAGGCCCCCAATCGACGCTTAGGTCCCTCAATTGGGATTGATTAAGGCTACCGTCTTTTCTCGCCGCCAGGACTTGATTTGCTTCTCTCGCTCGATGGCGGCGCGGATGCTGGGTGTTCCTCGAAATAGACCAGACGATCGAGCCGGTACTTGCTGGTGATGCCCGAGAACCGCTTATCCTGGTGCTCGCAGGCTCGGCGCTCGAGGTTATTGGTCACGCCGACGTACAAAGTCCCGTGCGCCCGGACATGATGTAGACCAGTAGCTGTTCACGACACTTGCCTCACAGCTCTCAGGCAAATCGCTTCGCGTTGATCCCTCCCCTCGGACAGACTCGGGGCAGGCTCTGCCTCTGCTGGCGCTCCGGCTCGCTTGGGATGACAAGACGGGGCGCCGTCGATAATTGTAGAATGAGCAACCGGGAACATAGGTAACACTTTAATCCGGCAACATGGGAAACACTTTTTCGCA
>WNFD01014695.1_pt1 | contig 12023 bp, 19 predicted proteins | sample 5400491 | NCBI WGS metagenome assembly WNFD01 (sample SAMN13153343, study PRJNA577476) | soil metagenome | isolation source: 120 cm saprolite under Douglas fir tree site 2 hole 2 replicate 2 | place: USA:California | collected 2015-04-18 | reverse complement strand
GGCATTCCGCTTCTCTGCCTGCACACCGCCGGCGCCGACGGCCGGCAGTACCGGGCGATCCTGAACGATGCGGAGATCACCAGCCGCTATCGCGTCATCGCCTTCGACCTGCCGTGGCATGGCAAGTCCTCGCCGCCGCCCGGCTTCGAGAGCGAGGCGTATCAGCTCACGACAGACCTCTATGTCGATACCGTGATGGCCGTATCGCGCGCGCTCGGGCTGGAGCGGCCGGTGGTGATGGGCTGCTCGATCGGCGGCCGCGCCGTGCTGCACCTGGCGCTGCGCCATGGGGCTCACTTCCGTGCTGCCATCGGCCTGCAGTCGGCGACCCATGCCGATGCCGGCGCCGACACGAGACTGCGCGATCTCGGCCTGCTGTTCCGGCCCGACGTCCATGGCCAGGAAGCCGCCGCGGGCACGGTCGCCTGCCTGATCGCGCCGACCTCTCCCCAGGCGGAGAAGTGGGAGACGCTGTGGCACTACATGCAAGGCGGGCCGTCCATCTTCCTGGGCGACCTGCACTACTATTTCACTGACGGCGATCTCAGGAACGCCGCTCTCGATGGGCTCGATGCCAAGGGATGCCCGCTATATCTGCTGACCGGCGAGTACGATCTGTCGGCGACGCCGGAGCTCAGCGCCGAGTTGGCGCGGCTCACCAAATATCTACTGCCGCTGCTCGACCGCATTGCCGTCGACGACTAGGGCTGGTGTTCCTCGAGGACGCGACCGTCGGGGAAGATCGTGATCTTGGTCGGCACGCCCTGCGGCCTGGTCGGCACGGCATCGCGGCTGGCGTCGGCCTTCCACGAGCCGTCGTTCTGCGGCGTGACGCGCTCCACGCGATAGCCCTGGGATTCGATGCGATCCCTGGAATAGGACTCGGTGTTGGGATAACGAGCGCCATACGAGGCTGATGGCGCGACCGCGGGAGCCGAAGGAGCGGAGACTATGGGCGCCGGCGGCGGCAAGGCGCCAGGCGACATGGTCTCGGGCATGCGGCCGCCGTTGCCGATCGACCCGGGCGCCAATTGCGCCCCGGCAGGTCCGCCAACGACGATCACGGAAAGGAGAGTAGATAGCAGGAGGGTGGTGCGCATGCTCCGGATATGGAAGCTCCGGATGCGCCCACAAGTCCATCCCTAAGTATGAGGGGCAGCGCTGGCGGGACGTAAACGAGGAGTAAACCATCCCGCCAGGCCGGGCCGCAGAGACCTTTCGGCCTACTGCTCCCTGATGTTGCCGTTCGGTTCGAGAATGACGGCGACCTCGATATTGTCGCGCATGGCCTTGGCCGCCCAGTTGCCGGCCATATCGCGCGTCAGGCTCTTGACGCCCGTGTAGCCCTTGGCCTCGAGCTCGGCCTTGGCCGCGGCCTCCGCCGCCGTCGCATTGGACGAGGTCTTGGGCAAGCCAGTGTTCGGATTACTGGTGCCGCCCGGCATCGAATCCATGGCCCGGCCGCCCGGCGTGCTGGGGGCCTGCATCTGGGCATGAGCCACGCCCGCCGCCGCGATCAGCGCCAGGGTAACGAGGGTGCGGTTCATCAGCGTCCTCCTTCTTTGCTGTGGGACGGAGAGTGAACGCCCACCCTCGCTTGGGTGTTGCATGACAAAAGCAGCACCGGCGTTGCCGACCGCCGTGCCGCCACTTTGTTGCCAAACTCGCGTCCCGGGTTGCCAGCCGTGGCGGAACGGACCACGATTGCCGCCATGCCCCTGAAGTCGATTGTCATGGCGGTTGTTCTCAGCGGCTGGCTGATTGCCGCCGTGGTGGCCTTCATGATCGTCGCCTACACGAGCTTCTTCGGCATCGCCGTGGTCGGCTTGATGATCTGGTTCGTGACCGCGCGGATGGATCTGGAACAGGACGGCGCCGGAGCGGTGGGCGTCGGCATCTCGCCAGGCTTCATTGCCCAGCAGGTCAAGACCAAGGCGGAGATGTCGCACGCCGAGCGTGCCGCCCTGCGCGGCCGGCGCTCGCTGGAGGCGCTGTCAACGCGCTTCTTCCGCCATGTCGGCATCGCGCTGACGCTGATCGGCGTCGGCGGTTTCCTGTATTTCCAACTGTAGGCTCAGCGCTACTTCTGCCCGACGCAGTTCGAATAGGTCACCGTCTGGCTCGGCCCTTCCTCGACGAAGGCCCCGTCGCCCTTGCTCCAGAACACGAACGTCTCGCCCTCGTTGGCGTAGCGGATGCCGGAACCCGACGGGGTTTGCTGCAGGGTGCGGCGCGTGCCGTCGGCCTGGGTGAGGACGACGTGCCCGCCGGGCAGCGGCATGCCGTTGGGCGCGGTGCGGGTGGGGCCGGCGAAGTACGCGACAACCAGCGATCTCCCCTGGTCGCAGCTGTAGCGAACCGTCTGGTTGGGGGCCGGAGCCTGGGCGCCGGCGGTGCCGGCTGCGAGCGCCGAGAGTGTGAGGCTGCAGGCGATCGTGCGAAGCATGGTGTCCATGGTAGTTGGTATCGCCTGATCTGGAGAGCGTGAGAATGAGTCTGGAGTCGGTTCGAGCCTTTCTAGCAGCCCGCGCGCCCGACATCACCATCGTCGAATTGGACGGCAGCACGGCCACGGTCGCCCTGGCCGCGGCGGGCCATGGCGTGGAACCGGCGCAAATCGCCAAGACGCTGTCGCTGCGGGTCAGGGACCGCACCCTTCTGGTCGTCACCGGCGGCAATGCCCGGCTGGACAACAAGAAGGTCAAGGCGACGTTCGGCGGCAAGCCGCGCCTGCTGGCCGCGGACGAGGTCGTGGCGATCACCGGTCATCCGGTCGGCGGCGTCTGTCCGTTCGGCCTTGCCACGGCCGTGCCGGTCTATTGCGATGTCTCGCTGAAAGCCTTCGACGAAGTGGTGCCGGCCGCCGGCTCAGCCCGCAGCGCGTTGCGCATCAATCCACTGCGCCTGGCCGAGCTGGTCGAGGCGGAATGGGTCGATGTCTGCGCCAGCGCGGGCTAGCTCAGGCGGCGTTGCGCTTGCCCCAGCGCTCGAGGTAGTCGATGCAAAACGCCAGATCGACGACATCGACATAGCGCCGGCCGATATCGCGCAGATTGTCGCGATGCGGCTGCTCCTCGATGTCGCCGACGCAGTCTTCCGGCACCAGAGTGCGGAAGCGATGGCTGAAACTGTCGAGCGCGCTGCCGCGGATGCAGCCCGAGGTGTTGCATCCGGTCACGATCATGGTGTCGGCCCGTTCCTTCATGAAATAGTTGGCGACGCCGGTCTCGAAGAAGATCGACGGGCCTTTCTTGGTCACCTTGAGATCGTAATCGGGCTGGTAGATGCGCGGATCGAGCGCCGTGCTGGGATGGCTGTGCAGGAAGGTCTCCTTGACCGCCGTGATCTTCCAGTACGGCATCTCGCGCACGTTCATGTAGGCGGTGTTGCATACCGCCACCGGCACGCCGAGCCGCCGCGCGACCTTCAGGAGCTTCGCGGTATTCTCGACCGCGCGCATCACCAGCGGCGCGCCGCCCAGCGGATATTGCGGATCGGTGAATCCCAGCTGGAAATCGACGACGACGATGCCGGGCTTGTCGCCGGTCCCCACCGGGATCTCGCCGTAGCTGCGGCGCTGGTAGTCGTCGGTCATGGGCACTCCTTCAGGCTGGCGCGGCCATTTGACCATCAACGCCAGGCGCAAGCAAAAGCCCGCCCCGTCGACGACGGGGCGGGCCTCTATTGGGCGATCCCGAGAGTGCCTAGCGCGTCTCGACGACCTTGCCCTGGCCGTCGAGGGCGACCGTGACGGGTGCGTTGCCGGCGTTGCGCGCCTTGCCGCGCCAGGTGCCGTCGGCGCTGCGCGACAGGCCGCGCACGCTGGTGTAGCCGCTCTTCTCGATCTGCACGCGTGCGACGGCTTCGCCGACGGTGGGCGTGGGGTCGCTGCGCGGGCCCAACGGATCGACCTGCAGGGGATCGCGCGGCATGGTCGCGCCGCCGATCGGCGAGCGCGCCTGGGCTTGTGTGGCCGCCGCTGCGAGCACCAGAACCAAAGCAATGAGGGGACGCTTCATCATTCAACTACTCCTTGTTTACGACTCGTCCTTGCGGACGGGCGTGATCCTGACCAGCATTGCGGCCGCTTTGTGGTAGGGGCGCCCAGCGGGGCGAATGATCACCGCCGCATCAACCGTGCTGCAACTGTCGAGGACTTACGCGGCAGCGACGCCGATCAGCGATTCGTGCAGCCACAGGATGGCGAAATAGGCGACCGTTCCGATCGCGATCACGATCGCGTCGTTGCGGCCGAACCGCGCGACCGGCGGCGCGCCTTGGTCGCCGCGCCGCTTCACGGCAATGCGATCGTAGATCGCCCAGGCGAGCAGGGCGCCGAACAGCAGCATCGAGCCGAGATCGCCGTTCACCAGCAGGTGGGAGAGCGCCCAGACCTTCACCGCCACCAGCATGGGATGGCGCAGCGTCGCCTTGATCTTGCTGGGCGGCGCATAGGCCGAAGCCAGCGCCACGAAGGCAAACCACAGCAACATCAGCGCAATGGGATGGAAGATGGTGAAGGGCGGATCCCAGACCGCGATATAGCCGGCGCTGCGATAGCGGCCGAAACCCCAGACGATCAACACCAGGCCGACCGCTGATACAAACGAGTAAAGCCCTTTGTAGGGTCCTTCGCCCAGTCGGCCGATCACCGCCGCACGCGCCGGGCGAAGCGTGGTCAGAGTGTGAATGCCGAGGAAGATGACTAGGCCTAGGATCAGGATGCTCATTGTGTCCCAAGGTTAGCACGGCACGATTTCGGGCGAAAACAGGGCAACCGTTGGCAAAGTCCAGGCGTTGTCCCCATATCCACCTGAGGTGGATTCGGGGGCGTAGAATGCGACTTATACCTGTCATGATTGCCTCAGCGCTGCTGGCGGCAGGGCCGGTGTTTGCGCAGGAGATTGCGCTGACGCGCGGCAAGCCGCAGTGCCCGCCCGGCGAGCCCGATTCGCTGCAGATCAGCTGGACGGCGCCGTGCGATAGCGGCACCTGGCTGTTCGAGCCCGGCGTGGGCTGCCGCATGTGGGATTGGCATCCCGAGCCGGAAGACAGCGTCGTCTGGCGCGGCGCCTGCCGCGCTGGCCTGCCGGACGGCAAGGGCGAGGCGCAATGGTTCGAGCATGGCCGTCCGATCGACCGTTTCATCGGCATGTACGTCAACGGCAAGCGCGAAGGCGAAGGACACTACCAGTGGAACGACACTGTCCGCTTCGACGGTTTTTATGCCAACGACCTGCCGCAGGGCTACGGCGTGGTTGAGATCGAGGGCGAGATCGTGGCCGGCGACTGGAACAAGGGCTGCCTCAAGGCCGCCGGCAAGGTCGTGGCGATCGGCGTGCAGCGCGCCTCGTGCGGCCCGGTCAGCGGCAAGCGCGGAGAGGTCGTGAAACGCTAACTGGCCGGGGTGTACTCAAGCCAATGCGCCAAAAGCCCGATCAGGCCCGACGCCACGATCGGATAGGCCGGATTGATCTTGGTGCGTAGCAACAGAAAGAACACGACGACGGCCAGCGCAACGTAGAGCAGGTCGGTGAGTGCGCCGCGGCCCATGATGATGGCGCCGGCGAGCACGAGACCGACCGAAACCGAGCCGAGCCCGAGCTGGACCGCCGGCCGCCAGCGCCAAGTGGCGAGATGGCTCCACAGCCGACCGATGGCGAAGGTCAAGAGACCGGTCGGCAGGAAGAAGGCGACCAAGGCCACCGCCGCGCCCGGCAAGCCCGCGACCACGGCGCCGATCGAGGCCACCATCATCATGTTGGGGCCGGGGGCGAGCTGGCCCAGGCTGTAGAAGTGCAGCAGCTCGGGAAACGTCACCCAATGATAGACGTCGACGGTCAGCGTCTTGAGCTCGGGGAAAGCCGCCATGCCGCCGCCGACGGTCAGCAGCGAGAGATAGGCGAAGACGCCCGCGATATCGCCCAGCTGCTTCATTTGGCGTCGCCGCCGTCGCGCCGGCGCGGCCGGTGCCACCAGATGGCGAGCGCGCCGGCCGCCAGCAGGGCATAGGGCACCTGCACGCCAAAGCCCGCCACGGCGGCGGCGGTGGCCAGGACGAAGACGTAGTCGGCGAGGCCCTTCAGCACCCTAGAACCGAGCTGCACCATGACCACCACGATCAGCCCGACGGCGCCGGCGGCGATGCCGTGCAAAAACGCCTTCGACCAGGGATCGTCGCCGCCGACGCTGTAGGCGAAGGCCGCCGCGGTCATCAGCGCGGCGCCGGGCAGGCACATGCCGAGCATCGCCAGCAGTGCGCCAGGCCAGCCGCGCAGGCGGTCGCCGACCAGGATCGCCATGTTGGTGGCGTTGAGGCCGGGCAGGGTCTGGCTGATCGACAACAGCTCGACGAAGGTGACGTCGTCCAGCCAGCGCTGGCGCACCACCAGGCCGGTGCGCAGGTAGCCGACCACGCCGCCGCCCAGGCTGGTCGCGCCCATCACCAGGAATATCCAGAAGATCTTGCCCAGCGACGGCGCGGGCGATGCCGATGAAGAAGAAGGCGCGCTCATTCGTGGGCTTGCGGAGGATTGCCCTTCAGGCGGTAGACCGCGCCGGTCTTGGTGGTGGTGAGCGCCAGCCAGTCGGCGGCCGTCTGCTGCAGCTCGACGAAGAAGCGCTCGCAGGCCTGCAGCGACTTGTGGCCGATGGCGGTGGGGCCATCGAAGCGCAGCTGGTAGGCGAACTCGCCGACGAAGGGATGATGGTCGCCGCGCGAGCGCCACAGGCCGAGATTGGCGGTGGCCGCCGTGTGGTGACCGAAATCGAGATCGCAGATATCCTGCAGCAGCTCCTCGACGATGCATTGGTTGACCAGCGATACGTCCTCGGGCCCATCGCACGAGATCGTCTTGAGCGGCGGAAAGAGGTCCTGCAGCTCCGGCAGGCTCATGTGACCGAGCGAGGCCATGGCCATGCGGTCCGCCTCGGGCGCCTGGCTCAGGCCGAACTCGACATTGTGCGACAGCAGACGTCGCATACCGCCGATATGCTCCTTGAGCGGCATGACCTCGAGCTTGAACTTGATCTTATACTTGCCGCTGATGTTCGGCCGGACGTCCATTCCCTGGGCGACCATCATGTCGGCGCTGCGGTACTTGAAGACGATCTCGGGATCGCCGATCGGGAAACCGTCTTCATAGGCGATACGGCGGCGCACGATGAAGGCGTTGTTGTAGAGGTGGAAGGCGCCGGTATCGAGGAACAGCACCTCGCGCACCTCGGGCCGCTGCTGCAGTTTCGGCGTGTGACGATAGCCGATGCCGGTCTTCTCGGCGGCGCGTTGGACGAGGGTGGCGAATTCCTTGAAGACGTGGGCCGAGGTGAAGCGGTCGGGCTTGAGAATCAATTTGCACTGCAGGAAGCCGATCTCGTCGAAGCGCCTGCCGTCGATGTAGGTTCCCTGCCGGTGCTCGGCGAGCCACTCCGGCAGCATCAATTTCTGCTGTTCGTCCGCCATTCGTCCTCCCCGGCCGCACCGTATCGTGCGTTCACCGTCCTGTCATCACGACGTCGGTGCGTCGACCTTGCCGAAGGTTTCGACTTTGCCGTCGTCGTAACAAACATAATAGCGCTCCGACACGCTCCACGGCACGCGGCTCCAGAAATCCTTGAGCAGCGCGTAGTAGGCGCATTGCTTGCCCGCCGAGTAGGCGATGGCCTGCGGCTGGCCCATGATCGACTGGACCTGATCGTGGGTCATGCCGGCATGGATCTGTTCCATGTTCCGGGCGGGCACGGCGCAGCCTGCGGCAAGGCTGGCCATCGATAGTGCAAGGGCAAGGCGCTTCATCGGTCGACTCTGCCCAACATTGCGCACGCTCGCGAGCGATAAGTTAGCCTTGGCCTCGCCGCCAACAATTGTCGGGCAGGCCTTCGGCTGGCGAAACGAGCGCCGATGCGCTAGGTCCCAGGCATGCAGACCGCTTCCCGTTTCCAGGCGCCCGGCCTTGGCGCGTCGCTCAGCCGCCCGATCGCCGAGCTTCGCGACACGCACATCACGGAAGTGGCGATGAGCGTGTTCGGCGATCCCGAGGTGATCCCGCTGTGGTTCGGCGAGGGCGATCTGGTGACGCCCGACTTCGTGCGCGAGGCGGCCGCCACTGGCCTGCAGGCCGGCGAGACCTTCTATACCTGGCAGCGCGGCATTACGGCTTTATGGCATCGACTGTCCCGTCGACCGCATTTCGGTGACCACCGGCGGCATGCAGGCGATCCTGCTGAGCTGCCAGCTCCTGCTCGATCCCGGCGACAACATCGTCATCGTCTCGCCGATCTGGCCCAACATCACCTCGGCCACCAGGCTGGTGCGCGGCGAGCCGAAATACGTGGCGCTCGACCGCAAACCGGACGGCGCCTGGAAGCTCGACCTGCAGAAGGTGTTCGATTCAGTCGATGCCCGCACGCGCGCGATCTTCGTCAATTCGCCGGGCAATCCCACGGGCTGGACGATGAGCGCCGACGAGCAGCGGGCATTGCTCGAATTCGCCCGCAAGCGTTCCTCGAGTTGGCCGGACCGGACGATCCGCTGCTCGTGCTCAACTCGTTCTCCAAGCCGTGGGCCATGACGGGCTGGCGCATCGGCTGGCTGACCCATCCCGCGCGGCTGGGCGAGCAGTTCGCCAAGCTGGTGCAGATCAACACTTCGGGTGTGCCGCACTTCCTGCAGCGCGGCGCGATCGCGGCGCTCGAAAAGGGCGACGGCTTCATCGGCGCAATGGTCGAGCGCTGCCGGGCCGGCGGCGAGCTGGTGTTCCAGCGCCTGTCGGCGCATCCGCGCATCACCATCGCGCGGCCGGAGGCGGCTTTCTACGCCTTCTTTGCCATCGACGGCGTCAGCGATACGCTGGCCTTCTGCAAGAGCCTGGCCAAGGACTACAAGGTCGGCCTGGCGCCGGGCGAGGCCTTTGGACCGGGCGGGCAGGGCAATGTGCGACTTTGCTTCGCATCGGGTGCAGAACGACTGAGCCGGGGCCTCGACCGCATCGAAGCCGCGATCAAGGCGCTATGATGCGGCCATGCCCAGCGCCTCTTCCATCGAGGTCCGGCACCTGCGCAAGGTGTACGGCGAGATCGTCGCGGTCGACGATCTGACGTTCTCCGTGCCGCCCGGCAAGGTGCTCGGGCTGCTGGGCGGCAATGGCGCCGGCAAGACCACGACCATCGCCATGCTGCTGGGGCTGCTCGAGCCGACGGCCGGCGAGATCCGCGTGCTGGGCATCGACATGCTGCGCCGCCGCTACACCGCCCTGCCGCGCATGAACTTCTCGTCGCCTTATGTCGACCTGCCGCACCGCCTGACGGTGCGCCAGAACCTGTTATTCTACGGTCGCCTCTATGGCGTGCGCAACCTCGGCCGGCGCATCGGGGAGATCGCCGAGCACATGCAGATCGGGCCTTTTCTCGATCGCCAGGCAGGCAAGCTTTCAGCCGGCCAAAAGACGCGCGTGGCGCTGGCCAAGGCGCTGATCAACCGCCCTGACGTCCTGCTGCTCGACGAGCCCACCGCCTCGCTCGACCCCGATACCGCCGACTGGGTGCGCGGCTACCTCAAGGATTACCAGCACGAGACCGCCGCCACGATCCTGCTCGCCTCGCACAATATGAGCGAGGTCGAGCGGCTGTGCGACGACGTGATCCTGCTGCAGGCCGGCCGCGTCTTCGAGCGCGGTTCGCCGCGCGACCTGATCGAGCGCTTCGGCCGCGACGACATGGAGGAAGTGTTTTTGGACATGGCGCGCGGCCGCGGCCGCGGGCTCGACGCGCTCAGCAACAAGGAGGCGGCGTCGTGAACGGCTCGGCCGAACGCATCTATGCCCTGGTGATGCGCCACATCCACATCTGGCGCGGCTCGATCATGCGGCTGGTCGATTCGATCTACTGGCCCGCGGTGCAGATGGTGATGTGGGGATTCATGACCCAGTACCTGCTGCCGCAGGCCTCGTTCGTCGCCCAGGCGGCGGGCGTGCTGCTGTCGGGGCTTCTGCTGTGGGAGGTCGTGGTGCGCGGCAACCTCTCGCTCTCCATCGCCTTCCTCGAGGAGATGTGGTCGCGCAATCTCGGCCACCTGTTCGTGAGCCCGATCCGCTCCTGGGAGATGGCGACGGGCATCATCGTCGTAGCCCTGTTGCGCACGTTGCTGGGCCTGATCCCGGTGTCGCTGATGGCGTGGGCCTTTTTCGGCTATTCGGTCTACGCGCTCGGCCTGCCGCTGGTCGCCTTTTTCGCCATCCTGCAGATGTTCTCCTGGTCGATCGGGCTGGCCATGTCGGGCATGATCATGCGGGTCGGCCAGAGCGCCGAAAGCTTCGCCTGGGCCGCCGTCTTCATCCTGATGCCGGTGAGCGGCGTCTACTATCCGGTGTCGGTGCTGCCGCACTGGCTGCAGGTCATCTCCTGGGGTCTGCCGCCGGCCTACGTCTTCGAAGGCATGCGTGCCATCCTGGCCGAGAAGACGGTGCACTGGGACATGCTCGCCATCGCATTCGGCCTGTCGGCGGTCTACCTGGTCGTGGGCTTCCAGATCTTCCAATGGTTCTTCCGCCTGTCGCGCCGCGCCGGGACGCTGTTGGGGCAGGGTGAATGAGGATCGTCGCCTGGAACTGCAACATGGCGCTCGAGCGCAAGATCGACGTGTTGCTCGATCTGGCGCCCGACATCGCGGTGGTCTGCGAGTGCGCGGAGCCCGAGCGCCTGCGGCTGCGATCGAAATTGTCCTGGATGCACAACGAGCCGATATGGATCGGACGCAACCCGCACAAGGGCCTCGCGGTCTTCACCTTCAACGGCTATGCGGCGCGGCTCGCACAGGCTTATCATCCGTCGTTACGCTATGTCGCGCCGGTCCACATCAGCGGACCCACCTCATGTAATCTGCTGGCGGTGTGGGCGCAGAACGCCAGCGCCGGCCCCATCCGCAAGCATCAGTTGGGTCCGCTGCGTCGCGCGTTGTCACGCTACAAGGGTTTTCTCGACGAGCGGCCGGCCGTGATCGCGGGCGACCTCAACAGCAACACCATCTGGGACAAGCCGGGCTGGCGCATCAACCATTCGAGCAAGGTGCGGATCCTCGAGGAAAGCTTCGGCCTGGTCAGCGCCTACCACGCCATCCGCGGCGAGGCGCACGGCAAGGAGAGCGAACCCACGCTCTATTGGCGCGACCGCACCAAGGATGGGCCGACCTACCACATCGATTATGTCTTCCTGCCGACGGCCTGGATCGGCAAAGTAAGGCATCTCAGCATCGGCACCTTCGAGGCCTGGTGCGGCGCGGGGCTGAGCGATCATGTGCCGGTGATCGTCGACATAGATGTCTGACAGGGCGTCCAGGAGGAGAGTGATGGTGAAGGTCTTTGTCGTGTCCGTCTCGATCGCGTTGGCCGTGGCCGCCTGCGCCAACCCGCAAGACCTGCCCAAGCCCGACATCTGGACGGTCAACTACAATGTGCCGTTCGATGCGATGGTCGCTTGTCTTGCCGCGCCGCCGGCCGGCGCGTTCACCACTTATGCGCCGGGCTATATGCAGGACGGCACGGCAAGGATCGTCTTCATCCCGCGCGACACGCCGCAGGCGCAGTCGGCGTATGTCGTGACCCGCATGGTGGGCAATGTCAGCCAGGTCAGCTGGCGACGCTTCGGGAGCGTCAGCCAGGGATTGGACTGGCTCGATGCCGAGGCGCGCACGCGGGCCAATCGTTGCGGCAACACCTGATCAGGGTGCCTTGAGCACCGCCGAGCAGGCCACCGGCAGCTTGGGCCGAAACGGAGCCTGCGGCGCGTCGGGCGGCGGCAAGCGGACCGGCGGCCGCGTGAACCAGAGTTCGAGCGGCTCGCCGCATCCGTCGTCAGCATAGTAGCCGGCCTGCGGCTGGCACTGCAGGTTGCCGGGCGGACAATGGAGGCGGACGTGGAAATGCTCGTCGTGGCCGACCCACACCACGAGCTTGTTGAGCCACGCCCGATTGCCGGTGACCGTCTGGCAGAGCCGCTGCTTGATCCATTTGTTCACGAATATGCGGTCG
>WNFD01009026.1_pt1 | contig 12023 bp, 9 predicted proteins | sample 5400491 | NCBI WGS metagenome assembly WNFD01 (sample SAMN13153343, study PRJNA577476) | soil metagenome | isolation source: 120 cm saprolite under Douglas fir tree site 2 hole 2 replicate 2 | place: USA:California | collected 2015-04-18 | reverse complement strand
CGTCCTCCTGAACTTTGAGTTTGCCGGAGGCGACCCAGGATTGCAGGTCATTCAGCGCCTCGTCGCGCTGATCCATGAAGTCCATCACGATGAAGCCCTGCATGGTCAGCCGCTTGACCACGATCAGGCCGGGCACGCCGCGCGGTCCGGTCGCGGACGGCACGCCGTCATACTGCGAGATCGCACCGCAACAGGCGATACGGCCGCGATTGTTCATCTGTGCCAGGCAGGCTTCGAGAATGTCGCCACCGACATTGTCGAAATAGACATCGATGCCCTTCGGCGCCGCCGCCTTCAGGGCTTTGAATACCGCGCCGTCCTTGTAGTCGACCGCGGCATCGAAGCCGAGTTCGGAAGTGAGCCAGTTGCACTTGTCCTTGCCGCCGGCGATGCCGACCACGCGGCATCCCTTGATCCTGGCGATCTGGCCGACGATCGACCCGACCGAGCCGGCCGCCGCCGAGACCACGACGGTCTCGCCGGCCTTCGGCTTTCCGACATCGAGCAGCCCGAAATAGGCGGTCAGGCCGGCGATGCCATAGACGCTGAGCAGATGCGTCATCGGCTCGACCTTCGGCATCTTCGTCAGATGCTTTGCTGGAACAGCAGCGTAATCCTGCCAGCCGGTGTCGCCGAATACGATGTCGCCCGGCGCGAGCCCCGGCGCTTTCGACGACACCACCTCGGCGATGCCGCCGCCGGCCATGACGGTGTTGGCCTCGACCGCCGCGCGATAGGTCGCGCCGTGCATCCAGGCCCGGTTGGCGGCATCCAACGAAATGTAGCGCACCCGCAGCAGCGCCTCGCCATCCCCGGGCTCCGGGACGGCGCCCTTGGACATCTTGAAATGCTCCGGTCCGAGCTTCCCGGCCGGTTTCTCAACCAGCAAAACCTGGCGATTGACGGTATCGTTCATCGCATTCCCTCCCAAGTGTCGGTTCTTGATGCAGATGACCGCGCAGAAAACGCCCAACTGCACACATTGTGCGCTGCGCACGACGCTAGCCGTGGCACATTCATTTCACAACGGAAACCTTGTGGCAAACCTTGCCGCTGCTTGAAGCGTGTTGCGTCGCTCCCGGAATCTGCCAAACTCGGAGCAGCCGGAACCTACGGGGGTAAAAAATGTCGAACAGGTTTACGCAATATATTCTGATCGCGATGGCGCTTGGCATTGTGATGGGGACGCTGGTTTTCAATTATCTCCCCGACAGCCGGGTGGAAATCGCAGCCGACGTAAACCTGATCGCGATGCTGTTCCTGCGCCTGATCAAGATGATCATCGCGCCCCTGGTGTTTGCGACCCTGGTCGGCGGCATCGCCCACATGGGCAGCGGCTCCAAGCTCGGGCGGATTTTCGCAAAGACCATGGGCTGGTTCGTCAGCGCGTCGTTCATCTCGCTGCTGCTCGGTCTGGTGATGGTCAATCTGTTGCAGCCGGGTTCGAATTTCCCCGGCACCCTGCCGGACAAGACGCAATCCACGGGATTGCCGGTATCGGCGTTCTCGATCGAAAAATTTCTCACCCATTTGATTCCGACCTCGATCGCGGATGCGATGGCGCAGAACGAAATTCTCCAGATCGTGATCTTCGCGGTGTTCTTTTCGGTGGCGATGGGCGCCATGCCCGAGCGCTCCAAGCCGATGCTGGCGCTGATCGACGACCTCGGCCACATCATGCTGAAGGTGACGGGTTACGTCATGCTGTTTGCGCCGCTCGCGGTCTGGGCGGCGATCATGGCGACGGTGTCGAAGAACGGTCTCGGCGTGTTGTGGAAACTGATCGTGTTCATGGGCGGGTTCTATCTGTCGCTGATGCTCCTGTGGGGGATCCTTGTGGTCGTCGGCTTCGTCGTCATCGGGCCCAGATACAGCCATCTATTACGGCTGATCCGCGAGCCCCTGATGATCGCGTTCTCGACCGCGAGTTCGGAAGCCGCCTATCCCAAGACGCTCGAAGGCCTCAATCGCTTCGGCGCGTCGTCGCGGATCTCCAGCTTCGTGCTGCCGCTCGGCTATTCGTTCAATCTCGACGGCACCATGATGTATTGCACCTTTGCGAGCATCTTCATCGCGCAGACCTACCATATCGAAATGTCGCTCGGCACCCAGCTGGCGATGCTCGCGACGTTGATGATCACCTCGAAAGGCGTCGCCGGCGTCCCCCGCGCCTCGCTGGTCGTGATCGCCTCGACGTTGAGCCAGTTCGGCATTCCGGAGGCCGGCCTGTTGATGATCATGGGTATCGATACCTTCCTCGACATGGGACGCAGCGCCACCAATGTGATCGGCAACTCGCTCGCGACCGCAGTGGTGGCGAAGTGGGAGGGCGAACTCGCGCCCGAGCACGCGCTTGGCCCCGACGACGTCGTGCCGCCGGATATGGTTCCCGGCGAGGTGCCGGGAATGCAGGCCGGCCACGCATAGGAGGTCAGCCATGCGTACCCCTCTGAAGCGATGCATGCGGGCGGGAAGCCTTGTTGCCGCGGTGGTTTTGCTGGCCACGGCAGCAGCAGCCCAGACCGCGAGCGAAGGGCTGAGCCCGACGCTTGCCAATATCAAGAAAACGCATGTGGTGCGGCTGGGCTATCGCGAGAGCTCGCCGCCGTTTTCGTTTCTCGATCAGGCCAATCGGCCGATCGGCTACAGCCTTGAACTCTGCGAAGCCATCGTCGATGAGATCGGTGTCGAGGTCGACGACGCCAATTTGAGGATCGAATACGTCAAGGTCACCTCGGATGACCGGATTCCGGCGGTGGTGCAAAACAAGATTGATCTCGAATGCGGATCGACCACCGCCAATGCCGAGCGCGGCAAGCAGGTGGCGTTCTCGCCGCTGATGTTCGTCGCCGGCACCAAACTGATGGTGCCCAAAACTTCGACGATCTCGGCGCCGAAAGACCTGCAGGGCAAGACCGTGGTGGTCACCAAAGGCACCACCAACGAGCAGGCGATGCATGCCGTCGACAAGAAGTTCGCGCTTGGCCTCAATATCGTGACCGCGGCCGATCACGAGCAATCCTATCAGATGCTGGTAGACGGCAAGGCCGATGCGTTCGCGACCGACGACATCCTGCTCTACGGCCTGATCGCGCGGCACAAGGCGCAGGACAAATTTCGCGTCGCCGGGGAATATCTGTCCTACGATCCTTACGGCATCATGTTCCGCAAGGGCGAGCCGCAACTCACCGCCGTGGTGGAACGGACCTTTCGCAAATTGGGTTCGAATCGCGACCTGATCCCGCTTTATAACAAATGGTTTGTCGCGCGCCTGCCCACCGGTGAGAAACTCAACGTCGCGATCTCGCCGCAACTCGAGGAAAGCTTCAGGGTACTCGACGATACGCAGGGCAACAGCAACAACTAGCGGAAGCATTGGAGTAGTCGTTATGGCTGGTACATCAAGCCGGGCAATGACGATAATTCGGGTGTCATCGTCCGCGAAGGCGGACGATCCAGTATTCCGCGACGGCTCGGTCCGATCACAAATGCAGCGGCGTACTGGATACCCCGCCTTCGCGGGGTATGACAGAAACCTCTGACCGTCGGCTCTCGCCCCGAACACCCGTCGGTGATGTTTCTGGATTGACAACAAGCGGCGATGACGAACTCTTGGTCAGAAAAAATCCAGATCCCGCGCCCGGCCGCCCCGCGCGACGGTGGCGTATTCGATCGCCAGGAATAATCCGCCGGCCACATATATCCTGCGCTTCCGCGACACGGCGAGGCTGTGGCCGACCGCCACGGCGTCCTCGATGGTTGCGGCGATCTTGATGGTTGCTTCCGGATTGGCCTTCCGTGCCGCGGCGGCGATGCTGTCGGCGTCCGCGCCCTTGTGGTGCGCCGCGGTGGATATGATCGTGTCGAATGACGGCGCCAGCGCGTCCACGATCTCGTCGGCCTTCTTGTCGCGCGAGACGCCCACCACGAGAATCCAGTCCTCCGCACCATAAGTCGCCTTGAGGCTTGCGAGCGATTGTCTGATGCCGTCGGGGGTGTGGCCGACGTCGATCACGGTGAGCGGGTCCTGATTGATAACCTCGAGGCGGCCGGGCCATCTGATGTCGCGCAGGCCCGATCGGACGGCGGCTTCGATCCCGGCCGCGGCCTCTGTTGGCCGCGCGTGTCGCAGCCAGAGCAGGAACAGGGCGACCGCGATGGCGGCATTGTTGAACTGGAATGCACCCAAGAGGCTCATTTCGAGCCGACGAAGATCGTAACCCTCGAACTCAAAATCGAAGCGCTGCCCCGACGCGGCGACGGATTCACCGCCGAGCCTGATCTCGTCGCGGAGGAACAGGGATGCGACCTTGCGGTAGCGATTATATTCGATGACGTGCGGCCGCAGGCTTCGGCAATTTTCGCCATAGACGATGGCGCCGCCGGACGCACAAGCGTCGCTCTTGTCGGAAGCGATCAGTTCCAGCGAGTTACCCAGCAGTTCGACATGTTCGTAATCGACCGAGGTCACGCAAGTGAAGCGCGTGCCGACCAGGCGCACCGGGTCGTAGCGGCCCCCGATGCCGGCCTCGAACACCGCGAAATCGCATCCTTGCTCCGCGAAATACAGGCAGGCCAGCGCGAACAAGGCTTCGAACGCGCCGAACTGTTCATGGCTCCGCCGTGAAAGCCCGGTGATGGCAGTCTCGATCCGCAAAACGAGACGCGCCAGGTCCTCATCGCCGATGGGAGCGCCGTCGATCTGAAACCGTTCGTTAAAACGATAAAGATGCGGTGAGGTGAACAGTCCGGTTCGCAAGCCATAAGCGTGGGCGATGCCGGCGCAGAACGCCGCGGTGCTGCCCTTGCCGTTGGATCCCGTCACAACGACCGAAACGCGCGACAGTCTTTCCCGATCGACCGCGACAGCATCGAGCAGCTCGGCGACCCGTGCCAGACAAACGCCATCGCCGTATTTCGGAAGCTCAAACACCAAACAATCCCACGGCGGAAAACGTATGGTGCCAGATTTTCAGGATCAGATCGCTTCGGCCGGATTGCTCCAGCAGCCGGATCGACGGATTTGAGTTGACCTCGATAACTCGCATGGCTTCCGGATCTCGGCCGATATCGGTAAACATGTCCACCGCGGCGACGCGAAGTCCAAGCGCGCGGGCGGCCTTCCTCGCCAGTGTGAATGCGGCATCGGAAGGAGGCGCCTCGAGAACCATCGTTCCTCCCGCGCTCAGATTCATCCGCCCGGGAATGTCCCAACGCTGGCCGTTGGGCAATACGGAGTCCAGCGAAGGGTCACGGCCCGCGCTCACGGCAACAGGCGAAAGTCCCCGGGATCGCAAAGCCGCGTTGTGCGCGGTCAAGAGATCGCCGATGGTGCGTACGCCGTCGCCCAGAATTGAGGGCGGATATTTCCGCGCCGTATAGACAATCTCATCGTCGAGCAGAAAAACGCGGTATTCGGTTCCCGAGACGATCCGCTGCATCAATATCGAGTCGTAGGATTGCGCGACCTCATCGAGGTAGCTTCGGAATGACGCCTCTCCGTGGATGGCCTGTGCGAAATCGCCGCGCGATCCCAGCAGCGGTTTGACGAAAGCCGATGCATCCAGTCTTCTGAAATGTTCGATCGCGTCTTCGCGCTCATGACCCGCGGGGCGATGGGCACGATGCCGATCGTGCAGGAAGAAATATTCGCCGCCGAGCGTGGGCGCGCCGGCGCGTTCAAGAATGATATTGGTGAAGTATTTGTCCGATGCCAGCGTTGCGGCTGTGGCGTTGTTTTGCGGATACCATGAACATCGCCCGGCGCCGAAATGAATGGTCATGGTCTTTGAGGCGACGCTGAACACTAGTCCGGTTCCGCCGTCGATGTCCTGGAATGTCAGCCCGAACTCGGCGCAGGCGTACTCAGCGCAGACCGATTGGTCCGGATAGGAACTCGGCTTTCCCGATCGAAAATCTTCAAGACTTCGCATGCAATTTCCGACGGTCTGTTAGTTCGAATTGCGTGTCTTAGCTTTAACGAAAATTCCGAGCGCGCGCGGCAATTAATGGCCAGTACAACGACAGATTCAGCAAGTTAATTTCGCGTTCCCGGCGTATCCGATGAAGATGCGATGAACCGATCTTTAGGATCATCCGACTGCTATTTTGAACCGGCAATTGCGCATCAGCGCTGGTTGACTATCTCTGATATTCGAGTAGGCCATACGCTAAATCGTCAATCGTTTCAGGGGTTTTCGCCTCCAGCGAGCCGAACAACTCAATCGTTCTACAGCAAGGCAATCGGAAAAACTAAAACACATGAGCGCATTCCATAGAGAGAAAGTTCTTTCTGTCCGGCACTGGACCGATACACTTTTCAGCTTCACCGCCACCCGCAATTCCGGCTTTCGATTTCTCAACGGACAGTTCGCGATGATCGGCCTTGAGGTCGATGGACGTCCGCTGCTGCGCGCCTACAGCATGGCGAGCGCCAATCACGAGGAATCCCTCGAATTCTTCAGCATCAAGGTCGCCGATGGGCCGCTGACATCCAGGCTTCAGCAGATCAGGGAGGGCGATACCATCCTGGTCGGGCGCAAGGCGACCGGTACGCTGATCGCCGACAATCTGATCCCGGGTCAGCGCCTGCTGTTGCTGTCGACCGGTACAGGTCTGGCGCCGTTCGCGAGCCTGATCAAGGATCCCGAGGTGTACGACCGGTTTGAAACCATCGTTCTCGTTCACGGCTGCCGGCAAGTCTCCGAACTCGCCTATGGCGAAGAGCTGGTGGCGAAGCTGCGGGATGACGAATTTCTCGGGCCGCTGCTGACCGAAAAGCTTCTGTATTATCCGACCGTGACGCGCGAGCCGTTCCGCAACCGCGGCCGCATCACCGATCTGATCACCTCGGAGCAATTGTTCAACGACATCGGCCTGCCGCCGCTGCACATCGACACCGACCGGCTCATGATGTGCGGCAGCCCGGGCATGCTTGAAGAGCTGCGCCAGACCTTTGAGGGGCGCGGTTTTATCGAGGGCAGCCACAGCGAGCCCGGCCATTTCGTGATCGAGAAGGCGTTCGTCGAGCGCTGAGCCCCGCGTCCTGGGCTCGGCGTTCTCCCGGCGATGCGAAGCATCGTCCGGTCGGCGATGCGTAGCATCGTCCGCTCCGCGAGGCGGTCACGCTGTACAGCGGTAGGTCAGGGATACCGTCGCGCGGCCTGGTCGGTAATCCGATGCCGCCATAAGCCGCCTGTTTCGGCCGTGTGTATCCCATTGTGCAGACAACCACTGCGTAAGCTGGTTGATTCGATCCCACCATCGCCCAACTGGTTGGGCTGGTACGGCGGCAGAGCGTGTTGTGTTCTCCGCCACGAAATCGGAGGGGTACGCTATGCCCCGAACAATGCAGTTGGTCCGGCAACTCCGGCATTCGTCCCCGGTGCCCTGGATTGGCGCCATCGCCATCAGTCTCCTGCTCTGGTCATTGATCATTTGGGGGATCTGCGTCGCCGTGTCGTGATTCCGGACGTGGTCTCATCGCACGAGCGCCTGCGCGGTTATCCTGGTCCCACTCGAGACGCGTCTGTTATCTTCCAGCGCTACACATCATCCGGTCCGCTGGTGGGCTCGCCCTATGATTTCTCGCGAACATCGGATCGTATCGAGCGCGCGGTCCAGAGCACCGATGCGTGGCTTGCGCAAAATGGCCTGGAGCAGCGCGGGATTCCCGATGAGATGCGCCCGCACAGTCACTGAGCCATTCGAGCTCAGGCCAAGTTACGCTGCACTGCAAAACAGCGTACCACGGGCTGGATACCCGGTCATCGGACGGATTGATTCGCTGCCCGGGGATTCGCTAGCTTCGCGGGGCGGTGCGTTGTCATATCGATGACCTGTTGGCGAGATATTGTAGAGCGTTGATCTGATAGTTGGATTAGGTTGCGGTGGGCAAATAAGAATACGGCAGTTTCTGCCGGAGGGGTCCCATGGAAACGCTGATGCTTCCGTTCTCGCCACGCTTCATCATTCTTACGATTTGCGCTGTGGTCACGGCATTGCTTCTCGGTATCGGGATCTTCGATCGCAAGGTGCTCGATCTGGTTTTGATTCCAATCGTAATCTTCGGCGCCCTGACGATGCTCGGGATTCGCGATCTCCTGCAGGAGAATCACGCCGTCTTACGCAACTATCCGATCTCGGCGCATATCCGTTTCCTGCTCGAAGAGATCAGGCCGGAGATGCGGCAGTATTTCTTCGAAAGCGAGAAGGACGGCATGCCGTTCAGCCGCGACACCCGCGCCCTGGTCTATCAGCGGGCGAAGATGGTGCTCGACAAGCGGCCGTTCGGTACCCAGGAAGACGTCTACCGCGACGGTTATGAATGGATGCACCATTCGGTGGCGCCAAAACCCCGCGCCGACGCGCAATTTCGCGTCACCATCGGCGGGCCGGATTGCACCAAGCCGTATTCGGCCTCGGTCTTCAATATCTCGGCGATGAGCTTTGGCGCGCTCAGTCCCAACGCGGTGCGCGCGCTGAACGCGGGCGCCAAAAAGGGCGGCTTCGCGCACGACACCGGCGAGGGCGGAGTGAGCCCCTATCATCGCGAGAACGGTGGCGACCTGATCTGGGAAGTCGGCTCCGGATATTTCGGCTGCCGAAATCGCGACGGCTCGTTCAATCCGGAAGAATTCGCCCGCGTCGCGACCGACGACCAGATCAAGATGGTCGAGCTCAAGGTCAGCCAGGGCGCCAAGCCCGGACATGGCGGCGTGCTGCCCGCGGCCAAGGTCTCCGAAGAGATTTCGCGGATCCGAGGCGTTCCCATGGACGAAGACTGCATTTCGCCGGCCACTCACCGCGCGTTTTCGACGCCGCTGGAAATGATGGCCTTTATCGGCGAGATGCGGCGGTTGTCCGGCGGCAAGCCCGCCGGATTCAAGCTTTGCATCGGTCATCCCTGGGAGTTTCTGGCGATCTGCAAGGCGATGCTCCAGAGTGGAATCTATCCGGATTTCATCGTGATCGACGGCAATGAAGGCGGCACCGGCGCCGCTCCCCTGGAATTCATGGACCATCTGGGCATGCCGATGCGCCAGGGCGTCAATTTCGTCCATAACGCGCTGATCGGCATCAATGCGCGCGATCGCATCCGCATCGGCGCCGCTGGAAAGATCGCGACCGCGTTCGATATGGCGCGCGCGATGGCGATCGGCGCCGACTGGTGCAATTCCGCGCGCGGTTTCATGTTTTCGCTGGGCTGCATCCAGTCACTGAGCTGCCATACCGATCGATGTCCGACCGGCGTGACCACGCAGGATCCATCCCGCGCTCGCGCGCTGGTGGTGCCGCACAAGATCGAGCGGGTCTACAATTATCATCGCGCCACGCTGCATGCGCTGGCCGAACTCATTGCCGCCGCGGGGCTCGATCATCCGCAGCAGATCCGGTCGATCCATTTCTCGCAGCGCACATCGACCACCGAGGTGCAGTCGTTCGCGCGGCTCTATCCGTCGTTGCGCCCGGGCGAACTGATCGACGGCACCAGCGATCCGCGCTTCCGCGACGCCTGGGCCATGGCGCAGGCGGACACGTTCTCGGCGGCCGGGTAAAGTCCCGCGCAGCCGTTGCAACGGTCAGGCTCCCAGCGGCGCCGCATATCCCGCGACGATCTTGACCAGATCAGCCTGTCGCATCGTGCCGGTCTTTTCAAACAAGCGGCCGACAAACGCCGAGCGCCGCGGCCACTTCGGGTATGCCGCCCACTTCGACAATGGCAAGCAGTACGCGCAACTCGGTCGGCGTCAATTTGAACATCTTGCCGATGACTTCGGAACGGGACGACATCGCCAAGGCCGCCTTGCGAACGAACAAAGCCGCCACGGCTGTGTAGATGACGCCCGCACGCCGCCGCGCGCCCGAGGTCAACGGCAAGGCATGGGCGATGTAACGTTCGCCGTCCTTGCCGATCAGGGGCATCGCAATTCCCTTGGTGCCGAGGGCGGCGTCGCCCTGCCCAGCGGCTGCAAATACGTCCCGCAATGTCTGGTTGACCTGCGCATCGCAGGCCGCGAGGCGTCCGCCGACGTCATACAGGATGTCGCGCGCATCAAGAATGGCTTGTCCGGCGGCATTGGCGTGAATGATACGCCCGCGCTCATCGACGAGGCACAGACCGGCATCAAGCCCATCGAGCGTGTCGGCGAATGTCGCGGCCTCCGCAAGCTTCAGATCGAACATTCCGGCAATCAGAACCGCGCGACGAATGTGAGGAGCGATCAACCGCATGCGATGACGCGCTTCGCCATCGACGAAGCCGTCGCGTTCATGGCGGAAGACCCCGAACATGGCCACGGTTGTTGCCGACCTGTCGAGAACGGCGCTGACAAAGTCGATGAGGCCCTGGGGCCGAGCCCACTCCCGATAGAATCCGGTCGCAGTGAGTTCATGGTAAGGCATCAAATCGGCAGTCGCGATCGGCTGTTCGATCTCTGCGAGAAAGTGTCCGACTGCGGCCGGATATATTTGTCGAAATAATGCGACCGGCAATGGCCAGACAATTCCGAAGCGGTGAGGTGCGCTGACATGGTGCGCATCTACGTCCTTGCAGAAAAGCCCCGCTCCGACCCCGCCAACGAAAGATGTAGCCCTTTCGATGGCATTCTCCCAAAGCGATTGATCGACGGCGGCATCGTAGACGACGCTGATCAGATCGCTCAGCCGTTGACGATCCTTGCGAATGCCTGCCGACGCAACCGGTTCAGAGGCCGGTCGCAGATGCGCCGCCGTATTCATTCCAAAAACTGTTTTCATTCCGAAAAGCCCTTAGATGGGGCGCCGTTTATAGAGCGATCTGTGCCAGGGCGAATGATCGCCCGACCGGATCGGTCGACTGCAATCCACGTCGCTCGAGCCACGGCCAGCAACGTTCCAGCTTCACCATAGGCCGCGGCCTCGGCAAAGCGTTTGCGGCCGTCGCGGCCGGTCTCCCAGGCAGTGATGACGCAGCGTTCTTGCGGGCGCGGCCGTGTCTCTATCCGTGCCGACATCCGACCCAACAGGATCGGCGTCCGGTCGAAGCTGCCGCTCTCCCGGTCGTGACAGGAAGCATAGCCCGTGGGACAATCGAGCGCCGACCAGAGAAATTCGGGCGCGACGAAGCCGTCCTCCGCCGCCAGGGTCGGATCCGGTGTCCAGGTCGCCGCGAGCACAGCCGAAGCATTCCGGGATTGACGCACGAGCGGTCCGGCAAAAATACGCAGGCCATCTCCCTGCGCCCTTGCAGGACCGCACACGAAACACGTCGGCAGCAGATGCTCGTGCGGCTTGATCGGCGTCACGAGCTCGGCTGCACATGCCTCGTCGAAGCTTGCCGTCTCCAGGCGCGTCAGTTCAACACTTGCCGGTCGTCCGGTGGCGACGACCGTGGCGCCATCGCGAAGCTCCCATAATCCGTCGTCCGTCGCGACGACGTCGAGTTGCTTATCCAGGGGAGGCGGTGCGCGCAGCGTTACCTCCGCGCCGCCGGGAATGTGCCGGGCCAGCCGGCCGCAGACATATCCGCCGTTCCCGGAGTTCGGAGGACCGCAGTAGCGCTTGTCGATGATAATCGATGTCATCGATCCCTTCCTCTCTTGCCGCCGCCAGCGCACTCTACTTTATCTTAAGGACGATTCTTCCCTGAACCGTCCGATTGGCTACGGCGCGCATCGCTTCCTTGACCTGTTCCAGGGGAAGGACGCGATCGATGTGGGGGCGAATCTTCCCCTCGGTCAGCAATTGCGCCAGCGTGTCATTCATGCGCACAGCCTGCTCAGGGAATTTCTCTATCCAGGCGCCGGTAAAGACACCAACAATGGAATAGTTCTTCAATAGCGGGAGGTTCATTGGCACCGAAGGAATCTGGCCGCTGGTGAAGCCGATCGGCATCAGCCGTCCACCCCACTTCATCAGCCGCGCCATTTGCTCGAAAATCGTTCCGCCGACGTTGTCGAAGCAAACATCGACGCCTTCTCCACCGGTTATCGACTTGATCCGCTCGCGCAGGTCTTCGCTCCGATAGTTGATGACATCGCAGG
>WNFD01006146.1_pt1 | contig 12023 bp, 9 predicted proteins | sample 5400491 | NCBI WGS metagenome assembly WNFD01 (sample SAMN13153343, study PRJNA577476) | soil metagenome | isolation source: 120 cm saprolite under Douglas fir tree site 2 hole 2 replicate 2 | place: USA:California | collected 2015-04-18 | reverse complement strand
GACGCGGATCGGTGCTCATGCGTTTCTTGACTTCTTCTACCGTCAAATGCGTTGCCGCTCGTGTGATCCTGGCCATATCCTCTCCCTTTCTGCTTGCTTCTTCACCTCCTTTATTCTATCACAGCATGCGATTTAGTATCAGTTGCCGCTCGGTGCAGGAGTTGCGAGCTCATATCCTGGCGTTCATTACTTACTACAATCGCACGTCCAACGGGTGTACTGGCTACTTGAGACATCCGTTCTTAAAAAACGAAGAGAGAACAACGTTTTTAGATTGTACCCATCTACAACTTACTGCACGCTTATGCGTCCATTTTCAATTTTCTGCAACAATATGAGTCCAATCAGCCAAAAAACTCTACCTTTATCTTTCAGTTTTCGAGCGTGCGAGCAGCTGTGCTGGCTACTTAGTATATCTGTTCTAAAAACAGCGCTCATGTTGGCACTACCCGTTCTTTTTCTTAGCTATCTACTCATCAGAGAGATGACCTGAGGGTTTCCCGTATGACAGGGTACTTTCTGATATGAGAACGGATATGCTAAGTAGCCAGCACAGGTAGCGTTCGGGCGTTTCCGCATACCTTCTTCGTGCATGGGTTGATCACCATAGCCATGACCTGCTCGTCTAAGCCACCGTTGGTCGTGACCATTCCACCCACGCTGGTTTTCGAGATAGGTGATGGCCTCCTCCAAAGCTTTGATCGGTTCACGCTCACAACCGGGCGCAGCGTCTGCAAACGCGCGAGGGCAGCCTTGACCTGCCCTTGCCACAAAAGCTGGGTGAGCACAACCCAGCCGTCTTTGGTGAGCCCAATGCGTCAGTCGGTGCCTTCACTGCAAAGGCTCTGGCTTCCATTCGATTGGGTTGATGGGCTGCACTTGCAGGGATGTCGACGATCGACGATACCGTCATTTGCATGAGAGGTCCTCCTGTAATCCTTCTTGAGGTTTTTGTTCACAGCAGTAACCTCTCTGCTTTTTTCAACCCCCCTTTTGATTTTGTTGGCGCATTGCAAAACGAAGCGTGATCTGAACTCCCCACAGGAATCCATGTTCGATTTTTCATTCGCCAACAGAGTCCCTTTTTTGGTGGAACCAGGTACAAAGCTATTTAGGCAGATGTTGTTGGCGGTGCCTGATCCAGACAAAAACCAACAGAAGCGGAGTTTGGCCAGCCAATGGTGCCGCTGCTGACAATGGTCCGGTCATTCACCCCCAGTTCCACAACATAACCGCATGGTTCCATGCCGCTAGTGTCTAACGTCCAGGTACCTGCTTCGCCATTTGTTGATACAATTGGGTATGACCTACTCGATGGATTAACCGGGTTCCCGGATGGTAATACACCCAAGGAGAGGCTGTTGAAATGCCCTTCAAGGTCAAATGTAGAGTAGGTACCGTGGATCACGTCGCCCACCTCGAACTTGCCACAATCCGTTGCAGGTTGTACTGGCCCGCCACCACGCGAGAAGCCAGTGATGTCAATCTTGGCTGTCGGTGCTGCTTCGTCCAAATCTACTATGACAGTACTGCGGAATGTCCCGTCCTTAGGACAGAAGATGGCACCTGCAGGCACAGTAGTTCCATTGGGAAGCTTGGCCTCTAGCTTGATTTCCCACAATCCAATCATAGGCTGGCCCGTAATCCATCGTGCCAACACGCCGCCCGTCACTATTAACCACTGGTTCGGATAGTTCTGTTCCAGGTAAGTGTAGTAGCCGTCGATTGGGTCGATACTCTGGAGGTAGTTAGTGACCTGGAAGGGAAGACCTGGACCATTTTGTTCGGTATAGTCAATAGCAAAGGTATTGGCTAGTGGCTGCCATGTTCCACCCAGCTCACGTACATACACTTTGTACTTGATAGGTGTTGCGCCAGCCAGTACATTCGGTGGATTTAAGATGAACCCGGTGATGGTAATGACTCCGCCGAATGGACTTTCACGCGCGGTGAAAGGTGGTATGATACCTGTGCCTGTCGCCCAACCTGTAGTTTGATCGATGTCACAAACCCCCATATTGCCTACCGAATCGATGAATGGAGTGTTGCCTAAGGATACAGGGCCCGGTGTAATCTGGACCAATGTCTCTTCTCGGTTGCCCCATGTAGGCACGAAGTTCGGGTTGGACGGTGGTGGGGGTATGTTCCAGGAAAGAATGGCTCGGACTTTCGCCGTCTTGGCTCCCAGCTCACATGGCTGACGTTGCTGGCTGAAGTCTACTGGTAGGAATACTGCATATTGCAATCCTCCAGCAGGGATGTCGCTGAAATCGTGGACATTCACCGCTGTTGTTCCAACGTAGTTGAAGCCACTACCATAATCTATCCAGAAGGCAACGTACTCCTCGCTTCCTGCGGTGCATGGGCCGCCAGAGTAACCGTTTGGCAGCTTCACTGTCAGGATGCCCTCGAGGATATCCTGATTAGGGTTCAGACCGATGCATTTGAGTTCCTCAAAGCTTGTGTCACCATCAGTTTCTAGCAGCTTGGCGATGAGCTCTGCCAGATTAATATGTAGCTCAGTCAGGAAGCCCTTGAACCCCGGTTTCATGAGAGTTTCGGTCAGGGCCGGGTTGGTAATTAACTGGTTGACTTCTGGAAAAGCGAAGCGATGCCCCGGAACTCCTTTATCTTTGTACAGGGCCTGACGTTCTACTACGTTCAACACCTGAGGCTTCGCGGCTTTGATTGGCTGCGATAAGTCTAGTGCAGCCTCGAATTGCGCTGGAAGCTTGACTTTGGCTTCTTCAAGAAGTTTGGAGAAGATGATCAGCTCAAGGGGTTCGATCTGGATACGTGCCTCCAACACGTTCCCCCACACGGGTATAAAGCCCGGTGTGTTGGGTGGTGGTGGGTTATTCCAGGATAGGATGGCTCGTACGTTTGGCAGATTATCGAAAAAACAAAACTTCTCCAAAGGGTTGATTTGGAGTGTAACAGCGTATTCCAGGGGCTTCGTTCCAGGAATGTCGTGGGCTGTGAAGCTGGTCATTCCCTGGTCGATCCAGTTGCCAGTGTTATCCCAGTCCACATAGAAACGAACGTATTCCGGGGTACCAACGCTACAAATGTCCCCACCATAGCCAAACTCTTGCTTGATCCAGATCACTGCTTCAAGCAGATTAAGCTGCGGATTGAATCCGACGCACTTCAACTCCTCAAATGCTACGTCCGCAAGAATGGGCTCAACTGGTTTGAACGGGCTTTCTTTGACAGTGCCAAAGTAGTTCGGGTTGCCTAGTATAAGCGCCCGGAACTGCGCCCGCTCTTTTTGAAGCTGGGGTTGAAGAGGTGTGCTGATGGTAGCAGTTTCTACCTTGTGCTCTTCTGCTGGCTTATTTGGACTCATCTCGTCCGCCATGATGCTCCTCCGTATTTCTCTCCATTGCTCGATGCGACGATCCTGTACAGTGTTTTTTCACCAGATAATGCTCGTGTTGCATTGTTCACTAGCATGTCTGCCACCCTATAGACGTGGTTAGGGAAGAAATTTTGGGGTTGACTAATTATCAAGTTTCGAACTTTGCCTAGCATGAGAGTAGGTTACCTGCCCCCAGACGGTTCTACTGAAAAGAGGGAGAAGCTGCTACTGTGAACAAAAACGTCAAGAACCGTCACAGCAACAAGCTTCTCGTGCAAGTCACTGTATCGCTGGAGTTGCCACGGTCGCTTTAATCACGACAGCGAGCATCTGGAGCAGTATGCAGGCTAGACAGCAAGTAGTGTTTTTAGGCGGCGCAAAGATGCCTTTTCTACCAAATGTCGTGCTACTGATTAGCCCCTGATTTTTGGTAGAACCCTGGCTGTGCTCCTTCGTGATCCACAAGTGAGCCGTGTGGTCACGCTGGTTGATCGGGAAGGAGCGTGGTCTTCAATGTGATCCAGGGAGCGTGCTTGAGAGCTTCGCGCATCACCTCTTCATTGGAGAACGTTTCTGCCAGGTTGCGCCCTTCGTACACCAGCGTGACGTGCTCGCGGCGAAACGGCCACGGCGTGACCATGAGGTGGGTGGGATCGCCATCGCGCACGCGAAGCGTCAAAGTCGTAGCACTTGTGGCCGTGGGAACCTGGGGCAAGGACCGCGTCTGCCAGCCGCCGAAGCAGATGGCGAGGGAGAGCGCATCCCAGACCTGGAGGAGCCGTCGGTTGCGTGTCACGGCCTCCTCAGTTGCGTATGGCCTGTAGTGGGCGTCGGCACGCAAGGTCGTGAAGAGCTCCTCCTGGAAGACACGCTCCTGCGCCAGGTAGTCCCTGACTGCCTGGGCGTTTTCACGCGTATCTGCGGTCGCATTGTAGCTCACGTAGAGCCCCGTGCCATGCAGGGAGACCAGAAGTGCGGCATAGCGCCCCTGTGGGAGCACCAGGCGGGCGGCTCCTGACCAGAGCTGCACATGCCACTGCCTGGGCAACTCAAAAAAGCTGTAGGGCAGACCCGTCTGCGGGTTGAGTGCAGGTGCTTGCTCCCAGGCCGTATGACCAACGTCATGTTGTTCTGCGCCCAGGCAGACCTCTTCCCAGGGCACTACATCCCCAAAGCGCTCGTTTCCCCAGGCGCGCGCCAATTGACCGGAGAGCCAGGCATGCGCTGGCTGAGTGATCGCGATCCGTCCCTGACGATCTTCACGATACAGCACGTCGACGTTCCTTTCTCCACACAGAGAAGCAGATGTTCATGATTCGGTACTACTGCCCATCCAGCATACAACATCTACATACTCTCTGCCTCATGATGGGTGCTCATGCTATTGCATGCCCCATGCGTTATGTCGTTCTACTGTGAAGCTCTGTCAAATCTCCTCACTGTGAGGGGTGATATCACCTCTCACGATGTCTCTACCGTCCATTTTTTGAGGAAAGGAAGGTGTGCTATGCCACACACCCAAGCACTCACCGCATTTTGCGCCACCTGCCCCGACCCGCAAGAGGTCACTACCATCCTGAGGGGCCTGGGCTTTTCTCTGACCTTTCAGATGGAGGCGATCCTCTACCCAGCTTCTTCTGAGGCACCGGACCTGCCTGCACAATTCCACTTTCAGGGACATGCTGGCGTGGAAGTAATCTACCTGCAGGACAGGATACGCCAAAGGATGGGGAGTGGTTCCCCACGCACCAGTCCCGCTGGTGGGTGTATCCAGGAGCTGATGCCAATGCCTCTCGGCAGATCATTAATATGCTTACCGCACGATGGCTCCTTACCTGGCAGCGTGTTGAAGGGGAGACCTCGCACGGATTCACACGGGTGGCGTAGCTGCGTTACGCATCTGGGAGCCTGGCGCACGCACTCGCGCGTGCGTGCTGGTGTGATGATCCAGCGGTGGTGCCGGGCTCGCATCCTGCATTCCTCAACGAGCAGACGATAGCGAGGTGTGGCCGTGAGGAGACAATGTGTCGTCACGCCTGGATCAGCCCATCGGCTAGCGGCAAAGTAAACCAGAAGGTGGAGCCTCGACCGGGAGCGCTCTCGACCCCCACCTGCCCCTGGTGCTGCTCGACGATGGCCTTGGCGATGGCTAATCCCAGTCCCAATCCTCCGTCTGGCCCCTGGTGCCCGGGTGCTGCCACTTGATAAAAGCGCTCCCACACCCGGTGTTGCTGCTCGGGCGTCAACCCCGGCCCCTGGTCACGCACTGACACCCGTGCTCTGCTCGCCTCCACTACCAGGCGCACGGATACCGGCTGATCGACCGGCGCGTACTTGAGGGCATTGGTCAGGTAGTTGGTGAGCACCTGCCCGATGCGGCCAACGTCAGCGAGCACCGGCACGATCTCGTCTGGCGGCAAGACCAGCTTGATCTGACGCGTGCGCGCCACCTGCTGCTGGTTGGCAACAGTCTCCTGCACGATGGTGACCAGATTCTCTCGTTGCAACGACAGCTCAAATTTGTGCAGTTCCAGCCGGGATACCTCCAGCAGTTCCTCCACTAAACGGGTTTCGATCTCTACCTGCCCATCTGCTCGCTTAAGTGTCTTCTCGAGCTGACCAAGCAGCCCTTCTGCCTCGGGCGAAAGCTCCCTGCGGCGGAGTTCGATCTGCATCAGTGCAAGCTCAATCAAGCCCATGATGGAGGTGAGAGGGGTGCGCAGTTCATGGCTGACCATGCTCAGAAACTCCTGTTTGCGCCGCTCCGCCGCTTTCTGCTCGGACATGTCCAGGATCACTCCCAGGACGAGACGGCGCTCCTGATCAAACAATGTTGCTGCCACCAGCGCGGGCACGCGACTGCCGTCCTTGCGGAGATACCCCCGCTCGTAAGGAGGCGCGGCTCCTGTCGAGAGAAGGGTCACCATGGCATGCCCCAGTACCTTGATATCCTCTGGGGGGACGAAGTGGAACCAGTTAAAGGTCCCTGTTGACAATTCGTCTCTGCTGTAGCCAAGCATCTGCGCGTAGCGGTCATTGAATTCGTAAATACGCCCATCGAGATCGACCACGACCACCCCGAAGATGTTGGACTCCACTAGCGAGCGCAGCTTGTATTCGCTGTACTGGAGTTGCTGCTGCAACCGGAGGCGTTCGGTCACATCGCGAAAGACCTGCACGCCCCCGACGATCTTGCCTGCGGCATCACGAATGGGTGCGCCACTGATATTGAGAATGAGGTCTTCCCCCTTATAGGTGTGGCACAGCGCATCCATTCTGTGCGTGCCCGAGAGGCGTTCGCCCCGCAGCACCCGCTGCATCGGACCCTGCTCTTTGAGCAGAGGTAGTCCTTCCAGGTCACGCAAAGCCATCCACTTGAGGCGGCTGTCGAGCGAGAGTACTGAAGGATCAGCGTCCTTTTCAAGAGCCATGAGGGAACGATAGGCAGCGTTGGTGTAGAGGACCTCCCCCCTGGCATCGCAGACGATCACGCCCTCGGTCATAGCCTCAAAGATTGCCTCAAGCTCGCCGGCTCGTGCCTGCGCTTCCTGCTGCGCCTGGCGCAAGGTATCTCTCTCTGCCTCCAACTGGCGGTTTAGTTCCTCGACACGACGGCGTGCCAGCACCTGTTCGGTCACCTCCACGCTATGAGTCAAAATCCCCTCGATCTCCCCGTGCACCGTCCGCAACGGTTGATACACAAAGGTGTAATAGGCTTCTTCCAGCACGCCGTCACCACGGCGGTCAAATCGGACAGGGAACTCGGTGCCAATGAAAGGCGTGCCGGTGGTGTAGACCTCATCCAGGATGGCAAGCACACCTTGCTCCACGACTTCGGGCAACACCTCAGAAACAGTTTTGCCAAGAATGTCAGCCCGGTTCCTGTTTGGTTGGACGAGGGGATTGGCAAACTCGTAGCGGTGCCCCGGCCCGCGCAGGATGGACATCGCGGCAGGGGCTTGCATGAGGAGATCGTACAGGCGGGCGCGCGCCGCCTCCGTCTCCGCTCGCGCTGCCTGCTCATAAGCCAGCAGTTGTTGGTGCGCTTGCTCAGCCTGCCGACTGGTCGCACGCGCCACCTCGGAGAGCTGACGCGCCTCGCGTTCTCGACCGGTCGCCTGCTCCGTTCGCTCGCGCAAGGCGACCGCCAGGTGACCGGTGAGCAGGGCAACGCTGAGGAAAATGAAGAGTGCGATCCACTCTTCGGGGCGGATCACGGCAAAGGTATAGAGGGGAGGCACGATGAAGTACGCCAGGGAGAGAAAGGCCACCACGGCACTGAGGATGGCTGCATACCGTCCGCACACGATGGCCAATGCCAGCACCACCAGTACATAAACGTTCGAAATGTTGGGGATGGCTGGGTAGAGGTGGAACACACCAATGACTGCGGTGACCAGCAGGGGCCCGACACACGCCAGCAGGGTATCGAGCAGATACCAGAGCCCTCGGGTCATTTGATTTCTCGTGATGGACAGGACAGATTCAGGAGTACGCATAGCACTACCTCACTTCGGAGCGCAGACGCAGAGACGCCGTTTTGTATGATGGCAGGCAAACAGCCTGTCAGTGAGCAGTGGATAGACCAGGGAATATGCTTCCAAGCTTCTAGAATACCATAGCTGTCACTACCGAAAAAGTTACTCTCTGTTTCCAGCTAGCGTGGTGTGTGCATGCATAGGTGACCACTGGGTAGACCAGCAGGTTATAGGCCAGCCCGGCGGCATTATTCCACGACCAATCGTTGTTGAATTTGATCCAGAATAACCGCAATGCGTGCAGGCGCCTGGCGATAGTCTGTCCCATGTGCCAGGTCCTCCCTGGCTTCTTGTCGCCTGAAAGCTCTCGTATGTTGCTTGTCATGGTCATCCTCCCAGAAGCTGCATCGTCGGCAACAAAGTAGGCTCTGCTGACCAGGCGGTCACCCACCGGGTCAGCTCCTGTCGTTACTACCCATTACTCTAGATACGCACTGGCTCGCAAGAGTGTGACAACTTGCCGCAGCATCACTCCCCGCACGTGAATTTCCAATCGGTCTCCGACAGGCGCCTACCTGCTCTCAGTATGGGGTGTATGAATGACTCTGCTGGGAAATTTTGTCTGGACAAGTGGACAAGGAGAGGAGTAGAGCACGTAGAGTAGAGGAAAAGGTCTTGGAGGCTAGCCACTCTTCCCCTGCATGGCCGGGAGCGCGACCATTGCACGTGATGGGAGGGATACTTCGGTTGCCAACGGTTGTCAGTGGTACGTCCTGTGAGCCTGGAGCACCCAGCAGGTGGATGGGAAAGCACATCTATCGTGCAAGCCAGCAGGGCAACTCATGCAGTTGCCCTGACTTCGACGCAACAAGAACAGCGCATCCCCTACCGCTCTCGGCACGCCCTGCTTCCAGTCACCGATACGGATAGCGACGCGAAAACGCTCGCAGGAGGAAAATCAGGATACAGGCACCAATGAAGGCCACAAGAATACTGCCCAGCAGACCACCTCCTGTGCTCACGCCAAGCGCGCCAAACACCCATCCTCCGATGAAGGCGCCAATGAGGCCAGCGATGATATCCCCAACGATCCCGTAGCCCACACCGCGCATCACTACTGCGGCCAGGAAGCCTGCGATTAATCCCACGATCAGCCACCAAATCAGGCTTTCCAGCGTGACGTCCGCAAGCACCAACGTTGCCGTGGTCATCGTCAAACACTCCTTTTCTGTCGTCCATGCAGATCAGTGAACTTGCTGCTCTGCTCAAATACACTCATTCCTGTCGCAGAGACATCGTGAAAGGCGGTGCTCTCCTGTCTCTGCTAGCTATAGCCTAATCCAAAGGCGAGGCCACTTCAAGTCAACAATGAAAAGACTCAGCATATCTTAAACGCATGCTAAGTTTTTTAATGTTCGGGAAAGCGCCTCTACGTGTGGTTGAACGAAATGCGCGTGCTCGTCGGTGCAGGAAAATGTCTCGCTCACTCCAAGCCCTCCCGCATCGCGCAATCCACATGCATAGCCATACACCGCCGCTCCACACCACCCTTACTCTCTTGTGCGAAATTAGCCGCGAAATTTGACAGCAAGCGAGCAGGCTGTAAGAGGCATGATAGCTTTATTGCGAGCTTGGCAAAAGTCAGATTAGCCTTTAGAGGCAATCCGGGCATGGTTTTAACGCCTTGCCAAATCCCTCTGGAAGCCAGTGCTAAAAAGGGGTGTATGCGGAGCAGTTCCTCATTACGGTTTCCTCCTAGTTTTGGAATGGGTACCCCAAGCGCAATGATGCCCACGTCAGAGAAGAGAGCACAACATCGCATATCTCAAGTGAAAGCGGTAAAAGCATACGATGTAGTGGAAGAAGTAGCCAGGACAGACTTTCACTCATGAAACTCTATTAGCTCATTTATCGTGATGTACTTAGGCCCAAACAGTCGATTTGAAAGGATCGTAGTAGCGCTGTTGCTTCTTGAATGATATGCGTCAACGACGCTGGCGCGTCTAGCCTTTGGCTCAGGCGCATGAAAGGAGTCTCATGACCAGTTTGAATGGCTACACGGTGAAGGATAAAGCGAAGGACGTAGTGCTCACTACTCTTGCTACCGTGCAGGACACTGTCCAGTCTGGCCTGACGAAGATGCAAGACACCATGCAAAGCGGGCTTGACACTGCACAGGATGCCTGGGTGGAGCATGTGAAGCATGCTGGCAAAAGCTTGAAGAAGGCGCGGAAAAAGATCAAGCCCGTCGTGGCATCCATGCAAGACAGCATGCAAGCGGGCCTGGAACAGACCCAGGACGCGCTACAAAGCGGACTGGATGGTGCGCAGGATGCCTGGGCAAAGAATGTCAAACAGGCCAGGAAGAGCTTGAAGAAGGCACAGAAAAAGATGAAGCCCGCTGTGGCAATCGTGCAAGATAGTATCCAGTCAGGGCTAGAGCAGACGCAGGATGTGTTGCAAGGCGGACTGAGCGCGGCGCAGGTCGCGCTGGGTAAGAACGTGAAACGAGCTCGGAAGGGCGTAAAGAAGGCAAAAGAGAGCCTGCGAGCTGTTCAGGATTCTGTACAGCACGAACTGGGCACATATGCACGCAAACGCAGGGTGGCAAAAATATTGTTCCGCTTTGGCTTGCTTGCGGGTGTGGTAGTGGCGCTGCTGTTCGCGCCATGGCCTGGCTCAGAAAGTCGGCACCAACTGGTCGTATGGTGGCAGCGACTTTTCCCACAGCAAGGGTAGAGTGAGATAGGGCACACGGGCGACCTCTTCTACGCATTGTCACAACAGCGTTGTTGATGCATCTGTATCTATGGGAGTAATAACCATGTGGTATTGACCCGAAGGGAGGAGCACGCGCGTGGATTCCTTGCCCGTCGCCGAAGCGGTTGAGTCGCTCATTCACGAATATGGCAAGCTTGTGTTCCACATCATTTATGGCCTGACGGGTGACTGGGAGGAGAGCCAGGATCTCACTCAGGATGTCTTTCTACAAGCCCTCAAAGGGATTGACGCTGCCCGCGCTACCAGTGGTGCGAACTTTCGTGCAAAAGCCTGGCTGTTGCGTATAGCCCTTAATGTGGTGCGTATGCAGCAACGGCGGCGCAGCCTCATGCGCTTCATCCCCTTCTCGCGCCTGCGCGAGGCGCAACGGGAAGAGGACGATACGGACCTGCTGGCGGATGCGATGGCACCCGTGCAACCGGCAGGATACAGCACACCCGACACAGGCGATCCGGCAGAGGTCGTGGCCGAACGGGAAGCCATCCGGCGTACACTGGTGCAGCTTCCTGAAACGCTGCGCACGCCGCTGCTCCTGTCTATCGTGGGCGGCCTCTCCTCGTCTGAGATCGCAGCGGTGCTCGACGTGGAAGAGGCCGCCGTGCGGCAGCGGCTCTCACGGGCCAGACAGCAGTTCCGGCGCATCTACACCGCTGAAAGTGGGGATACACTGGTCAACGATGCCGCCACGACGGTGGCTCCTGGTCGGGAGAGGAGGATGCCTGCACCCGCCGGACGGATGCCAGCGAGGATGACGGCATGAAGGAGGAGGGATCAATGAAGATCCACGCGCTCGGCACACTGGTGTGCCGGCAGGGGGGCATGAGACTAAGCACGGAACGAACGAGCTGTGCTCCGCCTTGCACTCCCAGTGACCGTGTTGTTGGTCCATCGTAGCACCGTACCCGTCAGAGACAACGATGGCAGGCGAGTTCCAGGAGGCGCTCGTCTGTCTGACTCTATGGAAACAGAGCTGAGCTTCGTGACCGAAATCGTGAACCCGGTGGCACTCTCAGGATACCGCTCAAGCGCTTGTACACAGCAAACAGACCAACAACAGCCAAGAAGGAGCAACTCCATGCCCACCCTGGAAAAAACTGATGGCGGGCTACCTCGCAGTGCGTTACGGTATCATCCTACTACTGCCGACACGATCACCGTGGACGAGTATACTACCGCTGCCAATATACCTGTGCTCCCGGTGAAGCGGGCCTCGCGTGTGCGCCAACCACAGGCCGATGATGATGCAGTGGAACAGGACGCTCTTGATGCTGCCCAGACGGGCCGTGGGAGCGCCACGGCAACCAGGGTACGCCGTGCCCCCGCGATGCCGAAAACTCTCCCGCACACGCCACGGCCACAGCAGACGACGCGGCCTCGTGCGCGCCTGCACCCTCTGTTCTTCC
>WNFD01006145.1_pt1 | contig 12025 bp, 12 predicted proteins | sample 5400491 | NCBI WGS metagenome assembly WNFD01 (sample SAMN13153343, study PRJNA577476) | soil metagenome | isolation source: 120 cm saprolite under Douglas fir tree site 2 hole 2 replicate 2 | place: USA:California | collected 2015-04-18 | reverse complement strand
TGCCGTTGACTTGCGTGGCAACGAACGGGACCGACACGTTCTCCGCATTCAGGTCCGACCCGTAAAACCCGGCAGCACTGCACTGGCCGGGCGCAGGACACGACATACCCGTGATCGCGGCCTGGTTGAACTTCGGGTCGAGAGGGACCGTCCCTGGCAACGATTGCGCCTGTCCCCAGACGCCGTTCTTCTCGGTGACGACGAATGGCAGAACGTTCCCGGTCGTATCGGTGTATCGCCCGGCGGCAGTACAATTCCCCGGCGATGTGCACGAAATCGCGCCGATTCCGCTTTCGCCTGCAGGACTGGCGTTGGGCAGTGCGGTGACGCCCGCGATGGCATGGGCGGGCGTCCAGACGCCGCGGTGCTGACTGACGACAAAAGGCCGCAGCGCGTGCGTGGACCGATCCCGGTAGGTCCCGCCCGCGGTGCATGCGCCGGCCCGGTCGCAGGAGATAGAGGATATCAGCGCGAGCCAGCCGTGGTTCAGCGCCGCCATTCCCGGGATCAGCCGCGCCTTCTGCCACACGCCGTTGTGCTCGATGACCACGAACGTCACCGACCCGCGGCTGTGCGGAAAGCTGTTCGGCGGATGCCAGTAGTTTCCGGCGGCGACGCACCAGCCAGCCGCGCTGCAGGACAATGCGTCGATCGTGCTGAGCGCGCCGCTTCCGCTGAGGGCCGCCAGGCCGGGAACTTGCCGCGCCCGGCCCCAGACGCCGCGGGTCTGGTTGACCACCCGAGCCACGCCGAGCCCGGGATCTCCGGCAGCGACGCAGTTGCCCTGGGCAGCGCAGGACAACGCGCTCAGCGTGGAGAAGCTGGCTGCCGGGACCACCAAGCCGGGAATCCGCTGCGGCAGCTTCCAGGCGCCGTTGACATCGCGCACGGAAAATGCCTGTGAGAGGTTGCGGTTTCCGGTGCGAGTCGTGTACCAGCCGCCGATGGTGCAGTTCGGTTGCGACGCGCACGACAGGGAGACTGCGTACGCGAACCCGCGCGGGGCCAAGGCGGCAACTCCCGGTACGCGGTGTGCGTTGCCCCAGCCGCCGCTGCTCGTGGCCCTGGCCAGCGTGGCCTGCGGAGCACCACCAATCGCGAGCAGTCCGAGGCATGCGCCAGCGACGGCGATCAGCACAGCAGAGAGCCGCCTCATGGAACCACCTCCGACGCGGGCAGGCGCGCTGGGCTCACGGTAGTCGCTGGGCGCTGCCGGCGCTATTCACTACCAGTGTGGGATCAGCTGTTTCTGACTTTGGCTGACGAGCGGCCGATTTCGGCTGCGATCCCGGCCAGGAACGCGGCGACGCCCTCGGGGCCGTCCACGACAAGGTCAGCTTCGCGGGCCAGATTCGTGACCTCGGCGGAACCGCTGCACACCGCGAGGCCCGGCAGCCCTTCGGCCCGCAGCCGCCGGACCGCAGCGAACGCTGGCAAGTCACCGAGGTCGTCGCCGCAGAACATGATCGCGGACCGCTGGCGCTGCCTGGCGAGCTCCGTCAGCGCTGTTCCCTTGTCAGCTCCGGCCGGGCGCAGCTCAATTACCAGACGGCCAGGTTCGGCCCGCAGATCGGTATCGGCAGCGAGCTTGAGCAGCGGCGCGCGGACTTGCTCAAGCGCTGCCACCGGGTCGGCGGCCCTGCGAGTGTGCACGGCAAGCGCGTCGTCCTTGTCCTCGATCCACGTCCCGTCCGGAGCGGCCGCGTCAGCGAGTATGCCCGGCAGGCGTTCCCTGGCGACGGCGAGTCCTTCTGGCGCGGGGGGCGTCTCAAGCTGGCCGTCGTGCCAGCGCTGCCTGCCGTATGCACCGAGCACGACGATGCCAGGAACCCGGTCGAGCGAGCCGTACTCAACGGCTGTAACCGCGGGCCTGCCGGTCACCACAGCCAGCGTGCCGATCAGCGGCGCCAGCTCACGCATCGCGGTGACGGCGGCCGGGAGCGCCCTGGCCGCCGCCGGGTCGGGGACGATCGGGGCGAGCGTCCCATCGAAGTCAACGGCGACCAGCGCATGACGGGGATCGTCGAGCAGCGCGGCCAGGCCCGTTCGTCCTTCGGCGGTCGCCGGAACGGGCAGGCCGCGGAGTCCGTCTGGAGCGACCGGGCCTGGCTGGCCGGGTAGTGACTGCGATTTGTTGGCGCCGGAAGGGCTTGTTTCCTGTCCGCTCACGTTGTGCGAACCTCTCGCTCCTCAGGATTCGCGGCCCGAGCGCAGCTTGTTCCTCTTGGCCCGCCGCCTGCGCAGCCTGGCCACCAGCACCGGATCGAACCGAGCTGCCTCTGGCCGGTCGATCAGCTCGTTGAGCAGCTGGTAATACCGGGTCGGCGACGTCCCGAATGCTTCGAGTATCTCCCGCTCCTTGGCACCTGGTGACTGCCACCAGCTCCGCTCGAAGGCCAACATGCGCATTTCAAGCTCGGTCAGCGGCTGCACTGGACTCGGCCTTTCTCCGGGGCACTGCTCCCCCGCCCTCATCGTAGGTGACCTTGGGTAGCAGGATCTGGTGAGCCGGGCAGGGCCCGCTCTAGCAATCCTTCGTTGCGGGCACGTACGCTCACAAAATGTGACCTCGTTGAGTTGTCTTACGTTTCTGACCGACTTCGGGCTTGAAGACGGTTTCGTTGCCGCCTGCCACGGGGTGGCCGCACGGATCGCTCCTGCCGCGAGAGTCATCGATATCACGCACCTGGTGCCCCCCGGCGACGTGCGACGCGGGGCGGCCGTGCTCGCCCAGACGGTTCCGGCGATGCCGCCTGCCGTGCACGTCGCGGTCGTCGATCCCGGCGTGGGAACCACGCGCCGGGCGGTCGCGATCGAGGCCAAGGGCGGGATCCTGGTGGGCCCGGACAACGGCCTGCTGTCGTGGGCGATCGGCCCGCTCGGCGGCGCGACCCGGGCGGTCCTGCTGACCAACCAGAAGCTGTGGAATCATCCGGTGTCGCCGACGTTCCACGGCAGGGACATCTTCATGCCGGTCGCGTCGCACCTGGCCACCGGCACGTCCATGACAGACGCCGGCACCGAGGTGGACCTCTCCGAGCTCGTGATGCTGGCCAAGCCGACCAGCAGGATGCTCGACCGGGAGGCGGAGGGCGAGGTGCTGTCGGTCGATAGGTTCGGCAACGTGCAGCTGTCGATCCCGTCAGCGACGGCCGCTGATCTCGGCATCGAGATCGGCTCATCGGTGATCATCCGGTGCAATCGCCGCGAGCTGACCGCCCCATACCTGGAGACATTTGGATCGGCGGCACCTGGCGAGCTGATCGCGTTTGCCGACAGCGCCGGGCTGATCTCACTGGCGGTCAGCAGCGGTAACGCCGCGGAGCGGCTGTCACTGCCGCCAGGGGCGCGGGTGCGGATAGCGGCCGGGCTGCATTAATGCCCGAGAAGCCATCGAAACAGATCAGACATGGCAGAATGCAAATTACGTAAACGGAAGGCCACCAGACTGTGCTGCTGCGACTCCCCCGGCTTGCTCAGGCTGCAGTCGTGATCGGGCTGGTGTCGGCGCCCATCGCGGGTTTTTGCATGCCCGCGAACGCCGTCGCCTGGCGGCAGTCCGAGTGGTGGCTTAGCAAGCTGCACGTCATCCAGGCGTGGCGTAGCGGCGAGGGAGCCGGCGTGACCATCGCCGTCCTGGCGGACGGTGTGGACGCCACGCAGGCGGACCTAACCGGCAGGGTCATCGGCGGCCCTGACTTCACCGGATCGCAGCGGATTCCGGGCGGCCCGCACTACGGGATCATCGGGACGGGGCTGGCTAGTCTGATCGCGGGGCACGGCCACGGCAGGAAGTCGGCCAACGGTATCTACGGCGTCGCTGGCCGGGCCAGGATCCTGTCGGTCAGAGTCACTCTCAGCCCTGGTGATCCACTCTGGTCGAATACCAGCTTGACATCGAAGCTGCCCGGCGATACTGCGGCTGGCATCAGGTACGCGGTCAACCACAACGCTTCGGTGATCGCGCTGCCCGCTGATCCCGGTATGCCGGGCATTCCAAGCTGGGGCGGCGTCCAAGCGGTGGCCGGGGGCAGCGCGGCCGAGCGGGCCGCTGTCGCCTACGCGATCAGTCACAATGTGGTGCTGGTCGCTCCCGCCGGCGATAACGCCCAGGCGGGTAACGCGCCGAACTTCCCAGCGGCTTACAAGGGAGTCATCGCGGTCGGCGCGTTCGGCAAGAACTTCGTCAAGGCCCCGTACAGCAGCCGCAATAGCTACGTCATGCTGACCGCCGCGGGTGGCGACGTGGTCGCGGCGGCGCCCAAGGGCTACCAGACGATGAACAGCACATGGGCGGCTAGTGCCATCGTGGCCGGCGTGGCCTCCCTGGTCAGGTCGCAGTTCCCGAACCTGACGGCCGCCCAGGTGCAGGATGCGATGACCAAGGGCACGTTCTACCAACGGCAGGCCGGGCTCGCGACTGGTTCAGGCTATGGCACCGTTGACGCGGCGAAGGCGATAACCGAGGCCGCCGGCATGTCTCCGCCGCACGCGAGGCCAGCGTCGTTGGGCGCGCTGCCCAGGCGCATGCCCGCTACGCCGGGCGTGCCGTCGAATGGCTCGGTCATCACCCGCGACCTGGTGACCGACGGGATCATCTCGGCGGCTGTTCTCGCCGCCCTGCTGGCGCCGATTATGTGGTACGGCAGCATCGTCAAGCGACGCGAGCATGAGCTTGCGCTGGCCGCAGCTGAGAGAGCGCAGTACGGCGGGCGGGGGTTTGGCCAGCGCGGGATGATCGCTGACGCGCTGCTCGAGTATTTCGAGCCGCAGGACGCCCCGCCGGCGATCGGCTTGGCGGGCGGTCGTCCGGTACCCGCCTCCCGGTACCAGCCGCGGCCAGCGCTGACCGGCCGATCGACGCTGACCTCTGCATTCACGCCGCGCCCGTTGCTGCCCGCCCCGCCCACGCAGGCCCGGCCGGCACCGGGAGGCGGCGAGTGGGCGAGCGCTGACACCGGCATGCAGCACAGCAGCCAGGCGTCCGATGCCTGGGCCAGTGCGGATGCCGAGAGCCGCCAGAGGCCTGGCCAGGCTGGACAGACACTGCGGCACGCGCCCGTGGCCGGCTCGCCGCCATGGGAACCAGCGCCGCAGCCGACCGGCGAACTGCCGTGGGCCGTCTACCCCGGACCGGCGCAGGGCCCGGCCATGCGCGGCACTTTCGGCCCAGTCGGACCAGATAGCCAGCACGGCACGCAAGGGCCGCATGGCTTGCATGGCCCGCACGGCCCCGCGACCAGCCAGGCTCCGCCCGAGTCGGTGTGGGGACAGGAACCGGTCACCAGGTCGTCGGCTCCGCCTTCCATGTTCGAGCCCGATCCGCGAGAGGCGTCTGCGGACCGGCCGGACGTGAGCAGGACGGATTCCGTCGGCCGACCGATCTACATTTGGGATCCGGAAAGCTAGACGACAGGATCCTTGTCCTGGCGCTGCCCTGAGCCGCCGACTGCGCCCGCCTTGCCGCTCGCCGCGGCTAGCTGCTCCTTGCGCGCTGAGGCGTACATCGACACGTATTCCTGCCCGGACAGCTCCCGAATCGCCTCCATCACCTGATCCGTGACCGCCCGGCGCTGCCTGGCGCCGGCGGGCTGATCGAAGTACTCGTCGAACAGCAGCGGCTTGCCGATCTTGATCTGCACCCGGCCGGGCCGCGGGATCTTGGCGCCAGGCGGGAGCATCCGCAGCGTGCCGAACATAGCCACCGGGATCACCGGCACGCGCGCGTGCAGCGCAAGCCAGCCGATGCCGGTCCTGCCGCGATACAACCGCCCGTCGGGCGATCGCGTCCCCTCGGGGTAGATCCCGAACAGAGCGCCATTATCTAGCAGGCCGAGGGCTGCCTCGAGCATCTCCTGCGCGGCGCGAGTTCCCGCGCGGTCCACGGACAGTTGCTTCGTCGCCCGCAGGTAGGCGCCGACGAGCCGGTCGGTCGGGCGCTTGCCCGTGAAGTACTCCGACTTAGCGGCGAACGTGACTGGACGGTCGAGCAGGAGCGGCAGGTAAAAGGAGTCCAATATTGAAACGTGGTTCGAAGCCAAGATGGCTCCGCCCGAGGCTGGCACGTTCTCAGTGCCGGTGACCTCCGTCCTGGCCAGCAGGTGCAAGCATGGCCCGATCAAGAACCTCGAAAGCTGGTATTGCACCTGGTCCTCCCGGGTTCTCTCGGTTTCCGCGCCTTCGAAGCCCAGACTGGGCTGTCCAGGGCGATGCTGCCCGCTGCGGTCAGTTTCACCTGTTCAAGGTATCTGCCGTTAACCCCGGGCCTGCGCAGGCCGGCGCCGCCGCTCAGCGGCGCCACTCCACTCAGAGGTAGCACTCCACCCAGACGACGACCGGGCGGCCGGGAGCCGAACCGACCGGCCGCGCCGTGACGATCCCGAGCGTCGCCTTCATTGGCGTTTTTGTTCCCGGCACGATACAGGTCGGCAGGCCTTTCCTATGCCATGGCCCGGACGGCCTGTCCTGCCACGGGGTGCCGTCCTGCAGCAGCAAGCTCTCCCCTTGGCCCTTCGCCGGCTGGAACTCGAACGGGGTGCCAGCGTCCTGGGTCGTGTTGCCGACCGAGGTCACCTTGCCGCTATCGGAAGCAGGCGAGGCATTGCTTTGCGGCAAGGCATATCCCACAACGCCGCCGAGCACGAGCATCACCGCGCCCACGAGCACCCTGCGCCCACGCTGCATGAACTCCAGGTCGCCGAAACCCGCCATGCCATTACAGTGCCGTACCGTCAGCCGATAGGGCAAGCCGGACGATTGTCAGATCACGGACCCCCGTCGGCCAATCTGGCTGGTAATCGCGGAGCTGAAGGCCACGCAGCTCAAGGTTTCCCGCCTGGCCAGTTCCGTGCCCAGTCCGTGCCATTGGCCTCGCTGGGCTGCCCGGGTAAATCTGCGCCGAGGATCGGCTCCGTTCACCCTGGTGCGGGGATCCCCTTCTTCTCGAGCGGTCAGTCCCCGAGGGAGCCGGGGCTGGCCGGCACGTCGATCGCGCGCTCACGCAGGGCTTCGATGGGCACGATCTCAAGCGCTCGCTCGTGCGTCGAAGCGAGAACCACGTAAGCGGCCGCGCCGTCGCGGTGCGCGCGGAGCCAGTTCACGGCGGTCACGCACCAGCGGTCGCCCGGTGTAAGCCCGGGAAACCTGAACTGCGGCATCGGGGTGATGAGATCGTTGCCGATTTGGCGCTGGTGGTTGAGGAACTCGGCGGTCACGACGGCGCAGATCGTGTGACTGCCGATGTCTTCCGGGCCGGTGTTGCAGCAGCCATCACGGTAGAACCCGGTGACTGGGTCGTCCCCGCATGGCTCTAGCTCGCCACCGAGGACATTCCGCTCGCTCATCACAGCAGTATCGCTCAACACGCCGGGGACCATGTAAGCCCCTATCGTGGGCCTGCATGGTGGTCCTGGCATCACGTGCATGGAGCGCTACGCACTGCGCGGCGGGCACGCCGGATGCCGTCGATCGGCGGGGCTTCGGGGCGGAGGTGCAGGGGGTTCGTGGCAGCGGAGGATTCTGATTCACCTGACCCGGCCGCCGTCATCGCGGCGTTCCGCCTCCAAGTTCCTGTGACGGCCTACGCGGCGGTCGGCGGCGCATGGTCCAACCGGGTGTACCGGCTAGATGCTGGGAAACGCCGTTACGCCCTCAAGGAGCTACGCAATCCCTGGGCCGACTCCCGGTGGCAACGCTGGCTCGCCGAGTCGTGGTCATTCGAGCAGCGAGCCATCGCGGCGGGCGTTGCAGCACCGCAGCCAGTCCCAAACCCAGTTGATGGCAGTTGTTTCACCTAGGTCAGCCGCCGCGATCCGCTGTTGCCTCTGGCCGCGGTCCGCGTGCACCACTGGGTGCAGGGCGATCCGGTCGGCCCAGGGCCCGTGGAGCCTGAGCTAGCGCAATGGGCTGGCCAGGTGCTGGCCAACCTGCATGGTCTGCGAATCCGGCCGCAGGACCGGACCATGTTTCCAGTGCCGAATACCGGTCCCGCCAGCCGTTGGACCGAGCTAACCGACGCCGCGGAGTGGAGCGGAGCGGCGTGGGCCCGTCTGCTGAGAGCGGCAGCACCGGCGGTGTCGCAAATCGCGGAGCTGGTCCGGACCGCCGGTTACCTGCCGGACCAGGAAGTGATGACCCACGGCGACATTGATCAGAAGAATCTCATCGCCAGTGCGCCTGGCCCGGTGCTGTGCGACTGGGATCTGGCAGTCCCGCTTGTGCCCCGCCGCGAGCTGGCCGACGTCGCCCTGTCGCTGGCCTGCTGGGATGACACCAGAATTGCTCGCGAAGTCGTGCGCGCATACCGCCGAGCTGGCGGTGACGACACGCCTCCAGCAGAACGTACCGGCCGGCCAGGACCCGCGTCCCGGTCACCGCCACGGCTCAGCCCCCGGCCAGCCGCCGGGCCGGTCGGCGGCACGCAGCGCCGGTGACTGCGAGCCGCCCGGGCGCACCGACGCTGAGAACAACGTGATCCGATCTGCGGAAGCGGCCGCGGGCCGTGGGCTCATGGTCAGAAACATATACAAAGAGCCCGGGCGCAGCAGCGCGTTCGGCGATGCTCGCCCGGCCCGGCACCTTCGCCCGGGCGCGCTCCGGGATGTTCGGCGAGCCGGAAAGCTGCAAGTATGCAGGACTGCGGTGCACAGTCTTACTCGCAGGCCGGTGACTAGCGCACAGCCGGGCGCGCTGCCGCGCCCGGCTGGTTCCGGTTCGCGAGCGGGTCCGGGGATTCAGCTCACGCTGGCCGTGAAGGTGCCGCCGTGGTCGAGCCTGAGCTGGCCGCCGCCGCACAGGTTCGGGACCGCCTTCGAGCCCTGATGCACCAGCGGGCTGCTCTGATCGTCGCTGGGATACCACTGGTCATTGGTCACCTTGTAGGCCTGGGTCGGCATCGCCACCGTGAACGTGCTCGCCGATGGCGTCACGCCCGAGACGCAGCGCACGGCGAAGACCACCTTCGGATGGCTGACCGTCAGAAACAACGTCGCATGGTTGCCGGGCACCGTGAAGTCGTAGCCGACCTTCATCGTCGACCCGGGCGAGACCTTCAGGTCGCCCTCCATCGCCTGCGGCCCCATCGTCAGCGAGCTGGGGCACACCGCCGTCTTCGTGCCGCTCCACGACCCCGCGCTCCCGTTCGCGCTGTAATGCCAGCGGAAGTTCGCTCTCGTGCCCTGCGGGCACGGCGGGCCGCAGGTCAGTGTCTGGGTCACCGGGAAGCCCACTACCTCGGCGTTCTCGTTGACCGAGAACGCGACCGCCTTGACGGTGTGCGGCTGCCCGTCAGCGGGCACGCTGATCACCACGACGCTGGGCCCGCCCGGGGGGCCGGTGAAGGTGAAGTTGACCTCCGCGACCTGCGAGCCGTCGACCGACACGGTCTCCCGCACCGTCTGGCTGCCGCTACCGAAGCCCGCGTAGGACTCGTACGTCACGCTCGAGCACGTGATCACCGCCGTACCGGTGTGCGCGCTCGCCGCCGGGGCCACGGCCACGATCGCCAATGCCGCGGCCGCCGCGGCGGCCGCCCCGATCAGGCCCCTGCGGTAAATGGTCTGGTCTCATCGGAGTTCATCCTTTCCCCGGGCCGCAGGTGGCTCCGGGTAGATCGATCCGCTGAAAGCCAGCGCTCCGGCGCTGGCCGAGCCACCCCCATGCCCCCGCTCCGTGCGCCCGACTCCGTGCCGCCCGCCCACCGCGGCAGCCGCGACGAGCATCAGCGGCGGCGCGATGCCGGGCAGCAGGGCAGCGTTCAGCATGCGACGACGTCGGGCGGCTAGGCGAGTAGCGCCCTGCGGGCCGTTGCCCGTCATTGAGAGCCTTCGGGGGATTTCGGCGCAGTTGTTAGACGTCCGGCCACCACGCTTGGTTGACCGACCGTACCCGCTCAACTCGGCCGCTCCGACATCCGCACACGCGGCGCTCAGGTTTACCATCAACGGCGTGATAACCCCGCAGGCACCGCGGCCTCGCAGGAGGCACCGCAAGAAACTGCGGAACCGGCTACGGTCCAGAGCCTTGCTGGCGATCGCTGCGGCCAGTGGGCTAGCGCTGATCGTCGCGATCACGGTGCCTGCTGTCCTCGGCTCAACCAGCCGGCAGCACGGCGGGAAGCCGGCACCGACCTTGACGGTCAGCGTGCCGGTGCCCCAGCCGACCGTGACGGTCACAGTGCCCCGGCCAGGTCCGACTGTCACCGTCACGGAGCTGCAGCCGGGACCGACCGTCACCGTTCGGTGCCGGCACCCTGACCGGCGCTGCGGCGGTGGGTAGCGTGTCCGGAACCGGCGAGATCCGCCCAATAGTAATCGTGACCGCTGGTGGAACTGGCGCGACAGAGCGGGTGGCGGCTTGCGGCAGCCGCCACCCATCAGGTAACCGGGACGAAAAGTCGGGGCCGAGCTCGGCATCGGCGGGACAACGCCCGCAAGAGGTCGCCTATATCCGCGCCGGTGGCCTCGAAGATCCGCAGGCCCAGGAGACCGAGCATTTCCACCGTGTCCCGGCGGTTCTCCATGGCGGCCGGGTTTACCGGACCTGCGTCATCGACGGGGTGCTGGAGCACTCCCGGCCGAGCATGTCCGCCGGCCGACCGTGCCGCCCGAGTCACCGACTCTGGAGTTCACGCACCTGCAGTTCGAGGCCCTGCTCATCGCCGCCCGCGAGTCCGCCAACCCGAACGACTTCGCCCTAGTGGCCAAGGCTTGAATTGGCGGATCTCCTGCATCCACCGGATGTAGCTCGCCCGGGCCGGAGTGCGAGTGGAGTTCGTGAAGGGCAACCGCGGGGACAGCCCGGCGGACCGGGCTGCTGGTGCCGTTCCAGGGCATGTTCGCCGAGCAGGTGAAGCCCAGCTGATAGGCCCGCGGTGCCCGCCGCCTTCCCGGCCTTGATCTGGGGGTGATGAGTTACGCGTGCCGACTTTGGTCTCTGCCGGAGGCCAGTCAAGAGGCGGGGATGTGCCCGTTCGCGTCATCGTCAGCGCCGGCGCTGGTCTTTGCCTGCCTGTCACCCGTCTGCGCGGCGTGTGTCATGTCATCGGCGTCCCCTTCGGCCGGTGAGGTGGTGACGTCCGGCTTCCTGCGGCTGCGGGCCAGAGCCGCTATGGCGCTTGCGGTGGCCGTGAGCATCGAGATGCCGGCCATTTTTTGCCAGCGGCGGCGCGGCGGCTTCGCGGGCTCGAGCCGCTGCGCGGCCGAGGACAGCAGGGCCGAGACCTTGGGCGCGACGCCGTCTTGCAGGACCTGCCCCGTGCGCTCGACCGTTGGCGCCGCCCAGGCGCGTGTTCTGTGCACGCGGCGCCTCGCGGCTGCTCCGGTGCTCCTGGCAACCGGCTTCACCCGGGCCGCCTTTCAGCCGCCCGGACCGGTAGCGATTCCAGGCGTCGCCTAACGATAACCAGAAGCAGTTCGTGCCGTTGCAGTGCCGATGCTTCAGCCGTTCCGCGGCCCCTTGCAGCGTGCCGCCGGTGCCGTTCAGCGGACTGCAGTGGTTTGCCTGCCGCGCCGCCGGTCAGCGCAGACGTTAGCTGCCGGGCAGCGGAAAGGTTAACAGAGCCGGGGCAGGCGGTCAGCACCGATGAACCCGATCGAACGAGCAATCCGGCGGGTCGACGCCGTGCAGCAGCGTCACAAGGTTCCGGCGTTCGTGTTCGGGATCGCCAGGAAGTACGGCGATGATAACGGCGGGGTGCTTGTTTCCAGCCTTGCGTACTCAGGTTTCGTCTCCTTGTTCCCGCTGCTGCTGGTCCTGGTGAGCCTCCTCGGCCTGGTGGCGTCCGGCGACCCCGCGTTGCGCCAGCGGGCGCTGAACGCGGTGGCCGGGCAGGTCCCGCTGATCGGCCATCAGCTCGCCGGCAACGTCCATGAGCTGCGCCGCTCGAGCGTCATCGGCCTGGCAGCCGGCCTGCTGGCGCTGATCTGGGGGACGGGTGCCTCACGTCAGCTTGCCAGAGAGGGCAGGTGTGGAACCTGCCGGGGCCCGAACGGCCCGGCTACCTGCCGCGCCTCGGCCGCGGCGTGCT
>WNFD01006144.1_pt1 | contig 12025 bp, 8 predicted proteins | sample 5400491 | NCBI WGS metagenome assembly WNFD01 (sample SAMN13153343, study PRJNA577476) | soil metagenome | isolation source: 120 cm saprolite under Douglas fir tree site 2 hole 2 replicate 2 | place: USA:California | collected 2015-04-18 | reverse complement strand
GCTGCGCGAAGAACAGGCCTGGTTCAGTTCGATTGTCTACGAGGCGGAAAACGAGGCTAACCTGAGTGATACTGCCATCATGCGCATACGTTCTGTTGGCCCCGTGCGCGCCCGCCAGGAGATGCAGCAGCGCGAGCGTCGTATCGAGCATCTGCTTGAACAGATGCAACTTCGCCTGGCAGGGGATCTAGTGGCCAGACCCCACTCGCGTTGGACGGACTCTATTGTGACCTCGCTCTGGTCGAAACTCGCGCGTAATACGCTAATGCTTGAGTATTATCTGACTGAGCAGGATATCTATATATTTCAACTCACTAGAGAAGGCTTAAACGTACATCTCGTACAAGGTGCCGTTCCTAAATTAGAGCGCCTGCTCTCTCTTTGGCGTGTCAATCTCGATCTGGCAGGACATGCCGCGGGCGTGCAAGACCGCGCGCTTGCCTTCGCTGGCTTGCAGGAGAATAGCCTGGGCCAGCTGCAACGTCTCTACGACTTGTTGCTCAAGCCGGTATCCGCTGCGCTTGACTCCTGCGAACATCTCATCGTAGTACCATACGGCATCTTGCATTACCTGCCCTTTCATTGCCTCTTCGATGGCGTGCAGTACATGGTAGAACGCCTGGACGTATCCTATCTTCCCGCCGCTGCACTGTTGGATATCTGCCGCCAGCGCGGCAGGCGCATCAGGGAAAAGGAAATGCGCCTGGAAGACTCCCTTGTACTCGGCCTCTCTGACAATGGTCGCCTGGCCTTTGCTGTGCAGGAGGCAGAGGCGGTCGCAAAACAATTGGGCGTCCCGGCTGCTCTCAATGAGGCGGCTACCACGTCTCTTCTGTGGCAGCATGGAGCGCGTAGTCCCATCGTACACATTGCAGCTCATGGCCTGTTCCGCCTTGATGCACCAAACTTCTCGCACATCAAGCTTGCTGACCGCCAGTTGAGCACCATCGAAGCCTTCAACCTGAACCTTTCTTCTTGTTCGCTGGTGACGCTGAGCGCCTGTGAAACAGGCCGTGCAGTCGTTGGTGGCCTGGATGAAGTCATTGGCCTGGGGCGGGGCTTTCTCTATGCAGGTGCGGCTTCGCTGCTGCCGACCTTCTGGAAGGTAGATGATGCAAGCAGCGCAGAACTGATGACCGTTTTCTACCAGGCGCTTCTGAGTGGACAAAGCAAAGCTGCCGCCCTGGCAGGCACTCAACGTGCATTTTTGACCCAGGCGCGCACCTCCATACGTCCCTATCGCGTACATCCCTATTTCTGGGCCGCATTTCACCTCATCGGCGATTATGGGCCGCTGTGATAAGGAGTCAGTCATGAATCATCTAGCCCCCGACTACGTCTATACTCCTCAAGGCCTGGAGATACAAAAGATCGTCTCAATCTCCGGTGATGGGCGCATCTCCTCCATCACGAATGTGGGGGAACAATTAATAGCGCCTTCGGATATCTCTGCTCTCCCTGGCATAGCCCTCCTGCCAGGTTTTGTGAATGCCCACAGCCATGTCTTCCAGCGCGCCCTGCGAGGTCATACCCATCGCCCCCTCTCTAAACAGGACACCTTCTGGACATGGCGCCGCGCTATGTACGCCGAGGCGCAGCGTTTAAACCCTGATCTTTTGTATGAGTCGGCATTGCGGACCTATCGTGAGATGCTTGCGGCTGGCTACACCAGCGTAGGCGAGTTTCACTACGTTCACCACCAGCCCGGCGGCCAACCCTACGCAAACCCTAATGCCATGTCTGAAGCGATCTTGCAGGCCGGGCACGAAGCAGGCATCCGTGTCGTATTGCTCATGGCAGCCTATGCACAGGGTGGTTTCAACACGCCACCAGAGGAAGAACAGCGCCGCTTCTGCGATGCTTCGGTCGATGCCTACCTTGATCGCGTCGAGGCGCTACGTGTCAACGGTGTTCCTATAGGCGTAGCACCTCATTCTGTACGTGCTGTGCCGCGGGAGTGGTTTCGTGCCATTGCAAACTACAGCCGCACTCATCAGCTTCCGCTGCATGTTCATGCTGACGAACAAACCGCAGAAATCGAGCAGTGCCAGGCCGCTTATGGTTGCAGGCCGGTTGAATTGCTTGAGCGCTTCGAAGCGCTAGGGTCCCGCACAACCATCATTCATGCTACCCACGCCAGCGATACTGAGATCGCTTTACTAGCGCACTACGGCTGTACTGTCTGCGTCTGCCCCACTACCGAGGGCGACCTGGGGGACGGTATCGCGCCTTATGCAGCACTCCTGTCAGCGCGTATCCCCCTGGCGATTGGCTCGGACAGCAACACGCGCCTGGACCCCATCGAGGAATTGCGCTGGGCCGAGTATTCTGCTCGCATGCGCTACCAGCGGCGCCGCGTGCTCGTCGCTGGCGAATTAGCCTCTCCCGGCCCCTTGTTGCTCACCTATGGTACGCGCAATGGGGCCGCTGCCCTGGGCTTGGAGACAGGCACCATCGCCCCCGGTATGCTGGCTGATTTCGTTGCTGTCGATATCAACCACCCGTCCATGGTCGGCTGGACTGAGGATGATTTTCTAGACGTGCTGTTCTTTGGCGCTTCATCCGAGGTGATTACGCAGACGTGGGTACAGGGAAACAAGGTATAGCCTATTTGCCCACTATTCCTTCGCGCCAGGCGAAAACCGCCGCCTGGGTGCGATCAGCCAGGTGGAGTTTACTGAGAATATTACTGACATGGCTCTTGACTGTATGCTCACTGAGCACCAGCCGCTCGGCAATGATCGTATTGCTCTGTCCTTCAGCGATGAGTCGCAACACCTCCTGTTCGCGCTCGCTGAGCGATGACATGGTAGATGCACGTGAAACGTCTTGCATATCCTGGACCAGACGTGCGGCGACATGGGGATGCATCACTGTTTCTCCCCTGGCTGCCTTGCGAATGGCATCTGCCAATTCCTCAGTTTGGATATCCTTGAGCAGATAGGAGAGAGCGCCTGCTCGAATAGCGGGAAAAATGTGCTCATCCTCGTGATATGAAGTCAAGACGATGATCTGAGTACGAGGGCTGAGTTGTTTGAGACACCTGGTTGCCTCAATGCCATCCATGCCTGGCATTACGAGATCCAGCAGCGCCACGTCAGGGACCAATTCTTCTGTCAGAAGCAGTGCCTCCTGGCCTGACGCTGCTTCTCCCACGACGGTGATATCGGGTTGTGTCGCCAGAAATGTACGTATGCCCCAGCGGACAAGGGGATGGTCATCCACGATCAAGACAGAGATCGGTTGTATTGCTGTAGGTGTCCTCATTGTCGTTCTCTTTCATCGTATCTTTTGACAGTTTCTCTCATTGGCTCTGGCATAGCTTGCCCCTGTAGACCGCTATGAACTTCACCTGATCGCGGAAGGCGAGCTTCTAGCCATGTTCCCTTTGCATTACTGGCAATACTGAGCGTTCCTTCTAAAGCCTCTGCCCGCTCATGCATACTCCTCAAACCAATCCCCCATCCCACCTTTGAGGTTGTATCGAAGCCATGTCCATTGTCTCGAACAGACAGTAGGACGATGTGTGGTTCCTGTGTGAGCCGCACCTCAACATATGTCGCTCCACTGTGGCGAGCGACATTACTGAGCGCTTCCTGTGCTATTCGGAAAAGTGCCTGTTCTGCAGTAAGTGAGATGAGCAGTTCATCTGCAAAGTGAAACTGAGCCGGGATGTCTGTGGACTGTGACCAGGTTTCGACGAACTCGCCTAACGCCTCCTTGAGCCCCTTGCTGGCAAGCTCTACCGGACGTAGGGCATAGATCAGGGCCGTCAATTCCGTATGGACTTGCCCTGCAAGGCGTTCGGCTTCACTGAGTATGTGTTTTATCTGGTGTTGATCGCTGATCTGTGCCCGTGCGGCTCCTACTAACATGGTGATCACGAAAAGCTGTTGCTTGATCGAGTCATGTAAATCACGTCCCAGGCGCTGGCGTTCTTCCAGCACCGCCAGTCCCTGGCGTGTGAGGAGGAGTTTCTGCAATTGCTCAGCCATACTGTTGAGATCGCGTGCCAGGTGCCCTATTTCGTCACGCGCTCGATCACGCACCTGTATATGAAACTGGCCCTGACTCCAGCCTTCTGCTGCGTGTGCCAGATATTGCAGGCGGCGTGTGATATCACGTGAGATCAGCACCCCGGAAACAATACCGATCACGCCCATAGGTAACGCAAGCAGGCAGATAAACAGATACAGCGTGTTCCAAGGTTGAGGCTGGCTGGTGGCAGGGTTCTGCGTTAATAGTCGCAGACCGGCTACAGCAAGCATAAGCATGACAAGAAAGGCCACTGTTACCGCACTATAGGAGAGAATGAGCCATCTGCGCAACCCTGTAAAGTGCCGTCGGAACCAGTTCATATCCTTCTCCAATCCTGAGCGATTCTGTCTCAAGCAAGTTCAGGTATAGTATACCCTCTTCGTCTCCCTTGTCACCTCGACAAAGCAGGAGCAGGTAATGGTGCCTGCTTTTGCTTCTCTTCGCTCTCCATCAGAGGTCTGTGTGATATCTCGACTCCTTGAAAGCATATCAAGCAATTGCTGTATACACACGTCGTAAGTAATGCACCCGCGCAATGATAAAATAGACGAGAAAGCTGACCACATACAGGAGGCAGACCTTCCCAAATGCAGGTACTATCGCCTGAGAAGCATCACCGAACTGCGCTAACAGGTGGACAAGATCAGACAGAGCCACTGCGCTATGCACAATGCCCAGCCCGACAGGAAGGAAGAACAGGAGCAGGAATTCAATACTCAGCACCCATCCGGCTTCTCGCTTGAGCAGGCCGACACGCTCCAGAGCCTGGAACTGCCGGCGATCCTCTTCTTGCTGCGTGAACAGCTTAAAGTAAATGGAGCAACCAGCTGCAAGAAAGAACAGGCTACTAATGAAGAAGCCCGCGAAAAGCATAACGGACAACAACTGTTCTAATCCCACATTACTGATTGCCGTGCCTGTGAGTAATCCCTGCTCCGTATTGGGTAGGTATTGCTGCAACCTGGTGATAACTGGTCCACTCTGCTGCCAGTCTAAGATGACGAAACTAGAAATGTGCCAATGATCTGTTGGTGGCGCTATGCTATTCAGATGAGCATAGACCTGGTCAGCGACAATGACGATATCTTGTGGAATGCTCTCTGTTTCTGGAACCCCTGGTTGATTCAACACTTGTTCCTCAATGGTGCTTTGCTGAATAGAAAGCGAAACAAGGTATGTTCCTACCTGTAACTGCACCTGGTGATTCTTGTCTCCCAATGTAGCGGGATAGACGTAGGCCTGGTCTGCATGGAGGTCAGCGAGCATGCTGGGATGTTGACGCAACTCCGGGTGAGCCTGCAGTGCAGCTTCATGTAAACTCCGAAATGCAGAGAGCGAGAGAACGGAGACAGGCAGGGGATAGCCAGTGTTTGTGATCTGAGCGGTGAGTAGTGCGCTGTCCACTTCTTTTTGTACGTTGAGACCCTGTGTCTCTGCCTCGTGGCGCACCTGCGTCGATGTGATGGCGGCTGGATGCGCTGTATTGGAGGCCAACTGGAGTGTAAAGGGAGCAAAACGGGGTGTTGCCAATTGCACTAATACCAATACCCCAAAGACAGCCCCCATGCCCGTTACTACGGCTGCGTTGAGCAGTGTCACAAGCGTCATCATCCGCGCATTATCACGGAGGCGATAGGCAAGTCGCGCAACGATGAGCAGGGCAATGCCGTGAAGCCCCGAGCGACGTAGACGGTTCAGCATGAAGACAAACACCTGGCTCAACAGGAAATAGGTCCCCACTGCTGTCAAGATGATGATAGGGATCATCGTCAACAACGTCAGGGTGCTAAATTGTAATGCAAGGTCATAGGCCAGTACCAGGCACAGAAGAGCAGCAACGACGAGCAGCCACGATGGGCGAGGGGGTGTTTGTTGCACTCTCGCTCCAAGAAGCAACAGACGTGGGGAGCGCTGTACAATGCGCCACGAGACCAGGCTGGCTTCGACCAGAAACACGATGCCAAAGAACAGCATCGTCGCCCAGATAGCACTGGCAGGAATGACAAATGGGAGTGTTTTTGGCAGGGCCAAAATAGTATCCATGGCCAGGAGAAACAAGCCCGAACCACCGATGCCGCAGATGAGGCCTGCAGCAAGTGCAACCAGGCCAATACACAGGCTCTCAGCAAAGATTAAGCGTCCAACCTGGCGGGGTAACATTCCTAATGTGATGAGTAAGCCGATCTCCTTATTGCGCAGTCGCATGAGGGAGGCATGAAACGAGAAGACGAAGAAGATAGCGAACAGCGCTACCACTATTCGTGAGACGCTCAACACTTCACGGGCGGTTTGTGTCAGATAGCCTTTTTGTACGGCTGGATTGTCCACAAAGATCGTGAACATGCAGAAGACGGTCACGGCCAATGCACTTGCCAACAGGTAGCCCAGGTAACGACGAGCCGTGCGCCTGATATTCTTGAGCGCGAGATTACGCCAATTCATGGTTACCCTCCAAACGTGCCAATATATCAAGGATGTGCTGAAAAAAGGCCTGCTGATTCGTTGTCCGCTCCAGGTGTTCACTCACCTGGCCATCTTTCAGAAAGACCACCCGTTTGCTATAGCTTGCGGCGAGAGGATCATGGGTCACCATCAAGGTAGTCACCTGCTGCTGTTCGTTGAGTTGTTGTAACAGTACGAGCAAGGCTCTCGCTGAGGCCGAGTCAAGATTTCCTGTTGGCTCGTCAGCTAAGAGTAAGAGCGGTCGATGGACAACGGCTCTGGCGATAGCTGTACGCTGCTGCTGACCGCCGGACACCTCATAGGGATAACGCTGCCTGTACTGCGCAATACCCAGTGACTCCATGCACTCTTCCACGCGTTGCTGGATCTCTTTGCTGCTACGTTTGTCCAGACTCAGGGGCAGGGCAACATTCTCGGCCAGAGTGAGCGTATCCAGTAAATTAAAATCCTGGAAGACAAACCCCAGGTGACGTCGTCGGAACAGAGCCATTTGATTAGCAGTAAGTGTCCCCATATTGTGTTCCTGCAACCAAACTTCGCCACTGCTCGGTCGATCAAGACCTGCAAACAGATTGAGCAGGGTCGTCTTGCCACTGCCTGAAGGTCCCATGATACTCACGAAGTTGCGTTGATAGACATCCAGATCGATACCATTCAAGGCTCTCGCCACGAGCGTGGCCCGTCCACTCCGATACTCTTTCGTTAATCCGTGGGCATGCAAAATAGGCGCTTGTTGCCCTTGTGTGGTACTGTCATCAGCCTGTGGCAACACTAGATCTTCCCGTGAATGCGGCTCTTTCATATACTCTTTCCTTTGTTTTTACCTCAAAATAGACACTGTGGTGGGAAGAAGGCTATCCTCCGTATGCTCACAAGGAGAGCATATCCTGAGCCAGATGATCTGTCATCGCTCTAGAGAATGATTACACATCAGTCTGTGGGGTGATTCTCCTTCCCGATGAGTGGGTCTCTTTTTTGTGCTACAATGCTTTTTCAGAAACGTCTGGTAATTCCCTTAAGCGCTACCACACTATTTGGAAAAGGAAACTACATGCCACACATTCAATTTGGCTTGACTCTACCTTCACCTCGCCAGTTGCCGAGAGCGGACTATCTCGCTACAATACAACGCAGCCTGGAGCTTGCCACCGGGCATTTCGACTCAATCTGGTTTACCGACCATCTCCAGTACGAGAATGCTCTTATACTGGAAGGTTCGACTGCACTCACCTACTGGGGAGCTCTCTATCCCCAGTTTAGCTTTGGCCATGCCGTGCTTTGCCAGTCGTTCCGCAACCCGGCCCTGCTGGCCAAAATGGCCGCGACCCTCCAGTACTTGAGTGGTGGCCGCTTCATCCTCGGCATCGGCGCTGGTTGGAAGGAAGACGAGTATAGAGCTTACGGATATGAGTACCCTTCTGCTGCTACCCGCGTAGAAGAGTTGGAAGAAACGCTCCAGATCGTTAAAGCAATGTGGCGCGATGAGCGTGCGACGGTGCAGGGCAGGCACTACCGGGTAATTGACGCCTGGTGCGAGCCCAAGCCGGACCCGCTTCCCACCATCATGGTTGGAGGCGCTCGGCCGCGTATGTTGCGTGTGATCGCACGTCATGCCGACTGGTGGAACGTCTCCTGGACGGGTATTGCTGATTACCGTACACAGGTGAAAGAATGCGAACGCGCCTGCGCTGAAATTGGCCGCGCCCCGGCCACCCTACGGCGTACATGGTTTGGTGGTTGCCTGTGCGCCCCGACAGAGGCTGCCGTGAAGGCACTCAACACAAATAACATCACCTCCGACAGCGGTTTTGTCGGCACCCCTGCCCAGGTTATAGAGCAGATGCGCCCGTTTGTTGATCTTGGCGTCGACTACTTCATGCTGGGGAATCCTGGCTTCCCCGATCTGACGACGCCCGAACTGCTGATCAACGAGGTGATACCGGCGCTGAATCGCTAGCTATAACTACGTAACCTCATAAATGAGTTTTAACGATCAAGATCGGTACAGTGTTGTCATGCTGAGCGAAGCGAAGGGTCTCCCTCGATGGGCACAGAGATGCTTCGCTTCGCTCAGCATGACATTCCCGGTTTTGGATGTTAAATTTCATATATGAGGAGAAAAGGATGAGTTTGGTTCATGAAGAGTAGATTTCGGGACACCGGAAAAACCATCTACGAATTTGGTCATGAATTTCTTGTCCACTGCCCTGGAGGCTTACTCGACCATAGCCCTTCGTATCTCAATAATCTGGTCGCGCAACTGTGCCGCTTTCTCGAACTCAAGCTGCTTCGCCGCCGCCCGCATCTGCGATTCAAGGTCCTTGATCAGGCGCAGGGCTTCGTCCCTGGGGATACCTGCCAGCGCCACCGAAACCGCCTTTCCATCTGCCGACTCGATACTCACCCCGCTCATCTCCTTGATGCGCTCGGACAGCGTCTTGATTTCCTTCTTGATGCCGCGCGGCGTAATATTATGTCTCTCATTAAAACTCGTCTGCAGGCGGCGCCGGCGATTAGTCTCATCAATTGCTCGCTGCATCGATTTCGTTATTGTGTCGGCATACATAATGACGCTGCCCTCTACGTGCCGCGCAGCGCGTCCTGTTATCTGGATCAGTGAACCCTCTGAGCGTAAGAAGCCTTCCTTATCAGCATCAAGGATTGCCACCAGTGATACCTCCGGCAAATCAAGACCTTCGCGCAAAAGATTAATGCCCACGACCACATCATAGACGCCCAGCCGTAGATCGCGCAGGATATCAACTCGCTCGATAGTCTCGATCTCCGAGTGCAGGTAATGCACTTTGATGCTCAGTTCTTGCATATAGTCGGCCAGGTCTTCGGCCATTTTCTTGGTCAATGTTGTGACCAGGACGCGCTGCCCCTTGCTGACGCGCAAGCGAATCTCCGCCAGGAGATCATCGATCTGACCCCTGGTAGGGCGCACGCTTATCTGCGGGTCGATCAGGCCAGTGGGGCGAATCACCTGTTCCACGACGGCCTGGCTGTGTTCGTAATCATATGGCCCGGGCGTAGCCGAGACGAAGAGCGCCTGGTTGATCTGTCGCTCGAATTCTGCAAACGTCAGCGGCCGGTTGTCCATTGCCGAAGGCAGGCGGAAGCCATAATCGACCAGTACCTGTTTGCGCGAGCGGTCTCCGGCGAACATGCCGCGTACCTGTGGCAATGCCACATGCGACTCGTCCACCACGAGCAGGTAGTCGTCGGGCAGGTAATCCATCAGCGTCCAGGGCTGCTCTCCCGCTGCCCGTCCTGCCAGGTGGCGCGAATAGTTCTCAACGCCCGAGCAGAAGCCGGTCTCACGCAGCATCTCGATGTCGAAATTAGTGCGCTGCTTCAAACGTGCTGCTTCCAGCAGCTTGCCCCCGGCTTCCAGTTCCTTCAGGCGATCCTCCAGTTCGTCTTCGATCAACTCGATGGCCCGATTCAAGCGTGCCTGCGTCGTCACCCAGTGCTTGGCCGGGTAGATGTCCAGGCGCACTCGCTTCCCCAGCACTTCGCCCGTCAGGGGATCGATCTCCGTCATGCGCTCGATCTCGTCCCCAAAAAATTCGATGCGTACTGCTACATCTTCATAAGCAGGGAATACCTCCAGCACATCGCCGCGCACGCGGAAGCGCCCGCGGATGAAGTTGGCGTCATTGCGCTCGTATTGGATCTCAGTGAGGTGGCGTAAAATTCTATCCCTGCGGCGTTCTTCCCCTACCTTCAATGTGAGCGCTACTTCCCCGTATTCCTCGGGGCTGCCCAGGCCATAGATACAGGAGACTGAGGCAACGATCAACACGTCCCTCCGCTCGAACAGGCTGCGTGTCGTGGAGAGCCGCAGCTTCTGGATTTCTTCGTTGAGCATACTCTCTTTTTCAACGTAGGTATCCGTACGCGGGATGTATGCCTCGGGCTGGTAATAATCGTAGTAGGAGACAAAATACTCTACCGCGTTGTTGGGGAAGAACTCTTTGAACTCGCTGTAGAGCTGCGCTGCCAATGTCTTATTGGGGGCAAGAACCAGCGTGGGTTTCTGCACTTGCTCTACTATCTTCGCCACCGTATACGTTTTCCCGCTGCCCGTCACTCCCAGCAGCGTCTGCATCTTATAGCCTTCGCGAATACCGTCGACAAGCTGCGTAATAGCTTCTGGTTGATCGCCCGTCGGCTCAAACGGCGCCTCCACCCGAAATTCTGGCATGTTCTCATATCCTTGAGTAGAATATCTATTCCAATCGCCTGTCCATTATACCACATGCAATGCAAGGGAACTACAGCCATCGCGGGGCTATGTAATGGGCTGAAATTCTTCGGGAGCGTTGCATGATGCGGGCATAAAACCCCCTTCGCGTGTGTTATAACTATTGAGATATATTGAACAAGCCAGTAAACGAATAAGTGAGGAACAACTCCATTATGGAAAAAGTATATGATGTCATTATTATTGGTTCAGGGCCGGCGGGCTATACAGCGGCGATCTACGCGGCACGCGCCAATCTTTCGGTGCTGATGCTTCAGGGTTACCTGGTAGGTGGACAGTTGATGTCGACCAGCGACGTGGAGAACTATCCCGGCTTTGAGGATGGCGTCCTCGGCCCCTCCATGATGGAGATCTTTGAGAAGCAGGCGCGCCGCTTCGGCACAGAGATGATAGCAGAAGACGTGACTGAAGTCGATTTTAGCAAGCGGCCTTTTACCATCACGACCGACTCTGGCTCTTACTACGCACGCTCTGTCATTATCTCCACAGGAGCCAATGCGAAGTGGTTGGGATTGCCCAGTGAACAACGGCTGCAGGGATGCGGTGTGAGCGCCTGTGCCACCTGCGATGGTTTTTTCTTCAAGAATAAGGATATAGCAGTCATCGGTGGCGGTGATACCGCCATGGAGGAGGCGCTCTTCCTGACACGTTATGCAAATCACGTCACAGTTATTCACCGTCGCGATACACTGCGGGCCAGCAAGATCATGCAGGAACGCGCCTTCAAGAATCCTAAGATTAGCTTCACCTGGGATACAGATGTGATCGAGGTTCTGGGCGAAGATACTGTCACAGGGGTGCTGCTGCGCAATGTGAAAACAGGTGTCGAGAACATCCTACCGGTCCAGGGATTTTTCATAGCAATTGGACACCAACCGAATACCGACCTCTTCAAGGGTCTCATCGAGATGGATAAAGTCGGTTACATTGTGCCAGTTGAGCACACTATGACCAATATCCCAGGTGTCTTTGCTGCCGGTGATGTCACCGACCACCGTTATCGCCAGGCCGTTACGGCCGCCGGTGATGGCTGCCGCGCTGCCCTGGACGCTGAACGCTGGCTAGAGGGCCTGGGCGAGGATGCTGATGTACACGATTGGAGTATAGAGGCCCGCGTCCAGCTCTAGCTAAAACCTGCTCTTATGTTACTAATCTAAGAGTACCGGCGTTATCTAAATATGAGTATGTATCTACATATTTGTAAATACTCAATTATTTTGTAGAAACGCATGTATTTTAAGGAGGATACGAACA
>WNFD01012026.1_pt1 | contig 12027 bp, 11 predicted proteins | sample 5400491 | NCBI WGS metagenome assembly WNFD01 (sample SAMN13153343, study PRJNA577476) | soil metagenome | isolation source: 120 cm saprolite under Douglas fir tree site 2 hole 2 replicate 2 | place: USA:California | collected 2015-04-18 | reverse complement strand
CCGATGCGCGCGCGCGCGCCATCGAAATGCTGCGCATCGTGCGCATCCCCTCGCCGGAGAGACGGGTCGACGACTATCCGCACAAGCTGTCGGGCGGCATGCGCCAGCGCGCCATGATCGCCATGGCGCTGGCCTGCGGCCCCGAGCTCCTGATCGCCGACGAGCCGACCACGGCGCTCGACGTCACCATCCAGGCGCAGATCCTCGACCTGATGCGCGGCCTGCGCCGCGACACCGGCACCGCCATCATCCTGATCACCCACGATCTCGGCGTCGTCGCCGAAATGGCCGACGACGTGGCGGTGATGTATGCCGGCCAGATCGTCGAGCGCGCCCCGGTCCGCGACCTCTTCGCCCGGCCCGAACATCCCTACACGGTGGGCCTGCTGGGCTCGATCCCGCGGCTCGACGAGAAGCGCGAGCGCCTGCCTTCGATCGAGGGCCGCGTGCCCGACATGACCCGCCGGCCCGTGGGCTGCCGCTTCGCCGCGCGCTGTCCGTTCGTCGAGCCGGCCTGCCGCGACGCGGAGCCGGCGCTGGTCGAGGTGGCGCCGGGCCATCTGACGCGCTGCCGCCGCGCGCCGCTTTCCGGCGTCGTTCAATGAGCGCGCTGCTGGAAGTGGCGGGGCTGGCCAAGCACTTCCCGGTGCGGCGCGGCGCCTTCGGCCTGGTCTCCGGCCACGTCCGCGCCGTCGACGGCGTCGACTTTCATCTCAAGGCGGGCGAGACGCTGGCCATCGTCGGCGAATCGGGTTGCGGCAAATCGACGGTCGGCCGCCTGGTGCTGCGCCTGATCGAGCCCTCGGCCGGCGAGGTCCGCTTCGAGGGCGAGGACCTGCTGGCGCTCGACGACGGCGAGATGCGGGCCCGCCGCCAGCGCATGCAGGTGATCTTCCAGGATCCCTACGGCTCGCTCAATCCGCGCATGACGGTGGGCGCCATGCTGGGCGAGCCGCTGATGCTGCATGGGCTGGCCCGCAGCGAGCCGGCGCGGCGCGCCCGCGTGGGCGAGCTCCTGGAGCTGGTCGGACTGCGACCCGACCATGCGCGGCGCTATCCGCACGAATTCTCCGGCGGCCAGCGCCAGCGGCTTGCCATCGCGCGCGCCCTTGCCGTCGAGCCCAGGCTGATCGTGGCCGACGAGCCGGTGTCGGCGCTCGACGTCTCGATCCAGGCACAGGTCATCAACCTGATGCGCTCCCTGCAGCAGCGATTCGGGCTCGCCTACATCTTCATCAGCCACGATCTCGCGGTTGTGAAGCATATCGCCGATCGCATCGCCGTAATGTACCTGGGCAAGATCGTGGAGACGGCGACGACCGACGAACTCTTCCGCAATCCCCGCCATCCCTACACGCGCGCCTTGCTGGCGGCGGTACCGTTGCCCGATCCGACGGTGGTGCGCGAACGGACATTGCTCGAGGGCGACATCCCGAGCGCCATGAACCCGCCGACCGGTTGCCGCTTCCACACCCGTTGCATCTTTGCCCGCGAGGCCTGCCGCCGCGACGAGCCGGTGCTGGCGAACGATGGCACAGGACATGCTACAGCCTGCCCGTACTGGCCCGAATTTCCGCCGGCAGCCCTCCTGAGCGAGGGACGCGGCCAAGACCAAGACCGAATCCGGCTGGAACGCCTGCAGGCGGCGTTCGTATCTGATCAAAGGGAGGCTTCATGAAAAAAACGCTAGGGCTGATGGCCCTTTTCCTGGCGCTTGGCGCCGCCATAACCGGCAGCGCGCAGGCCCAGTCGCATCTGCGCATCGGTCTTGCCGAGGATCCCGACGTGCTCGACCCCACCCTGGCGCGGACCTATGTCGGCCGCATCGTGTTCTCCTCGATCTGCGACAAGCTGTTCGACATCGACGAAAAGCTCGCCATCGTGCCGCAATTGGCGCTCAGCCACGAGACCTCGGCCGACGGCAAGGCCGTCACCATCAAGCTGCGGCCCGGCGTGAAGTTCCATGACGGCGAGCCGCTCAACGCCGAGGCGGCCAAGTACAGCATCGACCGCCACCTCACCCTGAAGGGCTCGTTCCGCAAGCCCGAGCTGGGGTCGGTCGATACGGTCGAGATCGTCGATCCGCTGACCATCAAGCTGGTGCTGAAGGAGCCGTTCTCGCCGCTGCTCGCCCAGCTCACCGACCGCGCCGGCATGATGGTCTCGCCCAAGGCGGCCGAGGCGGCGGGCGACAAGTTCGGCCTGAAGCCGGTCTGCGCCGGCCCGTTCAAGTTCGTCGAGCGCGTCCAGCAGGACCGCATCGTGGTCGAGAAGTTCGCCGACTACTGGAACAAGGACAACATTTTCATCGACAAGATCACCTACCTGCCGATCGTCGACGGCACGGTGCGGCTGGCCAACCTGAGGTCGGGCGGTCTCGACCTGATCGAGCGCGTGCTCGCCACCGACATCAAGACGGTGCGCGACAATCCCAAGCTCAAGCTTAGCAAGGCCGTCCAGCTCGGCTATCTCGGCCTCACCATGAACCTCGCCAACGGACCCAAGGCCGACACGCCGCTCGCCAAGGACGCCCGCGTGCGCCGCGCCCTGGAACTGTCGATCGACCGCGACGCGCTGAACCAGGTCGTGTTCAACGGCGAGTTCGTGCCGGGCAACCAGTGGATCAACCCGACCAACTCCTACTACCAGAAGGCCTTCCCGATCCCCAAGCGCGACGTCGCCAAGGCCAAGGCGCTGCTCAAGGAGGCCGGCGTCACCGGGCCGCTGGCGATCGACTTCATGGTCCCCAACGGGCCGGAGACGCGGGCGGTCGCCGAAGTGGTGCAGTCGATGGCCGCCGAAGCGGGCTTCGACCTCAAGATCCGCATCACCGAGTTCGCGACCTCGATCAAGCAGGCCGAGGACGGCGAGTTCCAGCTCTACCTGATCGGCTGGAGCGGACGCAGTGATCCCGACGGCAACTCCTACGTCTTCCAGACCTGCAACGCGCCCCAGAACAACGGCAAGTACTGCGACAAGGAAGTCGACGCCGCGCACGCCGAAGCGCGTTCCAAGAGCGACCCGGCGGAGCGCAAGAAGGCCTACGAGAAGGTCGCCGCCAAGTTCCTGGCCGAGGGCTCGATCCTCTATCTCTATCACACCCAGGTCCTGGTCGCGCTGTCCGACAAGGTTGAAGGCTACAAGCAGTTGCCCGACGGGCTGGTGCGCGTGGTCGGCGTCAAGCTGAAGTAACGTGCTCGCTTTCCTGACCCAGCGGCTGCTGCAGATCATCCCGACCCTGATCCTGGTGTCGATGCTGATCTTCGGTTTGCAGCAGCTGCTGCCGGGCGACCCGGCGCTGATCATGGCGGGCGAGGAGCGCGATCCCAAGGTGCTGGAGGAGATCCGCCAGCAATACCGGCTGAACGAGCCGATCCCGGTCCAGTACTTCTACTGGATGAAGGGCGTGCTGTCGGGAAACCTGGGCGAGTCGATGCGGCTCAAGAGCTCGGTCGCCTCGCTGGTCGCCGAGAAACTGCCGGTCACGCTGCAGCTCGCCGGCATGGCGATCATCGTGGCGCTGGGCATCGGCATTCCCGCCGGCATCATCTCGGCGGTCAAGAAGGACACGGCGTGGGACTACGGCGCCAACATCTTCGCGCTGTGGGGCATCAGCACGCATTGGCGGTCCAGCCTGGCCACCACGGTGATGCCGGCTTTCGTGCTGGGCAACGCCATCGCCGCCGTCCTGATGCGCCACACCCGCAGCGCCATGCTGCAGGCGATGGGGGCGGACTATGTGCGCACGGCCCGCGCCAAGGGCCTCTATGAGCGGCGCGTCGTGCTGAAGCACGCGCTGCGCAACGCCATGACCCCGGTGATCACGCTGGGCGCGCTCGAATTCGGCACCTTGCTGTCGGGCGCGGTGCTGACCGAGCAGATCTTCACCATCCCGGGCTTCGGCAAGCTGATCGTCGACGCCGTATTCAACCGCGACTATGCCGTCGTCCAGGGCGTCGTGCTGGTGACGGCGACGACTTATATCGTGCTGAACCTGTTGGCCGACGTGGCCTACGTGCTGGTCAATCCGAGGCTGCGCGGATGACCGCGGCCACCCTGCCCACCGTCGTCGCGGCCGACGCCAGCGAGGAGAATCCCTGGGCGCGCGGTTGGCGGCGACTCAGGCGACGCAAGGGCGCCATGATGGGACTGGCCATCGTGGTGGTGTTCGTGCTGCTCGCCGTCTTTGCCCCGCTGGTCGTGCCCTACGACCCGATCGCCACGAGCTGGAGCGCGGTGCGCAAGCCGCCGTCGTGGGCCCATTGGCTGGGCACCGACGAGGTCGGCCGCGACGTGCTGTCCCGCGTGATCTGGGGCGCCCGCGCCTCGCTCAGCGCCGGCCTTGTATCGGTCGGCATCGCGCTCGGCGTCGGCGTGCCGCTCGGCCTGCTGGCGGGCTATGCCGGCGGCTGGATCGACGCGGTGCTGTCGCGCATCGTCGATGCCATGCTGGCCGTGCCGTTCCTGATCCTGGCGATCGCGCTCGCGGCCTTCCTGGGTCCCAGCCTGTCCAACGCCATGATCGCCATCGGCGTCACGGCGACGCCGATCTTCGTTCGCCTGACGCGCGGCCAGACGCTGGCGGCCAAGGTCGAGGACTATGTCGAGGCCGCCCGCGCCGTGGGCAATCCGCACTGGCGCATCGCCTTGCGCCACGTGCTGCCCAACATCGTGCCGCCGCTCCTGGTGCAGGCCTCGCTCGCCATCGCCGGCGCCATCATCGCCGAGGCGGCTCTTTCCTTCCTCGGCCTCGGCCAGCAGCCGCCCTCGCCGTCCTGGGGCAGCATGCTGAATTCCGCGCAGCGCTTCATCGCCCAGGCGCCGTGGATGGCCTTCTGGCCGGGCTTTGCGATTTTCTTCGCCGTGCTGTCGTTCAACCTTTTAGGCGACGGCCTGCGCGACGCGCTCGATCCGCGGCACAAATAAGCCCGGTCCGGCAGCCTAGTTCGGCAGCGACGTGTCGACCTGGTCGAAGGCGGCGACGCCCGAGGTGGCTGTCGTGGCGCGCTCCTCGACCAGGAGCTGGGCGACCGCAAGAAAATGCACCAGCTCGCTGTCGCCCAGCCGTTCGGCTTCCTCGATCAGTTCGCGCACGCCATGCCATACGCGGAACAGGGCCGCCGCCTTCTTCTTGCCAGAGAGCGGCCGCCGCGGGCGGCGGCGGCGGATGTTCGGCTCGACGATGATCTCGATCAATTCGGTCATCCCCGTTTTTGATGCTGTCGCATCTGAGCACCGATTGCACCAGCACGGACGGGCGCTCGACGTCCTGCTCACCCCGACCGGGGTACCCGCCGGCCGCCCTCCCCTGAGATGGCCGACAGTCCAATAATCCTACACGACGTCCTTCGAGCCCGTCCCCCATCGCTTTTGCGCACCTGAACTCAATTTGAGACGGTCCCCAGCGGCAGGCCGGAGGCGTCAAGCTGGGTCTCGCGGCGCAAGACGACCGATTCCGGCGCCTCGACGGCGGGCAGCGGCTTGCTGGGATCGACCGCCCGCACCATGGCCACGATATGCTTGGGGCCCGAGCTCGCCGCCTCGGCGATCAGCCGCCGCCAGCCCTGTTTCTCCCAGTATTTCACGTCGCTCGGCAGGACCTGGGCGTAGAGCGTGCTGCAGCCGCGGCTCTCGGCCAGCGCGCGGCAGCGCTCGATCAGGAGCTGGCCGATCTTGTGGCCGCGAAAGCGCTGGATGACCGCCAGCCGCTCGGGCATGGCGAAGGACTGGAACCAGCGCACGCGGAGCGCTGCCACCGGCTCGTTGCCGACATAGGCGAGGATATGGGTGGCGCCGAAATCGTGGCCGTCGAACTCCTCGGAATAGGGCACGTCGAGCTCGCCGATGAAACAGGCGGCACGCACGGCGAACGCCTGCAGCGAATCTTCCATCCGCATGGCGAGCCTGGTGGTGACCGCCTCGCCGTCGATCGATTGTGGGAGGGTGCTCATGTCACTGCTCTCAATTGGGACGTCGGTCGAGGTGGACGTGCGGGTTGGAGACGCCGCGCGTCGCCGACTTCTCGAGGACGCCCTCGGCATCCAGGCGATCCTCGGGCCGGTTGACGACCATCGGCGTGGTCGTCAGCGTCACGGCGTCTTGCGCCGGATCGAGGTCGCAATAGATCGCGTAGTATTCGTGATCGGAGAAGTTGAACACCCGGTCGTCGACGCGACGGAAGCCTTCCTTCTCCATCATCGCCAGGTGCCGCTTCTGCAGATGCACGTAGACGCGGGTGTATCCCTTGCGCCGCGCGAACTCCTTGCACCAGGCATTGATCGTGTGATGGATGCCGAGGCCGCGATAACGCCGCAGGACGACGCAGCGCTCGAACTTGCAGAACGACTGGAACCAGCGCAGCCGCATCGAGCCCGCGGGCTCGCCGTCGACATACATGATCACGTGCGTGGCGGTGTAGTCGTTGCCGTCGAACTCCTCGTCGTACGGGCAATGCTGCTCACCCATGAACACGGCAGCGCGTAGTCCATAGCACTGCAAGAGCTCGTCGGACGTCGATGCGATCTTGATGGTCACGACGGGCGTCAGGTTCGGCACCGCCGTCTTTTGTACCGTCATAATCAATTCCCTTCCGTCAGTACCCCGTTTTCGTTCCGGAAACGGCGGCCCCCAGCCGTCACCACCGGAAGATTGGCCGTCAGTTGCCCGAGCACATCGGTCACCACGGCCGACGTCATGCCCTTGGCGCCGCGTCGGATCGCCGTCGCCGAAACGCTGTCGCGGCGCAGGACGCGCCACGGATAGATCCAGCCGCACTCGTCATAGATCAGCCGCACGGTCATGCCGCCGTGATCGGTGCCGTGCAGGCCGTGCAGCCGTACGCCGGGGTGCCGCCGCTTGATCTCGGCGATCACGCCCTGGAAGCCCTTGCGGTCGTAGATCTCGCGATAGAAGGCGACCTCGACCTTGTCGCCGATGCCTGCCTCGGCCACCGCCAGCTCGATCAGGACCTGGCGCGTTTCGGGCGGCAGGAACTGCCGGCCGCTCGGGAAATAGTCGACGTTCACGTCGGCCTTCTCGGTTGCCTCGTAGATCTGGAAGCCGTCCTGCAGCCGCGCGACTCGGATCTGGCCCTTGCGGAAGGCATCGGCATGTATGCGCGGAATGAGCGTCGGATGGATGATGACCTTGTCGAGGCGGCGCTGCTCGATGGCGGCTTTCAGGATCGCGAGGTGGGTATTGTGGAACGGATTGAAGGTGCCGAAGAACAGGCCGATGCCGCCTTTGGGCGCGACCTTGGAGCGGACGTCCGAGGCAAGCCCGATGCCGAACAGCACCGCGCCGAAACCGAAGCCCATGATCAGGAAGGCCTCGCGAGCATAGGGCAGGCCTGCCGTCCCCAGCGCCGTCAGCATGAGGTTGATCGACAGGCCGGCCTGGACGTTGCGATTGACGTCGCCGATACCGCGCTGGGCCAGGTAGACGCCGAGATACTGGATGCCCTGCGAGGCAAGCGTGGTGACAAGCGCCGCCGACGCAAAACCGCCGACCGACTCGATGCCGACGCGGTTCAGGGCACCCCCCCACAGCATGATCCAGAATACCGCCAGGTTGAACGCGTATTGCGGGACGAAGCGCCCCAAGCGGCCGGCCGTCACAAAGCCGAACCGGTTGTTTGCCCACAGTTCTGCCTTGTTGCTGAACTTGGCGTAGCTCGGAATGAACACCCCGACGAAGACTGACACGCCGATCAGCGCCGGGTTAGTCCAACTGCCGTGCGCATATGCATAGCTCAAGTATGAAAGCAGGCCGACGAACGCCGCCCAGCGCGTCGAAGGACTGCGCAGGTAGCGGCGCGCGTTGTCGGTGAATTCCGACAGCGTGGTGGTTTTCCTACCCGAGCCGATGGCGGCCAAACTACCCGAGCCCCCCGTTACGAAGCGTCAATCGACAAAACAACTACTGATTGATTGACTAACGAATACGAGGACTAGAGGTATAGGGCCTAATCTACGCGGTTGGTGAAAGAAGCCGCCTAATCGCTTACAAACGAGACAAAATCCGATATTTCACCCATAATGGTGTAAAGATAAACCACGAAGCCTGTTTTGAGTAAACTTTTGGCGACAACCTTATTGTATCGATTGTTACGATGGTCACCACTCCTCCGCGCAAGAGCAAAATCCCCAATATCCTGGGCGATTGGGACGACGTGCGTTTTTTCCTCGCGGTTGCAAAGACCGGCAGCTTCAGCGCGGCTGCAACCCAGCTCAACACCAAGCAGACGACGGTGGGCCGCCGCATCCAGGCGCTCGAGCGCCGGCTGGGCGCCAAGCTGTTCGACCGCCACCGCCATGGCATGGAAGTGACGCCCGCCGCCCGCGGCGTGCTGGTCCAGGCCGAATCGATGCTGTCGAACGCCACGTCGATCGAGCGCCATCTGGCCGGCCTCGACCGCGAGATGGCCGGCGTCGTGCGCGTGGCGGCGACCGAGGGTCTCGCCGCGCAGTGGCTGGTGCCCCGCCTCACCGAGTTGCGGCGCCGCCATTCCGACATCGTCGTGCAGGTGATCGTGGGCGACCAGGTGCTCGATCTCGCGACGCGCCAGGCCGATCTCGCCATCCGCTTCTTCCGGCCGACCTCCAACCAGCTCGTCGCCGCCCGGGTCGGCCAGTTCAACATGTCGATCTTCGCCGCGCCGCCCTACATCGAGCAGTTCGGCCTGCCGCAGGAGCTCGACGATCTGCGCGAACACCATCTCGTGGACCATACGACGCTGCACAGCCTGCCGGCGATGAAGCCGTGGAGCGAGATCATCGAACGCAGCACCAACGTGGTGTTGCGCACCAACTCCTCGCACTCGGCGATGGAGGCGGTGAAGGCATCCTGGGGCATGTCGATCTTTCCAAGCTACAGCAGCAAGACGGCGAACCTCGTCGAGGCGCCCATCAACCTCAATATCGTGCGCGACATCTGGCTGGTGTCGCACGAGGAAACCAACAAGGGCGCCCGCATCCGCGCCGTGATCGACTACATTCGCGAGCAGTTCCGCCAGGACGAGCGCGACTGGTTCTCGATCACCCAGCGCGGCAACTCCGTGGCGGCCGCATAGCCGCTCGCGCTAAAGCGCCGCTTTCAGCCGCTTGCAGATCGCCTCGATCTCGGCCTTGTCGCCGGGCTTCGGTTGCCAATTGAGCACCAGGCCGTCGTTCGGGCGGCGCGGCATGATGTGGATGTGCAGGTGCGGCACGCTCTGGCCCGCGCCGGTGCCGTTGGCTTGCAGCAGGTTCACGCCCGCCGGCCTGAGTTCCATCATCACCGCCCGGGCGATCCTTTGCGCCGTCCTCGCCACTGCGCCCAGCGCATCCGGCGGGATGACGTCGACCGTCGGCCAGTGGCCCTTGGCGACGGCGAGGGCATGGCCCGGATTCACCGGGTTGATGTCCATGAAGGCGATGGTGTGCTCGTCCTCCAGAAGCTTGAAGCAGGGAATCTGACCCGCGACGATCTTGCAAAAGATGCAATTGGCGTCGGTCGGATGGCTCATCGCGCATTCTCCAGGATGGCCGCCAGCTCGCGCAGCCGCTCGAACGGCTGCGCCCCCGGCGGCAGGGAAAGATCGAAGCCGAGCCGGCCGAGCCTGGCAATGCCCGCGCGGCCGAAGCGCTCGCCGAGCGACTGGGCAATCCAGCCCTCGCTCTGGCGGTGGCGGGCGAGCGCGAGCCTTGCGTCGGCCGACAGGTGCGCGCGATGCGCCTCCAACGCCGCCATCAGCGCCTCGAGGCCGGCACCGCTGCGCGAGGAGACGGCCAGCGTGCGCAACGGCCAGGCACCGTCGGCCGCGGCCAGCGACAAGGCACCCGCCACGTCGGCGCGCGCCCGTTCGGCCGCCGGCCCAAGATCGGCCTTGGTGACGGCGATCAGGTGCGGGATCTCGACGATGCCCGCCTTCATGAATTGCAGGGAATCGCCCGAGCCGGGCTGCACGCAGAACACCACGGTATCGGCGACGCCCGCCACGTCGGTCTCCGATTGGCCGACGCCCACCGTCTCGATCAGCACGCGATCGAACAGGGCGCGCATCACCACCATGGCGGCCAGCGTCTGGCCGGCGAGTCCGCCCAGCCGATCGCGGGCGGCCATCGAGCGAACGAAGACGCCCTCGTCGGCGCTGTCATGGACGATGCGCACCCGGTCGCCGAGAAGCGCGCCGCCGCTCGACTTGGAGGAGGGGTCGACCGCGATCACGCCGACGGTCCTGTCCGCCTTGCGCCACGCTGCGACCAGCGCCGCGCACAGCGACGACTTGCCGACCCCCGGCGGGCCGGTGATGCCCACGACATGAGCGTTGGGCTCGCGCCAGGCGGCGTCGAGCAGCGCCTGCGCCGCCGCGCTATCGGGATCGCGCTCCAGGCCAGCGAGCGCGGCCGCCAGGGCACGCTTGCCCCCTTGCCGAAGCCCGGAAAGCGTCATTCCGTCTTGAGCGTCCCACCCAGCGCCGCCTGGGCGGCGGCGAGCCGCGCGATCGGCACGCGGTAGGGCGAGCACGAGACGTAGTCGAGGCCGGCCTTGTGGCAGAAGAACACCGAGGCCGGATCGCCGCCATGCTCGCCGCAGATGCCGAGCTTCAGGTTGTTGCGCGCCTTGCGGCCGCGCTCGCAGGCGATCTCGATCAGTTCGCCCACACCCTCGACGTCGAGCGAGGCGAACGGGTCGTGCTCTAAGATGCCGCGCTGCCGATACTTCTCCAGGAACGACGCCGAATCGTCGCGGCTCAGGCCGAAAGTCGTCTGCGTCAGGTCGTTGGTGCCGAAACTGAAGAAGTCTGCCGCTTCGGCGATGTCGCCGGCACGCAACGCGGCACGCGGCAATTCGATCATGGTGCCGACCAGGTACTCGAGCTTCTGGCCCGAGAGCTGGCTCACTTCGGCGGCCACCTGGTCGATCACCACCTTCATGAGATCGAGCTCCTTACGGGTCGCAACCAGCGGCACCATGATCTCCGGTATCACCGTCTTGCCGCTCTTCTTCTGGACCTCGACCACGGCCTCGAAGATGGCGCGGGCCTGCATCTCGTAGATCTCGGGGTAGGAGATGCCGAGCCGCACGCCGCGATGGCCGAGCATCGGATTGGTCTCGTGCAGCTTGTGGGCGCGTGCCTCGATCTCGTCGGCGGCGACGCCGAGATCCTTGGCCACGCTCGCCATGTCGGTGTCGGTCTTGGGCAGGAATTCGTGCAATGGCGGGTCGAGCAGGCGGATGGTGACCGGCAGCCCGGCCATGATCTCGAACAGCTCGACGAAGTCCTGGCGCTGCATCGGCTGGATCTTGGCCAAGGCTGCCCGCCGGCTCTTCTCGTCGTCGGCCAGGATCATCTGGCGCACCGCGACGATGCGATCGCCCTCGAAGAACATGTGCTCGGTGCGGCAGAGCCCGATGCCCTCGGCGCCGAACTTGCGCGCCTGGGCGGCGTCCGCCGGAGTCTCGGCGTTGGTGCGGATGCCGAGCGTGCGGAACTCGTCGGCCCATGACATCAGCTCGGCGAAGTCGCCCGACAGCTCGGGCTGCACCGTCGGCACGATACCCAGCATGATCTCGCCGGTGCTGCCGTCGAGGGTCATGAACTCGCCGGCCTTTACCGTCGTGCCGCGGACGCTGAGCGTGCCAGCCTTGCCATCGATGCGCACGTCGCCGGCGCCGGCCACGCAGGGCTTGCCCATGCCGCGCGCCACCACGGCGGCATGGCTGGTCATGCCGCCGGTCGAGGTCAGGATGCCCTCGGCCGCGTGCATGCCGTGAATGTCCTCGGGACTGGTCTCGCGCCGCACCAGGATCACCTTCTCGCCGGCGCGCACCTGTTTCTCGGCGTCGTCGGCCGAGAACACCGCCTTGCCCGATGCCGCACCGGGCGAGGCCGGCAGGCCCTTGGCGATCACCTTGCGCTCGGCCTTGGGATCGAGCGTGGGATGCAGGAGCTGGTCGAGCGAGGCCGGCACGATGCGCGCCACCGCCTCCTTCTTGTCGATCAGGCCCTCGCGCACCATGTCGACCGCGATCTTGAGCGCGGCC
>WNFD01009301.1_pt1 | contig 12033 bp, 9 predicted proteins | sample 5400491 | NCBI WGS metagenome assembly WNFD01 (sample SAMN13153343, study PRJNA577476) | soil metagenome | isolation source: 120 cm saprolite under Douglas fir tree site 2 hole 2 replicate 2 | place: USA:California | collected 2015-04-18 | reverse complement strand
CGGCGCCCATCATGTCCTCGACGAAGTCGATCTCGGCACCGTTGAGGAGGTCGAGCGAGGCGTCGTCGACGACGACCTGCACGCCGTCCCGCTCGAACACGACGTCGCCGTCCAGGCGCGTGTCATCGAAGCTGAAACCGTATTGGAAGCCGGAACAGCCGCCGCCCGATACGGCGACACGCAGAAACGCGCCGGCTGCATCTTCCTGCGTCTTGAGGAAGGCAATACGTCGGGCAGCGCTCTCGCTGACCGCGACGCGGCGTTCGACTATGCTGCCGCCCTCGGCCATGGAAAACTCCTGAAATCTCGATCGGGTACCGTCCCTTAATGTAGGTACGGGCGGCGGATTGTCAAATCCCGCTAAGCCGCTCGAGCGAGCGATCGAGCGCGGTGTTCAGCCGCGATAGCTCGTCGCCACCGAGATAGCGCTCCAGCCGAGCCTGCGCTTCCTGCCACAGCGGATATGCCACACGCAGGGCCGCGCGGCCACTGTCGGTCAGAAAAATGGCGCGCCGCCGCCGATCGTCGCTGTCCGGCGCTACCTTGAGATAGTTCCTGGCGACCAGCGGTTGCAGGTTGCGGGTCAAGGTCGTGGGATCCATCACCAGAAGCTCCGCCAGCTTGCCGACGGAGATGCGCCTCGACGGCATGAGATGCGCCAGCAAGCCGAATTGCGTCGTCGTGATGCCGGACGGCTCGAGCAGCTGGTCGTAGATCTGGGCAAATTGGCCCTATATGACGGCAAAAGTCGATCAACGAGGGCCCGGGGTCGATTAGCTTGACACCGGCGGCTCGACCATATAGCTGTATATACAGATAAAGTTCTTCTAAGAGAAACGAGAGATCGAATGTCGCTCGTTGAGCATCCGACGGTAGGGCTGGTGCGCGAGAAAACGGCAGCGTCCGCGGCGCCGCGATGCCTGGATGCGGTCTGGCTGCGCCAGCTCCGCGTCGGCCGCTGCTTCCCATCCTTAAAGAAGGAGAACGCGGGTGCACTATCTCGTCGACATGAAACTCGCCGATTCCGGCCGCTCTGCGAGCCCACAGGAGGGGCTGACCTTCATCGAGCACTACATCCTGCCGACCCTCGAGTTGTGCAAGAAGCTGCAGGCGGAAAAGAAGATCATCGCCGGCGGTCCGATCAGCGGCGTCATCGGCCTGGCGTTGATCGTCGAGGCCAATTCCGCCCTCGAGCTCGACGAGATCGTCGAGAACCTGCCGATGTGGCCGCGCATGAACACCACCATCACGCCGCTGACCACCTTCGACGGCCGGATTCAGGCGATCCTGCCGCGCCTCGAACGTCTCAAGGCGCGGCTGCGAGCACAGGCCGCTGCGGCCGATTGATCCGCCCGGCGCCCCGCCATCAATCGAGGATTTGTTGTCGATGAATGACACCGGTCGCTCCCCGCCGCCTGCGGCTGCGAGCGGCGCGCCCGCGGCGGACGCCGCCGCCGGCGGCCGGATGAGCGAGGCTGCACGCCCGTTCGGACGAGGGAGAACATCGCTGCCGCCGCACCGGACGGCGGCGGCTCGGATCCTCGCGGGTCCGATCATACCGACACTGATCGGCCTCGCAGCGCCGACGGTTGTCGTGCTCGTCGTCCAGGCGCTTGTCGGCGTCGTCGAGACCTATTTCGTCAGTTTTCTCGGGACCGACGCGCTCGGCGGCGTGGCGCTGGTCTTCCCGGTGCTGATGCTCATGCAGATGATGTCGAATGGCGGCGTTGGCGGCGGCGTGTCATCGGCGGTCGCCCGTGCGTCGGGGGCCGGCCGGCACGACGATGCCGAAGCGATCGTCTGGCATGCCGTCGTCCTTGCCGTCGCGTTCGGTTTGCTCTTCACCGTTGCCTTGCTCGTCGGGGCGCCGGTGCTCTACCGCACGATCGGCGGCAGGGACGGGGTTCTTCTCGCGGCCCTGACCTATTCGAATGTCGTTTTCATCGGCTCGGTGCCGCTGTGGCTCGTCGCCTTGCTGTCCTCGGCGCTGCGCGGGTCGGGCAATGTCCAGGTGCCGGCGATCGTCACGCTCGCGGGCGCCGTAATCCTGGTTCCGCTGTCCCCCGCCCTGATCTTCGGCTGGGGACCGCTGCCGCGGCTCGGCATCGCCGGCGGCGGCGCCGCCGTCGTCTTCTACTACGTCGCCGCGGCGCTGGCGCTCATCGCCTATATGAGATCATGGCGGTCCCCTCTTCGCCTGTCCGCGGCGCGGCTCGAGGCTCGGCTGTTCAAGGACATCCTCAGGGTCGGCGGGCTTTCGGCGATCGGTACGCTGCAGATCAATCTGACGGTTGCCTGCGTCACCGCTGCGGTCGGTCTCTTCGGCGCCGACGCCATCGCCGGCTACGGGATCGCCTCGCGGCTCGACTATCTCCTGATCCCGTTCCTGTTCGGCCTCGGGACCGCAGTCGTGACGATGGTCGGAACGAATGTCGGGGCCGGGCAGCCGGCGCGCGCCCGACGCATCGCCTGGACCGGCGCGGCGATCGCGGGTGCCGCCACCGAGGCGGTCGGACTGACGGCCGCGCTCTTTCCGCGTCTCTGGCTTGGCCTGTTCAGCGACGAGCCCGCCGTGCTGGCGATCGGCACGGCCTATCTCCACGCCGTGGCGCCGCTCTACGGCGCGGTCGGCCTCGCCATGATGCTCTATTTCGCGAGCCAGGGCGCCGGCAGGGTTCTGTGGCCCTTCCTCGGCGGAACGGTGCGGATGGTGGTTGCGGCGGTCGGCGGCTGGCTCGTCGTGACCGCTTTCGCCGCCGGCCCCGCCGGCTTGTTCGCGACTGTCGCGGCATCCGCCCTTGCCTTCGCCGCTATCTGCACGATGGCAACCGCGCGGATCGATCTCTACCGCGGGGGCCGGTCCGTGAAGGCGGAGCCTGTCGACAGCGCGGAGCCGTCATCGGCCGCGCGTCCGACCGAAAGCCGTTAAGAGGAGGTCCCGCGATGCCTGTCAACCATGCCATCGGCCGCGCAATTCCCGGCTGGCGTACTGTCGCGGTGGTCGCGCTGTGGTTTGCGGCGGCGCTTATTGTCGGCGCCGCCGGCCTGTTTCACGCCGATCCGAGCCGGCCGCCGCTCGTCATACTCATCGCGATCGCCGGACCGCCGATGGTGTTCGCGCTCGGCTATCGCGGCTCGGCCGCCTTTCGCGATTTCGTGCTGTCGCTCGACCTGCGCCTGCTGACCGCAGTCCAGTCCTGGCGGGTGATCGGCGGCGTGTTCGTCGCCTTCAACGCGCACCGCATGCTGCCCGCGCTGTTCGCCTATCCTGCGGGCTACGGCGATCTCCTGGTTGGCGCGCTCGCGCCGTTCGCCCTGCTGGCGCTGATCGATCGCCGGCCGGGCTGGCAGCGCAGTGTGCTGCGCCTCAATATCCTCGGCCTCCTGGATTTCGTCGGCGCGATCGGCACCGGGTTGCTCGCGAGTGACGGACCGCTCGGCCTGCTGCGCGGCGACATCTCTACCGGTCCGCTGACCGATCTGCCGCTGGTCCTGATCCCCGGCTTCGCGGTGCCGCTCTGGATCCTGGTGCACATCACGACGCTGCTGCAGCTGCGCCGGCTGAACGCACCGCACACGATGCAGGTCACCGCGCCGGCCGGTTGACGAGGTCGATGGCGGTTGATCCGAGGGATCGCGACGTGCTCAAGCACGCCGCATGACCGGACCATCGATCCACGAATTGCCGAAGACTAGGACACGGCGTGTTGGGCCGCCGCCAGCGGTTCAATTCGACTGCCGGTTTCGGTTGTTACCCGGCCGCGTACATGTGTTAGAATTCGACAGGAATGGGCGCCCAACGGGCGGCCCGGAGCCAGTTTCCGATAGCCGCCTTGGTTGGGATCGCGCCCTCATGGAGGGGTGCGTAATGACGTGCTGGCTCAGCGGTATTGCAGTCGCTGCGATGCTGGGGTTCGGCGCGATCTCGCTCATGGACGTCGCGGCCCACGCCGAGCCGGGGGTCTTCGACGACCGGATCGTGTTCGGACAATCGGCGGCTTTCGACGGGCCTGCAGCGGCGTTGGGTCTCGGCATGCGGGAAGGGATTCTCGCCTCCTTCAACGAGGCCAATGCCACCGGCGGAGTTAACGGTCACAGGCTCGAGCTGGTCTCCTACGACGACGGGTACAAGCCGGAAAAGGCGATTGCCAACACCAAGCGCCTGATCGACGAGAACGGGGTGTTCGCGCTCGTCGGCGAGGTGGGTACGCCCACTTCCAACGCGGTGCAGCCGATCGCCACAGAAGCGGGAGTGCCGTTCATCGGGCCGTTCACGGGCGCTGCCTTCCTGCGCAACCCGTCACTCGGTAACGTGATCAACATTCGCGGCTCATATGACCAGGAGACGGAGGCCTGGATCGAGCACCTCACCACTGACCTCGGCGTGTCGCGGATCGCCATCCTGTACCAGGACGACACCTTCGGTCGCGCCGGGTACTCGGGGGTCTCGAAGGCGATGGAAAAGCGCGGCATGAAGCTGGTCGCCGAAGGCACTTACGAGCGCAACACGACCGCGGTAAAGACGGCGCTGCTCGCAATTCGCAAGGCGAATCCCGAGGCCGTCGTCATGGTCGGTGCCTACAAACCGTGCGCGGAGTTCATCAAGCTGGCACGCCGGCTCAAGCTGAACGCCGTCTTCGTCAACATCTCGTTCGTCGGTCCCAACGCCCTCGCCAAGGAACTCGGCGAAGACGGGAAAGGAGTGGTGGTGACGCAAGTCGTACCGTTCCCCGGGGACATGAGCCTCCCGCTCGTGGCCCGGTACCAAAAGGCGCTCAAGGCAGCGAATCCGGATGCGGAGATCGGCTTCGTCTCGCTCGAGGGATACATGGTCGGCCGATTGATCGTCGAAGCCTTGGGAAAGGTGAAAGGTCCGGTTACGCGGGTGGGGCTCCTTTCGACCATCAAGGAGGTCGGTACGTTCGATCTGGGCGGCATTACGCTATCCTATGGCCCGGACGACAACCAGGGCATGGACCAGGTCTTCCTCACCGTGATCCAGGCGGATGGCAGCTTCAAGCCGATTGACCGCCTGGAGCGTTGACGTGGCCAACAGGCGGACAGGATGTCGCCTATTCGCTGAGAAACGCGGGCCCGCTCCGGTCGATGGCATCCCGTCATGAATGGAGCGGATCAAGAGCCTCCTGAGGCCGCCTCCGTCGAAGCGCACACTTCGAAGTTAGCAGCCGCGGGTCGCAAGCACGACGGCAAGGCGGCCCTTGGCATCAAGGCCAAACTGTTCCTGGCGTTCGGCGGCATGGCCATGTTGACCGGCGGTGCCAGCGCGGTCGCGTGGTACGCCTTCACCGACATTGACCGGTCGGTGACGCGGATCACCGCGGAGAGCATCGTCGGCATGGCGACCTCGCTCCGCCTCGCGGAAAAGAGCGCCGAGATCACGGCGACGGCTCCGGCCCTCATTGCGAGCCGCAACGAAGAGGAGCGGGTTCAGGAACAGGAGAAGCTCGTTCAGAGGCTGAATGAACTCTCCGCCGTGACCGAGGGGCTGAAGGCCACGGGCGTGGCCGAGGCGAGGCTCGCCAATCTAATTGATATCGAAGGCAAGATCGCAACCGAGCTCAAAGCGCTGGACGGCGCCGTCGAGCAGCGCCTGCGATTGAGCGCGCAAAGGGAGACCGCGGTCGCCGATCTTGCCGTCCTGCACACCAAGTTCCAAGACGTTCTGGAGCCTTTGGTGGACGACGCCGGCTTCGACCTCGTGACCACCAGCGAGGAGGTGACGGCCAAGAGCAAGGAGGCGATCACCGGCCTGGTCGAGGGCGGGGTGAATGCCTTGGAGGCGCTGCTGACGCTGCGCGCCGAGGGCAACCTGGCGGCGGGCCTGCTGGCCGAGGCGGTGCACGCCGACGATCCGGCCTTGATCCAGCCCATCCGCGAGCGGTTCTCGGCGGCGGCGGCGGCGATCGAGAGGAGTCTCGAGGCGTTGCACCAGTCGCCCGAGAACGGGCGGCTGCGCGAGGCGAGCGAGGCGCTGATTGCGCTCGGTGGCGGCGCGGACAACGTGTTCGAGGTCCGGTCGCAGGAGCTCCGGGCCCTCGCCGAGACGCGGCACTCGCTGCAGGCCAAGCGGGAGGGGATGGCGGCGGCGGTGGAGGTGGCGCACCGCACCCTGCTCGAGACACTCACGCCGATGGTGGACGACGCCGGCTTCGACCTCGTGACCACCAGCGAGGACGTGACGGCCAAGAGCACGGAGGCGATCACCGGCCTGGTCGAGGGCGGGGTAAAAGCCCTGCAAGTGCTGCTGACACTGCGCGCCGAGGGCAACCTGGCGGCGGGCCTGCTGAACGAGGCCGCTGGCGTGCCCGACCCGAGTTCGCTGCGACCTCTCCAGGAACGCTTCGTCGCGGCCGCGAGCCGCGCGGAGAAGCTGCTCGCACAGCTTCCCGCCGCGGTCGCCGACGGTGCGCTCAAGGACCTCACGGAGACGCTGATCGCGTTCGGCACGTCCGCCGGAAACGTCTTCGATCTGCGACGCGAGGAGCTACGCCAGATCGCGGTTTCTCAGGCGTCCTTGGAGGCCAACAACTCGCTCGTCCTGCGTCTCGGCAAGGAAGTGGCGGAACTGGTCCTGACCGCCCAGAACAGCAGCGATGCCGCGGCGCTCCGCACCGCCCAGGCCATCGGCAATGGCCAGCTCCTGCTTCTCCTCATCACTGCTCTGAGCGTGGTGGGGGCGGCCGTGATCGCGGTGCGGTATGTGGTGCCCCGGGTGGTGAGGCCTATCGAGAGGATCACCGCGGCGATGAGCGGCCTCGCCGCGGGCGACACGTCGATCGACGTGCCGGGTCGCGACCGCAGCGACGAGATCGGCCGAATGGCCGAGGCGCTCGGCGTCTTCCGGGACACGGCTATCGAGGTCCAGAGGTCGAACCAGAGGGAGATTCGCGAAGGCCGCCGGCGATTGGCGGTCGCGATCGAGAGCATCTCCGAGGCCTTCTCGCTCTACGATGGCGAGGATCGCCTGGTGGTGTGCAACAACAAGTATCGAACGCTCCTCTATCCTGGGGACGCCGCAGAGATATCTCCCGGCATAACGTTCGAAAGCATCGTTCGACGCGCCGCCGAGCGCGGGTACGTCAAGGACGCCGAGGGCCGGGTCGAGGAGTGGGTCCGAGAACGCATGGCCCGTCACCGAGAACCGAGCGGCCCGCACGTCCAGCAGCGCGGCGACGGTCGCTGGATCCTGGTCAGCGAGCGCAAGACTGACGACGGTAGCACGGTGGCCGTCTACTCGGACATCACGGAGTTGAAACAGCGCGAGAACCAGCTGGCGGACAAATCCAAGGCTTTGGAGCAGCTCTCGAGCCAACTCGCGAAATACCTCTCGCCTCAGGTATACGAGTCTATTTTCACCGGAAGGCAGGAAGTCAAAATCGCGAGTCGCCGGAAAAAGCTGACCGTCTTCTTCTCGGACATCGCGGGCTTCACCGAGACGACGGACAGGCTGGAGTCCGAGGACCTGACCCGGTTGCTGAACCATTATCTAACCGAGATGTCGGAGATCGCCCTCTCCTATGGAGCGACGGTCGACAAGTACGTCGGCGACGCCATCGTCATCTTCTTCGGCGATCCGGAGACACGCGGCGTCAATGAGGACGCCCTCGCCTGCGTCGAGATGGCCATCGCCATGCGGAAAAAGATGCGTGAGCTGCACGGCGTGTGGCGGGCGTCGGGCATCGAAAAGCCCCTCCAGTGCCGGATCGGAATCAACACGGGGTACTGCACCGTCGGGAACTTCGGTAGCGAGGATCGCATGGACTACACCATCATCGGCGGCGGCGTGAATCTCGCTTCCCGGCTTGAGGCTGCGGCCACACCGGGCGAGATCCTCATTTCCTATGAAACCTACGCGAACGTTCGCCACCGGATCCATTGCGAGGAGCGCGGGCACATCTCGGTCAAGGGCATCGCCTACCCCGTCGCCACCTATCAAGTCGTCGACACCTATGAGAACCTCGGCACGGAGCACCTGTTCATTCACGAGGAACGCCCCAACCTCAGACTCGACCTCGATCTCGACGCGATGTCTGCTGACGATCGGGCTCATGCGGTCGCCGTGTTACGCGAGGCCTTGAATCGGCTGTCCGCGCTCGACCGAGCCACCACGCCGGGGCCATAGGAGACGAAGCAGTCGCGTCCGGGACGGCCCGCCCGAAGGCGGGGCAGTGTCGGGCTCGGCGCACGGGAACGGTCCCGCGGACGGCGGTGCCGATTCAGCTTGCCGGCCGAGGCGATCTTGCGCTATAAGTGTTTCTGTTTTGTTCTATGACATGGTCAATCTGATTTTCGCTCACGCGCAGGCGGGGCTTCGACGTCTATTACTAGTCAGCCCTCCTGCATTCAGCCAGCAATTTGCTGGAAGCATACAAGATGTAGTAGGGCTCTCGTAACAGCATCGGCCTCGTGATCGCGCGCTTTCTGCCGCCGATTATCCGGGAGCTAATATCGCCGCGTCATTGCAAGGCGCGGGCGCCGCTTGTAGGTTCCGCGCATGATCCCGCGCGACATCCCAGCCGACTATGCCTGCAAGCCCGAGGAGAGTCGGGGGCGCCTTCACGCCGAACCGGAGGCCACCTCGCGGTCGCCCTTTCAGCGCGACCGCGACCGCATCATCCATTGCGCCGCCTTCCGCCGGCTGCAACACAAGACGCAGGTCTTCGTCTATCATGAGGGCGACCACTATCGCACCCGGCTCACGCATAGTCTCGAAGTCGCGCAGATTGCCCGTTCGATCAGCCGGGCCCTTGGCCTCAACGAGGATCTCGCCGAGGCGCTGGCGCTCGCCCATGATCTCGGCCATACGCCGTTCGGCCATGCCGGCGAGGATGCCCTGGCCGAAGTCATGCTGCCTTTCGGCGGCTTCGACCACAACGACCAGACGTTGCGTATCCTGACCCGGCTAGAGCATCGCTATGCTGAATTCGACGGGCTTAATCTCACCTGGGAGACGCTCGAAGGCACCGTCAAACACAATGGACCGCTGCGCGGGGCGCTGCCGGCGACGATCGCTGAATATGTTGGCCGCCACGACCTCGAGCTGGCGAGCTACCCGAGCGCCGAGGCGCAGGTTGCCGCGCTCTCCGACGACATTGCCTATAACAATCACGACATCGATGACGGGTTGCGCGCCGGATTGTTCGCGGTCGCCGATCTCGCCGAAATCCCCGTTGTCGGCCCGATTTTTCGTGAGGTTGCGGCCTGCCATCCCGGCATCGAGGAGCCACGCCTCATTCACGAGGCGATCCGCCGCGTCATCGACCGCATGGTCGGCGACCTCGTCGGCGAGACGCAGCGGCGGATTGCCGCTTCGCGTGTCGACAGCGTCGCGGCGGTCCGGGCGCTCGGCGCGCCGATCGTTGCGTTTTCCGCCGAGATGAGTGCCAATGACAAGGCGCTGAAGTCATTCCTGTTCGAGCGTATGTATCGTCACTACAAGGTCAACCGAATGGCTTCCAAGGCGCGGCGCATCCTACAGGACATCTTTCGCCTGCTGCTCGCCGAGCCGGAATGTCTGCCGACCGAATGGCAAAGCCATGTCGAGGAGCCCGGCAGCGCCGCGAGTGCCCGCATAGTCGCCGACTACATCGCCGGAATGACCGACCGCTTCGCGCTCGACGAGCATGCGCGGCTCTTCGACCATCACGCGAATACGACATGAATCTTTTCAATTATTTCCTCGATGAAGTTAAGGTTAGTGTTGAACGGCTGGTTGGCGCCGGAGCGTTGCCCGCCGGACTCGATTTCGGACGCATCGCGGTCGAGCCGACGCGCGATCCCGCGCATGGCGACATCTCGACTAATGCCGCGATGGTGCTGGCCAAGCCGGCCGGCAAGAACCCACGCGAGCTGGCCGAGCTGGTGGCGGACGCCTTGCGTGAGCATTCCGCGGTGACCAGTGCCGATGTCGCCGGGCCGGGCTTCGTCAATCTGCGACTCGGCGACGATTTCTGGCACGCGAGGTTAGCCGAGATCGTCCGGGTCGGTCCGGCCTACGGCGACTCGACGATGGGCGGCGGCGAGAAGGTCAACGTCGAGTATGTCTCGGCGAACCCGACCGGACCGCTGCATGTCGGTCACGCGCGTGGCGCGGTGGTCGGTGACGCCCTCGCAACATTGCTCGAAAAGACGGGCTACGCGGTGTGCCGCGAATACTACATCAACGATGGCGGAGCCCAGGTCGATCGCTGGCTCGGAGTGCCGGAGGGCGAATGGCTCGGCCCCGTGCGCAGCTTCGCTGTGGCGGCGATGATGGCATTGATTCGCGAAGATCTCGCGGCGGTCGGGATTCGCCACGCCGTCTTTACCTCCGAGCGCGCCATCGTCGAGGCCGGCATGATCGAGGCGGCCGTCGAAACGCTGGAGAAGTCAGGGCTGGTCTATGTCGGCACTCTCGAGCCGCCCAAGGGCAAGCCCGCTCCGGAGGATTGGGAGCCGCGGCCGCAGACGCTCTTCCGCTCGACCGCCTTCGGCGACGATGTCGACCGGCCGCTCAAGAAGGCCGACGGCTCATGGGCCTATATCGCGCCCGACATCGCCTATCACCTCGACAAGTTCCGCCGCGGTTTCCGCCAGATGATCGTCGTGCTCGGCGCCGATCACGTCGGCTACGTGAAGCGCATGAAGGCGGCCGTGAAGGCGTTGACGGCAGGGCAGGGCGAGTTCGACGTCAAGCTCTGTCAGCTTGTGAACCTTCTCGACAAGGGCGAGCCGGTGCGGATGTCGAAGCGCGCCGGCACGTTCGTGACGATGCGCGACGTCGTCGACGAGGTCGGCAAGGACGCCTTTCGCTTCATGATGCTGACCCGGCGCAACGACCAACCGCTCGATTTCGACTTCGCCAAGATCACCGAGCAGTCGAGGGACAACCCGGTCTTCTACGTTCAATACGCGCATGCGCGGGCCTCCTCGGTGCTGCGCCACGCGGCCGCCGAGTTTGCCACCATCGACGCCGCTCCGGCCGCGCTCGCTGCCGCGCCGCTCGGCCGGCTGGCCGATCCGTCCGAGCTGGCCCTCATTCGCCTGCTCGCCGGCTGGCCGCGGCTCGTCGAGAGCGCCGCCGAGGCGCACGAGCCGCATCGTATCGCCTTCTATCTCGGCGACGTCGCTGCCGGCTTTCACGGTCTGTGGAACAAGGGCAAGGAGGCGACCAGCTTGCGCTTCCTGGTTGCCGACGATCTTGAGCTGACCACGGCGCGCCTGGCCCTCGTCCAGGCGGTCGCCTTTGTCATCGCCTCGGGGCTGCGGATCTTCGGCGTCGAGCCGGTCGAGGAGATGCGCTGATGTACCAGGAGTACGACGACGAGGTTAGACCGCGTCGCCGCCTGCGCGGACCCGTGATCATATTCCTCGTCATGGCGATCTCGGCCGGCGGCCTGTGGATCGCCTATAGCAAGGGACGGAGCCACGCTGCCGGCGAGGTGCCGTTGATCCAGGCCGATCAGGGCGCCGTCAAGACGCGCCCGCAACAGCCCGGCGGGATGGCTATCCCCGACCAGGACAAGCTCGTCTACAACCAGGGCAAGGGGCAACCGGCCGTCGAAAAGTTGCTGCCGCCGCCGGAAACACCCTTGCCGCGCCCGGCACCGGCAGCCGAAGTGCCGTCACCGGCGGCTGCGTCGCCGCCGGTGGCCACGCCCCTCGCGCCGGCACCGCCCAGCGATGTCGCTACCGCGGCGCCGCCGGTACCGAGCGTGGCGCAGCCGCTTGCTCCAGCTGCCGCTGCTACGCCGCCAGCGGTAGCGGCTGGTCCGGTCGGCGGCGCCGGCTATCGGCTTCAGCTCGGCGCCTTGCGCAGCGAGGAATCGGCGCGCCAGGAATGGAACAAGCTGCGAAAGGCGAACAATGATCTTCTCGGCAGCCTGACGGCCGCCTGGCCGCGCGCCGATCTCGGCGAGCGCGGCATCTACTATCGCATCCAGGCGGGTCCCATCGCCGATGGCGCCGCCGCCGAGCGGCTTTGCGGCGAGCTGAAGCGGCGTAGCGTCAGCTGCATCCTCGTGCGGCCGTGAC
>WNFD01006138.1_pt1 | contig 12033 bp, 14 predicted proteins | sample 5400491 | NCBI WGS metagenome assembly WNFD01 (sample SAMN13153343, study PRJNA577476) | soil metagenome | isolation source: 120 cm saprolite under Douglas fir tree site 2 hole 2 replicate 2 | place: USA:California | collected 2015-04-18 | reverse complement strand
CTTTCTGCCTGGCAAGGCGAGCGATCCGGGGCGGACTGGGAATGACAACCGTCTGTTTGTGAATGCGGTGTTGTGGGTGCTGCGCTCCGGTGCGCGCTGTGGATTCGCTCGACGCGAAAGAGCGAACCGCGATGCACCACGCCCTGCACCAAGTGCTGACCACTCTAGCTGCGATTGGGACGCATCGGCGCTTCGGTGTCTGCCAGGACTGCTGCAACCTAGCAAGCGCAAACCCCTCAGCCCCTGAATGCCTACTGCTCGGCGTTCCGATCCAGCCAGAGGACGCCGGCCTTCTCTGCGTGCATTTTCAGCCAACGAGCGAACAGCGTGATGGCGAACAGCGTGAATGAGTTGACCACCGCGATCTCCCGGAAGGACGCTTAATTGACCTACGTCGTCAACGACAGCTGCATTCGCTGCAAGTACGCGCGACCATCAGGGGTCTGAGGTCGCCTTTTGGCACTGAAGGGACCTTCCACCTACGCCTGCCAATGTCTGCTCATTGGGCGCGACCAGACGTGCCGAGGACGTGCCCTTACCGCCGAGTTTACCCATTCCGGAAGTCACGGGGTGAACCTCGGCGCCCGACTAGGTCCAATCGACATTCAGGATTCTCAGCGAGGCTGAGGGCTGATTCATTTCCCTCTGGATCAATTGATTCGGAGGGGGACCAATGGCCAAGCGATATGAGCTGACGGATGGGCAATGGCGGCGCATTGCGGACTTTCTGCCTGGCAAGGCGAGCGATCCGGGGCGGACTGGGAATGACAACCGTCTGTTTGTGAATGCGGTGTTGTGGGTGCTGCGCTCCGGTGCGCGCTGGAGCGATCTTCCGGAGCGGTATGGCAAATGGAAGACCGTGCACAAACGCTTTACGCGGTGGGCCAAAGCCGGGGTCTGGGAGCGTGTGTTCGACAGCCTCACCGGCGATCCAGACAACCAGTATCTCATGCTCGACACCACCTTGGTTCGCGCCCACCAACAGGCCGCGACCGGAAAAGGGGGGACCGCAATCAGGCTCTGGGGCGTTCCCGGGGAGGATTGACCACCAAAATCCATGTTGTCGCCGATGCTCAGGGTCGCCCCCTGCGATTCTTCCTGACCGGTGGCGAGGCGCACGACATCCTCACCGCACCACAATTGCTCTCGGGCTTGGCGGCTGGCGGCGTCATCGCCGACAAAGCCTATGATAGCAACGCCCTGCGCCACCTCATCGCCGAGGCTGGTGCCGAAGCCGTCATTCCATCGCGAGCGAGGCGCAAGATCTCCATCCCGCATAACGCCTTGGCCTACAGGCTCCGTAATCGCATCGAGCGGTTCTTCAACAAGCTCAAGCATTTTCGGCATATCGCCACACGCTACGATCGCCGCGCCGCCTACTTCCTCGCTTGCCTTCATCTCGCCAGCGCTATGATCTGGATGCGATAAATGTCGATTCAGCCTAGCTAGCTATCCGGTCGCAAGCTTGCCAATTTCTGCCCCACAAGTGCTCCCCTCCCGCCTTGCTCTAGTCATACGATGATGGCCTGTTGTGTCGATCCAGCCGGAAGAGGGGGGTGCCGATGAGTTCCACGCTGGGCCGCACACGATCCGAGTCCTCCACAGGTCTGTGGGGCACCGAGCTACCGGTCGACGCGACTCTTCGCTCGGCCGACCTGAAAAATGATCGGTTCCCGAGCAAGCGGCCGTCGCCCGGCAAGCGAGCCTCGCACGCCCTCGCCCGCTTCCTGATCACGTTTTGCATGGGTGTCGCTGCCACCTTGGCTTGGCAGTCCTATGGTGACGCGGCCAGAGAGATGATCGCGAGCTCGGCCCCTCAGCTTGGCTGGTTGGCACCGCAGGTCGCACCCGTTGCGCAGACCGCTCCCAACATGATCGCGCCGGCCGCGACCACCGCCCCTTCTCCCGATCGGCAGCAGCTCAACGCGATGTCGCTCGGTCTCGCCGCGGTGCGGCAAAGCGTCGACCAGCTCGCCGCCGGCCAGGAGCAGATAACGCGCGACATCACCAAGCTGCGGGCGGCCGAGCAGGACATCCTTGACAAGATCTCAGCGCCTCCGCCGCGGCCGGCCGCTGCCCCGGCGCGCAAGCCCGTGCCGCTGATGCCGCCCTCGCGGGCGCTGCCCGAGCGCTGACGGCCAGATCGGGTCGGCGGGGCCATCAACGGCGTACCCGGCCTCGTGCGCGATGCCAACGCTCGCATACATCTAGTCGCGTGAAAACGAAGCCATGGCGCTAAGTTTGATGCGCAGGTTGTCCGCGTTTCAGACGGCCGGAATGGCTGCTCTTGGCACTTATGCGACCTTCCCCGACGGCGGACAAAAGGCCGGTATTAGCCCGAAACCGGATATCGCAGAGCTTCGATCGATGCTTGTTTATGAGTTCACGCCCTAGCTCCGACCGTCACTACCGGAGGCGAATGCAAACCGTGCGGGCGGCAATTATGCCTCCGACAGTTCGACGGGACCAACCCAATCCGAGCCCATCAGCCCTCCGCCCGCTCCGCCTCGACGCCTTCTCGTGCGAGCATCGCCGCGGCGGCGGCCTGCTCGGCTGCCCGCTTCGAGCGGCCGACCCCTTCCGCCGGCTGGCAATCGGCGACCTCGACAACGACCCGGAACTCGGGATCGTGATCGGGTCCCGAGCGCTCGAGCTCGCGGTAGAGCGGCGCCGGCATGCCGCGGGCCTGGGCCCATTCCTGCAGCATGGTCTTGGCGTCGCGTAGCGGCTGCTTCGGCTTGAGCATGCGCTCTTGCCAGAATCGCTCGACCAGGCCCGCGGACGCCGCATAGCCGCCGTCGATGAACACCGCCCCGATCAGCGCCTCGCAGATGTCGGCCAGGATCGCGATGCGCCGGCGGCCGCCGGCGTTGACCTCGGACGCGCCGAGCTTCATGGCCGGTCCGAGCTCCATCGTCCTCGCAACGTCGGCGCAGGTCTCCTTGCGCACCAGGTCGGCGAGGCGCCGCGACAGCTCCCCCTCCTCGGCATCCGGGAAGGCGCGAAACAGCATGTCGGAGATGACGAGCCCGAGCACGTGATCGCCGAGGAACTCGAGCCGCTGGTAGCTGCCGGCGCGGTTCTTGGCTCCGGCCAGCGCCGAGATATGGGTCAGTGCACGATCGAGCAGCGCCGGATTGCCGAAGGAATAACCGATCCTCAGCTCGAGTTCTTTCTGAGCCTTCGACTTGCGGCTCATCGAACCGTCGTGAGCAGCCGATCCCAGCGCACCGCCCAGGGCCAGCGCCAGATCTGCCAGGCACGCGCGCCGTCGCCGATCGAGAAGAAGATGATCTCGGCCCGCCCGACGAGGTTCTCGAACGGAACATAGCCGACCTGGGACAGCACCCGGCTGTCGGTCGAATTGTCGCGATTGTCCCCCATCATGAAATAATGGCCGGGCGGCACGGTATAGACCGGGGTGTCGTCGTAGACGCCGTTCTCGACCCGGTCGAGGGTGGTGTAGCTCACCCCGTTCGGCAGCGTTTCGCGCCAGCGCTTGACCCGAATCGGGCGTCCGGGATCCTCGGTATCGACATAATCCTCGATCCGCTGGCGCTTGACCGGCTCGCCATTGATGTGGAGCAGGCCGCCGATCATCTGGATGCGGTCGCCGGGGAACCCGATGACGCGCTTGATGTAGTCGACCGAATCGTCCTTGGGCAGCCGGAACACCACGACGTCGCCGCGTTGGGGTTCCCGCGCCAGGATGCGGCCGGAGAACAGCGGCGGCGAGAACGGCAGCGAGTAATGGCTGTAGCCGTACGAATATTTCGAGACGAACAGGTAGTCCCCGACGAGCAGCGTCGCTTCCATCGAGCCCGAGGGAATGTTGAAGGGCTGGAACAGGAAGGTCCGGATGACGATGGCGATGATCAGCGCGTGAAAGATGACCCGAATGGTCTCGGCAAAACCGCCTTCCTTGCGCTTGGGCTCGCTCGACACGCTCATTTGCCCTCTCATGCCACGATCAGCCACTGGGGTTTTCCATTGGTTCGATGCGCCGCGCCCGCTTCGCCGGGCGAGTGCGGCCCCATCCGCGGTCCGGAAGGGGCATTCGTCATCCGGTAGGGAGGATCGCAACTGCTGGCCGCCGCCCTTGTAGCGGCTCGGAACCGGAGGCGCAACGAACGCCGGGGCGCCCCTGCCCTGCTGTCGCGATTGTGATTTTCGGCCGCATATCGTCGGTCGCCGCGCTCCGGCAAGTGCTCCTGCGAGACCAGGAGCCCAGGCACGGCTCGGCTCGCCGATGGAATGCTCAAAGGGCAAATAGGCGCGATTGCGACCCGGTCAAGCGGGGCCCTTTCTCGCACGGGAAGGCCGCCGGAAGCGGCAAACCGGGGCGCCGCCGGATCCGGGAACGCGACCGGGCCCGAACGAGGCAACAAGAAGCCCCGCCGAAGCGGGGCCCAAGTCAGGGAGGAAACGCCCCAAGAGGGGCAAATCGAGATTACCTGAGTCGCGCGATCGGCGCGAAGTTTTCCTTGCCGGTTCCGGTCGCAGGCTTGTGGACAGAGGGGACAAGCCCGATCCGATCGGGCGGCTTCTTTGCGCTGTCGCTTACGATCCTCGGTCCGCTACGTCTCTGCCACGCGCTGAGGGAACGGCGGAAATGACGACGAAGGCCTGCGCGAGCGGCCATTCGTCGGTGATGGTGACGTCGATGCGAGCCTCGGTTCCGTGCGGGGTGATCGCCTGGAGCCGCTCGAGCGCGCCGCCGGTCAGCTGCATGGTCGGACGGCCCGAGGCGAGATTGACGACACCCATGTCACGCCAGAACACGCCCTTGCGCACGCCCGTCCCGAGTGCCTTGGCGCAGGCCTCCTTGGCGGCGAATCGCTTGGCATAAGTGGCGCCCTGGTTCGCTCGCCTTTGCGCGCGCGCCCGCTCGGTCGGCGTGAACACCCGGCCCAGGAACCGTTCGCCATGCCGGCCGATCACCTGCTCGACGCGGCGAATGTCGACCATATCCGACCCGATCCCGAGGATCATGAGACGGCTTTACCGCGGCCGCGGTCCATCGCCGCCCGCATGGTCCGAAGGCTCTGCGCAAGGCCGACGAAGACCGCTTCGCCGACGAGAAAATGACCGATGTTGAGCTCCACGATCTCGGGGAGCTTCGCGATATGTTCCGCGGTCTGGTAATCGAGGCCGTGTCCGGCGTGGACTTCGAGACCGAGCCGGCGGGCGAGGCGCGCGCCTTCCGCGATGCGCTGCCATTCGGCTGCGGCCCGGCGCTGGTCGGCGGCGGCAACTGCCTCGCACCAGGATCCGGTGTGGATCTCGATCGCCGGGGCACCCATGCGAGCTGCGGCCGTGATCTGCGCCGGCTCGGCGGCGATGAACAGCGCGACCATTACCCCGGCCTTCTTGAGTTCGGAGACGACCGGCTCGAGCGTGTTGTATTGGGCAGCGGCATCGAGACCGCCTTCGGTCGTGCGTTCCTCCCTCCGCTCGGGGACGAGGCACGCCGCATGCGGACGCGTCTTGAGCGCGATGGCGAGCATCTCCTGCGTCGCAGCCATTTCGAGATTGAGCGGTTTTGGGATCTCGGCTTTCAGCCGCGCGACGTCCTCGTCGCGAATATGGCGGCGATCCTCCCGCAGATGCGCGGTGATGCCGTCGGCTCCGGCTTCGATCGCGGCCCGGGCCGCCTGGACCGGATCGGGACGGTCTCCGCCACGCGCGTTCCGGAGCGTCGCGACGTGATCGATATTGACCCCGAGGCGCAGATGAGGAACTTCCGGCAAATGCTTGTTCCCGAACATTGTTGGGCCGGAACGATGCTCGCGGTCCCGCGAGGCTTCATAGCGGGCGAAGGCCGGTTTGGCGAGGGCACGACGCCCAGATCCCACCGATTGGGCCGAGCCGAATCGCCTCGGGACCCTACCCGTTCACGCGTTCGGCCTGCGCGACCACGTCCTTGGCGCGCAGCTGCCCGATGATGGCGGTCAGGTGCTTGAGGTCATAGACCTCGAGGTCGATCAGCAGCTCGGTAAAATCCGGCGAGCGACGGGTCATCCGGATATTGTCGATATTGCCGTCGTGCTCGGCGATGACCTGCGCGATCTGGGCGAGCGTGCCCGGCTCGTTCACCGAATGGACGGCGATGCGCGCGGGAAACCGGTACGGGCTTTGATCCTCGATGTCCCAGCGCACGTCGAGCCAGCGTTCCGGGACATCCTCGAAATCCTTCAGCGCCTGCGACTGAATGGGATAGATCGTGATTCCTTCTCCCGGGGTCAGGATGCCGACGATCCGATCTCCAGGCACGGCTCCGCCCTCCGGCGCGAAGCGCACCGGGAGCTCGCCGGTGATGCCGCGGATCGGGATGGCCGTGGCTTCCGCCGGGCCGGCGGGCACCTTGAATTTCACGGCCTTGGCCTTCTTGAGCCCGAACCAGCCGCTTTCCTTCGGCGGCGGGATCGGCGCGGCGCGTTCCTCCTTGTAGTCGGGGTACATCGCCCGGGCGACGTCCGAGGCCTTCATCTCCCCGCGCCCGACCGCCGCCATGACATCATCGATCGAAGCGCGGGCCAGCCGCGGCAATGCTCCCTGGAGTTTCTCGTCGCTGTATTCCTTCTTGGCGCGGACAAACAGCCGCTCGACGATGCGACGTCCGAGCCCGGCATATTGCTTGCGCACCGCGGCCCGCGTCGCGCGCCGGATGGCCGCTCGCGCCTTGCCGGTGACGACGATCGATTCCCATGCCGCCGGCGGCGCGAGCTGCGCCCGCGAGGTCAGGATCTCGACCTCGTCGCCGTTGGCGAGCTCGGAGACCAGCGGCGCGATCTTGCCGTTGATCTTGCAGCCGATCGCGTTGTTCCCGACGTCGGTATGAACCGCATAGGCGAAATCGATCGGCGTCGCTTTGGGCGGCAATGCGATCAGCTTGCCCTTCGGAGAGAAGCAGAACACCTGGTCGTGGAACAATTCGAGCTTGGTGTGCTCGAGGAACTCTTCCGGATTGGAGCCTTCGGCAAGCAGCTCGATCGTGCGCCGCAGCCAGGCATACGCATTGGACTCGCGCGAGAGCAATTCGGTCGGCGAACCACGCGCATCCTTGTAGAGGGCATGCGCGGCGATGCCGTATTCGGCGATCTCGTGCATCTGTCGAGTACGGATCTGCAGCTCGACGCGCTGGCGCCCCGGCCCGATCACGGTGGTGTGGATCGAGCGATAATCGTTCTGCTTCGCGGTCGAGATGTAATCCTTGAAACGGCCGGGCACCACCGGCCAGGTGGTGTGCACGATGCCGAGCGCGCGATAGCATTCCTGCACGTCCCCGACCATGACGCGGAAGCCGAAAATGTCGGAGAGCTGCTCGAAGCCGACGGATTTGCGCTCCATCTTGCGCCAGATCGAGTACGGCCGCTTCTGGCGGCCGTCGACCTCCGCCTGGATGCCGCTGTCGGCGAACTTGCTGGTGAGCTGCTGCTCGATGTCGGAAATCAGGTCGCGATTGCGCTCGGCAAGCGCCTGCAGCCGCGCCAGGACCACGTTGTAGGCGTCGGGATTGAGCTCGCGGAACGCCAGGTCCTCCAGCTCCTCCCGCATCCCGTGCATGCCCATCCGGGCGGCGAGCGGCGCATAGATGTCGAGCGTTTCCTCCGCGATCCGCCGCCGCGCCTCCGGCGGCACGAAGTCGAGGGTGCGCATGTTGTGCAGCCGGTCCGCCAGTTTGACCAGGAGGACCCGCACGTCGTCCGCGATGGCGAGCAGCAGCTTGCGCAGGTTTTCCGCCTGGGCCGCTTGCTTCGAGACCAGGTCGAGCTTCTTGAGCTTGGTCAGGCCGTCGACCAGCCTGCCGATATCCGGCCCGAACAGTTGATCGATCTCGGCACGGGTGACCGGCGTGTCCTCGATCGTGTCGTGCAACAGGGCCGCGGCGATGGTGGCATCGTCGAGCTTGAGGTCGGTGAGAATTGCCGCGACTTCCAGCGGATGGGAGAAATAGGGGTCGCCCGAGGCTCGCTTTTGCGAGCCATGCGCCTTCATCGCATAGACGTAGGCCCGATTGAGCAACGCCTCGTCGGTGTTGCGATTGTACCGACGCACGCGCTCGATCAGGTCATATTGCCGCATGATCGGCGGCTTGCGGGATTTGCCTTTGATTTCAGTTAGTTCGGGTTGGCTTTTGACAGCGCGCGTCAAGACGGCAGCAGAAAATGGCTCATGCTGCATCCGCGACGGATCGGTACGCGACCGGGCCATGGCTTAACCCCGGCGAGCCGCATTGGGGCCGCTCCAGTAAGCTCGCCCCGACGATATCACGCCTGGTCGGCCGTTTCGCAAGCAATTCGCCGAATGCTTGGCAAAACACCAACGGGCTCGTCGTTCGAGGGCCAGCCGCGTCATCCAGAGTTGACCGCGCGTGGTTCGAGGCGAGCGCCGTCATCCTGTGAGGTGCGAGGGCCGCAGGCCCGAGCCTCGAAGGACGGCGCTCGCGCCTCGCCATGACAGCGCGGCCCTCGAAGGACGGCTGGCCACCTCACCATGAAGGGTGGAGTTTCGCGGACGGCCGGCCCTCGAAGGGCGGGCCGCGGTTCACTCCTCTTCCTCGATTTCCGGCTGCTCGGGCTCCTGCTCGGGAGGGGTCAGGCCTTCCAAGCCCTTGAGCAGCTCTTCCTCCGTCATGCGGTCCGCCGCAACCTCGGTGTCATCGGCATCGACCCTCTCGCCGGAACCGCCGATGAGCGGCACCGTCTCGGACTCCGGCTCGTCCACCTCGACGTACTTCTGGAGCGAGTGGATGAGGTCTTCCTTGAGATCGCCGGGGGAGATCGTCTCGTCGGCGATTTCGCGCAAGGCCACGACCGGGTTCTTGTCGTTGTCGCGATCCACGGTGATCTGCGCGCCCGAGGAGATCATGCGCCCCCGATGGCTCGCCAGCAGCACCAAGTCGAAACGGTTCTCGACCTTGTCGATACAATCTTCCACGGTGACACGGGCCATGGCCTCGTCACTCCCCTAGCGTCAAGTCTTTGGAAATCCTGCCGTTAGCTAGCCCTGGCGAGGGCAAAGCGCAAGGGCGAAATTTGTCTTGGCGCCAAGCCCCGCCTCTGTTAGGCAACCGACGGGAAGCCGTGCCGATCGGGCCGCCGTTTTTCCCGGACCGGGCACGAGGGTTGCGTTCGGCAAGCTTTGCAATTGACGCAAGGCTGCGGTCGCTCCCGAAGACCGACTGCCATTGATCCGCCGGTCGCCCTCGGCGGGACGCAAACCGAATTGGTTTTGATCACGAGAGAACCCGCATGTCCCCTCCGCAAGAGAAGATCGCGTTGTTCATCGACGGCGCCAATCTCTACGCCACCGCCAAGACGCTGGGCTTCGACATCGACTACAAGCGGCTGCTGCGCGAATTCCAGTCGCGCGGATATCTGCTGCGCGCGTTCTATTACACCGCAGTGATCGAGGATCAGGAATATTCCTCGATTCGCCCGCTGATCGACTGGCTCGACTACAATGGCTACACCGTCGTGACCAAGGCGACCAAGGAGTTCATCGACCAGACCGGCCGGCGCAAGGTCAAGGGCAACATGGATATCGAGCTCGCCGTGGACGCCATGGAGATCGCCGGGGCGATTGACCACATGGTGCTATTCTCCGGCGACGGCGACTTCCGGTCCCTGGTCGAAGCGGTGCAGCGCCGCGGCGTGCGGGTCACCGTGGTTTCCACCGTGACCACCCAGCCGCCGATGGTTGCCGACGAGCTGCGCCGGCAGGCGGATATATTCGTGGACATCGTCGAGCTGCAGCCGAAGATCGGCCGCGATCCCGCCGAACGTGCTGCCCGGGAGGCCCGCGAGCCCCGGCACACGCCGCAATTCTTGCAACGTTCGCCGGCCCCGCAACGCGTCGGCGACGACGACGACTTCGAGGACGATTGACAAACGCGATCGTGTCGGGCGCGCCCGCGGAACCCGACCACGACTGTCCCCGCTGTCCTCGGCTGGTCGAATTCCGCACGCGTTGGCGCAAGCTCGAGCCGAAATGGTTCAACGGGCCGGTGCCGTCATTCGGTCCGCGCGAGGCACGTCTGCTCGTGGCCGGACTGGCGCCGGGCCTGCGGGGCGCCAACCGCACCGGCCGGCCTTTTACGGGTGATTACGCCGGCGACTTGCTCTACGAGACCCTGCAACACTATGGCTTCGCCGCCGGGCGCTACGAAGCGCGAGCCGATGACGGCCTGGTCCTGCTCGATTGCCGCATCACCAACGCGGTGCGCTGTGTTCCGCCCGAGAACAAGCCGAGCCGCCTGGAAATTGCCAACTGCCGGGAATTCCTGAGGAACACCATAGCCGAGATGGTGCAGTTGCGCGCGATCCTGGCGCTGGGTCGGATCGCGCACGACAGCGTGCTTGCCTCGCTCGGTGTCCGGGGCTCGGCCGCGGGCTTCGGGCACGGCCGGATCCACCCGATCGGCGATCTAAGGCTTTATGACAGCTTCCATTGCTCGCGACTGAACACCAACACGGGCAGGCTCACCCCGGAGATGTTCGGCGCGGTGTTCGCCGAGATCCGCGCTCAACTCGACGAGCGAGCCTGAAGCCAGGCGATGACCTCCTCGGCGCTGCGGTCGGGAGGAAATACCGGATAAAATACGTGGACGATGGTGCCATCGTCCACCACCAGGACCAGGCGTTTGAGCAACGTCATGCCATCGAGCTGGAAGCTGGGCAGCCGCAGCGCGCGTTGCAATCCCAGCCCGGCGTCGGAAAGCAGCGGAAACGGCAAGTGCAGCCGCTCGACGGCTTCGCGCTGGTATTCGCTATCCTGTGTCGAAAGCCCGTAGACTCGCGCCACGCCGAGCGCCTCGAGTTCCCGGAGATGATCGCGGAAGCCGCAGCTCTGGGGCGTGCAGCCGCGCGCGCCCGGGATTGCGTCCCAGCCGTCCGGCAGCGGGACGCCCGGCCGGCCGGTGCGCGGATAGACGTAAACCACGGTCCGGCCGGGCAATCGCGAAAGATCGACCGAGCCGCCGTCGGTCGCCGCCAGCGCCAGATCCGGCGCCCGTATGCCGGCGAGGTGCCGGGCGCCGCCGTCATCGCGCGGCACCGGCAGATCCGGTGGAAGGTTCAGCGGATCGTGGAGGATCATCTCGGAACCGCTTGCCGGCCCGCCATCTCGAGCACGCAGTGGGACATCAATTGCGCTGACCCAGCGCGGAGCAAGGCAGCCAGCGCCCCTGCCCTTCATCGGAAACGCAGTCGTATGTGGAGATCCACCATCCCGGCCTGGCTTCGTACATGTAGAGCGGCTCCGCCACCCGCGGCGCGCCCGGCACGTACCCGGGCGGCGGAGCAACAACTCGAGCCGGTGCCAGACGATCATGGTGTCCGCGATGCTTCGTGGCCGCGAGCGCCGCGCTCATGGCGAGCGTCGGCAGCGCCGAAATCGCGATCACCACAAGCCTCGATCTCATGCTGCAACTCCACCATCCTGCGGCGAGGCGCGCACCCGGAGCGTGACCCGTCCGCGAGCGGCATCGTACGATCGGGAGTATTGCGGCAGTTTACTTGCGAGGAAAGCGGTCGCAGTCAAGTCACGAAGGTGGGACCCACTCCCGGGTAGACCCGCAGACTGCCGTTACTTACCCGGGTTCATGCAAACCTCGGCCGGCGCGGCGGGAGACGAGCGACATTCTGCCCTGCTCCAAGCACCGGTCGGAGGGCCGCGTCGTTTTTTCGAAAATGGGCCCCGCGTACCTTCGCTCGGCTAGCCCGGCTCGGAGTCCACGAGATTCAACAGATAGTCTCCGTAGCCGCTCTTGTTCATGGACCGGGCCAACTCGAGCAGTTGCGAGCGGCTGATGAACCCCATGCGATAGGCGATTTCCTCCGGGCAAGCAATCTTCATGCCCTGGCGTTGCTCCAGCGTCTGCACGAAGCTGGCGGCATCGATCAAGGATTCGAATGTCCCGGTATCGAGCCAGGCAAACCCCCGGCCCATCTTTTCCACGTGCAGGGCGCCAGCAGCGAGATAGCAATTGGCCACGTCGGTGATCTCCAGCTCGCCGCGCCGTGACGGTTC
>WNFD01011373.1_pt1 | contig 12034 bp, 14 predicted proteins | sample 5400491 | NCBI WGS metagenome assembly WNFD01 (sample SAMN13153343, study PRJNA577476) | soil metagenome | isolation source: 120 cm saprolite under Douglas fir tree site 2 hole 2 replicate 2 | place: USA:California | collected 2015-04-18 | reverse complement strand
CTGGATCACACCTATGGTCCCGAACAGCATGGTAGTGACCATCTGAGCGCCCATCAAGTCGTTGAGCACGCAAACCGAATGCGCTCGGAAGGTGTGTTGGGTCGATATGGCCGCGTCTTTGCGACGCATATCGCCCATGAAGGTAATTCGGCACATACCGACTTGGCCGCCTTCGCAAAACATCATGGGTATGAAGTGGCATACGATGGGCTGGTTCTCACAATCTGAGCGCCTGGCGAGCGCAATGTTTTCTATTCCTGCGGTGTCGTCCAACATTTATCGACAATCCCGGCGCACCGTCGAGTGCTACGGTCGCATGACGGGCTACCCTTTCATAATCTGGTAGGGGGTAAGGGAAGAGTAGCCGACTTGAACGAAGCCGCTTGCGCGGCGGACGCTACCGCGTGTATAGGTCGCGTGCTGGTGGCGGGAGGAAGTAACGACAGTTGTCACAACCCAAACGGTTGTGGCATCCGTGCCAGCGAGTTGTTCGATCCAATTACCGAGACCTGGTCGGACAACGCGAAAATGAGTTTTTCGCGGTACTACCCCAGCAATGTCTTGCTGCCAGACGGGACCTCCATCACGCTGTCTGGCAACAACGCAACTGGGACGGCCCTTATAAAACCTATTGAGTCCTGGGACCCATCGACGGGCGCGTGGACCCGGTTGCCCGCCTCGGCCAATATCCCAGTCACCTTCGATCTTTACCCGCGTATGGTGGTGCTGCCGAGGGGCAAACTGTTCAATGCGGGCCCGCAGCCCGACACGTGGATGTTTGACCCGTCCTCAAAGAGCTGGTCCTTGCTGGCTAACATGAATGCTCCCTATCGCTCCGGCGAGGGCATGGTTCCTCTTCCTGGGCTCGGGAAGGTGCTCGTAGCGGGTGGACGAGCTTCGGGCGGCGGCTTGCGCACCGCTGAAATCATTGACCGGAACAGAAGATATCGCGCGCAAACGGCGCCGTCACCTGTTTTACATTTCCCGTGTTCGGATCGTACAGAATGGCGGGTGATTCGGGAGTGCTGGAGGGGTACTGCCAGTAAAGAGCTTTGCCGGTATGGAGAAGTGCGGCGTTGATGTCCATCACGCCAATGTCCACCGGTGCAGTCCATTGTCCGATTTTGCCGGCTGCGCTTGCCGCACCCGTATCGCCAGCATCCTGACCGGCCATGGTGCCAGGCCACGCCAGGAAAATGGCCAGCAAAGCAACAACAACAACGAGGACCGCAAAAGACAGATACCTTGAGACTTATCTTTTGTGGCGCGTGTGTTTACTCCTATAGCCATGGGAATTTCTCCTTCCAAGGAACACGCGCCAGTGTCCCTGTCTTGCCTGGTGGCGCGTAAGCGTACGCCTGAGACCTCGTCAACGCCTTCGGTGCGGGTTGGGGCGGGTTGGGGCGCGCTGGGCGGGCTGTCGCTGAACCAGTATCAGCAATCGAAGTATGTTTAATTATCCAGCCACCTGAACCGGCGGCGGTTCGGGGCCATGCTGGGCCGTATTGCCCCAGCGCGAGGCCAAAGGAGCATTGCTTGGTGTAACGGGCTGCCTCTAGAACTTGCCATACTCGCCAGTTCAATTCGAGGCGCCACGTGATTAACTCCCGGATGGTCGGCCAACAGGCATGCGAGGGGCGTAGGGTAATCGTGGAGACTCGGTGCCGAAGCACACAGATCGCCTAACTTCCTGTGGGATACTCTCCCTCGATCCGAGCGTCTCAAGAAGAACCCGACTGGCCACCGCCGAGGACGATCCCAAGTGATGGAACGGACTCTCTGCGCGAGACGTTCAAGCTGCTTGTCGTTTAAGTCGTTCAGCGTCGAAATGTGCTCCTTTCTTCCACAGAATTAGAGTGATCGCCATTAGGGTGATCGCCGCAATCTTTCGCGCCAAGGTAAGCCGAGCCATCGCAGGCTTCATGCCTTTCGTGAGCAAGCCCTGGTAGAAATCGTGGAACGGTCCCTGCCGGCTGCTGGCCATGGCGGCTGCACTTTTGAAGGTGGCCGTCATATCATGATTGTGGTTCTCATTGCCCACGAAGTTGCTGTGGTTTCTTCGAACGTTGCAGCTGTCCTGCCACGTAGCGGTATTGCGCACTGTCGCGCGTCTCGATCGCTAGACCACTGTAGGTCCACAGTTGCCGCTTGCTGCGGAACCGGTAAGGGGTTCGGATCATCGCGATCAACAAAGCAGCCCGCTCGGAACGCTGATGGCCTCTTCGTCGTGCCTAAGATTCCATGCCAATATCTGCTGGCCTCAGGATAGCGGCCGAAGTCAGATCGCCTGTTCGGACAATCAGCCAATTAATTCCGCGATTACTTACTTCGCCGCGCCTTCCGCGTTCAAGCACGCAATTCCAGCTCGCAGCGGTGCGAGCACAAACTCGTCTACTGTGGGGAGTGCGAAAGCCGCTTAGAAATCGTAGCCGCGTGAAAGTCTTTCTTGTCGTCGTACGAGCCCAGGCAAATCACCTGATCACCGTCCTTGACCTCACTGGGGTCAATGGTGTTCACCTTCTTGTCGGCGTGATACTGACTGACCCACTTGGTGGAAGCGTCATAATATACGGTTCTCTCGGAGTCCGTCTCCCGCACCCGGACGGTGAGCGTCGATTTTTCCGGGCTGCTACGCACGACCTTGCCCTCCACGCGAGCCTGTTTCGCAGAGTCCTTCGCGAAGCCGGGTACCGACACCGCGAAGACAAGCACGATCATGAACAACACAGCTGCCATTTTCTTCAACATGTGATCTTCTCCTCTCGAAGTTAAAACAGCGCAATGCCAGGCGAGCAAGAATAGACTGTGCAAGCGAAAACAGCAAACCCAATTAGACCTTTACTCCTGAAAGCACCAAGCGGCCCATGCAAGCTCATGGCGGGGGTTAATACAGGACGGCCGCCTCACCTTTCTCACTGATCAGCTGCTCGAAGCGGGCCACGATCTTGTCCCGTCGCGCCATCACCGCTTTGACTGCATCTTTGGTCAGGAAACGTTTGGTCTTTTCTGCCAACTGGTTGCCATCCAAGGTTTTCAGCCTCTCCAGCAAATGGCGGTCACATCGTACCAGATTGTTGGAATCCTTCAGGTCCTTGTTGAGTCGGAAGCCACGGCTGAAATCAATCCTCCAAATCTTCCAGTCCTCGCCGATGAGAACATTGGTGAGGTTGGGATCGGTATCGTAGACCAACTCGTCAAAAACCCGGACCCGGTACATCTGGTTATTCCAGGCGTCGGAATCGGGCACGGCCACCTTCCGCTTGACCCGATCTGCTTCGTCCATTTTGACGGGCAGCCACCAGCTCAAGGATCCTGGATTACCTTCATATTTGCGTTCCACATAGACCGGCAACATATCCGCTATACCAAGCATCTCAGCTAACGTATAGGCGGCAATGTTGTACTTGTAGGAGTCGACGAAGTTTAGCTCAGTGCGGCCGTTGGCCATTTCCTTGCTGGTCTTGTATTCGTTGATAGACTGGTACGAGGCGTCATGTGTCAACTTGCCATCGCTCAGGGTTAGCCGCACAGTGCCAGTGATGCCTTTACTCGCCTTTTTGGCAGCAACGATTTTGGCGGTGAGGAGGAATTCCTTCATCTGCTCCTTGGTTGGGGTGGGGTCGTCCGCAGCCGTGGCGTGGAGTAGACAAAGCAGGGACACCGCCACGGTAGCAATAAGCCGTTTCCGGAAAAAGGGACGTATACCCATAACAATACCTCCAAAAGTATGGTGACAAATCTTCGCTCACTGAAGGGGGATGCAGCAAGCCTAAAGTGCCCCGGCGGCGACTCAAGACCGCCGATGTAACGAAACGGATCCGTGGACACTGATGCTGATCAGTGGTTGTCAGCTTCGCAGGCACGGTTTCAGGCCTTAGCAAATTGTTCCAGGCGCTGTTTAGCGGCGCGAGCCGTTTCTCGCAGCAGCGGATCTGGATCATTCAGACAACGATTCAATTCCCCTTCCAAAGAATTCATTCCCAGATTGCCAATGGCATAAGCCCCACAGGAACGCAGCCAGGGATCATCGCTGGTTACCAAAACTGCGACCGCCTGTTCCTGGTTTTCGATCTTCGCGTGCACGAAACGGTCGGCCAAGGCGGCGCGCTGCGCCACCGAGATCCGGCCGTCGAGTAACGGCACCAACATGGCTCGCAACTGAGACTTTAAAACGCTATCGAGAAATTCCAGAGCATTGTCATACACCGTCACGCTCTTAGCTTGCAAGCCTAAATAAGCACTGTGCACGTCCAGGTGAGGGTACAAAAGGCCGAGTAGTCGAAAGATGCGCTCCAACTCCTGATGCATGGACTCGCTCAACGCGCGAGTCATGGGATCTTGACTGTCAGAACCCGGATTAAGCTTGGCTAGAATCTGATACGAGCGGTAATGTCCGATGATCTCCGCTGCCAGTGCCGCCTCCAACATTTGCGTGTCCACTTCGAGTTCGGGATGAAGACGATGCAGTTTGTTGAGCGCACAAACGATGCGGAAACGAAGCGTAGCGTCCCCCTCCAAAAGATTCTCCTGCAGTACACGCGCCGCCGAGGCCGTCCCCGTACTCGCAAGTATCGCTGGTATTTCTCTCCGGGCTGCGGTCGGGACAGAGGAGTCGGCTAGATGGTCTCGCAACGAACCCACAATCGTATCCTCGAATCGCCCTAAGGCTTTCGCGGCCTCCGGAGCCAGTTCGTGATTAGCAAGACAATCCAGCAGATCCGGAACCATCCGGCGTTTGCGGAGTTTCCCGACTGATTGAATGGCTTCACGTGCTGCTGACAAGGCTGAATCGCGGACCAGGATAGAAAGCAAGGGATCAAAGCAGTCCGGCAGCTCACCGAGCATCTTCGCGGCCTCAATTCGGGTACGCTCGCCTTCGAGTCCCGACTCCTGAATCATGCCCTCCAGAATCTGCCGCGCCGTTTCCAGATTCTGAGCTTCCCCCGGGTGAGCCAGATAGGCTACTACGGCCGAGCGCACCGAGAAATCGGCGAAGTCGCCCAGTTCCTCGATTACCGTCACCGGGTCCACGTGGGCATGATGAGCCAGGTAAAGCATGGCCTCAGTGCGGACGTTGAGGTCTGGATCTTTGAGCAATTGCTGCACCTCCGGCAGCACGGTCTTGTCGGCCGAGGCATCCAAGATGGCAAGTGCTTTCTGCCGGACGTCTTTGTCAGGGTGGCTCAGCAGGCTGCGCACTACGGGATGCTCGACGCGCTTGCGCTCCACCTCAAGCAAGCTCAGTGCATAAAGTATCTCGGCAGGATCGGATGCCGAGAGTTTAGCCGCCAGTAAATCGGAGGTAGAGCGGTCCAGCACCAGCGTGGAGGCCTGCTCGACATCGATCCTGTGCCGGCCGATGCTCTCCTCGAGAGTGACCACGTATTGTCGTCGCGCCACCGATACCGCAACGAGCCAACCGCCAACCAGCAGCATGGCCACCCAGCTGATTTGGCGTGGGGGTAAATGCAGAAAAGTGGCAAAGACAAGAACAGTGATTCCCGCCAGGCCGTCGCCCATGCGCCAGACCACGGTGTCAATAAACCACTTCGCGTGCAGCTTGACGGCGCCTGGTACGGGAAGATAAAGCAACTCTACAGTGGATTTATCGATGGAGTAGCGGAGCACCTGGTCATTGCCCTTCAAGAACACAGCCGCCCCGAGCGTGCCTAGTACAAGCAGGGCGGCTGAGCCCGCGAAAACGGTGAGCGGGAGCACGAACAAAAGAGCGCCGATTCCAAACCTACGCAGACAGCGGGTGGTTAGCAGCAACTGCACGAGCAAAGACACAATAGCGGCATAGAAATTGAAGCTTCCGAAAAAGATAGCCAATGCATCCTTGTTGACCAGAAAATGTTTAGCGATGGCTTTGAACTGCCAACCGGTGAGGGTGGTAACAAATGAGGAGATGCAGATCACGGCGGCGATGGCCCGCAAATAGCGCGAGGAAGCAATTAGCCGCATACTGTGGCGGAGGTCTCCTAATCCGCTGTCTGCAGCTTGAGTTCCCCCTTCTTCCGGATCCCCGGCTCGCGCTCGCCCGGTCTGCCACATCAAAAACATCAGCACGGAGCAAATCAAAAGCAGAAATGCCATCCCCAACAGCAAGCTTTCGGTGCCGAAGGCCTTGGTGACCGTCTTGGAAAAGAAACCGGCAAAAATCCAACCGGCGATGGCTCCGCCACCCACCATACCGAAAATACGTTTTGCCTCGCGGGTGGTAAGTGCGTAGTTTGCCAGGGTCCAGACCTGCGTAGGTGCCAGCACTCCAAAGATGCCCACCCAAACGTAAAAAATCGGGAACAGCCAGACCAGGTGGTAGTAGTGGCCGAGCGCCCAGAAAAGCGCACAATTGGAAGCGAAGAACAACTGGCTACCCACCAGCAAAGTGCGCAAGGAGACGTGTCGGCTTAGGTAAACATAACCCGTCACGACGAAGCCCACGAGCACAGCAATGGCAATGTCGGCATAGGGCAGCTGCACCGCCTGGAATCGCGCCAGGAACAAGGCGTCGCGCGCCACTCTCCCCGTGACATAGCTGCTGATGATTAGAAAGAGACACGAACACAGCAGAGTGCCACGTCCCAGGTCCCCGGGGTGAAGGTTAAGAGCGCGCTCGATCGACCGCTTCATCAGTAAGAAACCCCGATGTTTTCTATCTCGTTACCCTGCCGGCGCGGGGCGATGCTGCGGGCAAAGAAAGAAAACGCCTTTGAAAATCCATTCAGCGCTCCCCGTTCGCTCAAGCTCGTCCGCACTTCCCGTTACTGTGGAACCTTGGCAGCTTCCAGCAGCACTACCTGTTGGTCCATATATTTCGCCGTGAAAGTGCCATTATTCTGGATTTCGAACGCCGACGCCCTGCCTCCCGCGTAATAGCTGCTCAGCATACCAGTATCGATCAGGAAGATCTTGCCACCGAAGCGACTCCGTATGGTTCCGCTTTTCTGAACCGTGTGTCCCGTAACAAAATGATCCGCCTTGAAGGATTGCAGGATCTTGTCTATTTGCGAGCTGCCCTCTGCGTCGCTCCATTGGTCGTAACCGCGGAACCAGAGCGGACCATCGGTGCGCACGCTCAGCCAATCTGGAAACTGCAGGAATTGGGAAAGCTTAGCTCGGAGCTCGGGGACTGACGCAATCTTGGACTTCTGCTCCGCAGAGATCTCCGCTTGCACCACCGCAGTCATTTCCTGAAGGTTGAAGAACGGCAGGATCAATCGGGCGTCCACCATGTATTGCTTGCAAGCATCAAAAATGCTGATCTCGTCGCGAATACGGGAATTGATCGCATTCAGTTTCATGGACGCCAGGCTCGGAGAGATTCCCCCATGCAGGAAGATGACCCCATGGATTTCGGCGAGCGCAACATGCCCTCGCAGCCACTTGCCATAGCTGCCTTTCGGACTAAAGGCCTCGCGCTGCTCAATGAACCCAGCCGGATGCCGCGCCATCCACTCGGCCTCGGTCAATTCCATTGGCTGAGGAAGCTCGGCCAGCAGCGCGGGGTGACTCTCCCGCCATTTGCCGTATTCCTTGTACCCGGACCTACGACGCTCCACGGAATTAGCGTCGGCAAAGCTGGCATAGTTCTCTGGGGTAACGTAGCGCAGGTCCCCCATGATGTTCATCATCTCGTGATTGCCGAGCAGGGACTCCACTCGCCCGCCGTCTTTCGATGCCTCGTTCTCCAACGCCATGAGCAGATCCATGACGTCGCGCGGCTTGGGGCCGCGGTCCAGAAGATCACCCACCTGCACTAGGGTGGTTTTGCCGCCCGCCCAGTGGTGCTGCTTGTCGATCAGGCCGGTGTGCTGAAGAATGGCAACAAAGTCGTCGAAGTCACCGTGAACGTCACCAATAGCAATCACAGACTTCGATGACTCGTCGGGTGCGGGTGCGGCCCCCGCGCTCCCGGCCAAGAGGAACAACAACACCATCAAAATGCGCGCCGGCTTGCACAGGTTGGCACCACTTGTGGCGCATTTGGGCGGATCAGTTGACGCTGCCGCCCCAGTTAAGGAAGACGTTGCTGTACGCTGTACTCTCGTAGAGTTCGCCCCCACGCCGCGGTGAAAGACTTTATGGAGTGTGCATGTTAGGCTTCCTGCCCTGCCATGTCAATGTCATGTCCGACATGTCATGTCCGACATGTCTGTCCGCATGTCATGTCCGCGTGTCATACTGATACCTGTCGTGCCGGGAGACAAACTCTGCATGGATGGCGCTTGCCTCCTGAACAGCTTCCGCGTGCTTATTCTGGATCATGGATAGCGGCAACTTTGGCGAAAAGCGCAGATGTTGCACCGCGCGGTCATGGCGCCCGCTTCACGTCTTTTTTGAGGCGGAACGCGTGCAGGATATCCAGCGCGAATTCGCTCACGAAATTGTAGCCACTGCCGATTCCTGCCTGGGACAACATGCTGTATGCATCACGCTCAGTTCGGTTATAGGCTACAAAGTTTCTTGATAGGGCGTGGCGGGTGCGAGGCCAGAATCCGTTGCAACGGCAAAAGTCGTACCGAGGCTCATATCCGAGCAGAGCGTTCCCTCCAGCGAGCACGCTGTTCTGAACGACAAACTGTCCGTACCGCGCTGCGTAGCGTCTGCCGTAGCCAGGAAAGCCGCCGCCCCAGTCGTGGGGTTCACCACGCGCTTGGTCAATTCCGGCTGAAAACGCCCTGGCCACGTAAGATCCAGCGGTGAGGAACGTCTGCCGGATATAAATCTGCCCTCGCTGCGTATTTGTTAACGGCTCGAGCCGCTCCTGCACCGGAATATATGGACCAATGATCCACTCAATCGGCAGCCGTCGGAGACTTGCGGATCTCGATGGCGCATTTTCTTGCTTCCTGGGGTTCTCTGGATATTTGTCATCGGGACTCGGGCCACTCTGCTGTGCTGCTCCAGGTAGCACCAACAGACCGAATCCGAGACACAACGCAAAACACGGACGTCCGAAGGCCCAAGCATCCCTGCACGTTCTTACGCGTGTTTGTGAGAAGAATATGGGTGGAAGCATGGTTGGAAATCTGCCTCCGTCCGGCAGGCAGCAATGAAGCTCGATCGATTATGTCAGATGTAAAGAGCGTACTCCCTTTTGCACTGCAACCCAAACATTTTGTGGCAAACGGCTTCGGAGCTGGGATTGGAGTGTCAATCATCCACATGCCAAAGTGGCAGGCCGATTCTTGTATTTAGTGCCTTGTCGTCCGGGACCCGGCATATTCGGGCGTTTCGCACCCGGGAGGATGACACAGGAAATCGAGCCCCACCGCGGCCAGCGTCTCGACGTGGCCATATACTGCCTGCACTACCGTTGGTTGCTCACGCAACGGCATCACTTCCGAATCACGCAACCCGGAAGTAATTATTGTTGTAAACGCAATTGCTCCAATCACCAGAGTAGGGACGCATAGCTCTGAGGATTACATACCCTGATTGCCCCTTCGGGTCCTCCGCCGCCGCAGTCACAGAAACGATTGAATGTGGCTTGGCATTTGGCTGCTTGATTATGTCTTCAATGTCGCTATAGTGAACGGTCGTCTCGTCGGAATATTTAACCGTGTATTCCAGTGCTTTAGATTCCGCCAGCACCATTTCCAATCGCCGCAGAAGCTCTGCGTCTGCGACAAACGCTATGTTCACTGAACGTGTTTTGGAGGCTCTATTTTCCATGTGTCTCTGCAAAAGCGCAGTGGGGCCTTCGGGCGCTGTCAATGTCCTTGACGCCGCCTTTCGCCGCAGCGCTCTCACCGGGTATGAATGCAAGATTGTTCGGATTCCTTAACAAGGGGAGTCTGGCGGTTTCGCGAGCCCAGCCTTGTTCCAAGTCGCAAAGGTTAGACTGTCAGCCGCGTCAGCCCGCGAACTTGCCTTCGGCGGAATTCCGCTTCGGCGGAATTCCGATTGACACGCATGTCGAAGAGGTGTACGTTTTGGCAAGCGTAATAAAACGAATACAATAATAATGTTTCGTAATGGAAAAGCGAAAGTGAAAGTTAAACGAGCCTGAGGCCCTGCAGGGCGACATCATCGCTTAAGGAGCCACCGATGGAGACAAACACTCACCCCATCCTCGCAGCGACAGCCGCGTTTTTGATTCTCTTGCTGGGCGCCACCGCATCCGCCGCCACGTACTACGTATCTACATCAGGCAATGACAGCGCCGACGGTCGAAGTACGAGCAGTGCCCACTAGCAATCGATGCATCTTTCGCCTCCCCCAAAACTAGGCTGCTGGACAACCTAATGATCTTAGCCCTCACCCATGCGAGTGGGAATTGATGGTTGACGTAATCAGCCTTGTTTACATCAACTACCCCATTGCGTCTGTGTGGGCGATAAGATGTGTTCCGACCCAACTCGATAGGCCCTTTCATGAAAACGCTCATTGTTCTGTTGCTACTGTCACCGGCGTTACTTGGCCAAAGCCCTTTCGATGGCACTTGGCTGACTATCCCGCCGCTTCAGCAGGAACCAGCAGTGTATTTACTTGCCAAAGGCATGTTTCGCTGCTCTGGTTGCTTGGCGAACATGGAAATCGAGGCCGACGGGTATGACCACGCGCCTGCGCGGATCCGTTCAACTCCCCCAAGTAGCAGAGCGTTCTTTGGCGAGGTCCGTCAACCGTTCGCACCGTCTCTACCAACGACCAGTAGATGTGATCCTTACCGTCTTTCGCGCGGTAGTTCGGTCGCAAGAACATCTCGCGCCGATCATGTCATCCCACCCATCCCTTTTCAAGATGGTTGGTCTACACTACACGCCGTTCTCGCAGGCCTCGATTGCAAACACAATACTTCCTTCGCACCAGGCCTCAAAATTTAGGGAATTCGACGCTGCCATGACGAACTTGGGTTAGCGCGGAGACTCCTCTTGGCGAAAGGTTCAACGCAAAATTCGACGGTAAGGACTATCCCGTCGAGGACGACCCTGGTCGCACGATGGTCTCCGCAAAGTTGTTAAGCCTAGACACAGTCGAACTAACCTCCAAACGCAATGGGGAAGTAGTTGCGATTAAGCGGATGTCAGTGGCGCTCGGCGGCCAGGCGATCCACGTTGTTTTCAAGAACAAGGAAGGCAAGACCATGATGACCTTCGACATGCAGAAAGAACCCTAGTACCGCTTGTCCCGTTAGCAAGGGGCACTAGAACGTCCGACCAAACTGAGCGGAATCTTCTGGCACCCTGGAACCTTATGCGGGCACTCGGCGAAAAATCGCCTTAAGACTCATCGACCGGGGTTCTGAGCGCTATGCCTTTACACTCAGCCCTCCTCAATGAGCGCGATAGCGATTTATCGCCAACGAATGCCCTACCTGTTCCCGCAGACATGGACTTTCGTGTCGTTGTATCCACATTAGGCCTAGGGCATGATCGCAATGTCCGGAACTCTTCGATGCCACGGAGACAATCCAACATGAAACGCCTCGTACTAGGCTTCGGCCTATCGCTTCTGCTTTTCAGCATTTTGACCAATGCCCAAGACAACAAGCCCTCCGGCAATGAGTCGTCCGCCGTGGGTACCACGGTCCGGGACTACATCGAAGCCTATTACACCGGCGATGCCCACCGCATGGAGCAAACCCTGCATCCTCACTACCTGAAGCACATGATTCACGGCAATATCCCGATGAGAGAGAAAACTGCTTTGCAGATGGAGCGGGAAGTACGCTCCCAGGGCCCGGCCGACATCCCCCTAGCGGAGCGGACAGAACAGATAAGCGTACTGGACGTTTCGGGAGACATCGCCTCCGCCAAACTTATTACTCCACACTGGGTGGACTACTTGACGCTCTCGAAATCGGATGGACAGTGGAAGATTCTCTCAGTTGTCCAGCGAATCGACAATTAGGGGAAGGGCAGTGCGGCGACCCCGACTGTGTCATGGCTGTGGTTGTTGTTAACGCATTATAAAAGGGCGCCCCTTTTGGAGTAGGTTATGAGCGCACAAGCATCATCACCTACGAAAGGAGCACCCTCGTGAACAGCGAAAAGTATATTGGGCTCGACGTTCATCAAGCAACGATCTC
>WNFD01006137.1_pt1 | contig 12036 bp, 11 predicted proteins | sample 5400491 | NCBI WGS metagenome assembly WNFD01 (sample SAMN13153343, study PRJNA577476) | soil metagenome | isolation source: 120 cm saprolite under Douglas fir tree site 2 hole 2 replicate 2 | place: USA:California | collected 2015-04-18 | reverse complement strand
GCAATCGCTCTTGATGACACAGTAGTTTGGGGCGCGCTGTCGTTAATGGCTGATGCCAGTGACCAGCGCGTTGCGACCCTCGCTAAGAGGTTGCGCGATCGCAAACTGTATAAGTGCATCGACGTCAGAACTCGTATCGCGCACGAAAAGGGTGATGCTGCAGCGACTAGCGCAGAAGCTGATCGCGTTTGCGCAGACATTCGCGACGACATTTCTGCATGGTCTAATCCACAAACAAATTCTGCTCCCCGCGCGCTTATTGACCAGCAAAGTCGGTCTCCCTACAAGCGAATTACGGAAACAAAAGGTCCATTGGATCAAATCAACATTAGGACGGATGGCGGACATTTGGTCGACTTGGCGCAGCGCTCCAAAGTCGTCGCGGAACTGCAGACTTATAAATTGCTTCGCATTTATCACGACGGCGACGACGCCGAAGCGAGAAGCAAGATTAATGAAATTATCGACGCGAGGATAAAAAAATGGCCACAGTAGAGGAAGCTCGCAGAGTTGCCGCAATCATTCGAGATGCAGGTGGCCGCGTCGTTGGTCGAACTCGGCTTCAAAAAATGGCTTTCATCTTGGAAGCCAGCGGCCTTGGGTCGGGTTTTCCCTTCATATACAAGCACTACGGTCCATATTCAGAAGAACTGTCGAGCGCGGCTCGTACTGGAGCAATTCTTGGGTTGCTGAACGAGACAGAGGCCCCGGCATCTTGGGGGGGAACGTTTTCAACCTTCGAAGTAAATGTGCCATCCGATCCGAGCACCCCTGAATCGCGACGACGGATCGCAAGGGAAACCGTGACCGCCGATGCTATCGAGTTGGAGCTGGCAGCTACTGCGCTTTATCTGTCTTTAGCGCGAATAAGAACGTCAGATGTGTGGGCAGAAACCGCGCGACGCAAGCCAGAAAAATCTGCGAATGGCCGCTTAGATCGCGCGCGCACACTCTATGAGCGAATTCGGGAGATTCAAACACCAGTTCCGCTTCCTCAGTTGCGGTAAGAGGTGCGAGCAGCGCTGATCCTTCGGCTATACTACAACGGCGCCGCGCTCTCGCCTCGCGTGCTCGACAGTTTCGACGCCAGCGAGGCCGCGACGATGACCACCGCGATGACGCCGATCACCAATGTGCAGATCGCGTTGATCTCCGGCTTCACCCCGAGCCGCACCTCCGAATAGATCCGGATCGGCAGGGTCGCCGAGCCCGGACCGGTTGTAAAACTCGCGATCACGAGATCGTCGAGCGACAGCGTGAACGCCAGCATCCAGCCGGCGGCGATCGCCGGCACGATCAAAGGCAGCGTCACCGCGACAAAGGCATGCAGCGGATTGCAGCCGAGGTCCATCGCGGCCTCCTCCAGGCTCCGGTCGAGCGAAGCGAGGCGCGACTGCACGACGACGGCGACGAAGCACATGGTGAGCGTGGTGTGCGCGATGGTGACGGTCCAGAAGCCGCGCTCGGCGTTCAGCGCGACGAACAGAAGGAGCAGCGACAGCCCGGTGATGATCTCGGGCATCACCAGCGGCGCATAAAGCATCCCGGAGAACAGCGTCCGGCCGCGAAAGCTTTCGCCGCGCGACAGCGCGACGGCAGCGAGCGCGCCGAGCAGCGTCGCGATGGTGGCCGACGATGCCGCCACGCGAAAGCTCATCCAGGCCGCCTCGATCATGGCGCCGTCATTGAAGAACTCGTGATACCAGCGCAGCGACCAGCCGCCCCACACCGTCACCAGCCGCGAGGCGTTGAACGAATAAATCACGAGAATGACGATCGGCAGGTACAGGAACGCAAGCCCGATCGCCAGGGAGGCGATGTTGAAATGTGAAAGCCTCGTCGGCTTCGACGCCATCATCGCGCCTCCAACTGCCGGCGCTGCATGCGCTCGTAGAGCAGCAGCGGCGCGAGCAGCAGCGCCAACAGCACGATGGCGATGGCGGAGGCCACCGGCCAATCCTTGTTGGTGAAGAACTCGAGCCACAGCGTCTGGCCGATCATCAGCGAATTGGAGCCGGCCAGCAGATCAGGGATCACGAACTCGCCGACGATCGGGATGAAACACAGCAACACGCCGGCGCCGACGCCGGGCAGCGACAGCGGAAACGTCACCAGCCAGAACACTTCGAAGGGCGCGGCGCCGAGATCGGCCGCCGCCTCCTCCAGCGCCGGTTCCATCTTGGCGAGCGTCGCATAGAGCGGCAGGATCATGAACGGCAGATAGGAATAGACGATGCCGAGATACATCGCGCTGTCGGTAGACAGCCACACGACGGGCGCGGCGACGATGTGCAGTGCCAGCAGGATCTGGTTGAGCAGGCCGTCGTGCTGCAAAATATTGATCCAGGCATAGATGCGGATCAAGAACGAGGTCCAGAACGGCACGATCACCAGCATCATCGCCACGCCCTGCCAGCGCTTCGGCAGCCGCGACATGCCGTAGGCGATGGGGTAGCCGATCGCGAGCAGGATCGCGGTCGACACCAGGGCGACGACGAGGCTGCGCAGATAGGAGAGCACATAGAGATTGTCGGAGACGAGCAGCCGGAAATTATCCAGCGAGAGCGCCGCGACCGCGGCCTTGATCGCCGCGAAGCCTTCCGTGACGTCGAACACGGGCGTGTAAGGCGGCTGCGCGATCGCGGTCTGCGACAGGCTGATCTTCAGTACGAAGCCGAACGGCACCAGGAAGAACAGCACCATCCAGACATAGGGCGTGATCGCGGCGAACCGCGCAGGCCGTGCGAAGATCTCGCGCGCGAAGATGCGGCGCGCGCTCATTGCTCCAGCACCATGCAGTCGTCGGGGGTGAACCACGCCACCACGCGCTGGCTGAGGCCATAGGAGTCCATGTCGATCCGCGTGGTGTTGGCCATCGCCGAGCGCACCACCGCACCGGAATCGAGCTTCACCTTGTAGGTCGTCAGTCCCCCGAGGTAACTGACATCCGTCACGACGCCTTCCAGGCGGTTGAGCGAATGGGCGCTGGCCGCGTCGGCGACCGGGCCGCGCCGCGACAGCTTGACCTTCTCGGGGCGGATCGCGACCGCGACGGCCGTCTTGCTGAGCGGATTGCGCGGCTCGGCAGCAAACAAGACTCCGGCCTCCCGCGTCAAGATGGTCAGGCGGTGATGCTCGCGCGCCTCGACCTGGCCGTCGAAGACGTTGACGTCGCCGATGAACTCGGCGATCCAGCGTGACCGCGGCGCCTCATAGAGTTCGCGCGGCGTTGCGACCTGCTCGAGCCTTCCGGCATCCATCACGCCGATCCGGCTCGCGACCGTCATCGCCTCCTCCTGATCGTGGGTGACGATGATGAAGGTCATGCCGAGCCGGCGCTGCAGCTCCATCAATTCGGATTGCGTGCTTTCGCGCAGCTTCTTGTCGAGCGCCGCCATCGGCTCGTCCAGCAGCAGAACCTGCGGCCGGCGCGCCAGCGAGCGGGCCAGCGCCACGCGCTGCTTCTGGCCGCCGGACAATTGATCGGGCTTGCGCGTCTCCAGCCCCTCGAGCTTCACCAGCGCCACCATCTCGGCCACACGGGTCGCGATGTCGGCGCGCGCCATGCCGAGGCGCTTCAGGCCGAAGGCGATGTTGTCGTGCACGGTGAGATGCGGAAACAACGCGTAGTTCTGAAACATCATGTTGATCGGCCGCTCATGCGGCAGGTATTGCGCGATGTCGTGGCCGTTCAGGAGGATGCGGCCTTCATCCGGCGTCTCGAAGCCCGCGAGCATGCGTAACAGCGTGGTCTTGCCGCAGCCGCTCGGCCCGAGCAGGGCAAAGAACTCGCCGGCTCGGATCTCGAGCGACAGGCGGTCCACGGCGCGAAAGCCGCCGAAGTTCTTCACAGCACCTTCGATGCGCAGGAGCGGCAGATCGACCGTGTGGGGCGGCGGCAGCGGCACTGGCAGAGAGATCACGGGTTCGGCCTTCGCCGGCTCCGCAGCCGTTTCGGTCTTCGTGTCTTCCTCTGCCATCTTCCCCGCCGGCCCAATGGTGCCCGCAAGCTAGCGGCGGATCGGCCCGGGCTCAACTGGCTGGCAGGGCTTCAGGGTCACAATCCACTTCCATCCACCACCCTAGAAGGCGTATTCTCGCGTGCATGACCAAGCTCCTAGAACAAGCTCTCGAGGTTGCGCGTCGCCTGCCGTCGGATGCCCAGGACGATATTGCCCGGATTGTCCTTCAGCTTGCGGGGGCAGACGGAACGGCGACCGTGATGCTTTCGAGCAATGAACAGACGGCGATCGCGGCTTCGAAAGAGGCTGCGGCGCGCGGCGAGTTCGCGACCGACGCACAAGTCCAGGCAACCTGGGCCAAACACGGCCTGTGAAACTCCGCTACACCCTTCCGGCGCTGGCCGATCTCGACTCGATCCTAGAGTATATTGTCTTGGTTTCCCCACAGGGGGCAAACGCGTTCAAAGGCGCATCCATGAGGTCATCGACCTCCTCTTGTCGCATCCCGAGATCGGCATCCGTACCGACGATCCCGTCATCCGCCGTCTGACAACGCCGCCTTATCCTTTCCTCATCTTCTATGAAATTGCGGAGGACGAGATCATCGTTCACGCGATCCGTCACGCCGCCCGCGATCCCTCCGGCATGCCGGGATCCACCTAGACGACTTAAGGCACGTCTAGGCGCCCTTCGCCATGAACGCCACGAGCGCCTCGCGCTCCTCGGGCTTCATGGTCAGGCCAAGCTTCGACCGCCGCCAGAGGATGTCGTCGGCAAACCGTGCCCATTCTTGCGTCATGAGGTAGCGCACTTCGGCAGCGGTCAGTTCAGGCCCGAAGGCAGGCCCGAGATCGGCGCGGCTTTTGGCCTCGCCGAGCACAGCCGCAAGCCGCGAGCCATAGGCGCCGACCAGCCGCTGCGCCTGCGGCTCGGTCAGGAATCTCCAGCGTTCGCGCGCGGCGTCGATCTCGGCGTCGAAGCCATCCCAGGCGAAGTCGCCGCCTGGAAGTGGCGCCTTCGCGGTCCAGCGCGGCGACATCGGATAGAACGGCGTCAGCCGGGTCACCGCGCGCTCGGCGCGCAATCGCGCGGTGGTGACGTCGCCGCCGAACATGGTGATCAGCGGCGCCTTGCGGCGGCGGGCATCGAACAGCAGCGAGCCGTCGCGCAACGCATGAGCGCCGGCGCGCGCCGGCGAAAGGTTGACACCGGACACCGTCCTGACCACGTCGACAGGCTCGACGGGTCTGCGGAAATACCGGTTGGCCGCATCGCAGAGATAGGCGACGTCGTTGGCCGTCATCGCCACGATCGCGGGATCGCCCGTAAAAGCGCCGCCGGCGCTGCCGAGCAGCGTGAAATCGCGTTCATAGGGACTGGCGAAGATCAATTGCCCGTCGCCGTTCTGGAACACGTAGGCATTGTCGGGTTCGAACAGGCGGGGAACCACGATCTGGCTGATCTGGATCGCTCTGGCCTTTGCGGGCTGCAGGCGCAGAACCGTTTCGGCGACCATGCCGGCCCAGGCGCCGGTCGTGTTGGCGAGTGCTCTCGTCGTGATGACCCGGCGATGGCCGCGGTCGATCACCGCGAGCCGCCAGACATCCCCGCGGTCGGCGCGGACGCAGCGCGCGCCGGTCCGGATCTCAGCGCCGCGTTCGGCGGCGTCGACGGCGCTAAGCACCACGAGACGGGAATCGTCCACCACGCAATCGGAATATTCGAACGCGGTGCCGATCGGCCGCTTCAGCGCATCGCCGAGCGGATGATGGGTCACGTCGACCGTCGCCGAGGCCGGCAGGCGGTTGCGCGATCCCAGGAGGTCGTAGAGCCAGAGCCAGGCACGCAACTGCCATGGCGGGCGCTCGTCGGAATGCTCGGGGATCGCAAACCGCATCGGGCGCACCACATGCGGCGCGATGGCGAGCCAGACATCCCGCTCGGCGAGCTGCGCGCGCACGCGCCGAAAGCGGCGGCGCTCCAGCATCGCGAGATCGCCATGGATCAGCCGCGGGGTCGCCGACGAAGCGGCGGAAGCGAGATCGCCCTGCTCCAGGAGGATGACCCGAAGGCCGCGTCCGGCGGCGTCGCGCGCCACGCTGACGCCATTCAGTCCGCCGCCGATAACCGCAAGATCATAGTCCGCCATGCACGCATTTCAGTGTCGCGAGTGAGATTGTCGCTACACCTAGCCGGTCTTGCGTGCGGGCTCCATGACATTGGCGCCGGCTTTGGCGTCGCGCCCGACCACCGTTGCATATTGGCCGATCGGGAACGGCTTGCCGAGCAGATAGCCCTGCACAGCGTCGCAACCTTCGTCGGCGAGGAAGCTCAATTGATCCAGCGTTTCCACGCCTTCCGCGACGATCGACATGTCGAGGCCGTGGCCGAGGTCGATGACGGCGCGCACGATCGCCGCCGACTGCGGATTGCGGCCGAGATTCATGACGAAGGTACGGTCGACCTTGATCTTGTCGAACGGGAACGCCTGCAGGTAGCTCAGCGAGGAATAGCCGCTGCCGAAATCGTCCATGGAGACGCGAACGCCAAGCGCCTTCAGCCGCCGCAACAGCGCCAGGCCGCGATCGAAATCCTCGATCAGCACGCCCTCGGTGATTTCCAGTTCCAGCCGGCCCGGCGTCAGTCCGGTCTCGAGCAGGATCGAATGGACGAGGCCGACCAGGTCGCCATGCGTGAACTGCGCGGGCGACAGGTTGACCGCGATCTGCAGCGGCTTCGGCCATGAGGCGGCCTCCCGGCAGGCCTCGCGCAGGATCCACTCGCCCATCTCGACGATCAGGCCGCTCTCCTCGGCGAGCGGAATGAAATCGCCAGGCGAGACGAAGCCGCGCACCGGATGGATCCAGCGCGCCAGGGCTTCGAAGCCGATGACCTTGCTCTCGGCGACGGTCGGCCCCGCATTCGACAGCGGCTGGAAATACAGCGTGAGTTCGCCATTCTTGATCGCAACCGACAGTTCCTGGTGCAGCACGCGGCGGTCGCGGATCTGCTGATCCATCTCCGGTTCATAGACGCCGATCGAGCCGCGCGATTTCTGCTTGGCGCGGAACAACGCCGCATTGGCGTTCGCCAGCAGCGAGGCCGCGTCGGCGCCGTTATGCGGAAATACCGAAATGCCGGTGGTGACGCCGGTGCGGACGGATTTCCCGTCGATCTGGAATTCGTTGGCGAGCATGTCGGCGAGCTTCTGGGCCAGCGCCTTGCCGGCCGCGGGCTGTTCGCCGTCGATGATCAGGCCGAACTCGTCGCCGCTCAGCCTTGCCACGACGCCGCCGCGCGCGGCCGCCTGGATCCGGCGCGCCACCTCGATGAGGAGCTTGTCGCCGGTCGCATGGCCGAACACGTCGTTGACCTCCTTCAGCCCGTCGAGGTCGAGGCACAACACCGCGAACGCCTCGCCGGTACCGGCGCAGGCCTCGATCATCTGCGCCAGCGCCTGCAGGAAGGCCGCGCGATTCGGCAGGTCGGTCAGGCCGTCGTGATAGGCCATGTGGGCCATGCGCGATTCCGTCTGCCGGCGGTCGGTGACGTCTTCGTGGGTCTTGATCAGATATTGCGGCGCGCCCGCTTCATCGAGCACCGTCATGCGACGCGTCAGGAACAGCCGCAGGCCGTTCTTGGTCGAAATCGGGTGTTCCTCGGTGAGCAGCCCCCGCTTCTTGATCGCCGCTTCGTCGCGCGCGATGATCAGCTTGGCCTCGCGCGGATTGAAGATGTCGGCGGCCGTCAGACCCGTAACCTCCTCGCGGCGGCGGTTGAGGATCGCCTCGGCGCTGCGGTTGGCCAAAAGATATTGCCCGTCGCTGACACGCTCGACGATCAGCGAGACCGGGATGTTGTCCACGATCAGTTCGAGAAACTTCTTGGCGTTTTCAAGCTCGTGCGACAGCGAGCGGCGTTCGGTGACGTCGTCGAACAGCGCGATCAGGAATTCCGGCTGATTGCGCTCATTGCGCGCGAGCACGCGATTGGAGGCAAGAATGCGCTTCTCCGGGCCGCGCTCGACCACCAGTTCGCTGCGATAATGGCCGTTCGCCGAGTGCAACGCGGCGCGATCCGCCGCCTCGATGCCGGCCGCGGTATCGGGCCGAAAGATCTCGTCGGCGCGCTTGCCGACGATGTGGTCGCGGGAAAATCGCGAAAAGCGTTCGAAGGCGCGGTTGGCGAAGATATAGCGGCCGTCCTCGATGCTCTTGGCGGCCACGCACACCGGCACATTGTCCAGAACCGATTCCAGAAACTGCTTGGTCGACGCCAGTTGCCGCGACAGCTCGCGCTGTTCGCTGCAGTCCTCGTGGGTTGCGATCGAACCGCCGTTCGGCAGCGGAAAATATTTCACCAGGATCGATTTGCCGTCGGGCAGGCTGGTGACCAGCCCTTCGGGCCTTGCTGCCTGCGCATGGAAATCATCGGTGCTGCAGTCGAGCCCTCCGCGCTGGCGCTGCAACGCCAGCAGTTCCGGCGCCGTCATGTTTTTCGGAATATCCGCGCGCGCCAGGCCGTAAATGGCGAGATAGCGATCATTGCAAAACACGACGCGCCGCTGCGGATCGGTCATGACGACGCCGTGGCTCAGATTGTTCAGGGCGGAACTGACGAACGCGGTCTTGCTCGCCTGCGAGCGCCTGACCTGGCGCAGCGCCGAATGAATCCAAAGCGCAACCGACGCGAGAAAACCGCAGACGACCACACCCCCGATCAGCACTTCCCAGACGACGTTGGGATCCATGTTGGGATTCATGTTGGGATTCATGGCGCCGAGATCGCGCGCCAGCCCGAAGTGGTCGGAGAGCGCGAGGGCGGCGCCGAACAGCACGACGGCAACGGTCAGCCAAGCGACTGCCCGCGCAGGAATCAAATCCTTGCTGCCCGCCTGCCTAGTCCTGCCAGCCATCATTCACCCAAGGATTGCAATGACGGAGTGTCTGGCTTCACGGGTTTGGATCGGGTAAACGCGTCGTCACACGATGAAAGAATGTAACTTAAAATACGGCAATTGCCCTGACATGATTACCGCTTCGTTAACGGCGGACCAGCCTTGCGGACGTTCCGCCGTCGATCTTTCGAATTGCCAGGGAAGCTCTTTCCCCACAACGACATGGACGGGACACCGGGCGGCGCATGGACAGGGTTGAGTGCGTCGTTATCGGGGCTGGAGTCATCGGACTTGCGGTGGCGCGGCGGCTGGCGCAGGCCGGTCGCGAGGTCATCGTGCTCGAGGCGGCCGAGGGCATCGGCACCGTCACCTCCTCACGCAACAGCGAGGTGATCCACGCCGGCATCTATTACCCCGCCGGGAGCTGGATGGCGCGCATGTGCGTCAGCGGCAAGCGCGCGCTCTACGTCTATTGCGCCGACCACGGCATCCCGCATCGCAATTGCGGCAAGCTGATCGTGGCGACCACACCGAAAGAGACCGAGAAGCTGCAGGCGATCCGCGCGCATGCCGAAGCCAATGGCGTCCTCGACATGCAGACGCTGTCGGGCGAGGCTGCGCGTGCGCTGGAGCCGGCGCTGAACTGCGACGCGGCGCTGCTGTCCCCTTCCACCGGCATCATCGACAGCCACGCCTATATGCTGGCACTGCGCGGCGACGCCGAGGACGCAGGCACAGCGTTCGCCTTTCACACCCCGTTGCTGCGCGCCAAGGCGGCAGCGGGAGCCATCGCGCTCGACGCCGGCGGCGATGCGCCGATGACGCTCGAATGCCGGATTCTCGTCAACGCGGCCGGACTTGACGCGCCGGCCGTCGCACGCCGCATCGAGGGCATGCCGGGCGAGGCGATCCCGCGGGCCTACCTGGCCAAGGGCAACTATTTCAGTTGTAGCGCAAAGGCGCCGTTTTCCCGGCTGATCTATCCGGTGCCCGAGCCCGGCGGGCTGGGCGTGCATCTCACGCTCGACATGGCGGGACAGGCCCGGTTCGGCCCCGACGTGGAATGGGTGGATCACATCGACTACGCGGTCGACGCGGCGCGCGCCGAGCGGTTTTATCCAGCCATCCGCAAGTACTGGCCGACCTTGCCGGACGGTGCGCTGATGCCGAGCTATTCCGGCATGCGGCCCAAGATCGTGCCGCCTGCGGTTGCGTCCCAGGACTTCCTGATTCAGGGGCCGCGCGACCATGGCGTGGCGGGACTGATCAATCTGTTCGGAATCGAATCGCCCGGACTGACGTCATCGCTGGCGATCGCCGACCACGTCGGCGAACTCGCGGAAAGTTAACGTTGCTGGCGGGCGCGGAAAAAGACGGGACTAGATAAAACAGGACCTGGTAAAAGCCGAACTGACGGCGTCGACTGGCGCTCGAGAAAACTGAAGAATTCCGGATGAGTGCGTCGCACCCACCCGGGGAATGAGCCAGCGCTACGGCTTGTACGTGTTTGTTAGTGGATCGTCTCGTCGGTGGTGTGCTTCAACCGCTCGATCTCATCCTTGACCATCAGTTTCCGGCGCTTCAACTCGGCTATTTGCAGGTCGTCCGTTGAAAGGTGTACGAGAGCTTCGTGGAGTTCGTTTTCGAGAATCTTGTGTTTGCGTTCCAGTTCAACGAGATGTGCCTGAATTGCCATTCCAAATCTCCTCGGTAGGATTAGGACCCTAGATTCGACGCGGAATTGCGAGTCTACACGACCCGGATGATCTGTCGATGGGGAGTCGGAGGATCGGCCGCTCATATTTGAACGATATGTGTAATGAAGCGTGAGCAAGGAACTTCTGACCTTTGAGATGTCCCTAACCTCAATTTTGCAAACCCGTGGATTGATCTTCCGCGCGGTTTTCCCGGCTTGCGGACCGGGCCGGCAGAGACGATATTTCAGAATGGTTCCACAGCCTTTCGCAATCTCATCGCGTTTTTGCAGCTAACGTATGTCATGACCGACGAGGATGAGCGCGAGCTGCAAGCCGAGCTTGCACGGCTACAGCAGGAGCACCGCGATCTCGACGCGGCGATCGATGCGCTGCATCAATCGCCCGCGCCGGATTTGCTGCGGCTGCAACGGCTGAAGAAGCGCAAGCTGCAGCTGCGCGACCGCATCGCCTTTATCGAAGACCAGATCACGCCGGATATCATCGCTTAGAGCATAATCCGGACAAGCATGCCCTAGGGTGAAGCGATCGGTGAGTGCCCTTTCGCATGAGCCGATAGGCGCGAAACGTTTTTGCGGAAATCATTTCTCAAACAGTAAATTTTAGCGCGACGACGAAGTCGTGCGCGTTAGCTGGCACGTTGCGTCATTTCACGCAGCAGGCCGCTGACCTGTATGGGGCTGTAGGGCTTTGGCAAAAACCGCCCGCCTTCCGGCAGGTCGATTTCCTCGATGATTCGCTGGCCGGAAGTGGTGACGACCTTGATCGGCGGCCAGCGCCCGCGCACCGCGCGCGCAAGCTTCAAGCCGTCCATCGAGCCCGGTATCTGGACATCGGTAAACACCACCGTGATGTCGTTGCGTGATTCCAGGATCGCGATTGCTTCATCGGCGTTGGCCGCCCCGACGACATCGAAGCCGGCCGCCTCGATCATGTCGGCCGCATCCAGTCGCAACAAATAATCGTCTTCAACGATCAGTACCACGGGTCTTCCGGACTCAACGAGACCCATACGAAACTGCTCCCCCCCCCTCTTTATTTCACAAGCGCCAGCTCGTGTTTTCGTTCCCCGCAAGCTTCGTGAGTTGAGCGATCCCGGCACGGTGAGCTTGCCGCCGATCTTCGGCACAGCGGCCTCAGGAAATTTTGCGCTTCTACCCGACAGGGAGCTCTTGACTCCAAGAGAACAAAGTAAGAACATTTGCTGACCGTTGACCCCTCGCCCCAGGATTTTCGTCATGCCCGTTACATCGCCGTGCGCATTCGATAACAGCCATTACGAGCGGGCCTGCGATCAGGCGATCGCGATGTGCGACGGCAACATGCGCAGCACCATCAAGGCGCTGATCATGGCCAACGAGTATCTGGAGGTCGAACTGCTGGAATTGCAGGCGGCGATTTCCTCCGGCTGCATGCCCAAGCGATCGGCGGACAAGGCGTCGCCGGACGCCGCCTAAATCAG
>WNFD01007120.1_pt1 | contig 12037 bp, 11 predicted proteins | sample 5400491 | NCBI WGS metagenome assembly WNFD01 (sample SAMN13153343, study PRJNA577476) | soil metagenome | isolation source: 120 cm saprolite under Douglas fir tree site 2 hole 2 replicate 2 | place: USA:California | collected 2015-04-18 | reverse complement strand
GGTTCATGGCAGCCACCCAGTAATCCTAGGCTGCGACGTGCGCCGAGCAGGCGTCTGCGGCGAACTCGGAGGTAGCGGTGGTGATGGCGGACAGTTCGGACCAGCTTGATCTGAGCGAGCTCAACGAGGCTTACCCTGATGCGCTGCCGCACCGGATGGGAATCAAGATCACCGAGGCATCGGCCATGCGGGTTGTGGGCACTATGCCGGTGCTGGGCAATCGCGCGGCCTCCGCCGGATGGGTGACTGGCGTAGCCACGCGGTTGCATGCGGGCCGAACCCTCGCCACGTACGAGATCGTGATCACCGACGACCACGGCCGGCGGGTCTGCACGGCCAGGCTCAGCTGCCTGCTCAGGGACGCGGTGCCTGGTGGCGGGCCGCCTGCCTCTTGAGTGCCGCGGCCGGCCAGCCGGCCTCGCCGCGCGGCCCGGCTTGGCGGCAATCGTGCCCGGCATCGCCGTCCGCATCAGGGCCGGTTTCGCCGAACGGATGTTCGGCTCATTACGGCCAGGTAACGGCAGTATCTGCGCACGCGGTGACCGCAATCGCTACGGTGTTGCCCGGAGCCCGCGATCCCGAGTAGAGAACGTGCCGGCCGGGGGAAGGCCGACACGGCACCAAAGGGCGCGCTGGCTCCGCACCAGCCGCCGCGAGCAGGCGACGGCAGCAAGCAGCGGGTGCCGGGTCCGCGGGGGTGACTGACCCGGCCCCGCTTGCTTACGTCGCGGCCTTGCCTGTGTCAGGGCCCGGTGGTGCCAGATTGCGCCGCCGGCGGCGGCTGGCTGTCGATTAGCTCCTGCGCCACCGCCCGCATCGTCATCCGCCTGTCCATCGAAGTTTTCTGGATCCAGCGGAACGCATCGGGCTCGGTCATGCCGCGGGTTGCTTGGAGCACGCCCTTGGCCCGGCCAGGTACGCCATCGCGCCCGCGGTACTCGCTCGCTGGACCAGGTCGCGCTGGGAGAAGGCGGTCAGGATCACCACGGGGGCGAGCCGCCGCTCGGTGATCTGCCCGGCAGCCGAGATGCCGTCAAGCACCGGCATCTTAATGTCCATGATGACAAGATCGGGCTTCAGCTCGGCCGCGAGCTGCACGGCTGTGTCGCCGTCGGACGCTTCGCCGATCACGACGTAGGAACCCTCTCCGGGCTCCTCTAGCATCTCTTTGAGATCTAGCCGGATCAGCGCCTCATCCTCGGCGATCACAACGCGGTACGGAGACTGGCTCACCCACTGAAGCCTATCCACAGCCGCTACATTGAGTGCAGCGCGGCGCTCCCGTGCTCGTCCGTGTTGCCCCGGTAGACCAACGGCAGAGTCAATGGCCTCAAAATCCATCAAGTGTGGGTTCGAATCCCACCCGGGGCACCAGGTGATCTCTCAGGACATCGGAATAACCCCCAGACCTAGGATTTGGGTTCGGGGTAGCTGGTTTTGCGGCGGCGGTGTGGTGTTCTGTCGGGCCTCGTCCAGGCCTCGTCCTCGTCGATGGCTCGGCAAGTAACCAAGTGCCGGAGTAAATCTCTGGTCCGTTGCCCAGGAGAGCCGGTGATTGCCTTCCACAGGGTGAGGGCATCTTCGTCGTCGCTGGCGAAGGCTTGCGATCTGCTTAGCGCGATGGCGATCGATGCCGATTCGCCGGCGTCGAGACGCCGGGATCGGGCGCCGAGAGAGCGCCGCCATTCCCGGTCCTCCGGCCGACGTGACTGCAGCCGGACCGCGATGTCAAGCTCGTCCTTGCTTAGGGTCAGGACGGTCAGCTCATTCGGAGCGAGGCTGAACAGCTGATCAAGGCCGTGCATTGCTGCAAGTGCCCGGCTGGCCAGGCCGGAGCCGGGGTTTGCCAGGTCGGCCTGGCGCTGGAGTGCGATACGGATGTTGCGTAGCTCGCTCGGATCGCCGGGACGCTGCCCGTGGACGCCGTCGGCGACGAAGATGGTGCCGCCGCCCACCTGGAGGAAATACCGAGTCCAGCCGATCACGCCGAAGCTGCGGGCGACGGAGGCATCGACCAGCATGACTGGATGTGCTCATCTCTCACGGTTGGCAAATGCGGCGTCCTCAAGGTCTCGTTGGGCGCGTCGCTCGCCCTCGGCTGGCCGGGGCCGCGAGAGGAGTTGGCGGATCTCCTCGGTGTTGGTGCCGAGAACCTCGGCGGCGCCGCCCGGCGTGATGACTGCGCGTTCCAACGCGGCACGCACCAGAAGTAGGACCTGGGTCGGCTGGGCGGCCAGCGGATGCATGTCGTAGGTGCCCATGTCATGCCCGGTTCGACGTCGTGCTGCGCCCAGGCTGGTGCGTGATGCAAAGCCGCTTCCTCATCGGCGGGATGGCCGCAACACCCGAGGGAGACAGCACCCGGTTCGCCTTCCTCGGCGGCCTCCGCCTGCCCGGCATGAGGCTGCTCGACCCGCTGCTCGGCCCGGCCGCCCAGCCCCTCGCACTGCGCCCCATCAGGCGGCTCGAACACCGGCTCCGCGCCCGCTGAGCGAAACCCACCCATGCAGGATGGCGGTGAACCGCCTCAGCCCGCGCATTGGAGCGTTGCGTGCGCGGGCGCCGCGCCGCCTTGCTCGGCCGCGGGCGCGGCCGGAACAACTCTGAGCCCCCCGAATCTGCGCCGGCGCACGCAGCACGCCAGGACTACCCGCCACTAAGTCGCACACGTGATCCCGTGATCGCCGCAAGCACACTAGATCCGGCTGATTGGTGCGGCCGTCGGCGCCACGGCAGTCACGACACTGGTCATCCAGATCTGAATGTTTTCTGTGCGCCCTGTCGCCGGTCGCCGGACTGTATCGACGCTCGGTCGTGCCGAAAATAGTGCGGACTCCTGGCGCATAGAGGAACAGCCTCGCTTCTAGGTTCGCGCCGCGGGACGCCTGGGGACCGCACGGTCGGCCAATTCTGCGCGTCCCAGGCCCTGCGCCGAGGCCTGGCTTGCCTTGTCCGCCCGATCAGGTGTTTCTAGGAGCTTGCCTGGCCTGGCTGGTCTGCTGGGTAGATCGCGGCCAGGCCGCGGGCGACGTTCGATATCCGGGCCCGCAGTTCGGTGGGCTCGATAATCTCGACGTCAGCGCCGAGCCGGAGGAACTCGGACTGCGCGTTCTCGGTTGACTCGATCGGCACTACGGCCCTGACCCAGCCGTCCTGGTCTGGCGGACTCGCCGTGGCGTGGAGCGCCCGGATGGTTTCGGCGTTGTAGAGCTCCGCAGCGCGATCCCGCCCACCGGGGGAGAGCCGGATCGTGGCCTTTCCCTGGTGCAGCCCAGCACGGAATTCCGTGATCCCGGCTGCCCAGTACTCGGCGAGATCGAAGTCTTCGGCCCGCTCGAAGTGCTCGGCTAGCACGGCCAGGTGCAGGATCTGATTGACCCGGTAGGTTCGGATGCCGCGATGATCCCGGGCGACGAGGTACCACCTTCCGGCCTTCAGCACGATCCCGTGCGGATCCAGGCGCCTGGTCACGTCGGTAGGAGCCCGCCATCGCCGGTACCGGACCTCGATCCGCTGCTGCTTCCAGACGGTGTCAGCGACCGTGCTCAGATGCGGCACCGAGTCGCCGTCGTAGTACCAGCCGGGCGCGTCCAGGTGGAACCGCTCGCGGACAAGTGCCGCCCTGGCTCGCAGATCGGCGGGCAGCGCGGCATCAAGCTTGAGCTGGGCCGCGGCAAGCACGCCGCCAAGGCCGAGATCAGCGGCCGGTCCTGGCATTCCGGCTAGCGCGAGCGCCTCCGCCTCGGCCGGTGTCATGCCGGTCAGCCGGGTCCGGTAGCCCGCCACTAGCTGGTAACCGCCTGCGGGCCCGGCGTCGCCATAGAGCGGTATGCCGGCCGCCTGGAGTGAGCCGACGTCCCGGTAGATAGTGCGGACCGACACCTCAAGCTCGTTGGCGAGCTGCCCGGCGGTCATCTGGCCGCGGGCCTGCAGCATCAAGATGATCGAGACAAGCCGGCTCGCGCGCATATCACTGACACTAGATGTCAGGGAGACGTGATTAACGTCGGGATATGTCGATAACCGAGAAATTCCTCCGCGCGCCGGGCCCGATCGAGATCGGCGGGCGCCTGCTCAAGCGCTATCACATCGCGACCTTCAACGCCGAGATCGAACCAGGGATCCAGAAGGCCGCCTGCGACATCCTGCCTGAGCTGGTACCTCAGCCCGATGACGAGACACCCCCCGCCGGCTGGCTGGTACTGCACACGGGCGCCAACGGCGCCTACCTGTGCGCTTACAGCTGGGTCTGGGGCAACGTCGTCGAGATGCGGTTGGCGGTGGCCGGAGAACCGTACCTCGGCTGCCCCGATACCGATCCCGAGCATTTCGGCGTGTTTGACCGCAGGTGGATCGGCTGCATCTGGGAGTTGGCGCCGCTCGGCCACGAGCGATCGTCCTGGGTGCGACACATTCTCGAGCCAGACCAGCCTGACCTGACCGGATACATCAACGACACCCTGCCCGAGGGCAGGACCGGAGGTGCACAATGAGTGACCGAAACGGGCTCGGCGACTTCGACTTCTTCGTCGGATCCTGGAACAGCATTCAGAGGCGGCTCATGAAGCCGCTCGCAGATTCCGATGATTGGGAGGAATCCTCCGCCACGACGCGGTGCTGGCAACTGTTCGGCGGCGCCGCGAACGTCGACGAAGTTCATTTTCCGGACTGGGGGTTCACCGGTCTGTCGGTCCGGCTGCTTAATCCGGCGACCGGGGAGTGGTCCATCTATTGGGTGAACAGCCGGAACGGCGAGCTGACCTTGCCGCCGGTGACCGGCCGGTTCAGCGACGGAGTGGGCATGTTCTACGACGAGGAGCAGTACGAAGGCCGCGACATCACGGTGCGTTACAAGTGGTCGGACATCACGGCGACGACGGCCCGGTGGGAGCAAGCGTTCTCGCCCGACGGCGGCCAGAGCTGGGAAACCAACTGGACCGCCGACTTCACCCGGACTGACTGAACCGGAGTCTGACCTGACCAGCAGCCGAGCCCCAGAGCGCCGATCGGCGCGCCGTCATCGTCCGCTGAGCCGCAGCGGAGCCGCCGATGCCGGTATCGCGACGGGCAGCGTGGTCGAGCCGGCCAGGAAACCGTCGGCAGCGGCAGCCGCCGACCGGCCCTCGGCGATCGCCCAGACGATCAGCGACTGACCACGGCCCATGTCGCCTGCCACGAACACGCCGGGGACCTCGGTGGCGTACGTGTCATCACGGCGTACCGTCCCGCGCTCGGTCAGGCTGGCGCCGAGCCCGGCGAGCAGGGCGCTGTCCTCGGCGCCCGAGAAGCCCATCGCGAGCAGGACCAGATCGCAGCCGAGCTCCCGCTCGGCGCCCTCGCGCACCAGGAAGCGGCCGTCGGCGAGATCGACCTCTGCCAGCCGCAGCGCCCTGACCCGGCCAGTGTGATCCGGCAGGAATTCCTGCGTGGAGACCGCGTAGACGCGCTCGCCGCCTTCCTCGTGCGCGGTGGAAACCCGGAAGATCATCGGATAGGTCGGCCACGGCTGGCCCGCCGGGCGCTGTTCCGGCGGCCTCGGCATGATCTCGAGCTGGGTCACCGACGCGGCGCCCTGGCGTAGCGCCGTCCCCAGGCAGTCCGCGCCGGTATCTCCGCCGCCGATGATCACCACGTGCCGCCCGCGCGCTGAGACCGCGGGTTCACCGGCCAGGTCAGCTACTGCCCGGTTGGACAGCGACAGGTACTCCATCGCCTGATGGATGCCGGCCAGGCCGGAACTGGGAACGGGCAGAGCGCGCGGCACTCTGGCACCGCCAGCCAGCACAACGGCGCGGTAGTCACGGCGCAGGTCGGCGGCGCTGACATCGACTCCGGCCTCCACCCCGCACTCGAAGGCCGTGCCCTCACCGCGCATCTGGTCGAGCCGGCGGTCAAGGCGCCACTTCTCCATCTTGAACTCGGGGATTCCGTACCTGAGCAGGCCCCCGGGCCGGTCGTCCCGCTCGAACACGGTTACCGCGTGGCCGGCCCTCGTCAGCTGTTGCGCGGCGGCCAGCCCGGCCGGACCTGAGCCCACCACCGCGACCCGCTGCCCGGCCGCCCTCGCGATCGGTCCTGGCGGCTGGCTGGCGACCCAGCCTTCGGCCCAGGCGCGGTCGATCAGCGCGATCTCGACCTGCTTGATCGCGACCGGGTTTGCATTGATCCCGAGAACGCAGGCAGATTCGCAGGGAGCCGGGCACAGCAGACCGGTGAACTCGGGGAAGTTGTTCGTCGCGTGCAACCGCGCGACAGCGTCCTGCCAGTGCTGCCGCCAGACCAGGTCGTTCCACTCGGGGATCAGGTTCCCGAGCGGGCAGCCGCCGTGGCAGAACGGGACCCCGCAGTCCATGCAGCGGCCCGCCTGCCGCTGCGTGTCACGATGGCGCATGGCGGCGTAGACCTCGCGCCAGTCGGTGATCCTGACATCGACCGGGCGCCTGGCCGCGGTCTGCCTCGGTGTGGTCAAGAACCCGGTCGGGTCTGCCATCTGGCCTCCTCGCTGGCCGTGCTAGGTGCGCGCCGCGGCCATCACGGCCGCGCCCACGTCCTGGCCATCGCGCCTGGCCCGTTGCGTCGCGGCAAGCACGCGCTTAAAGTCCCTCGGCATCACCCGGCAGAGCCGCGGCAGCGCGGCCGGCCAGTCCTCAAGCAGCCCGGCCGCGACAGGCGAGGCTGTCTCAGCCTGGTACCGGCTCAGCAACCCGGCCAGGTAGTCGGCGTCGGCAGCGCCGACCGGCTCGATGTCCACCATCTCGGCGTTGATCAGCGCGGGGTCCGGATCAAGCAGGTAGGCGATCCCGCCCGACATGCCCGCGGCGAAGTTCCTGCCCACCGGCCCGAGAACCACCACCCGCCCGCCGGTCATGTACTCGCAGCCGTGATCGCCTGTGCCCTCGGCGACCGCGGTAGCACCGGAGTTGCGCACGCAGAACCGCTCGCCGACCACGCCGCGCAGGAACAGCTCGCCGCCGGTGGCGCCGTATCCGATCACGTTGCCGGCGATGACTTGCTCGTGCGCCGCGAACGCGGCGACGGGGTCAGGCACAACGATCACGCGGCCGCCGGACAGCCCCTTGCCGACGTAGTCGTTGGCGTCGCCGCTGAGCCTGATCGTGATGCCGCTTGGCAGGAATGCGCCAAGCGACTGGCCGGCCGAACCGCGGAGCCCGACCATGATCGTGTCGGCCGGGAGGCCCGCGCCGCCCCAGCGTGCTGTGACCGCCGAGCCGAGCATGGTGCCGACCGCCCGGTTCACGTTCCTGACGGGCAGGTCAAGGCGAACCGGGCTTCCATCCGCCAGGGCGCCCTCCGCCAGCTGGATCAGCGTGTTGTCCAGGGCCAGGTGCAGGTGGTTGGCCTGGCTGGTCGTCTTGCGCCTGGCCGTGCCGGGCGGCAGGTCGGGAACATGCAGCAACGGCGCCAGGTCAAGGAACGACGCCTTCCGGCGCGCCGGGGCGGCGGGCTGCCAAGCACGGGCAGTCAGCCGCTCGGCCTGGCCGACCGCCTCGGCCAGCGTGCGGAAGCCCAGCTTGGCCAGGTACTCGCGGACCTGAGCGGCGACGAACTCCATGAAGTTGACGACCTGCTCTGGCCGGCCGGCGAACCGCTGCCTGAGCTCCGGATTCTGGGTGGCGACCCCGACCGGGCAGGTGTCATTGTGGCAGGCGCGCATCATCACGCAGCCCACGCTTACGAGCGGGGCGGTCGCGAAGCCGAACTCCTCGGCGCCGAGCAGCGCAGCGATGATCACGTCCCTGCCGGTCTTCAGCTGGCCATCGACCTGGACGACGACCCGGTCACGCAGGCCGTTGCGGAGCAGAGTCTGCTGCGTCTCTGCGAGGCCCAGCTCCCACGGCGCTCCTGCACGCTTGATGCTGGTCAGCGGCGATGCGCCGGTGCCGCCGTCGTGGCCGGAGATCAGCACGACGTCGGAGTGCGCTTTCGCGACGCCTGCGGCGATTGTGCCGACGCCTACCTCAGCGACCAGCTTCACGCTGACCCTGGCCGCGGGATTCGCGTTCTTCAGGTCGCTGATCAGCTGCGCCAGATCCTCGATCGAGTAGATGTCATGGTGCGGCGGCGGCGAGATCAGTCCGACCCCGGGCGTCGAGTGCCTCGTCTTGGCGATCCACGGGTACACCTTGTGGGCGGGAAGCTGGCCGCCCTCGCCCGGTTTGGCACCCTGCGCCATCTTGATCTGCAGGTCGTCGGCGTTGACCAGGTACTCGCTCGTGACGCCGAACCGGCCGCTCGCGACCTGCTTGATGGCCGAGCGGCGCAGGTCGCCGCTGGCGTCGGCCAAATAGCGGTCGGAGTCCTCGCCGCCCTCGCCCGAGTTGGACCTGCCGCCGAGCCTGTTCATCGCGATCGCCAGGGTCTCGTGTGCCTCGGCCGACAGGGAGCCGTACGACATGGCTCCCGTCACGAACCTCTTGACGATCTCGCTGACCGGTTCGACCTCGTCCAGCGGGACCGGCAGGTGCGGGCCCGCTTCGTCGATGCCGCGGATCGCGAGCAGGCCGCGCAAGGTCATCAGCCGCGCGGACTGCTCGTCAATCTCCCTGGTGTACGCGCGGAAGACCTCAGCCTGGCCGGTTCTGGCCGAGTGCTGCAGCAGGAAGATGGCCTCAGGGCTGAACAGGTGCGCCGCTCCGCCCCTGCGCCACTGGTACTCGCCGCCAACCTCAAGTTCCGGCCGGCCGGTACTGGCGGGCCTGCGCGGATAGGCGCTGGCCACGCGGGCGGCGTTGTCGGCGGCAATCTGATCGAACCCGATGCCGCCGAGCCTGGATGCGGTCCCGGCAAAGCATTCGCCGACCACCTCGGAGCCGAGCCCGATCGCCTCGAATATCTGCGCTCCTGTGTAGGAGGCGACGGTGGACACGCCCATCTTGGACATGATCTTCAGCAGGCCCTTGCCGAGCGCCTTGATCAGGTTCGCCGCCGCCTTGCGGCTGGTGACCGGTCCGAGCAGACCCGAGCGCGCCATGTCCTCGACCGTCTCAATCGCCAGGTACGGGCAGACCGCCGCGGCGCCGTAGCCGATCAGCAGGGCGACATGATGTGTCTCCCTGACGTCTCCGGCCTCGACCACCAGGCCCACCCTGGCACGGGTCCGGTCCCTGATCAGATGGTGGTGCACCGAGCCGGTCAGCAGCAGCGACGGGATCGGCGCCCAGTCGGAGGCGTCGTCCGCTGGCGCCGCCGTCGCCGGCTCCTGACCGCCGCCCATCGCGGCGCCCCGGTCCGAGAGCACGATAATCTTGGCGCCCGCCGCGATTGCCTTCGTGACTTCCGCCCGGATCTCGGCCAGCCGCGCGCGCAGGGCCTGGCCGCCGCCGGCGGCGAGATATCGCCCGTCGACAACATGCGCGGCGAAGCCGGGCAGGTCGCGGTCTTCGTTGATGTGGATGATCTTTGCCAGGTCGTTGTCGCTGATCACCGGGTAGGGCAGCACGATCTGACGGCAGGACGCGGGCCCCGGCTCGAAGATGTTGTGCTCAGGGCCGGTCGCGGCGGCGAGCGAGGTAACCAGTTCCTCCCTGATGGCATCCAACGGCGGGTTGGTTACCTGCGCGAATTGCTGGGAGAAGTAGTCGAAGATTAGCCCGGGCCGGTCAGAGAGAACCGCGAGGGGCGTGTCGTCGCCCATCGATCCGACCGGCTCTGCCCCGGTGCGAGCCATCGGCCCGAGGACAACCTGCCGCTCTTCCTCGGTGTAGCCGAAGAGCCGCTGCTGAGTCGCCAGCGCCTGGCCGTCTGGCAGCTCACGGATCCTGTCGGGCAGGTCGTCGAGGTGCAGCAGGCCGGCGTGGAGCCAGTCGTCATACGGATGCTGGGCCGCCAGCTCCGCCTTGACCTCCTCGTCCTCGATGATCCGGCCGGCCGCGGTGTCGACAAGGAATACCTTGCCCGGCTGCAACCTGCCCTTGCGCACGATCCGCGACGGCTCGATGTCGAGCACCCCGACCTCGCTGGCCAGCACGACCAGGCCGTCGATGGTCACCCAGAACCGGCCCGGGCGCAGGCCGTTTCTGTCCAGCACTGCCCCGGCGAGCGTCCCGTCGGTGAACGCGATCAGCGCGGGGCCGTCCCAGGGCTCCATCAAAGACGCATGGAACCGGTAGAAAGCCCGCAATTGACTGCCCATCGCCGTGTCGTTCTCCCACGCCTGCGGGATCATCATGAGCACGGCATGCGGCAGCGAGCGGCCACCAAGCTGCAGCAGCTCCAGGCAGGCATCAAAGCTGGCCGAGTCGCTCGCTGACTCGTCAAGCACGGGAAGAAGCCGCTCGATGCCTCGCCCTTCCGCGTCCGGCGGGATCTGGTCGGTCTGCAGCATGGCCTCGCGGGCCCGCAGCCAGTTCCGGTTGCCCCGGATCGTATTGATCTCGCCGTTGTGCGCGATGAGGCGGAACGGGTGGGCCAGCGGCCAGGAAGGGAAGGTGTTGGTCGAGAACCTCGAGTGGGCCAGTGCCAGCGCTGAGGTGTAGCGGGGATCGGTCAGGTCCGGATAGAACCGTTCCAGCTGCAGCGCGGTCAGCATGCCCTTGTAGACGATCGTCGCTGAGGACAGGCTGGCCAGGTAGATGCCGACCTCGTGCTCGGCGCGCTTACGCAGGCAGAAGGCACGCCGGTCCAGGTCGATGCCATGGTCGCCGGTGGTTGAGGAGACGAACAGCTGCGCCAGCCGCGGCAGCACGGCGAGCGAGCCTGCGCCGCAAGCGGTCGCGTCGTGCGGGACCTCGCGCCAGCCGAGCACGGCCAGCGACTCGAGCCCAGCGATCTGCTCGATCCGCTCCAGCGCTTCGTTACCGCTCCCCGGCGGCAGGAAGGCCAGGCCGACCGCGTAGTGACCGGGCGGCGGCAGGCGGAAACCGCAGACCGCACGGAAGAACTCGTCGGGGATCTGAGTCAGGATCCCGGCACCGTCGCCGGTCTCCGGGTCGGCGCCCTTGGCGCCCCTGTGATCAAGGTTGCGCAGGACGCTGAGCGCCTGGACAACCGTGCTGTGCTTGCGCCGCCCCGACAGGTCGGCGACCATCCCTACCCCGCATGCGTCATGCTCGAACTGCGGGTCATAGAGGCCTGCGCCAGGAGATTTCTGGGATTCTAGCTTGGCCGCTGAATCTGGGGTCGCTGAATTCGGGGTAAAGACCATCCGCGCTCCTGTCGTCTCGTCCGCCTTTGGAATATGCCGGAGAAGCGGAGGGACGACATTGGCCCGCCGGACGGGCTCGCTAACACGCTGGTTAGCCGAGCGTCACCAGGACATCATAACTAATGGGTCACAGTAATTACTCGCGGGTAAAATCTGGGTTTCCGAACCGGGCACAACAGGCGGCAAGATACGGTCTCCGGGTGGCCGCTGGCCGGCGCCTGGTCACCTGGCCGGCCGGTCGCGCAGGCCCGCCGCGAGCTCGGCCGCGAGGTCAGCCACGCCCGCGCAGCCGGCCGCCGGATCCGCTGCGCTGAGCAGCCGCTGCACGAAGGCGGATCCGACGATGACACCGTCGGCGTATTGTGCTACCTCCGCCGCCTGCGCTGCCGTGCTCACGCCGAGCCCAACCGCGACCGGCAGGGTGGTACAGCGCCTGACCCGTTCGACCAGGCCGGCTGCGCCCTCCCCCACGGCCGATCGCGCGCCCGTGATGCCCATCACCGACGCCGCGTAGACGAAGCCGCCGCACGCCGATGTGATCAGCTTGATCCGCTCCTGCGACGAGCTCGGAGCGACCAGGAACACGGGGTCGAGTTCCTCCTCGGCGGCCGCGTCAAGCCACGGTCCCGCTTCTTCTGGCGGCAGGTCGGGCGTGATCAGCCCGCATCCGCCGACGCTGGCCAGATCGCGGGCGAACGCGGCTACGCCGTAGCGCTCGACCGGATTCCAGTAGGTCATGACCAGGACGGGCACCCCGGCCGATGAGACAGCCTCCACCGTGTGCAGCACATCGGTGACACGCACGCCGCTTTCGAGCGCCCGGTGCACGGCCTCCTGGATCACCGGCCCGTCCATCAGCGGGTCGGAGTATGG
>WNFD01006135.1_pt1 | contig 12038 bp, 10 predicted proteins | sample 5400491 | NCBI WGS metagenome assembly WNFD01 (sample SAMN13153343, study PRJNA577476) | soil metagenome | isolation source: 120 cm saprolite under Douglas fir tree site 2 hole 2 replicate 2 | place: USA:California | collected 2015-04-18 | reverse complement strand
ATGTTCTCGCCGTGTCACAGGCCGCGCGGAGCATCGTCCTGCTCGGCGACCCGCAGCAGCTCGAACAGCCGCAGCAGGGCACTCATCCGGAGGGTGTGAACGCGTCGGCGCTGCAACATCTGTTGGGCGAGCACCAAACCATCCCGGCCGATCGCGGCATCTTTCTTCCCATCACGTGGCGAGTCTCTCCCAGCATCTGTTCGTTCACATCGGAGTTGTTCTACGAGAGCCGGCTTCGGTCGAAGCCCGGACTCGAGCACCAGCGCTTGGCTGGCGCCGGAGAGTTCGACGGGAGCGGCCTCTGGGTGGCTGAGGTGGACCACGACGGCAATCGCAACTGGTCGCAAGAAGAGATCGAGTCTATCGCGGCTTTGGTGGCACACCTCACGGCAACGAGGGCGCGGTGGATCGACGAGGACGGCAAGGAGAACGTCGTGGCAGGTCAGGACATTCTGGTAGTCTCACCCTACAACGCCCAGGTCAGTCGCTTGCAAGACCGGTCGGCCTCAACCGGTGTCCGAGTCGGGACCGTGGATAAGTTTCAGGGCCAGGAAGCACCCATCGTCATCTACTCAATGGCCACGTCGCGACCCGAGGATGCCCCACGAGGAATGGAGTTCTTGTACAGCCTCAATCGCCTGAACGTTGCAACATCGCGTGCTAGATGCGCCGCGATACTCGTGGCTAGTCCGCGCCTCTTCGAGCCCGAGTGCCGGACGCCGCGGCAGATGAAGTTGGCCAACGCGTTGTGCCGGTATCGAGAGATGGCTCACCTGGCATCCCTTCCCTTCCGAATGCAGTAGCCCAGGTCGTCGTTCGGGACCGTTCCTGGCTGCCTGGGTGGACGAGACCGGCTTTCACGGGCGAATCCTCACCAAAGTGTTGGAGGTGGGGCTCCGGTGGTGCAGCTAGCCCGGGGTGAGGGGGCGGAAGTGGGAGCCCGACCACCGGGCTCCTCGCACGGGCAGTTGCACCCACCGACGTCCTTGGGCAATCCCCTTGACGAACAACCGTCTGTACGTCATATTAGTTCCCATGACGGGAACCACCAGAAAGTTCCCAGTATGGGAATGCTTGGGCTGCTAGGGGTCGTGTCCGGAGGTAGGCCGCGTGAAGGTCGTCGGGCGACAACGGATCGAGGACCTTTGCGCGCGCTATCCCGAGGCAGCCGGGCGGCTGTCAGCGTGGCTCCTAGAGGCGGAGCGCGCCGAGTGGAAGACGCCAGCCGACGTCAAGTCTCGCTACCCGGCGGCGAGCTTTCTGGGTGAGAACCGAGTTGTGTTCAACATAGGCGGCAATCGGTTCCGTCTCCTGGTCAAAATCGCGTACCGCACACAAATCGTGTCGATCGAGAGGGTCGGCACCCACGCGGACTACGATACATGGGAGCTCTAGGGGTGGTTGGCACGACGACCGGCAAGTTGATCAGGACTCGCGAGGAATATGAAGCAGCGTTGTCCGAGATCGACCGGCTGATCGACCGCGATCCGGCGCCCGGCACGGCCGAGGGCGACCGGCTTGAGCTTCTTACTGTGCTTGCTCGCGACTACGAGGCGCGCACTCTCCCGCGAGTGACCGTGGACCCAGTGGACGCGATCCAGTTCCGGATGGAGCAGGAAGGGTTGCGTCAGCGGGATCTCGTGCCGTACCTGGGGAGCAAGAGTAAGGTGTCCGAGGTGCTCGCCCGCAAGCGGCCGCTCACCCTCACCATGATCCGGGCGTTGCACGCGGGTCTCGGCATTCCGGCCGAGGCCTTGCTCGGCCGGCGGGACCCTGCGCTCCTCGAGCCGGCTGGCTTCGACTGGGAGCTGTTTCCGCTCGTGGAGATGGCAAGGCGTTATTGGATCAAGGCATCCGCGAGGGAATTAAGGTCCAAGGGTGAGGAACTCCTGCGACAGTTCCTCGCTCCGCTGGGCAAGCCAGAGACGGTTCTGGCCATGTATCGGCAGACCGGCTATGTCCGAACGGGGAGGCACGTTGATCAATACGCCCTCGTGGCGTGGACTGCTCGGGTCGTGCGGTGCGCAGAGGAGATTCCGACACCGGTGCAATACGAGCCTGGTTCGATCACGTTGGATGTGATGCGAGAGGTCGCCAGGCTCAGCTGGTCAGAGCAAGGACCCCGACTCGCCCAGGAGTTTCTGGCTAAGAAGCTCGGAATCCCTGTGATCGTCGAACCCCACCTTCCGGCCACGCATCTCGACGGGGCGGCGATCCAGGGCCCGGGGGGACCCCTCATCGGCCTCACGGTGCGACACGACCGGTTGGATAACTTCTGGTACTGCTTGATGCATGAGCTGGTGCACGTCGCACGACACTTCACGACCGAGATACGACGGTTCTATGATGATCTCGACGCCGACCCGGCTCACGATGCCCGGGAGCAGGAAGCAGACGAGGTTGCCAGCGATGCACTGATCCCAAGCGAGGTCTGGGCTGCATCGCCGGCGCGCTCTCTCCACTCGGTAGAGGCCGCGCAGGATCTGGCAAACACGCTGCAGATCCATCCCGCTATCGTCGCGGGCCGCATCCGGTATGAGTCACGCAGATTCCGGGTCCTGAGCGGATTGGTCGGTCAGGGCCAGGTGAGAACCTTGTTCCCTGGAGTCCAGTGGACGTAGGGGGAAGCGTGTTTGACCACACTCATTATGTTCCCATCCTTCGGTGGAAGCTGGGCGAGAAGCGCGCCCTCAGGGCACTCCTTCAGCGTGACAAGGCGCGAATGAGGCCGCTCCTCGAGTGGTCGCGTCCCGGCGAGGTGGCGCCCGAGGAAGACCGGGAGCCCCCCACACCGGAGCCCCGGGTGTTAGCTCAGGATATCCTCAAGCATTGGGGGCCCCGGCCCTTCTTCTACGACCCTCATTGGTTCTGGGCGGACAACCTTGACGGTGACTCGGCCGCTCTGCGGCGTTGCGCCGCTGAGTTGGCGAACGGTGGGCCTCGTCCCGTCCCGGTCCTGCGCCTGAACGACGGAGCCGACTACCGGCAGGCCCTTGGACTGCTTGCCTCCGACCGAGGTGTCTGCGTGAGGCTCGCCTACGCCGACGTTGCCGACCCGACTCTCGCGAAGCGGTTGAACGAGTTCCTGTCAACGACGGGATACGCGCCGGGGGCAGTGCATATCGTCGCCGATTTCGAGATGCATTATCGAGAGGTGGACATTGCGGCACTCTGCTCACGGATACGCGAGATCGCTCGATACCAAACGTTCACGGTCGTCGCGGGCTCGTTCCCGATGGATCTGCGTGAGTTCAAGGGGCCGCAAGTGTTCTACCTACCCCGAGAAGAGTGGCTGCGGTGGCACGATCAAGTCGAACGGCCACTGACGCGGCGGCCAACGTTCGGGGACTACGGCACGCTTCATCCGGTGCTGACGTCGGCAAAGGCGGGGCTGAATCCAAGCGCAACCATCCGCTACACCGCCGCGGACCACTGGCTCGTGATGAAGGGGGAAGGCCTTCATAATGAAGACGGCCCTGGTTACGAGCAGTACAAGGCCAACGCCTTGCTCCTCATGCAGCGGCGGGACTACTGTGGCCCCGACTTCAGCGCTGGTGATCGCTACATCAGGGACGTGGCAGCGCCGGATGCTGGCCCGGGGAACCCTACGACTTGGGTCCAGGCAGGCGTCAATCACCACATGACATTCGTAGTCCGCCAGATCGCTGACCTCCTCCATGCCGACGCTGCCCGCGACGTGGCCGCTAAGCCCGTGCCCTTGAAGGCAACCGTACCGAGGCGCGATCGCATCTCTCGACCGGAGGCGTAGTCACGGCTGCAGTCTCAGTCGCGCTGGCTGGAGTGGACCGTTCTCCCGTGAGTCACCGGAAACGGTGCGCCTCGATGCTCTGTGAACTGGCGCCCCGAGGCGCTCGGGCCGCCGGGGATCCTTGATGACCCATCCTAACTACACGGGCTGGCACCTGTGGACGCCTAGGGATCACGAGATCCCCGTCTTTCGCTGCGCATGACGGGCCCCGTTCTCGATTCAGAAGACGCTTTTGCGCTCCTGGTAGCGGCCCCAGGTACCAAAGAGGAGAAGCAACGGTTCTTCCAGGAGCGGCTTGAGATCAAGCCTCCCCGAACGAATTACGATTTAATGTGGGATCGCTTGGTGGATGAACTGGGTGAGGATCAAGCCGCTGAGGCTGTCTGCTCCCTGGTTCTGTCGTGCACCGATTCGAGGGCGATTCAGCTACTACGGCGGGCCGCAATGGGTCGCCCGGTCGGCCTCCGTCTCAATGAGCCATCACTTGTCGACTTGTTATTTGACAGCGACGAGGAGCTGACGCCCATGGGCGAAGCGCTGGCGGGTCGAACGCGACGAGTTCAGCAGCCAGCGCCCGTGACCCCCGCGGCACCGAATGTACCAACCGGGGCGCCCACGCCGGCAACAGGCAAGCCACCTCGTGCGCCCACGTCCACCGAGGGAGCCAGTGTCATTCTGCACTGGCGACGTGCGGATCCAATGAACCTGGATCGCCCGCCGTGGCGGTGGTCCGGTTGCTTGTATGCATACCTGCACCCCGCGACGCAGAGGGTCCTGTACATCGGGAAGACAAATGACCTGACTGTTCGGCAACGGTTCGTTTCGAACTTTAAGCGGAAGTTCCATGATCTGTACGCAAGACTTGAGATCCTGAAGGTCGACGTCATTGCTGCCGAGATCGAGCTCGCAGTCAGTGCACGTCTAACACGTCAGTGGTTGGACGATCTCGAGTCGCTTCTGATCTTCAGACTGCAACCGCCACTTAACGACAGTAAACGCAAGTCGCGTGTAGCGGCGCGCCCCGGGACTGTGGTGGCCTGTATAGGAGACTGGCCGGAAGCAAGGGCTCGCTTTGTTGACCGGGGCTGAGACTCTTGGGGTTGGCAACGAAAACGGCTTGCGGATCGGCGGCCGTTGACGGTCCGTAAGCATTACCGCTCGTGGAATAGTGTGAGGCAGAGGGGTCACTTTCAGTCCCGCTACCGACCTCAGATTGATGGGCGGCTATGGGGTGGGGGGGGGGGGGGGTAAAGGGTTGGTGAAACGCCTGCTTCAGCAGGCGCCGGGCGAGGGACGATAAGGAGCGTCATCCAGCGACCTCCGCTCCATGCCAGAGGTACGAAAGGCAGTGCGGCCATTTAGAACGCCCGCGGAGCGCGCGCAACTCCTTCGATCGCCCGTCTGGTGCATGCAACGTTAGCCAGCAGCGCTGCCAACTGTAGCATCTAGCGGGCCGGCGCAAAGACTTGGGCGGCCCAAGCGAGGACGCCATCGACACGCACGCGATCGCACCTGTCGCAGCAAAGCCGAGTCCGCCGGATACGGACAGACCTCGAGAAGAGCAAGTTCACGATCCGCACGGCCAGGCTCCTCCGCTGAGGCGAAAGGACTTCTCCGAAGTATTCGATGATGGCACGGCGAAAGCAGGTATCTCTGGAAGTCGCTGCCTTCCGCATCTCCTCGATGGCACAGAGCTTCCCGGCGAGCACCACCGCCTTAGATGCCGCGTCCACGTTTGCCGACTCGACCGTCTTCTCGGCCATGAACCTGAGCAACCCCTCGTCCTTCGCTCCGGTAAACAGGACAGCGATCGAGGGGTTGCCGTCGCGCCCTGCGCGGCCGAACTCCTGAAGGTAGTCCTCGACCGACGCAGGATGCTGCCAGTGAACAACGAGCCGGACGTCCGGCAAATCGAGTCCCATACCGAAGGCATTGGTGCAGATGATGACGTTGGCGGGCGGGTCGATACGGCCCGTGAACCGGCCGAGCAGATTATCGCGGTCGTTAGCGGTACCGAGCTTAGAATGGAAAAAGGGCACCTCCAGCCCAAGCAACCGCAGACCGTCTTGGAGCTGCCTCCCGGTCTTGACCGTAGGCACGAACAACATGACGCGGCCGGATGGCGTAACCTTGAGGAGATTCATGATCAGGGGATACCGCGCCTCATCCTTCACGCCGTCCAAACGCACGAATTTGATGTTCGGTCGGTTCACCCCGGTCACCACGACGCGGGCTTCTGGGATCCCTAGCGACTCTAAGATCCGTCGCTGGCTCTTCCTTCCCGCCGTGGCGGTGAACGCCAGAAGCGGTGGGTTACCGAGCGCCCTGCGGACGGCGCCCAACTTGTCGTAGTTCGGGCGAAAGTCCTTCCCCCACCGGTCGATGCAGTGCGCTTCGTCGATCACCAAGTAGGCCGGCCGTGCGCGGCCGATCTCCTCTACTTCGGCCTCACGTACCATTCCGGGATCGAACCGCTCCGGGGTGCAATACAGGAACTTGATTGCGCGATCCCGCAGTAGCTGGTACCGAATGCCCTTTTCCTGCGGGCCGAGATCGCCGTTGATGAATGTTCCTGGGACCTTCTTCGTTTGGAGGTCGGCCACCTGCTGGCTCATGAGCGCCTTCAGCGGCGAGATCACGAGCCCGCAGCCGCGGCTCAAAAGGACCGGCACTTGAAAGCAGAGCGACTTGCCAGAGCCGGTGGCACTCACGAGGAGAAGCGACTCGCCTCGGAGGGCAGCGAGAATCACCTCAAGTTGGGGAGTGCGTAGGCGGGTAACACCGAGCAACCGCATCGCGGCACCGAGCGACTCATCGACATCTGCCAGCTCGTGTCGGTGATCCAGCCACCGGGCCAGCCGCAATCCCCAGCGCACGATCGTTCGACGAGCAAGCGTCCCCTGGAGGTTGGGATGGTGACCGGCGTGGCAGCCATCGCACAGAGTGATCAGGTTAGCAGGGTCATCGACGCCACCCGCGGCACGGGGGATCAGATGATGGACGTCCGCCTCTCCCTGGGAGCACGTGTCACCGCAAGCCCTGCAAATGCGCGAATCGCGCGCGAGAACGATGTCTCGAACCGCGCGCCATTGAAGGGCCTGCGCTTGAGCAGACGGAAGCGGCATAAGTCCTGCTTGGGAATTCAAGCTGCCAGAGGCGCGGATCACGGTTGAAATGAAGTGCGGCGAGACGACGGGCGCCACCAACGAAGCCCTCGCGGCGAGCGAAGCTGTCCGAAGCGCGAGGCGTGCGCCCTCGAGCAGGCGGCGGCGTTCCGGGAACCCAGCGAAGGACGGCTTCGGATCCCGAAGTAGGTTGCGGCCGCGCCCCGCCGAGAACGAGTCTTGCAAGGACGAGCAAGGTCGCGATCGCACCTCCGCAACTCTTCGCATGCACTGCGCCGATCTCCAGCAGCGGATGACACGAGCTCGCAGTGAGTACAGCAAGTTGCTGGAATTCAGCAGGTTAAACGGCCCTCTCTGGATCAGGAGACTCCTGGTTCGATCCCAGGAGGGGCAGTTAGCGGCGGCGGGTCGGACCTGCCGGGCTCCCCTGCGAGAGGAAGGATGCCGTCCCCCGAGACGGGCGCGGCGTAGGTCGGCCATCGCGATGCCGAATACGGTTCAGCTACGCTTCGTCTCGGCGTAAGACGCTTGCGCAAAACGGATCCCCATTGCCCGCAGCGCCTCCTTGCCTCGGATCGTTAAGTCTGTGATGAAACCGAATTGCTCCCGGCTCTCCTTCACATAGGCCTTCAGCCGGTACTGGGTGCCCCAGGGTTTCTCCTGCACGATCACGGTCACTGGGGTGTCCGACTTCCGGTAGGAGCTGCCGGCAGCGACGTCCGTCAACCGCCTCTGAGCCGCTGCGGCGTCATGGTCGGGATGCAGGAAGAACTCCGCCACGCACAGGAGGCTCCTGTTGCCACTGGTGGCGTTGGAGACGCTGGCGGACCAGAGCTTCGAATGCGGAACGATGACCTCGGTGTCGTCCGCCGTCACGATTCGCACGGCTCGCGCGTCGATGGCCTTGACCTCCCCGTAGTTGCCGTCCACCTCGATCCAGTCGCCCGGTTGATAGGCGTTCTCGAGGACGGTCACCAATCCAGCTACGAGGCTGCTCCCGTAGTCCTTGAGGGCGAAGGCTAGGGCCAACCCGACGCTTGCTACCAGCGTCACGACATTGCGAAGGGTTGGCTCGACCAGAATCGGCACCGCAACAACGACGGCCGCCGTCCCGAACACGAGGCGCGCGAGCGGGATGAGCCGCAGGATCGAGAGACGTAACCGGGGCCGCACGCGCTCGGCCGCATGCTGGAGCAGCCACCGCACCCCGCCCGACACCAGCTTCGCCGCGAGAAACGCGACCAGGACGAGCAACACGTGCTGCCACGTCAGTGGCCGGAAGAAGCCCCACGCCTCAGCGTTTTCGTTCATCGTGACCATGTGGCCTCCTGGGTGCGCTACTTCTTCGAGACGCTCGCTTCCTTCAACACCTTCTTCGAGAACCAGAATACGAGCCACGCCACAATGAGGAAGTCCAGCCCAGCGCCCAAGACGGGCCCCCAGATTAGGTGCACGGCACCGACATCCAAGGTCGCCGGCCGCCACGCCCCGCTTGGGAGGAAGAAGGGGACCGCGGGCATCAGCACGCCATCCACCAGCGCCGTAACCAGGGCGTTGGCCTTCCCGCCGATGACGACGGCGATTGCGAGACCGATCACGCCGTACTCCTTCAGGAACGCTATGAACTCGCGATGCATTCGCAGCTCCTTTCGGTTCTCGATGCCTGGCTCCTGATCCCGCTTGCGCTCCCGATGAGCAACATGCCGCGCTCCGCAGGACCTCGTGTCCGGGCGGTGCGGCGGGCCCGCGAGCGTTGAGATTCCGCCGAGAGCTACGCTAGAGCCGCTTCAGCATGTCCTCGTAGTCAGGGTGACTTCCGATCAAGAACCAAGTCAGCCTCTCGCCTTCGCGAATGGCGAGCGCGCGATAACTGCGCCCCACGCGCGCTGAGTAGACCGGCTCGGATGGGTGGACCGGCTTGAAGCGTAGACTGGGGTGCGCAGGATCCGGGCGAAACAAACCGCTATGCCGCCCGCGCTTGCCGCTGAATGTGCTCTGGTAACTGCTGAAAGGTCTTCCGAAAGCGCTCGGTGGTTCGCGAGATCAAAGCAGATCGTCCAACGGCTTTGTGCGGCCCGCACGATCTTCGGCGAGGGCCTCTTTGGCGAGCTTGGCGAGGGTGTCGGCCGAGCGCTGGAACAGTTCGTCCCAACGTCTCTCCGACTCCAGTTCCTCGAGGATCGCCGCTGCCAAGGCGTCCTGCTCCGCCTTCGGAAGCTTGGAGGCGGCCTCGAACGCCTTCTTGAGAGCTTTGGTCATATCTGCCCCCGTACGTCGGACGATCGGTAATTTAATCCCGTGCTGTGCCGGTCCGCCGCGACGTTCCCGCAATGAGCGCGAGAGTCACGAGTGCCTCACAGCTTTGAACTACCGTCCACTCGAACGGTGTCGCCGGTGATCCACCGGGCTTCGTCCGACGCAAGGAAGGCGATGACCGGGCCGATATCCTCGGGTCGCGCGACAGAAGGGAGCCGTCCCTGCCCCGAAACCGCCCGTCCGTTCCGCATTCGAGCCCTAGCCCCCGCCGCTAGGGGCGCGCAACCTTGAGTCCTGTGCCGAGCCACCCACCGCCCGACGCGCCCCCGTACCGGCTCTCCAAGTCCCGCTTCACGTCGGGCCTCCAGTGCCACAAGAAGCTCTGGTGGGAGGTGCACGAGCCTGACGCGGTCGAGCTCCAGCCCGATAAGGTGTTGCAGGACCTCTTCGACCAGGGCCGCCAGGTGGGCGAAGCGGCCCGCAAGCGGTATCCGGGCGGCGTACTCATCGACCTGCCGCACAATGCCGGCGCCGCGCGCGTCGCCGCGACTCAAAGGGCACTCGCCGAGGGCGCACCGGCGGTCTTCGAGGCGACGTTCATTGCCGATGACACATTCGTCGCGATCGACGTGCTCGAGAAGCAGGGCGACGGGTACCGCCTCACTGAAGTGAAGTCGTCTACCTCCCAGAAGGACGAGCACATCCCGGACGTGGCCGTGCAGGCCCGGGTCGCGGCAGCCTGCGGCGTGAAAATCACGGCCGCCGAGGTGCTCCACCTCAACAAAGAGTTCCGGCACCCCGACTCGGGCGACCTCTTCGCCCGTACCGACGTCACCAGTCCCGTCGCGGCGTTCGTCGCCCAGGTCCCGGACGAGATCGCGCGGCAGCGGGAGATGCTCGCGGGCCCGCTCCCCGACGTCCCCGTCGGCCTGCACTGCTTCGAGCCGCGTGACTGCCCGTTCATCGGCCGTTGCTGGCCCGTAGCGCCGGATCACATTCGGAACCTCGCCGGGGTCGGGCCTAAGAAGACGGCAGCTTACCTCGCCCGCGGGATCGCTTCGATCAGCGAACTGCCGTCGAACGAGAAGCTGAACTTCACCCAGAAGCGCCAGCTCAAGGCGATGGCCGAAAGGCGCCTGATTGTCGAACCCACGCTCGCGCGACAGCTGGAGCCGTTTGCTGGCCGGGTGGGCTTCCTCGACTTCGAGACGATCGCGCGCGCCATCCCCGTCTGGCCCGGGATGGCCCCCTGGCAGCAGGCCGCGGCGCAGTTCAGCTATCATGAGCGGCAGCCGGACGGCACGTACACACATGCGGCGTTCCTTGCCGACGGGCCGAGGGACGCGCGTCCACCATTGGCCGAAGCGATGGTCCGCGCCACCGCCCGCGCGGAGCGCGTGGTGACGTACACGTCGTTCGAGAAGACCCGGATCCGCGAGCTGCAACGCGCCGTTCCCGACCTTGCGATCGAGCTGGCGGCCCTCGAAACCAAGCTCATCGACCTGTACCCCGTAGTGAAGAACTGCGTGTATCACCCTGATTTCCGGGGCAGCTTCAGCTTAAAGGACATCCTCACGCCACTCGTTCCCGAACTGACCTACAGCGACCTGGTGATCGTGGACGGCCGGGTCGCGAGCGTGGAGATCGCTCGACTCCTGTTCGTAGCGGACAAGATCCCTCGCCACGAGCGCGATCGCGTGCGCCAGGACCTCCTCAACTACTGCGAGCGCGATACATGGGCGATGGTGCGACTTCTCGAAGAGCTACGAAAGCTGGCTCCATGATCTACTTCCGCGAATGGGAGCTAATCTGATCGCAGGCCCAGGTCGCAATGTGGGTCGCGGTGGTGCCAGCGACGATCTCCTTTCTACCGATGCATCCCTCGCCCTCGTAGGCGACGGCATTGAGAAGGACCTCGTGTCGCGTGATTGCGATCACGAAAACGCGATCGGGGATGGTAGGGAGGTTAACGATAAACGTCCACCCTATGACGTCATCCTCTGCATTCTGATTCCAGACCCGATCTAGTCCGGCGTCTCTGACCGCGGCGTCATGACCGTTAAGCTGGAAGGCGACCTCGATAGCATGCCGCAGCGACCCCACGTAGTCTTCGAAGCGCATGCGAATTGCTTGCTCTGCCCACTCTGCGATCGAACTGGATGGAGTGTCGTCCGGGAACTCGTTCGACTCGATCTGTGCCCACCCTTGCGTGCGATCAGTGGTCTCAAGCTGCGCGTGCAGGGTTCGCATTCGCTTGCGTTCGACCACTAAACGCCAGCCAATGAGCCCCGTGAGAGTTGGGTGGGGCACGACTTCGATCCCGATCTCCCACCAACCCGAGGTTGGGGTGGGACCGCGGCCCATGAGCAGGTGGAGGAAGGCTCGGTCGAGGTCGGAGTACGCCTTCCACGCCCACCGCTCCGCCCGGCGTACTTCCATCCTTCGGCTAAGAGTCCGGACGGCGCCCGGTAAATCGGTCCAGGTCATTGTGCCCCCTTTGGTACGGCGACGAGTCGCGTCAACATGCAAGGTCGTTTGCGCGGCGAGCGCGAGCCTCGTTGCAACGCGCGCGCGTGTGAGGCATAGAACAGAGAATCACCCATCCTTCCGATGAGGGTCGCTCCACGGCGCACGAACCTCACCCGAGCGCCTTGGCGACGGGATTGTACAACGGGTTGGGATCGGCCCTGCCTGCAAACCCCCGGTCGCGGCGGTAGTTGAGCCGTCGGACCAGGAGCGGCGCGCTGTTCCGTATGAAGAGCAGTTGATCCTCCGTTGGCAGGCGCCGGACTTCGTCTGGGAGGAGGAGGCGACGGCTTGTTTCTGACTGCGAGAGCCCGGCCCCTAGCTGCTGCCGCGCAGGCGGCCCGCCGCTTAGTCCGCGGGAG
>WNFD01006134.1_pt1 | contig 12038 bp, 14 predicted proteins | sample 5400491 | NCBI WGS metagenome assembly WNFD01 (sample SAMN13153343, study PRJNA577476) | soil metagenome | isolation source: 120 cm saprolite under Douglas fir tree site 2 hole 2 replicate 2 | place: USA:California | collected 2015-04-18 | reverse complement strand
CACCCCACCCGCCACAACAGTCGCCATCCTCCGCGAGGTATCGCTCGCCGTAGGCACCGGCGTAGGTTGCTTCGGCGATCTCGAGACCAAGCTCCCTCCCGGCATGATCGGCGGACAAGTCATGGATATGGAATCCGAAGGCGTCGCCCCCACCGCTGAACTGGTCGAAGCCATTCACCGCGCAAAAACCGGAGCCCTCATCACCACCAGCATCGTCTCCGGCGGCCTGCTCGGGCTGGAGCACAATACATTCTTCGGGCTACAACTTAAGAAATTCGATAATTCCTTATCGACAGATCCCTGGACTGATTTCGCAACAGAGATAGAGAAAGACCCCGTGGGATTCGCCAAGAAGCATCTACAGGTGACCCAGCAGCAGCGCGCCGCCTCAACCGACACCATCGCCCGTCTCCGCACCTTCGGCGAAAAAGCCGGTCTCGCCTTCCAGATCGTCGACGACGTCCTCGACATGACCCAAAGCTCCGCCGAACTAGGCAAGACCGCCGGCAAAGACACCGCCACCACCAAGGCCACTTGGCCCGCCGTCTTCGGCATCGACCGCTCCCTCAAAGACGCCGAAGAACTCATAGCCGACGCCTTCGCCGCCCTCGAACCATTCGGCCCCGCCGCCAACCCGCTCAAGTCCCTCGCCCAATACCTCGTCGAACGCAAAAACTGACCTTCATCCGACAATCAACCCAAGCAAAAAACCGTGTCATTCTGACCCTGAGCTAGCCGAAGGGGAAGAACCCCCGCATTTTGCTTTTGCCGTTGCCTTTCTGGTTGTCATCCCGAAGGGATCTGCTGTTGCCCTTTTCCTCTTCGCACAGCCAAAACCAAGCGGGTGCCCCATCCTTCGCAGTCTCATCGCGAACCGGGGCCCCCGGCGAGCGCTTTTGCTCGCTGGGGTGGAGATGGGTGGGATGTAAACCGTCCACCAGCCACTGAGCCGTTGCCATTCTGGTTGTCATCCCCAAAGAGGATCTGCTGTTCCAGTTGTCGCCTCGCCGAATCCTTCATCCAAAACTTGACAAAGCAAACCCAAGGGAGAGCACTGGAGAGACACCATATCACAAACCTCAACCACCGCTCACCAGCCAAGTCCAAACCTAAACTACCTGAATGGAAGACTTTGCCCCCATTTGACGGGGTGGGGGCCACCTCGCCGCCCCATACTCCTCGTCGGTAACCTTCCGCCCCCAAACCACATTCGTGCCCGAATCATCGGCCTCCTGAAGCGCCAGATGCACCATCGTGTGGCCCGCCTCCGCGCCATGCCAATGATTCTCCCCCGGCCCAATCACCACCACATCTCCCGGCCGGATCACCCTCGCCGCCTCACCCTCCAGCTGCACCCATCCCAGCCCCGAGATCACCTGCAGCACCTGCCCGACAGGATGCGTATGCCAGGCCGTCCGCGCCCCAGGCGAAAACGTCACATAAACCGCCTGCAGCCGCGAAGGCGCGACACCTTTCACAATCTCATCGATCCAGGCGTCCCCGCTAAACCACTCCGCCGGAGCCTTCCTGCATCCTCGCTCACTGCTCGCCACAATCTTCATGCCGCCACTCTAGCACCTCCTCGCAGTCCAGCACCTCCTCGCAACCGATATCATCAAACCAGCATGCTCACCAAGTCCGACATCCGCATCGCGCTCCGCGACTGCTACGACCCCGTCCTCCCCTGCAACATCGTCGACCTAGGCCTCATCCGCTCCATCGCGGTCACCCCCGACCTCGAAGCCCCCGGCACCCACATCCCCGGCGTCCCCCAAAAACACAGCATCCACATCGAACTCACCCCAACGCAAACAGACGAAGCAGCCGAAGCCCACCTCCGCGCCCAGATTGCAAACCGCCTCGCCGGCCTCGAAGCCGTAAGCCACACCACCATCACTCTCCTCGACCAACCCGCATGGACGCCCCTCAGCATCACCCCCGCCGGCCGCAAAATCCTCGGCCTAGACGGCAACCCCAACCTCATCCAGATCCGCTGAGAACAACTTGCCGACACGAAAGCCCAAAGCCCCACTCCTGATGCCAACACCACAGCCACCACAGCATCCCTTCGACCAAATCCACGGAGTCGAGACCAGCGGCCTCATCGCCGCCGGCAACCTCATCACCGGCCACCCCAACGACACCCACGTCACCGCCTACTACGGTGTCGCCCCCAGCATCCTCCGCACCCTCATCGACCTCTGGCGCGCCACCAACCCTCCCCACCCCATCTCGCACTACACCTTCATCGACATCGGTGCCGGCAAAGGCCGCGCCATGCTCGTCGCCAGCGAACTCCCCTTCCACCAGGTCATCGGCATCGAACTCAACCCCACCCTCGCCGACACCGCGCAACGCAATCTGGACCACTGGCTCGCCGCCCACCGAGCCGACAACACTGCCCCGCCCCTCGCTCCCATCCGACTCTACGAGCAGGACGTCCTCACCTTCGACCTCCCCCGCACCCCCACCCTCGCCTTCCTCTTCCACCCCTTCGAAGCCCCCGTTCTCAAGCTCCTTCTCCGCCGCATCGAAGCCCGCTTTGCAACGAAAACCGGCACTCCCTCACCCGCCTTCGACCTCCTCTACGTCAACGCCGAATGCCGCAAAATTCTCGACCAGCATCCCGCCTTCACTCGCCTCTTCCTAGGTCCCGTCGCCATGTCCCCCGAAGACCACGCTGCAGACCTAGCCGCCATCGCCCAGCAAAAAGACTACGGCTCGACCGGCGATGAAGAGTGCGCCATCTACCGTTACACCGGCCGCAGCAAATAACCCGAACCACGGAACCCGGGCCACGTAACTCGTGCCACGACCGGCTCTACCCCTCAACCCGCACCACAAACAGCCGCTCATCCCCACCCGCATGTTCAATCGTGATCTCCCCATCCGCCCGCCCCACAATACCCGGAAACTTCTCCCCCCACTCCACCAGCACCAACGCATCCGGCTGCTCCGCCATCTCCTCCAGCCCCAGTGTCAACAGCTCCCGCCCCGTCTCCAGCCGATAAAGATCGAGATGATAGAGCCGCACCTTGGGCCCCACATACTCATGCACCAGCGTAAACGTCGGACTCGTCACATCAGAAGCCTCCGCCGCACCCAACGCCGCCGCAACTCCCTTCACCAGCGTCGTCTTCCCCGAGCCCAAATCTCCCCGCAGCACAATCAGCTTCGGAGCAGGCAGCAGCATCTCAGCCACCCTCTCTCCCATCGCCAGTGTCCCTGCCACACTCCGCGTCTTGAACCGCTTCTCCTTCATCCCCGCAGACCGCAGATCCACGTCAACCCATCCTCATCCGTAACCCGGTACCGGAACGCGTCGGAAAGATGTGTAACTGTGTCGGTTGCAACTACGGTATGTTCGTCCATCGCACGAACAGCAAAGTCGCCGGCCAGCCCATGCAGATACACCGCAGTCTCCACCGCCCGCGCCACATCGCCAGGAAACTGCGCCAGCATTCCTGCCACAATCCCCGTCAAAATATCTCCACTTCCACCCTTCGCCATCGCCGGATTCCCACTCGTATTCACCGCAATCGAACCGTCCGGATGCGCCACCAGCGTCCGCCATCCCTTCAACACCAGCGTCAGCTTATGCTCCGTAGCAAACCGCCGCGCCAGCCCAACCCGGTCCGCCTCGACCTCTTTCACCGTCAACCCTGCCAGCCGCGCCATCTCACCCGGATGAGGCGTCAACACCAACACTCTGCCTCTCCCGTTCAACAGATGCGCCTTCCCCCCAAACGCATTCAAAGCATCCGCGTCGATCACGACCGGCACCGTAGTTTTCTCCACCACCTGCCGCGCAAACGCCGGCGCATCCCCCTCCGTCGACAATCCCGGGCCCACCGCCACCACGCTGATCTGTTTCACCAGCGCATCCAGCTTCGCCCCATCCAGATTTTTGAACGACACCGCACCCTTGCTCCCCTCCGCCAGCGGCACCATCATCAACTCAGGAGTAATCCCCGCCACTGTATCCACAACGCTCTTCGGCACCGCCGCCGTCACCAGCCCAGCTCCCGTCCGCAGGCACGCAAGCGACGCCATCGCCGGCGCCCCAGCCTTCCCGTAACTTCCCCCAATCACCAGAACATGCCCAAACTTGCCCTTATTCGAGTTCACGTCGCGAGCCTTCTCCGCCAGCACCTTCGACGTGCCGGTCCAGGTCAGCCCACCCGCCGAAACCACCGCCTGCTCTGGCGACCCAATCTCCGCCACCACCACCGGCCCAAATGTTCCCCCGGTCTTTTCATTCCGCGTCAGATGCCCAAACATATGTGCTCTCTTCGGCGCGGTAAACGTAACCACCGAGTCCGCGCGAAACGACCCCTCAGCGGTCTGTTCCATCGAATTCGCATCCCACCCCGAAGGCAGATCCACCGCCACCACCGGTGTATCCAGCCCTTCCACCATCTCCCGCAGCGAAACCGCAAGCTCTCGTAGAGGCGGCTTGAACCCTGTTCCCACCACAGCATCGAGCAACAACTCCGCATCCTTGAGCACCGGCGCACAGGCCGTCAAACCCGCCTCATCCACAACCTCATCCACGATCACAGCCGAAGCCTCACCCCGAAGCCGCCTCAAAGCGACAGCAGCATCACCCTTCACCTCATCCATCCGCCCGAGCAAAACCACCCGCACCAACCACCCCGCCTGCGCCAGCACCCGCGCCGCAACAAATCCGTCACCCCCGTTATTCCCTTTCCCGCAAAGCACAACCACCGGCGACGCCGCGCCATACTGCCGCAGGCAGAACGTCGCCACAGCATTCCCAGCATGTTCCATCAACGACTCGAGCGGAACCCCAAACTCCTCCGCGGTGCGCCGATCGACCGCGCCCATCTCCTCTGCCGTCAAAATGTTCATTGCTACCCTTCTACGCGATTCCGCAGCGCAAGCCAAGAAGCGGTAGACCCATAGACCCGCACGCGAGGATTCGCCACAGGCTAAAACCAACCTGAGCCGCTCCTCCAATCAGATGCAGAAAATTTGTCAACGTGTCAGGTCTCGTGCAACTTCCCCTGTCGGGAATACTTGCCGCGAACCCGTCAGCTCACCCTGAGCTTACTCCGTGCCACCCACTGCGCCATCCGCCGCGACCACCGGCTTCTGCAGGAAATAGCTCTTATCCCACAGCGCCCGGTAAAACTCGCCCGTCAGTTCAGCCGCCTTCGGTCCAAACGTGGGCCGTCCGCCTTCAAGAAAAAACACCGTAACGATCCGCCCATTCGGAGTATCCGCATACGACCCGAACCAACCGAACCGCGTCCCATTGTTCGAGCACGTCCCAGTCTTCCCCATCACCGGAAACTGGCTGAAGTTGGCCCGCAGCGACCGTGCCGTCCCATACTGCACCGCGCCCTCCATGCCGACCGAGATCTCCGGAATCAGCGGAGCGATATCCAGCGTCCGTTTCACCTTCGGCTCAAACGCAGCCAGATCAAGCGAACTCTCAGGATGCTGCAGATAATAGAGAGTTCCCCCATTCGCAATCGCCGCCACCAGGGCTCCCAGCTGCAGCGGAGTCATCGACACGCTCTCGCCGAACGAACACATCCGTCCCACGCCACCCAGCGCCGCGGGCAGCTCCTCATCCGGATACGTCCCCAACTGCTCCCCTTGAATGTGATACCCCGCCAGCTCTCCAAGGCCAAACTCATTCGCATAATGCTTCACGCGCTCAAATCCAAGCTGCCGCCCCAGCGTCTCAAAATAAAGATTGTTCGAGTGAGCCAGCGCCTCCGTCATGGTCAGGTGATACCTGCCGCCCAGGTTCACCGGAGTATCCCGCCGTACGATCCCCTCCTCCAGCGCAGCCAGTGCCACCGTCAGCTTGATCGTCGAACAGGGCTCGGCTCCGCGCGACAGCGCCAGCTTCTGATTTACCATCGCCAGAATCCGCCCCGTCGAAGGGTCGATGGCAATCGCCGTACCGTTCATATTGCCCAGCGCCTCAATGGCCGCGGCGCGAACCACCGGGTCTTCGCCCTCAGTCACATCGCCAAGCGTCAGGTTGTCCGCAAACGAGCTGGCAGAGAAATGCTCGCGATACCGCGTCCGTCGCACTGCAAGCGTAGGACGAGCCCCATGCCCATGCGCTACAGTCCTGGTCGCCACGGAATGTGTCGTCACACTTGTTTTAGTCCCAACTGTTCTCTTCGCCCCAGAGCTCTTCACGCCCGTACGCGAAGCGGTATGCGCCGTCACCTTCGTAGCAACACGCGTCGTACCGGCAGAGTGATGCTTGGTCTTGCCGGTCGTAATCGTTGCTGCACGTGCACCCACTCCAGCGACTAACACAAGGCCGAAGAGGGCGGCGCCATAAACCTTAGCTAAAACTAATCGCGACACTGACGAGTACCTCTTGTTGATTTGATTGCAATCGAAATGCCATCGACAGGAAATTTGCCCTACATGGAGCTTTTATTTAACTACATTAAGCAGGCAAGCACCGTGCCACTTTCGTGTAGCGTCACTCAAATAGTAATAGATTCATCCATTTCCGCGTCGAAGAAAAGCTGGAATGTCCAATTCGTCCGGCTCAGCGTGATCTACTGCCACCACCGTACCCCCACCAAACGGCACCCGTACAGAGGCTTCCGCAGGGAAAATATCTTCCGTCACGCTGAGAATTTCTTCATCTTTGACCCGCGCCGGCGCCGAAAAGTGAGTCGCCTCCCTGAACCGCTCAGGCAATCCAACCTCCATTCCGTTCCCTTCGGAGACCATCTCCCCCCGCGACGACGAAGTCTGGAAAAAGTCGTCGTCAAACACCGAAGCCTTCACCGGTACCAACTCCGGAGGAGCGCCATGCCCGGCACTAGCAGTCTTCGCCGTCCCTTCAACAATAGCCGAACTCATCGGCTCCACCTCCGGCTCACTCGCAAATCGCGGGCTCGGCCGCGGCGTCACCACCCTCGGTTGAATGGGCACGTCATACCGCATCGTCGGCAGCGTCGACTCCGCCAGCATCCGCTCCCGCCGTTGCGGCATCTCCTGCTGCTTGAAACCCGTGGCAATCACGGTGATCTTCACCTCATCGCCCATCGTCTCGTCCTGCACTGCGCCAAAGATAATATTGGCATCCTCATGCGCCGCATTCTGAATAATCGTCGAAGCCTCATTGACCTCACTCAGCTTCAGGCTGCTCGACCCGGTAATATTGATCAGGATCCCCCGCGCCCCATCGATAGCTCCCGCCTCCAGCAGAGGCGAAGCCATCGCAGCCATCGCAGCCTCCACCGCGCGATTCGCGCCCGTCCGCATCGCCGTCCCCATCACCGCATAACCCATCCCTGCCATCGTCGTCTTCACATCGGCGAAGTCGCGGTTGATCACACCAGGAATCGTAATGATGTCCGAGATCCCCTGCACCCCCTGCCGCAACACATCGTCCGCAATCCGGAAGCTTTCAAAAAATCCAGCATCCTTCGCGACTGCCAGCAGCTTCTCATTCGGAATCACGATCACCGTATCGACTGACTCCAGCAGCTCCTGCATGCCGCGCTCGGCCTGCATCATCCGCCGCTTGCCTTCGAACGCGAACGGCCGCGTCACCACCGCCACCGTCAGCGCCCCCATCTCACTCGCCAGGCTCGCAATCACCGGAGCAGCGCCCGTCCCCGTCCCGCCACCCAGCCCGGCCGTCACAAACACCATGTCCGCGCCCTCGAGCGCCTCAATAATCTTGTCCGAATCCTCCAGCGCCGCCCTTCGCCCCACATCCGGATTCGCCCCCGCCCCCAGCCCGCTCGTCAGCTTCACCCCAAGCTGCAGCTTCACCGGAGCGTTCGACATCTGCAGCGCCTGCACATCCGTATTCGCCGCGATGAACTCGACGCCCACCACATTCGCCGCAATCATGCGATTGACAGCGTTATTCCCACCCCCACCCACACCAATCACCTTGATCCGCGCTCCATGCGGTATCTCGTCGTGGTAGTGGATACGAAGGTCGTCGTTGGGCAGATTCGGCATGGCAGCAGGTACTCCTTAAAGGTTTTTTAATTCTCCCACCTCCGTGCCCAACGCACGACCCTCGTTTTCCACTACACGTACCATCAATGGTTCCGCACCCCTCCGCCGCGGCCCCCAGCGAACACACATTCTGTCTCAGATCAAGAATCTCAAGATCTGCAACTCAACCTGAGATATGCTTGCAGCCACACAGGAGAACCTTGCCCCATGATTCTCGAAGCCGAGTTTGAACCCGTCGACCTCACCACTGCCGTCTTCCGATTAACCGGACGCATGACCCTCGGCACGCGGCTGCGCGAAGTTGAGTCAAGGATCAGCGAAGTTGCCAATCAGGGCATCTACAAGCTCATCCTCGACCTCTCCGGCATCGACTACCTCGACAGCGCCGGCCTCGGCGCCCTCATGATCCTCTACGGCAACATGAAGGTCCGCGGCGGCCAGTTCCGCATCGTCGCCCCGGGCGCCAAAGTGCTCGAGGTCCTCAAGATGACCCACACCGACTCCATCCTCAACATCGACCGAAACCTCGAAGCTGCGCTGGCGTCCTGACCCTCAAGTACAGTCCGCCAGCACAAGCATTCAAAGCCGAACAGCAAGTGCCGCAAGCCGGTCCAGACTCTGGCTCCAGCCCTGCGACATGCCCGCGAGGAACTGCGGCGCAGCAGGAGTCGTACTCGTCACTCGCGCCACCAAGGATATCTCCGTTCCTTCATCAACCGCGGTGAAGATGACCGTGTTGAGCACCTCAAACATCGGCCTCCCCTCACCATCGATCGCCGCTGTACTAAACACCAGCCGGTGCGGCCGATCGATTTCGACGAACCTTCCCGTCATCGGATACACCGTGCCATCCGGCGCACGCATGTGAATTCGGATCGCCCCACCAACGCGCGGGTCCGCCTCGCAAACGGGATTCGTAAATCCCTTCGGCCCCCACCACTCCGCCAGATGCCTCGCGTCGATCCACGCGCGAAACACGAACTCCGGCGATGCTGCGATCCGTCTCGTGAGGCTGACCTCGAGCAGCCCCGCCTCCAGTACGCTACTGTTTCCCATGCAGTCCTCCCTTCGTCTGTACCTCGCCCAGATAATCCTGCAACTTATCGAAGCTGCTGTTCCATCCACGAACGTGCCCGTCGCGGTCTTTGTCGGTTACGAAGAAAGCCTGGTGGAAGTTCATCGTCGTCTTCCCGTCATGCTCCTCGAACGTCACCGTAACCACCGTCTCATGACTGCCAAGCCCGGTGCTCTCGTCCCACTGAAACGTATAGACCAGCCTCTCCGGCGCAACCATCTCCCGGGTTTCGCCGCCCTGCCACAGGTCAAGCTTCCGCAACACGCCGTCGCCTGTATCGAATCCATCGCTGTGCAGACAAAGCCGCCACTTCCCGCCCGGCCGCGCGTCGTTCTCTACATTCGTCGCCATAAATTGACGTGGTCCAGCCCACTGCTTCATATGTTCCGGATCGGTCCACACCTTCCACACCAGTTCGCGCGGCGCATCGAACACCCGAGTAATATGCAGCTCATGTTGAGCTACCGCTGTAGAAGACATAGTCGCTGTACTCATTTCATTCCTCCTTATTGTTCGCCGCGAAGCGAGCGGATACATGCTCCACGAGCCTCTCCAGCGTCTGTTTTCCGCCCTCAATTGAGCCGTACTCCTGCACATCCCGATCGCGCGCCTCCGCCGGCACAAATACCATCCGCATCGTCAGCCGCGCTTTGCCATCCTCACCCGCAAAGGTCGCCGTCATCTCAAACGGCTTCTCAAACGACTTCGGATCGGCCCACGCCTTCCACTTCATCCTGCGCAGCCCATCGAACACCTGCGGCATCGCTAGAGATGCACGAATCACCTCCGTACCCTCGCCGCATTCACCTTCTCTCTGTGTGGAAGCATTGCCTCCCCCAAGACTTCCGCGAATCAAAAACTGGACCGACCGACTCTCAGTCGACGGAGGGGTAGAGGTGATCCAGAAAAGAATAACGAGAACCAGGACCCAGGCTAATATGACCCGCGTAAAAGCAATCTCCCGGTCAGCCGCGCTCTCTTCCTCCACGTCATTTCTTTTTGCTGGCATGTGTCTTCTCCTTCGCCTGCAAGGTCTTCAAGTACTCGTCTAAACGATCGAAACTCTCCTCCCAGAACCTGCGATACTCGTCCAGCCAATCGGCAGCCTGTTTCAATGGCTCCGCCTTCAGCTTGCAAGGCCGCCACTGCGCCTCCCGCCCACGCGCAATCAACCCCGCCTTCTCCAGCACCTTCAAATGCCTCGAAACCGCCGGCATACTCATCTCAAACGGCGCCGACAGCTCCGTTACCGAGGTCTCCCCCAGCGCCAGCCGCGCCAGAATCGCCCTGCGTGTCGGATCGGCTAAGGCTGCAAACGTCGAACTAATTGGGTCGTTCATATCGCTATAAAACCTCTTGGTTAAATAACCATAATGTTAAATACAAAATTTGTAAAGCCAGAATCAATATTTTTTGGAATTTTTTTTTGCTTACCCGACGAACTATCGCAAATCACGCTTGGAAAGCTTCCCGCCTAAAAACTTCCCGCAAAGATCGCCTTCAACTTCGCCCGCAGCCCCTGCTCTTCACTCGCCCGTCTCACCTGCGTCCTGTGCGTATACAGCAGCATCCCAATCGCCACAGCAAACTCCGGCGTAGCCAACTCCGCAGGCATCCGCGACAGCGGCACCGGGTAACCCACCCGTGCCGGCACCCGCAGCAGACTCTCAGCATTATCCAGCAACCCGGCCATCGTCGCGCCGCCGCCGGTCAACACACAACCCGCACCCAGCGCCTCCAGCACTCCGCCATTGCGAAGATTGTCCCGCAGCATCGTAAACAATTCGCGAGCCCGCGGCTCCAGGATCTCCGCAAGAAACCGCTGCCTTACCATCCGCGCCGGCTGTCCGCCCGAGATCGCAAGATTCCCGCCCACCTCAATCTCATTCAACTGCGGCACCGCCGTCACCACGCAATGCCCATAAACTTTTTTCAGATACTCCGCTTCCTCGACCGTCACATGCAGCCCGACGGCAAGGTCATTGGTAAAGTGATCGCCCCCAATCGGCAGCACCGCCGTATGCGCAATCGACCCCTCAAAAAACACCGCCAGCTCCGTCGTGCTCGAGCCGATATCGGCCATGCAGACGCCCAACTCCCGCTCATCTGCACTCAGCACTGCCTCAGCCGCCGCAATGCCTTCGAAGACCGTATCCTGCACCTCAAGCCCCGCCCGATTCGCGCACGTAATCACGCTCTGCGCAATACCGCCCGAGCAGGTCGAAAGATGCAGATTCACCTCCAGCTTGTTCCCCACCATCCCCACCGGATCATGAATCCCCGCCTGATCGTCAAGAATGAACTCCTGCGGCAACAGATGCAGCACCTCGCGGTCCGGAGGCAGCGCCACCGATCGCGCCCGATCCACCGCCGCCCGCACCTCCTCCCGCGTAATCTCCCGCATCCGGCTGCCCATGCTGATGCCGCCCCGCGAGTTCACCCCGCGCACATGCGTCCCGCCGATCCCCACGACCGCCGTCTCAATCCCAACCTTCGCCATGCGCTCCGCCGTCAGCGCGGCACGATTGATCGCCTCCGCCGCCGGCCCCAGCTCCGCAATCAAGCCCTTGCGCATCCCGCGCGACGGTTCAATGCCATGTCCGCGATACCGCAGCACGCCGTCCTGCAGCTCCGCGACCAGCACACAGCTCTTCGTGCTCCCCGCGTCGAGCACGGTAATCAGATTGTCCTGCTTCTGATTCATGGATGGGCCACCTGGGTAGGATGATGTTGTGTCGTTCCGGCCGGATGCTTTGTCGCGGCCGGATGATGCTTCGGGTCACCCGCATGCGTCTTAGCCTTCGGCGCACTCTTCTTCGCCGCAGGCCTTGTCCCCGCACCGTGCGTCGCAACTGCAGCCGGCGCTTTTACCGCCGGCTTCAGAGCAGGCTTGTCGCTGGGTTTGGCACTCGGCTTCAACACCGGCGTCCCAGCACCCTCTTCCGCAACAGCAGGCGCTGCCTTCAATGCATTCGCATCA
>WNFD01006853.1_pt1 | contig 12039 bp, 11 predicted proteins | sample 5400491 | NCBI WGS metagenome assembly WNFD01 (sample SAMN13153343, study PRJNA577476) | soil metagenome | isolation source: 120 cm saprolite under Douglas fir tree site 2 hole 2 replicate 2 | place: USA:California | collected 2015-04-18 | reverse complement strand
GTCCTTTGTCCGGACGACGTGTTGACCACCTCGAACTGCATTCCCTCGTTCGTCATGACGAGGTTCAACTCTAAGTCCGGTGTGCCTATCGCGGACTTGAGCTCTGTGTAGTCGAGCCCCTGCAGGAATTGGCTCGCCGGGACCTGATACGATTCCGCCATGGCAGTGGTGAAGGTCTCCGTGAACAGCTGAGTGGTCAGTGCGACGAAGTTGTCTCGACTGACCAAGCCGCCCTGAGGCGCTTCGCTATGGACCTTAACCTGCTCCTGCGCAGGGTCGTACCCGGCCACCTTGATCTTGTACAAACCCACCTCGTCATAGATCATCTTGGCGCCACGAATCGCGACGACGTCCGATTTGAGCTGGCGCGCCAGTCTTGCGCGCTCACAGGAGTCGCGGCGAGAACCAGCAGCATCATGCCCGCGAATGCATTGGTCATAGTGAGCCCCCTTTTCCTAAGACCCTCCGCGTAGGTGCGATGTCATCATTAACAGAAGCCGAGGTTGACACGCGGCGGGACGCCACGGTCGGGGTCACGAGCTCTTCCGGGTCGCGATTGTTCCGCCGAGCCAGGCGCAAGGCACAGCCACGACCAGAAGCACGACCGGGTACCACATCGGACCGAGCTCCGGCTTGGCGACGGAGAACGCCACGCCCGCCGCACTCAGCACCAGCCCCACGATCCCCAATGCCATCGCGTGACGCAGGGGCGCGGACGGCGCGAGCCGGGCAGCGATGTACCCGCCCGCCACGTTGAACACGATGCGATAGGCCGTCGCGAGAGCGAAGAGCGGGTCGGACATCCGCTGGCCCCACGTGGGATACAGCTGGAGCAAATGCAGGATCTCATCCGTGCCGAGCGACAGGACGAACACCGCGAGAAGCCCTCCGAAGACCGCGCCCGCGCTGCGCCACGGGCGGCGGAGGGGGGGATGCGGGTCGACTGCGGTCATTGCCGGTCCTTCGAGATAGGGTTGGTGACCATGTGGGGCGCCGATCTCTCGCCCCAATGATATGTCAAACGAGGAGCCCCGGAATCGCCAGGCCGTCACTCGGTTCCGCACCGCGGAGGATCTTAGGCGCGTCGTGATCGTCTGGGGGGTGCTGCTGACGTGCCCAAATGCGAGTTGGTTGGCGCACGGTTGTACGGCGGGGCGCTCTGGCGAGCGATCAGGGACGCTCGCTACTTTGCCGCAGCCGGTGGTTTCCTCTCTCTGTCCCCAAGCCACAATAGGCCATCGATGATCAGTTGATCCTGAATTGGGTTATTGAGTGTATGTGACAACGTCTTGTTGGTGTCTCCGTACTTGTGCTCATAGTCAATGTCATTGTGACCCATGTTGAGGTAGATCATCTTGTACTTCTTGTTTGTCCATACCACGGGATAGTACCCACCGTGCCAGATCTCGTGCTGTTTTGGCCCGGTGCCCAGCGGAAAGCTGGTTGAGTCTATGGAAAGCAGAATGTCTAGGTCAGGATTCTGTCTCAGATCTTTGTCCCATCGATACCACTCATTTGGGGAGGACCGAAAAGTCTCGGGCAGATGGTAAGTCGCCGGATGCTTGCGGTCTTCGACACGTAGAATGGCCGACGTAGGTCTCCAAGTGTTACTAACGTATGATCCTGACCCGAGAAATGTATTGTGATACCAGTCCCAGTTTGCCGGAACCGCTGAAGGTGTCAATGCAAAGCCAGCAAAATGAAAGCCCATCCAAGCTCCGCCATGCTCCATGTACGCCTGAAACGCAGCTCGTGGTGCAGGCTCTTCAGGACGCGTATCCAGAAAAACCACTACCTCATATTGAGCGAGAACGTCTGCATTCAGATTGTGCCAGTTGGATGTGGCGTCAAAGCTGAAATTGTATTTCGCCGCCATTTCCGGAAACCATCGCTCGGCTTCATGTACAAAGCTGATATGTGCCTGATCCTCTTTGGCGGTATAGAACGCGATGACTCTAAACGCTGGCTTGCTGTTATGGGCGCTAAGGGCTGCGGCGCAATAGATGAGCGCTGCAATGCTCGATGCTTTGAGGGCAGCCGTCGCGAAGACTCTGAGCCGTTGGTGCACCGTGCCTCCGTCCGCAATCACGGCGTCAGGCTCCGTTGATTCCCGGTCCTCTTCCGCAAGATGGCCCTCGCCGGCGCCCCTTCGTGCCCTGCGACCTTTAGCGGTAGCACGATCACATCGTAGTCACCCGCTTGAACCGGGCGCAGGTCCAGCCCCTCCACGATGGGAATCCTGCGCCCGAGCAGAATCTGGTGCGTCCTCGGCGCCGGAGCGCCGAATTGCTCGGCCGAGATGTAGTCAACGCCGACCAGCAGGACTCCAGCGTCCGCGAGGAGCTGCGCCGCGTCCGGGGCGATGTACGCGAAGTCCCTATGGAACTGGGGTGAGTCCATCCAGCCGCGCAGCGTGCTCCGCGTCCGGAACAGCACTCGCTTCGCGCTCCTCCAGTCGTGCCTGTTCAGCTCCGTCGCGTCGATCGCCCGTACGCTGTCGGGGATATCAATCACCCGCGCTGCACCGATCAGCGGGTCCAGCGCCACCAGGTCGATCGGCGCTCCATTGGCGACGAAATGCATCGGGGCGTCGATGTGCGTCCCGCTGTGCGCACCCAGTGAGTAGACCGACAGCGTCAGGTTATCGCCCCTCCGCATATCTTTGAGAAAATCGAACTTCAGAGGCGCGTCGCCCTCGTACACAGGCGTCCTCGCTGGATCGAGCGTCGCCGTCACATCGATCCACCCCTGAGCGCTCAGCTCTCGCGTCGCCGTCGTGTCGGGCGCGCCCTGGTCGCGGGGGGCACACGCCAAGAGCCCGAGCGCCACTGCCACCGCCCGACTCCGCACACGACCGATCGCAGCTCCTACTCCGCGCATGTGTCCTCCAGTTGCCCGTTGCATGCACCACTACACCACGAGGCTGAGCAACATCGTGAAACACAAACCCGCCACGCCGATGATCGTCTCGGCGACGGTCCACGTCTTCAGCGTCTGTGGGACGGTCATGTTGAAGTACTCCTTGATGAGCCAGAACCCCGAGTCGTTCACGTGTGAGAGCACAAGCGAGCCTGCGCCCGTCGCGAGCACCAACAGCTCGGCGTGCGTCCCCGGCGTCGCCACCGCGATGGGGGCAACGATGCCCGCGCTAGCAGTCATCGCCACGGTGGCCGAACCGGTGGCCACCCGTATCAGCGCCGCCACGGTCCACGCGAGCAGGAGGGGCGATGCGTGCGATCCCAGCGCCAGGTCGGCAATTGCTTTCCCCACCCCGCTCTCCAGGAGCACCTTGTTGAATCCGCCGCCGGCGCCGATCACGAGGAGAACGGTGGCGGTCGGCCCGAGGCAGTCGTTGGCGAACTTGAGGATCTGATCACGCGTGAAGTGCTGCTTGTATCCCAGCGACCAAAAGGAGAAGAGCAGCGCCAGCAGCAGCGATACGATCGGGCTACCGACGAAATCGAGCGCCGCGCGCAGTGTGCTCGCCGTGTCGAGCGCTACGTCGGCTGTGCTCGCACAGACCATCAGGATCACCGGGAGCAGCACGGTGAAGAGGGTGATGCCGACGCCCGGCATGTCGCGCGGAACGCCGCCTGCAAACTGCGCGGCGATCGGGCTCTCCGCGGGCAGCGCGATGCGCGGCGCAATCCACGAAGCGAAGATCGGGCCGGCCAGCGCCGCCGTCGGCAGCCCGACGAGGATGCCAAAGACGATCGTGCGTCCCACGTCGGCCTGGTAGGCGGCGACCGCGAGCATCGCCGCCGGATGCGGCGGCACCATCCCATGCACTACCGACAACCCCGCCACCAGCGGAATGCCGATCTTCACGAGTGACATGCCCGTGCGACGCGCAATCGTGAAGACCAGCGGAATCAGCAGCACGAACCCCACCTGAAAGAAGACCGGAATACCAACGATGAAGGCGACGAACATGATCGCCCAATGCACGCGCTTCTCACCGAACAGCGTGATGAGCGCAGTCGCGATGCGCGTCGCGCCGCCGGACTCCGCCATCATTTTGCCCAGCATCGTACCGAGGCCGAGCACGATCGCGATGAATCCCAACACCCCACCGACCCCGTCCTGGAATACCTTCACCACGCTGCCGAACGGCATTCCCGCAGCCGTCCCGAGGCCGAGTGACACCGCGATCAACACAACGAAGGGGTGCAGCTTAAACCGCGCGATCAGCACGATCAGCACCACCACCGCGCCTAACGCGTAGAGCAGCAGCCGGGTGTTCGGACTCATGCCGGGGAGGAAGCCGTGCGCGTCACCAGATCAGCGACGATCGCGTGCGGCGCCACGCTGATATCGCACACCCACGCGCGCTCGTCCGGCGACGGCTCCTCCAGAATGGAGAGTTGGCTATCGAGCAACGCTGGCGGCATGAAGTGCCCGCGGCGTTTGGCCATGCGCTCCGCGAGGAGCGCTCGGCTCCCCGCGAGATACACAAAACGCACGTCCGCTTCCCCGACGGACCGCAGCACGTCACGATAGCTCCGCTTGAGCGCCGAACACGAGACAACGAAACCAATTCCTGCGCGCTTCGCCTCGCGGAGTCGGGCCGCGATCGCGATCAGCCAATCGTGGCGGTCGTCGTCGGTGAGCGGCATCCCAGCCGCCATGCGCTTTAGGTTGTCCGGAGGGTGTAGGCCATCGCCTTCGACGAACTCGATGCCAAGCTCGCGAGCGAACTTCGCTCCGATGAGACTCTTTCCGGAGCCGCAGACCCCCATCACCACGTAGAGCCCAGTGTGCACAGCGCCCAATCCTACTCCACCGACGGATTCGGGGCTACGCGCGCTTGGTGCGGCGGTACGTTCCGGGCGTGGTGAGCATCCCACTCAACGTGTCACTGTCTGCAAGGAGCGAGGATTGTGCTATTCTGCTGCCTGAGTGAACCCACCACGCCCCGGGGCTGCGAGCCGACCTCGCCGCGCCGGGCGTCACCTTCTAGGGAGCGGCAACCATGCAACTGGCGATGATCGGGTTGGGCCGGATGGGCGGCAACATGGTGCGGCGGTTGCTCCAGGGCGGGCACGAGCTGATTGTGTACGACCGCAGCGCCGACGCGATCAAGGGGCACGTCGCCAAGGGAGTCAAGGGGGCGAAGGACCTCGCCGACGTGGCCCGGCAGCTGGCGCCGCGCCGGGTCGTCTGGGTGATGGTGCCGGCCGGCGCCCCGGTCGAGAGCACCATTGAGCAGCTCGTGCCGCATCTCGCCCGCGGAGACATCGTCATCGAGGGCGGCAACTCGAACTTCCGCGACTCGCTGCGCCGCGCGGAGGCGCTCAAGGCACAGGGGATCGAGTTCGTGGACGTCGGGACGAGCGGCGGGATCTGGGGCCTCACGGTCGGCTACTGCCTCATGATCGGTGCCTCGCCGTCCGCGTTCCAGCACTGCGAGCCGATCTTTCGGACCCTCGCGCCGCCCGAGGGCTACGCCCACGTCGGCCCGCCCGGGGCCGGCCACTACGTCAAGATGGTGCACAATGGGATCGAGTACGGACTGCTCCAGGCTTATGCCGAGGGCTACGAGATCCTGCACGCCTCTCAGGATTTCACGTTCCACTTGGGCCAGATCGCGAAGCTGTGGAACCACGGCAGCGTGGTGCGCTCCTGGCTGAACGAACTGGCGGAGCGGGCGTTCTCCCGTGACGCCCAGCTGGCCGCCATCCGGGGCTACGTGGAGGACTCGGGCGAGGGGCGCTGGACGGTGGAGGAGGCGATGCACCTCGACGTGCCAGCGCCGGTCATCACGTTGTCGCTGCTCGCGCGGTTCCGCTCCCGCCAGGAGGAGTCCTTCGGCGCCAAGGTCATCGCCGCGCTGCGCAATGAGTTCGGGGGGCACGCGGTGCAAACCAAATGACGCCACGCCTGGCGGTTGCCGCCAAGGCCTCCGAGGCAGCGCGCGCACCGGCGAGTATCTGTTAGCACCCAACCCATCCAGATCGCGAGGGCAGCGTCGCTCACCTCATCGGATCGTCTGACCGGTCGCGAAGTCGAACAGCGTAGCGCGCCGGAGCCGGTAGTGCGCCTGCCAGTAGCCGCGCAGCCCCTGCACGAAATTCGTGAGCGCTTGGTCCTTTTCGGTCTGTGCGATGTACAGATTGTCCATCGCGATCCGCCCGATCAGGTATCGGTTGTACGCCACCGCGAAACGCTTTTGCCCCACCGTGTCGGCCTTCGCCAGCACGGCCACGTTGCGACGTGCCAGCGCGAGATCGAGGACGGCAAAGTGCGCTTCGTGCGCCGCTCGCTCGATCGCGGAGCGTGACGTGCTCGCCACGCGCGCGCGATCGGCTTCGGCAGCTTGCACGTCGCTCGCGCGTGCGCCCCACTGCACCAGCGGCACCTGCACCGACAGGGTGAACTGGCGGGCTTCGAGCAGGTTCTGATACACGAACCGCGCCGCCGGCGCCGTCGCGTTGAGGCCATAGGTGGCTTGCACCGTAGCGCCCAAACCGCCCGTCAGCTTGGCCTCGGTCACCCGCCGCCGCGCTTGCACTTCTTGCAGTTCCAGGTCGCTCACCAATGCCCGGTTCCGCAGGGCCTCAGCCTCGGCGCGGGCAGTATCGGCTTCGAACTCCGGCACGCTCGCCGTCACGGCGATCGCGAGAGGCGCGCCGGACGGGAGGTTGAGCGCGAGACGCAGCGCGTCCATGGCGCGCTCGTCGTCGAGTCGCGTTTGCTCGAGCGCGGCGCGGGCCCGCAGTAGCGCCAGCTCGCTTTGCAGGAGGTCGTTCTCGCCGATCTTACCGAGCGTGAACCGGCCCTTGTTCAGCGAGTAGAGCGTATCGTTTACGGCGGCGTTCACGATGGCGTTGTCGAGCGCCACGCGAGCGGCGTACATGTCGAAGAAGAAGTCGGTCGTCGCGAGGGCGATCTCTTCCAACGCCTCGCGGTACAGCCGCTCGGCGAGCTCAGCGCGCACGGTCTGCTCGCGGCGATCCCACGCCGCGACGTTGGGCCGCAAGATGTTCTGCTGCAATCCGATGGAGATCGGTGTGGAGAACCATGTGTCGATCGACTGTGCGCCGCTCACGGTCAGACGTGACAGGGACGATGTGACGAAGAGGTCACCGCCCGTCACGGGAAGCTTTTGGGACAACAGCAGGCTCAGTGCCGTGTTGGTCTGGTCTTGGGAGCGAAACGCGGTGCTGCCGTCGGGCTGCAGCACGGGGATGACTGATCGGTTGTAGTTCGGAAGTGTCCCGCTGAGGGAGAGCTGCGGGAGCAGGCGGGCCGTGAACGCGTCGCTCCGGTAGCGAGCTGCGTCGCGCGCGGCTCGGGCACCCTGTGCCTGGAACCCTCGCTCGTGAGCCAGGGCGATAGCCTGTTGCAACGTGATCGGTTCCTGGGAGCCGAGCGGCAGGGCCACGGCGAGCGTGAGGCACGCCGCCACGGCAGGAGCGGAGGTCAATGCGAGCATGGGAGTCACTCGTAGCGAAGGCAGACTACCGGATCCTGACGCGCGGCGCGATGCGCCGGCATGATCCCGAATGCGAGGCCGACGGTGAACGACACGCCGAAGGCGACCACCACGGAGGGGTACGACACGATCGTCTGGATGCTCGCGAACCGCTGGATTGCGGCACTGAGCCCGGTGCCAACTAGGATGCCGGCCGCGCCCCCCGCGATGCTGATGAGCACTGCCTCGCTCAGGAACTGCACCAGAATGTCGCGCCGCGTCGCCCCGACCGCCCGGCGGACGCCGATCTCTCGGATGCGCTCCAGCACCGAGGCGAGCATGATGTTCATGATCCCGATGCCACCGACCAGCAACGAAATTGACGCAATCGCGCCGAGCACGACGTTGAAGATCGCCTTGGTGCGCTGCTCCTGTCTCAGCAGCAACTCTGGCACCGTGATCTCGAAATCCACCACCGAATTGTGGCGGCGCGCGAGCATGCGCTGCAGCACGCTCGCCACAGACGGTACGAGCTTCGAGTCCGTCACTCGTACGATGATGCGGTTGAGCTGGTTGCGATTTATGCGCTCCTGTCGGTCCTCTTCGCTCTCAGGGACGCTGTCGGAGGTGACGACGGTGACGCTGCGGGCCGCGCGCTCGATGTCGCGCTGCGTGAGCTGAGCACGATTCCGGACACGCAGCAGCATTGTGCGTGCGGGGATGTACACGTCCATGTTGACGTCGCGGATCCCGAGCTTCTGCGTCGTCTGCGGGCTCACCGGCCGATCCGCCAGCACACCGATCACGGTGAGCCAGTTGTTGCCGACCTTGATCGGCTTGCCGATTGGGTCTTCTGTGGTGAAGAAGCGCGTGCGCACGCCGAGCCCGATGATCGCGACCGGCAGACCACGTTCGACCTGCAGCGGTGTGAACTGGCCCCCGCCGGATAGCGCGAGGTTCGTCAGCCGGAAGTACGTGGTATCCACGCCGACAACCTTGCCGGAGCGGCGGCGCCCCTCGCGCGTGATCGTGGTGTTCACCACGATCTCCGCGCAGGCAACCTCGACGGCCGGGATCACCCGCGATATGGCCCGCGCGTCGGCGTAGGTGAGCCCGGGTGAGAACTTCTTCACCTCTTTCTCTGGCCGGTCGTCGGCCGGTCCCTCTCTCTGCTCTACCAGCGGTGTGATCAGCAAGTTGTTGGAACCGAGGAGACGCAACTGCTCGAGGATTTCCCGCTCGGCGCCCTTGCCGATGGCGAGCATGGCGATGACTGAGGCGACGCCGAACAGGATGCCCAGCGATGTGAGGAAGGCGCGCAGCTTGTTGTGCTGCACGGCCTCGATAGCCGTGCTAATGACGAAGCCTGCCCGGGGGCCAATCTCGGCACGGAGCCGCGCCAGAGTCGCCCGATCGAGGCGCACGCGTCAATCCTTGTGTGATCCCTGCTTTCCAGTGTCGGCGCGCGCGGTCGCCCCGCTCGCGCCAGCGGCCGGCAACCGCACGAGCGCGAGCCGCTCGTGGTTCACCGGCAGCGACAACAGCACGCGATCGCCCGCCCCGAGGCCGCGCGCGATGGTCACCTCATCGTCGTTCATCGCTCCCGTCGCGACTTCCTGCTTCACGACGCGTCCCCCCGCCTGCCTGTACACGAACGGCACGCCGTCCTCGCTGCCCAGGGCCTCGATCGGCACAAAGAGCGCGTCCGCGATCTTGAGCGTCTCGATCGCATTGCCGGTAGTCATGCCGGGACGCAGCGTCGAGTCCGATTGCTCGACTCGCACCTTCACCTCGAAGACCTTCGCGTCGGCGTTGGGGCGTTGCTCACCCACGTTCGCGACGCTCGACACGGTTCCGCTGAGCCGCTTGGAGGGATCGGCGTCCAGCGTGATGGCCACCGGCTGTCCGGCGGCGATCTTGCGGACGTCGATCTCATTGACGTACGTGACGGACTCCATCTGGGTGAGGTCGGGCAGCGTCGCGACGGCAGGGTCCCAGGCCGACACCTGGGAACCCGCCGTCCGCTTCTTGCCGTTCCATTCCTTCGCATAGATCACCATTCCGGGCGCGGGCGCCTTGATCGTGAACCCCGCGATCACATCCTGCACGATCTTGAGCAGGCCCTTCTGCCGCGCGACGTCGGCCCCGACCTCGCGCATCTTGGCCCGTGCCTGCTCGGTCTTCGTCTCATAGTCCGTCTTGGCCTGGGCCAGCGCACGCTCTGCCTTCTCGTAGTCGATCGCCGCTTGGCGCTGGACGGTCGGCGCCTCGTAGACCGCCTGCTCCTTGGCGAGGCGTTTCTCCTCGAGCCCGAGGTCCATGGTCCGAATGTTCTCGCGTGCTGTGGAGAGGTTGAGCGTCGAATCGAGCATCGCCTGCTCGTACTGCGCTTCCGCCTTCTGCAGCGCGAGGGTCACTTCCTGCAGCTTCGACGCGAGGGCCGACCGGTCGAGCTCGGCGACGACCTCGCCCTGCTTTACGACGGTGCCTTCGGGGACGATCGAGGAGATCTTCATCTGATATGCGCCGGCCTGCTGGGCGCCGGGCGGTGCCGTCATCTGGACGAATTGGCGTGCCCGCAGCTCGCCCGCCGTCGTAACGGTCACCGTAAACGCACTGCGCTTGACGGACGCTACCACCGAGGGATCTGCGCCTCGTCGGTCTCCAGCCAGCACCCAAGCGCCGGGGAGTCCGAGCAGAACCACCGCGGCGGCGACCCGGTCCCGACGCCTATGGAGGAAGCGCATAGGAACTCCTTTCGAGGAGGGACTCGGTGCTGAGCCGAGCCTTCCTTAGACACCCCCGTAGACACCCCCGTGTGGGTTTGGTTGCGCGGCCGCGTCGCCGTTGCGCCCGGCGCGGCAGTCCCTCCTGCGCCACCGTCCCGGGATGGCGAACGACCCTCACACTGCTCAAGTGAGCGCCTGGAACTCGCTCTCGCAACCACGCCAGCCCCCGCTTCCACCGCCCCCTGCTTGATGAAGTCGCCATCGAGTAACCATGCGGCGGCGAATCCCGCCTGGCGCATTGAGTTAGGCCATCGATCAGACGGTTGTGGTCCCCGGGTCGCTGCTTGACACCTGTTACCGTCCTGTCTAGAGTGCGTATCAGAACCCAGCAAGGGTGGAGCTCAGAATGCTTCGCATGGTGTCAAACTCGAATTGCCACGGGGTGAGTCCCTGAGCGAGCAGCCCGCTGGGTGGCGCACGTCGGTGCGCCCACGCCCCCGCCGGAGCCGCTCCGGCGGGGGCGCTGATTTTCATATAGCTACGGCGACGAGGACCGAACAATGAAGCGATTTCTGCTGGCCAGCGACTTCGACCAAACCCTGAGCTTCAACGACTCGGGGATCGTGCTGAGCGAGCTGCTGGGTATCGACGGCTTCCGTGAGAAGAGCGCGGGGCTGTCGCGCATCCACCTCGTGCAGCAAGGGGCGGAGCTGGCCTACCTGCTGGTCCACGACCCGGAATACCGGCAAGTAAGACGGGAGCACCTAGTCGAGGTGGGCAAACGGATACGCCTGAAGAAAAACCTCGGCCTGCTAGCCCAGCTGCTGGGCGAGCTGGACGGGTACGACTTCGTGTTCTACGTGATCTCCGCGGCTCCCCAGGAGGTCATCCAGTCGGCGCTGGAGGGCATCGTCCCCGCCGATCACATCTACGGCACCCGGTTCCGCTACGATCGCGCGTCCGGAGAGATCCATGCGATCGAACGGGTCACGGCCGGCTACGGCAAGGTGGCCCTGCTCGGGCGGCTCGGACATTCACGTGATGCTGCACGTCAATCGTCTGAACGGACTCACGATCGCCGTGTCCGAGAACAAATATCTCGCCCAGATCGCCAAGCGCACCGTCCTTTCAGACGACGCGGTCAGCGTGCTGGTGCCGATCCTCGAGGACATCGTCGGCATGAACGCGACAGAGATTCACACCCTGTTCGAATCCCACGGGCTCGTGCTCCAGGAGTGGGACAAAGTGCAGACCGATCTCCTGACGATCCGTGAGACGGACGCGGCGCCACCGCTCGTGGCCTGGGGGGGGACTGTGCCATGACGTTCGACTGGATCGGGTGGGTCGCGACGGCCCTGTTTGTGAGCTCCTACTTCTGCAAAGAGCCCGCGACGTTGCGGCGCGTGCAGGGCATCGCCGCCCTGGCGTGGGCAGGGTATGGCGTGGTGATCCATGCGCTCCCCGTGATCGTGGCCAATGTGATCGTTGCCGGCGTGGCCGCGTGGACGTCGTTCAGGCGGCCGGCGGCTGCGTAGGACGCCTCGCGAGTGGGAGATCCGAGCTAAGGGGCCGACTGCCGCTCCCAGCCAAGCTTCCCGCCGCGCGTCGCGCTAGAACGCCACCGCCAGCCCCAGGCGCGCCAGCGCCTCCTGGATCGGGGCGTCGGCCTCCCCCGTCGGGGCGGGGAAAGTCGTCTTGCGATTGATGCGCTGGAACGCGTAGGCCGCGGTGCCGTGGACGTGGCCCGCGAGCCGCAGGTCGAGGCCGAGTCCCAGATCGAGCGCGACGGGCGCCCGACCACCCCCCGAGAATGACGGAGCGGCAAGGTAGTTGACCCGGAACACGAGCGTCGCGCCCGGCCCGATCCCGTAGAACGCCCGCGCCCCCGCCCGCACC
>WNFD01006128.1_pt1 | contig 12042 bp, 7 predicted proteins | sample 5400491 | NCBI WGS metagenome assembly WNFD01 (sample SAMN13153343, study PRJNA577476) | soil metagenome | isolation source: 120 cm saprolite under Douglas fir tree site 2 hole 2 replicate 2 | place: USA:California | collected 2015-04-18 | reverse complement strand
CATGGCGGCCCGCCGTCGAAAAACACTGGTTCTCTGCCGTACTTGCCATATGGACATCCAATATGGACACCCACACCGACGCAAGGTATCACGCTCACGGACAGAATCATCTTGCTGATGCTGGAAAGCCACGTGCATTAAAAGGTGCATGCGTGGTTTGGAGGGGGGCATTTGGATAAAGTACCGTTCTTGAATGGCAACTCGCCAGGTGCCTACCCTACCCCAACAGTATCAGACGGGCATTTCGCGATAAGGTGAAACGCACAGCGGGGTGTGGTCGTGCATCGTTGCAGGTCTGGTCAGGCTTGCACATTGGAACGGTGATCAAACAGACGGTGAACAAGCGTCTCAAGGAGGTCGTGCGTCAGATGAGTCATGGGTCTTTGGAACAAGCGATGCACCTCTTGCGGCGTTCAGCGGGTGGGCAAGTGCTCAACACGTCTTACATCGAACGGTTGAATGGGACGGTGAGAGAACGGCTGGCGACGTTAACGCGTAAGTGCCGCCATGCTGCTCATCGGATCCAGGCTCTTGAGACGGGTATGTATTTGATTGGGAGCACCTACAACTTTTGTTGTTTCCATCAAGCACTCAGCACACGAGTAGCGGGACAAGCTCAGAAGCTCCTGAGACAGACGCCAGCGATGGCCAGTGGTCTGACCGACCACCTCTGGAGTTTCTCCGAATTGTTAAGATACAAGATCGCCCCTGCACCTTGGGTCGAGCCGAAGCGACGAGGACGTCCCCGTACCAGGCCGTTGCCTGATCCCAACCTGCCCAAGCGTCCAAGAGGACGACCTCGGAAAATTCCTTTGAGCACGTTCACCGGTTAATGGGGCTGTACCATACATGTTGCTATTCTCTTATTTTCAGGACGGATTACCTTTCTTGTTTCTTCTTATGTGCTCTGCTATACTCTACTTCACTGAAGTGCTATGCCTTATTGTCTTATGCAATGAGTGATCAATTGAGTCATGTCGCAATGCTAGATGATCGTCTTGAAATATTTACTGATCGACGTACGGCTATTGCCCTCTTTGAGCATATTCGTGCAAGAGATCCTGAAAAACCCTGGCCTCTCCTTCCCATACTTGCCTTCCTTGCTCCCCCTGGCAGTGGCAAAAGCACCCTCATCGAGTACCTCCGTGTGAAAAAATGCTGCTTGCCAGATGGCCGTGCCGCCGTGCCCTACGCTCATCTCGACTTTACATTAGCAGATGCTCCCAAAGATCTGCTCTCTATACTGGTGACGTTGCGCAACCAGCTGCAGGGGCATCACGATGGGCAAGGTAGACAGTTGCTTTTCCCCCGATTTGACCTGGGCGCCTCTATCGCTTTGGCTACGCGAACAAGTGACCGCCTGCCTTTACTCAGCGAAGAAGAGATAGAACGCGAACTGATCACTGGATTGCCTTTCTTCGGATCACTTGGCGAGATGGGTCACGCACTGGGGAATATGATACCGATTATTCCGCCCTTGCTTGTGGGATTGAAGTGGATGGGGCACATCCCTGCCGTGCAAACTCTCCTCCAGCGCCTGGAGAAGGGTCCAGGCTGGGGATGGTATCACACACACACGACCGATGTCGGCCTGCGGGCCAGCGCCAGTTTCAAAGAAGTACTCCTGCGCCTGCATGCTCTCAGTATGCCCGGACAACCGGGGGCACAAGGAAGAGAGCATCTGATCGAGCACATACTTCCGGCTGCCTTTCTGGCTGATCTTCGCGACGCGCTTGACAGCCCCGACGCTCCAGGCGCCTGGAGCAAAACAACCAGTGTGATAGTGTTTCTGGACGGCTTCGATGCTTTGCTGAGTGAGGCCGATCCTGGGAACAGTGGCATTCGCTTGCTTGAAGTCCTGGCGCTTTCAGAGCATCGCAAACACGGGGAGACGGATCCCCTGGTGCTGATCATCGGCAGTCGCCAACGCCTTCTCGATCTCACGGATGCAGCCCAGCACCCACCGTTTGAAGCGGTGACAACCATCAAGGATGAGCAGACCACGCAGGGGGAGGCGCGTACCCTCTATGAACGTTGGTACCATCAACTTCCACAGAAGAAGCGCTTTCTTCGCCTCAGTGATCTCTACCTGCCACTGTGGCTGCCTGATTTCGGACAGGAGGATACACACACCTACTTGTCACAGCTCGGACAGCAAGAACAGACGCAGGTGTTCGGTGATTCTGCTCTTGTTGAAACCATCTCTCACGTGACGAGAGGCCACCCGCTTTATGTCGCATTGGCCGCCGCCGCAGTTCTGGAAGCAGAAGCTCACGGCCAACGGCTGAGTTCCCAGGACATTGAGCAGGCCGCTGTGTCTCCCGAAATAGCGCCAGGTCACGAAGACGAATCTCTTGCAGATTACCTGCTCTCTTTATTCCTGCGCCAGCTTCCGGCGTCAGAACAGAAGGACCTTATTTTCTGCGCAGCGGCACGCACCCTTGATGCGACTACGATGCAGGCTGTTCTACAACTGCCCAACGACCTTGATGCGCGAGAAAGGTGGCATCGCTACCGGCGCTTGACGTTCGTGCGAGCCTTAGATGGTGAACGGATCGTGCTCCATCCCATTGTGCGTACCCTCCTCCTGCGGCGATTGCTTCCAAACGACGAACCGGAGAGCGACTACCAAAACACACACACGCGCCTTCGAGCCGTGTTTCATAAACGTGTGACAAAAGGCGATGAGCAAGCACAGAGTGAAGAAGCCTATCACGCACTGGCGTTAGGGGATCCAGAACCAGCCATTGAAGCAGCTGTCTCCGCTCAACGCAATACCCTTGCTCTCTGGAAGCCGCTTCTGGAAGCAGTAGCACAGGCGCCCACTGAACTCATGCCCCAGGAAACACGGCAACACGCCTTTGCACTGACAGAGCAGGTGGTCTTGCAACACCGGATGCAGGAGAGTGTGGCTGCCATCGTGCTCTATACCTGGTTGCTCACAAAGTCCCCGCAGGAGAGGAGTGAAACCGCAGCTCTCCAACTCAACCTGGGCACCGCCTATAGTGCCTTACCGGGGAGAGACCGCCAGGCGAACCTGGAAAGAGCCTTCGTCTATTACCGGGAAGCATCACAGGTCTACACACGCCAGGAGTTTCCCTCACAGTGGGCCATCCTGCAACTTAACCTGGGAGTCGCCTACAGTGATTTGCAGCGGGGGGATCGACAGTCCAATTTGGAAAAAGCTATCGTCTATTACAAGGCGGCGCTGGAGGTCCATACACGAGAAGCTTTCCCCAACGAATGGGCCTATACGCTGCATAATCTAGGCTCTGCCTATAATAAATTGCCAAAGGGAGACCGCCAGGCCAATCTAGAGCAAGCCATCGCTTGCTACAAGGCTGTCCTCGAGGTTCAGACGCGGGAAACTTCTCCTTTCGAATGGGCCAGAATACAAAATAATCTGGGGATAGCGTACAGTGATTTACCGCGAGGAAGCATCCAGGCTCACCTGGAGCAAGCTCTTGCCTGCTATCAAGGGGCGCTCGAGATTCAGACGCAGGAGGCCTCCCCTTTTGACTGGGCCGCACTCCAACTGAACCTGGGAACGGTCTACAGTCGTTTGCCAACGGGTGACCGGCAATTGAACCTAGAGCAAGCCATCTCCTGTTTTCAAGCCGCAATGCTGGTCTACACGCAACAGGACTTCCCGGTCTACTGGGCGCATATTCAGCACAACCTCGGCACGGCTTCTAGTGATTTGCCGAAAGGAGATCGGCAGAAGCACCTGGAAGATGCTATAGCCAGCCTTGAAGCTGCGCTGCGGGTCTACACCCAGGAGGACTTCCCCATTGACTGGGCACGCACGCAGAATGATCTTGGCAGACTTCACATCGCATTGTCAGGTGGAGATCGGCAGGCCAATCTGGAAAAAGCCATCTCCTACTGTCAAAATGCGCTGCGGGCCTATACTCGAGAAGACTTCCCTGTGGATTGGGCCAGGACACAAAATAACCTGGGGGTAGCGTACAGTGAATTGCAGCGGGGAGACCGGCAAACGAACCTGGAAAAAGCTATCACTTACTATGAGGCCGCACTGGAAGTCTATACGCGCGAGGACTTTCCTCTCGACTGGGCCGTGGAACAGCATAATCTGGGCATTGCTTACAAGTCACTGCCAGTAGGAGACCAACAAGTAAACGTGGAGAAGGCCATTGCCCGCCACGAGGCTGCTTTGACAGTGCTGACCCGGGAAACGAGCCCCTCTCTCTGGGCGAAGACGCAGAGTGACCTGGGCTCTGCGTACAGCGAATTGCCGAAAGGAGACCGGCAGGCGAACCTGGAACAGGCCATTGTCTCTTATAAGGCTGCATTAGAGGTCTTTACACAAGATGATTTTCCTACTGACTGGGCGATGGTTCAGAGCAATCTAGGGATTGCCTACTCTAACTTGCCCCGAGGCGATCAGCAGGAACATGTGAGCGAAGCGATTGCCTGCTTTCAAGCAGCATTACAGGTTTTTACTGGCGAGGCCTTTGCTATTGAATGGGCAAAGACGCAGATGAATCTGGGCGTTGCCTGCAATGCCTGGCCAGCAGGAAAGGACCGAAAGGCGAAGCTTGAGCAGGCCATCACGTGTTATCATCATGCTTTGCAGGTCTACACGCGAGAAACCTTTCCCCTGGAGTGGGCGAATGTGCAAAACAACCTGGGGAGTGCGTATCGCAACTTGCCAAACGGTGACCGGCAAAGCAACCTTAAGAGAGCCATTGCCTACCATGAGGCGGCCCTCCAGGTCTACACGCCAAAGGCGTATCCCGTCTTGTGGGCAATGACCAAGCACAACCTGGGCATCGCTCACAGCGACTTACCACAAGGTGATCGGCAGATGAACCTGGAGAGGGCAATCACGTACTACCAGGAAGCCCTGCAAATCTTCACGCGCGAAGCATTCCCCCTGTACTGGGCCATGATCCAACATAATCTGGGCAATGCCTTTCGAAGGCTACCAAACGGTGACCAGCAAAGCACTCTCGAAAGAGCCAGGACCTATTACGAGGCTGCACTGGAGGTGTACGGGCAAGAATCGTTCCCAATCGACTGGGCTAGGACGATGCGTACCCTCGGCGATGTGTACAACCAGTTGCTTGGCGGAGATGGGCAGGTGAATAGAGAGAAGGCGATGGCTTGCTATCAGGCAGTGCTGTCAATGAATTCACACGAAAGCGTACCTGAAGAATGGGCGTTGGCGCAGCACAATCTGGGTCTTGCCTACGGTGTCCTACAGGCCGGGGATCAGCAAGCCAATGCGGAAAAGGCCATCGCCTGTTTCCAGGCTGCCCTCCATGTTTACACGCAGGAGGACTTCCCGACAGAATGGGCAAAGACGCACTATCACCTGGGTGTCGCTTATAGCGAATGGTTGAATGGAGATCGGCAAGGCAACCTGGAAGACGCGATTGCTCAGTATCAGGCGGCTCTTCACGTCTATAGCGAGCAAAATTTTCCCCTGGAATGGGCAAGAACACAGCACGACCTGGGGAAAGCCTATGTATTTTTGCCTGATGGTGATGGGCAGATGAACCTGGAAAAGGCTATCCTGTGCTTTCAGGCTGCTCTACGGATCTATACGCGTGATGCTTTTCCCCTGGAATGGGCTTCTGCTCAGAACATCCTGGGAATTGCTTACCTCAGTCTCAGGGTGTCAGGCCAAAGGCGATGGTACAGATCTAGAATGAGATGGCCATGTTTCCCTTGGGCACGCGCCTGGCAATGTGTCCTTGAAGAGTTCCCTCCAGAGCCATATAATGAGAGCAACACTCGAAGAGGAGGGAAACACGATGGCAGATCAGCAGCACCTCGCTGTTCTCAAGCAAGGAGTCGCGGCGTGGAATGCATGGAGAAGACAGCATCCTGAGATCCTCCCCGATTTGAGTGAGGCCGATCTCAGTGAGGCTGATCTGAGTGGGGCCAACTTGAGGCGTGCCAACCTCATGCGAGCTAACCTGAGTCATGCCTATCTGAGCGAGGCGAGTCTGGACGAGGCCAATCTCCGAGAGGCCGACCTGACTGGAGCCAATCTTCGGGAGGTCCTCCTCTTACGAGCTGATCTCAGACAGGCAAGTTTCAGGCAGGCCAATTTGATCGGAGCGCAGCTCAATGGGGCCCAGCTGAGCGGCGCAGATTTTCGTGGGGCCGACCTCAGTGGAGGTAGCCTCAGTCGGACGGGCCTCCACGAAACGGACTTCAGCGAGGCGAACCGAAGCCGAGTGGTCATCACCAGAAAGTGGTAGCCGCCACCTCAAGTGTTCCCATCCGAAAGCAGACGAGATCCGTTTCATGAAGTCAGCACGAGCGAGGAGAGATCGATGGAAGCGGAGCAGCGACGCGCGGCCAAAGAGCAGATGATTGCCTTCATGCAAGCAGGGCATCGGTGGCAAGAGGCTGCTGCCCAAGCCGGTCTCCAGGTCAGTCGTTCGACCGCTTATCGGCTGCTGCGCCAGGTGCGCATCCGGGGGAAAGCTGCTTTCCAGGATGGGAGACATGGACACCCCGCCAAACTGCACACGGCCGAGCGGACATGGCTGGAAAGCTACTGTCACACGTCGCCCGGCACGTCAAGCCGTGTGGTGCAGGCGGCCTTCCAGGAACGGTTTGGCATCCAGATCAGTCTCGGCTATCTCAACCAGGTTCGTGCTCGCCTCGGCCTGGGAAGCCGCACACAAGAGGCGGGGAAAAAAACTGGATGTGGCTTCGTCCTCACCAGCTGATCCCCAGTGGCAAGAGGGCGCAGGGGGGCTGCTTCTGGTCGCGGCTGCCGAAGTGTCTGGCCTGCTCTCCACCATGGAGACGGCCGTTGCTAGGTGTACTCCCTGTGCAGCTTCGCGCTTGGCGCCTCTTTCGGCGCGGTCTCGTCACATGCTAGTGCGAACGCTGCTTTTTCTCGGGGTGGTCGGACTGGACCGCACATGGGAGCTGCGCAGCTACACCGGCGATGCGCTGGCCGTGCTCACGGGCAGATCACGGGCCTACGGGTACTTCCACACCGAACGCTTCCTCTCGCAGGTCGCTCAAGCGAACGGAGCGGACACCTTCACGGATGGGTTGGCACAGTGGACAGCGCGCCTGTGGAAGCCACCAGTCGCTTCCATGCAAGAGGTGGAGCCTCTCTACTACATCGATGGGCACCGCAAGCCCGTCTATGCTGACGCATTGATCCCACGCGGGTTGATTGGAAACTCCGGGAAGATCCTGGGCTGTCGTGCCCTGGTCCTCTTGCACGATGAGCAGGGCCATCCTCGGCTCGCCACCACTCATCGAGGTGACCAGCACTTGATGGTGGGGTTGCCTGGGATCCTGGCCCGCTATGAGCAGGCGACGGGAAAAGCAGCACAGACGCGGATCATCGTGGATCGTGAAGGGATGGCAGCAGGGTTCCTGGCGGACCTCGTCGTCGCGGGTCGAACGGTGGTGACCGTGTTGCGTACGGATCAATACGAGGGGCTCTCGTCCTTCACTGAGGTTGGGCCTTTTGTGCCATTGGAACGCGATCGGCATGGCAAGCTCATCCGCGAGGTAGCAGCGGCTTGTTTTGCCTTACCGCTTCCAGATCAACCTGGGGCATCCCTTCCGTTGCGGGTGGCCCTTGTTCGTGACCTACGTCGTCAGGTTCCCTGTCAACACGCGGAAGAACCTCCGCGTCGGTGGGATGCCGATCTGAATCTCCTCGAACAGGCGTGGTGGGAAGACGGCTGGCAAGCTTCTCCTACACCGGTTGCTCCCACCACTCCCAAGTTGATTCCCATCGTGACAACGGCTGCCACGATCGATGCGATCACGCTCGCACAGACCTATGCTCGACGCTGGCCTGCCCAAGAAAATATTATCCGCGATTACTTGCTGGCCTTGGGCCTGGACACGAATCACGGGTATGCGAAGATAGCCGTCGTCAACTCGGAGGTAGCGAAGCGACGAACCACTCTGGAGCAGCGCCTGGCAACCCTGCAGCGCTGGACAGCGTCGGCACGCGTTCGCTACCAGCGTGCAACGGCGCTCTCTGATCGGCTCCGGAAACAGGCAAAGGTCCGTGGGGAGGCGCTCTACCGCACCTTAAATGAGCGTATGTTTGCTTTGGAGGAACAAGGGATGGCCGATCATCTCGTGCGTAGAGAGATCAAGGAGCGCAAAGCCACGATTGATGTCGAATTGCAAGAGCTGTGGCAACGGATCTACCGGGTCGAGGCCAGACAAGACCAGGATTGGCGCAAGCAGGAGCGCTATTGCCGTGAGCAGCGTGAGGTGCTGCGGGCACTGGAGGACCTGGCCTTCAAGGAACGAGAGATGTATGAAGTAGACAATCGCAAAGATCAGGTCATGACGGTCTGTAAGGTCGCGCTGGTGAATTTGGTCATGTGGACCCGCGACCATTATTTTCCTCTCACCTATGCGCACGCCACATGGAAACGTCTTGCGCCCTTCTTTCGTCTTCCAGGGCGGGTGACACGAGGACCGAGAGTGATGTCAGTCGAGTTGCGTTCCTTCAACGACCGCCACCTCAACCACGATCTCGTCGCGCTCTGTGAACGAGTGAATCAGGCCTCTCTTCATTTGCCAGATGGCAGGCAACTCCTCTTCTCGGTGACCCCTGTGTTTGACCGGCAAAAGCGTCGACAAGACTGTGCGCTCGCCAGCACGGAAGGATAGCTAGACAGGGATTCTCAGAGGTGCTACACTCCTACTGATATCTGCATGTTGGCTGGCTGCACATCAGTTGACCAGTGCGGTGTGCTGCCTGGCAGCTTTGGAGTAGGAGAGCACGGGGCGAGACATGTCCGAGATTGGGCAAACCTATTATGACTTCTGGGCGAGTTTACTCCCCCGGTCGAACCGTCAAACGGGTTTCTCATTGCGAAGCCCAACCCATCGTCCTTATGTCGAGTACTGTCGCGTCGGATTTTGCTTCCGCTATCGCCTGGAGTATGATACCCCAAATGCGCTCGTCGAATTTGCGCTCCTGCGCAGTGATGGCGAGCAGATCTACAACAGCCTTGTTCGTCGACGCAAGCAGATCAACGAATCTTTTGGTGGGTCATTGCTCTGGCTGCGAGACGCACACAGCCCGGAACATCCCTTGTCATACCGTGCACTTGCCTGGACGATTGCCTGCCCAAGCCTGCGTGAATTGGGCCGCGAATCCTGGTCGGCTGTCCAATCCCAGATGATTGATGCCATGGTGCGTCTGGAGCGGGCAGTTGTGCCATATCTCCAACGCTGGCTCGAAGAGGATTGAATCCTTGTGCGGAGACCACTTGCTTGGTCTGGCTGGCATACCTCTGTGATACACCAGAGGCCTGGCTTCCGCTTCTCTTTACGAATGGAGAGGTGATCTATTCCTTCTGGGCGTGAAGATGGCCTCCAGTTCCATTCTAGAAATGCAAAGGCCCGAGTGGCCTGAAACCCTGTTAAAGCGTCAGGTCTGGATAACCTATCGGACGAGCTTGCGGCCGATTCAATTACTTCCTTATTCCAAGATCGTATCATCGATGATCATGACGATGAAGTGAATATAAAAGGCTTCAAACAACTCGCGAGCAGCGCACTGGAGCTTAATGGTCATGAGCTTGAGTTAAGCAACATAAGTGGCACCCGGCAACGTGAAGAATATGCTCGACCCGGACAAGCTCAGATCGACAGTCGCATTGGTATCGAATGGGGCAATATTCCTATTGATATAGCTCGCGCCATCCGTAAGTGGTCACAACAATCCTACGATCTTAATAGTAGCGAAGAGCCCCTAAACGCTGCCGTCGAGGCTTTGGGCTGGCGGCTCTTAGCCCTCTGCCAAGAAGGAAATTCAGAAACGGCTGAGAATCTACTACGTTTCTTAGCTGAACATGTGAGCTACAGAAATCCGAAACTAGTAATGGGGTCGCTTGCACAGGGGTTTGAACGTTTCGGTCTCACGAGACTTGCCGTGATTGCCTATGTGTTTGCATATACCAAATCAAAAGGAGGCGGCGGCTGGCTAACATTCGGCGGCAAAGAACATGAGGAAACTTTGCGTACGGCAGTTGCGCTCAATGCCAAGCTGGCTTTTAGCGAACTGGGGATGGCCATCGTAGATGTGCTGAATGGCAAATATTATGGCGCTCAGGGTATTTCTCAAGCGCTTGTTCAAGCATTTTGTAGCAAAACCATTGGTGCTGCTGACGTGTCTACGAGTCCTTTTGAGCTATGGGATGCGGCTGCCGAAGTTATAGAGGATAGGCTTCCGCCCTTAGGTGAGGACGACGAGGATGACGACCCTTATGTGCCCACGAAATCAAATAACGATACTATTCCAGAACTGGAAAGTGCTATTGCTGCGACAATAGTTAGCAGTGTAGCGCACCCGGAGAAGCCCCTGAAGCGTGGTGCATTGCTGGGCACAGCATGGCTGATAAAGCTCGCACCATCGACAACAGTCAACGGGCTGCAGCTTGCCCTAAAAGGGAATCTCGACCCCGCTGGGAAAACATGGTTGCTTTGGCTTATCTTGCAGTTTGAGACAACTCCGTATCCTATTGCACAAGGCTGCCTTAAAGAACTTACGGATTTGACGCAATCACCATTACTCACGGTACGTTCTTTGGCTGCACAGATTTTGACGCGAGCTGGTATAGCTACACCACCGCCACCGGCGACAGGCATAAAAATTATAAGTATGCCCTTAAGCAACGAACAGCAGAAGAGAAATTATACTTTAGCCATCGAGGAGCTTGAGCGATGTGCAGGCGAAAGAGTGACGCTCGCCGAGAGGCTCATGCCTCAACTAAGAGATGCAGTGTCAGAAAGGCTTAGTCGACTATTCAACGACGAAGAGTTCCAGCGATCCTATGCTTCTCAGCTCAGTGAGCTTACTCATCCATCATCAAAAAGGCAGCCTGACGCCTACACTGTTGAACAGGAGGCAGTCGAACGTACCCTGCAAGAAGTGGCGGCTGGCGCTCGAGTCATTCTGGCCAAAGAAAACGGGATTGTTGATAATCCTCATAAGTTTGAAAAAGAGCTCGCGGAAGCACTGATAGACAACCCCGAGCTACCGCTTCGTGTCGCGGCAAGTCGCATCCCGAGACCAAAACTCCACACAACCCTTGAGTCCGAAAATTCTGCGATTGCACTACCGATTGCTGAGCAAGGCCCTTACAAGGGGTGGCGGGTCCTAGGTATTTACGAAAGGCGAAGCACTCCTGGTGATAGGTACAAAAGCATTGCCAGAAAGGCTACATTTATGAATGGTAGTACCGAGGTTTCTACCACCTCTGCCTCCCATGATCATCCTACCACATTTGGTTTCGGAACTGCTTTGCTCTGGCTAGAGTCAAAGGCGGGGTGTTCTCCGCCAACCGTCACCCATAATAACCTGAAAGGGTCACTGATTGGTATTGAGGTTGGCACTGTTCTAAAATATTTTGGCTTAGGTATCCCGCAGATGTTATTAGCACCCAACCTTGCTATAACCCACATTCTTGACCTAAAAACTGGCCCGATTTTAGATGGCCTAACCCTTTTGGACGATAAAGGACAAAAGGCTATCGTAGCGCGTACATGGAGAACGAAGTTTGTACGCGGCAATGATTTCGGCCCGGCCTACCCGCTAATCGTGGGGATGGATGTACTGATTCGCCCTGACCTGCTGGAGATACTTGAGGAAAAATTTAGCCTCAACATTATTTGCTTCTGTTCAAGGCATACAGAACTTTCGGACGACGAATCCGGCTGATATCCCAGCAGAAAGAATGGCTTAAGCCAACGAGTACTGCCAGCACAGGTGCTGATGGCGGTGGCGGCATCTGGTATGCCTTGAATGCCTGGACAGGTAAAGGAGAGTACCTGCACAGCGACTCCGTGCTGATCCATCTCGGGCAAGCGCCATTGTTCTACATCGAGTAATCGGGCGTCAAGCTCTTGGGCATTCGCAGAAGCAAACCGCCGCTTGAGACGATAGGACAGTTCAGGGACAGAAAAATGCTCCTCCAGCGTGATTTTTTTCATAGAATGCTCTCTGGTGTGCTGTCTCCTCCTGCTTCCCTGCCCCTTTTCATCTGAGCGTCTGGGCTGGAA
>WNFD01006126.1_pt1 | contig 12042 bp, 6 predicted proteins | sample 5400491 | NCBI WGS metagenome assembly WNFD01 (sample SAMN13153343, study PRJNA577476) | soil metagenome | isolation source: 120 cm saprolite under Douglas fir tree site 2 hole 2 replicate 2 | place: USA:California | collected 2015-04-18 | reverse complement strand
GGGGTTGCTGCTGGCCTGTCCGAGATGCGCAAGCCAGGACCGGCGCAAGGTGATTATCGATCAAGACGAAGCCGGACCCGCGGGAACCGACCTGCAATCGACCCTTCTACTGATCCAGTCTCCGCAAACTGACGTGCTGGGCATCACGGTGGTGACCGGCGACATGTGGCTGAAGGAAGAAGTAGCTCACACCTTGCGCATGCTCGAACTGATCGGACGAACCGACATCCCCGTAGTGCCTGGCGCCGAATACCCATTGGTCAGAACGAAAGAGGAGACCGAGCTCTGGGAGCAGCGATATGGGCGGGTCGCGTATATAGGCGCCTGGACCCCGAGGATGTATCACCCCGCGGATCAGGTCGGCGAACTGAAGGAAGGAAACCCCAAGGCCAAACCAGTTCAGGAGGACGCTGCCCACTTCCTGGTGCGCACGGTGAGGCAGTTTCCGAACCAAGTGACTATTTATGCCGGGGGCCCGATGACCAACCTAGCCTTGGCTATCTCCATCGATCCGGAATTCTCCAGCTTGGTCAAGGAACTCGTCTTCATGGGCGGAAGCTTGAGCCCGCAGACAGACAATCCTGAGTTCGTGAACTTGCCCAGACATGAATTCAACTTGTGGTTTGATCCGGAAGCAGCTCACATCGTACTACGCGCCAAGTGGAAGAAGATTGTTTGCACGCCCGTAGATATTTCGGTCAAGACCGCTATGACACGTGAACTGCTTGAGCGCATCAAAGTGGCCGATACTCCGGCGGCGCGCTACATCAGCGAGTACACAGTAGTGCGCAAGTACGGTTACTTGTGGGATGAACTGGCGGCAGCGGCCTGGCTCGATCCGAGCATCATTACGAAAAAAGAGACGCGTTTCATGGACGTCGATCTCGGCCGCGGAGCAGGTTATGGCAACCTACTGACTTGGGCCGAAGGCGACAAACCGAAAGCAGAGGTCAGGCCGGTTGAAATCCAAGTGGACCTGGACACGCAGAAATTTTACAAGATGCTAGTGGATCTGCTCAGCGCAGCGACACCCCAGAAAATCAACCATTAAACAAAACCGCGCAGTCGCGCATACTGGGACGTGCTATTTCGGCAATTGCTCCAGCTCCTGTTCCGCTTGTGCGTGCCCCGGATGCTGCTTCAGAAGCTCGAGAAGAACAGCGCGCGCTTTTGGCGCATCGCCTTCGAAAGCGTGGAGCCGCGCAAGATTAAGGTACGACTGATCGAATGCCGGCGCTACTCGGATGGATTCTTTAAAGCTTTTCTCCGCTTCTTCCTGACGTTGCGTTCGCAGATAGAGAACACCGAGGTTGTTGAGGGCTTCGGGGTAAGCGGGCCGGGAAGCGAGCGCTTTTTGGAGAAACTCGTAGGCACGCTCCGTATCGTCGAGCTGCGCAAATACCATGCCAAGGCTGTAGTTTGCTTCGGGGTCCTCGGGGTTCAATTGGAGAGCGCGCCGGAGCACGGTTTTGGCATCCTCCCAGCGCCTCTTCTCGCGATAAGCGTTCCCCAGATTGTTGAGGGCAATCAGGTGATCGGGATCTATTTGAAGTGCGCGCTGAAAATTTTGAATGGCCTCATCGGTGCGCCCTGCTCGCGCTGCCAGAATTCCCAGGTTGTTCCAAGCATTGGGCAGAGTGCCGGGATAGTTGGCGTGCAGTTGCAGCGCGCGTTCAAAACTCTCCTGGGCCTTGGCGGTCTTCTGCTGTTGCAGATAGACGCTTCCAATGCCGTAGAGCGCTTCGGCGGCGGAGGGATCATCTCGAAGAGCCAACTGGAAGCAGGCTTCGGCTGGCTCCAAATAGCCGCGCTCGAAGAAAACCGAGCCGAGGGAGAGATAGTTGCGTGCAAACTCGAAAGTTTCGCTCACGCCAGGAAACGGCAGCGCCTTGGCCAGGCGTTCCTCCGCAGTTTGCGGAATGCTGCGGAAGTCTCTCTCGAAGCGCTGCTTCGGTACCGTTCCCTGATAAATCTTGACGATTGCTCCGGACTTATCGATCAAGAAGGACGTAGGCAGGCTCAAATCGCGATGCCGATCGAAGAGATAACGATAAAGAAGGTTGTAAATGGCGATTGTATCTGCAGATGCCCGTAGAATCGGGAAAGAGAGCTGGCGGTAAAGCGCGGGTGTGAGGCCTCCGTCGGGACTCGCGGACTCGTCGACATTTACCGTGACCAGTTGCAGTCCTTCGCTTGCCCAACGCCTATAGGACTGATTGAGCTCTTCCAGATCTCGGTCACAATCGGGTGATGCCGCGGACCAAAAATGGAGAAGCGTCAGTGTGCCGCGTCGAGCGGAGAGCGTCTGGACGCGCCCGGCCAGATCCGGCGAAGAAAAATCCGGCGCCACGATCGGCACGAGCAACCAGGTTTCCACCGAATCGAGACGCCCCGTAGTTTCTGAAACAAGAGCGGGCTCCGTGGAAGCAGGTCGAGCCGTGAACGATTTGAAGGGCTCCATGCGTGAGGGAGGTGAGCCTTCCTCCACCCACACTCGATGATTGAGCGGGAGGTCGCGAAGACGCTGCTCGAGTCCGCTCGGCCACCGGATTGCGGCTGCCACAGGCCCTTTTGCCTCTCCCAGACCAAAAAACAATTCCTTGCTGTGCTGGGCCAGAAAACCCGATCCGGCTTGCAGCAAGCGAGTCTGGCGACCCCATTCGGTTTCCACTGTGACCGCCGCTCCAATTGCGTCGCGATTGCTGGTCTTGCCGCGGAGGCGAAAAGCGATTGCTGGCCCCAGTTGGGTCATTACATTTTTCAGAACTCGCAATTGGGGGCTGTTACGGTTCTTCAAAATCACTTCGACCCGGCCATCCTGGTCAATATCGCCGAGTGCGAAGGATCTGCTGTCTTCGATGAAGTCCAACCCAACGGCTGCCGATATGTCGGAGAATGTACCGTCCCGGTTATTCAGGTAAAAAACATTTCGCTCGAATCCACTCCAGGTGCCATCGGAGCGTATGAGCTCGTTGATGGCATTCCATCCCTGCTCGTAATCGTGTTTAGGCTTCGCGCCTGTCGGCGAATTGGCAACCACTTGGCGCCAAAAAAAACTGTTCAAATCTTCATGCGTGGTTCCAGAAATCATGCCGTTGGCAACATAAAGGTCCGGGAATCCATCCTGATCAAAATCCCAGGTGTCGCTCGACCACGACCAGCGCCCCACGGCCGCCCGCGCGCGCGGGCCGCTATCCTCAAAACGGCCGGCGCCGCGATTATGCAGCAACGAGTTGCCCATAGCGTGCTTATGGTAGAGAGCGCGGATTTGTTCGCTTGCATTTTTCTGGAAGATCTCTTGCCCTGAAATGCGATTGCCGGCAGCAGTCCACATGTTGCCGACGTAGAGATCGTCTTTGCCGTCGTTGTCATAGTCCAACCAGCAAACGCTCATACCGGCGCCGACGTCTTCCACGCCCCCCTCTCGCGCGATGTCCGTAAAGGTTCCGTCCCCGTTATTGCGGTAAAGATTCTTGCGCCCAAAATCGTTGACCACATACAGGTCAGGCCATTGGTCGCCGTTGTCGTCGCCCCAGCCGCAGCAAAAACTGAAGCGCGTGTTGTTTTGATCGAGTCCCGATTCCCGCGTGACGTCGCGAAAAGTCCCATCTCGATTGTTGCGCATCATGAAGTTCGGCGGACCATTCTCCGCATCGTAGTAGGGCGCGGGATACCGGTATTGGTCCGTGCCCTGGTAATAGGCGTACAAACAGAAATAAACGTCTAACCAGCCATCACGGTCATAATCGGCCACCGCCGCCCCGGTAAACGCGCCTTGCGGGGAATTCGCGAACCGAAAGGCGTCGGGTCTCCGCCGGAATTTCCCTCCACCCTCGTTCAGAAACAGAAGAGGTCCATCGGAACGCACCATGATTGCGTCTTGCCGCCCGTCGTTATCGACGTCAACAAAAAGCGCGCAAGGTGTATTTTCCAAGATGCCGAGTCCGGACATCGCGGTGATGTCTTCGAAGGTCCCGTCTCCGCGGTTGCGATAGAGGCGGTTCGGAAGACCGGAGGGTTGACAAATATACAGATCGTCAAGCCCGTCTCCATCAACGTCCGCAACCGAGACTCCGTTGTGGCCGTAGATATCGATCCCGCAGGCGCCGTCGAGAACGGTGCGCCAGTAGTCCGTCCCAGGAAGCAACTGCGAAACGTAAGAATGATTGGCGCCTAGAGCCTGCGAAGTGATATCCGTGAAAATCGGAGCGAGTGCGCGGCTGCGACTTTCCTCAAGCATCCGCCACTTCTGGAGTTCCATCTCACCTGAGGGCAGCATTTCCCAGCCGAGCTCCCAATTCCCCACACGTTGTTCCCGGTAGAAATCCGCGCCAGTGCCCACTAGCTCGAAACGGACGCGAGTTTCCAGCAATCCCGTAGAGCCGGGTGAAAACACCGCGGGAGATACAGTGCGAATGCTGGTCACCTGAAATTCAGCGGTGAATATCCTTGAGAAGGGCCTCATGGAGGAACGCCATTCCTGGAGAAACGCTTCCCGCCCGCGAGGCGCGTTTTCCGCGAACTCCATCCGAAACACCTTCAGTGTGGCCACCTCTCGGACAGGCTGGGCCACCGCCGCACTCGGGGAGGCGCCGGAAAACTTCAGCGTCATCACTCTTTCAAGCGCTGCCGTTTTTTGCGGGGATTCCAGTAGTTGGGAACTCCACTCTGTCAAAATCTTAGCAACCTGATCCTGATATTTTTCCGTGATGAACGCGTCGAAACCCGACTGAACCTTTCGCAAGACAGTATCCAATTCCCTTTGCGCTCGATACTGAGGATGCAAGTGATAATCGCTCGACCCCGGAAGGGCTGCGGCAACACGGAAGGGATTGAAGGAGGGCAGACCGAGGCCGGCAGGAAGGAAAGCTAACGAGGCGGTTTGGCAGTACTGGGCGAGAAATTTGCGTCGGCTCAGATCGACCCAATGACTTTTCTTTCCAAGCCGGCTCAGGCGGCGCCCCCGGTGCTCCTCGCGCAGAAGCAAAAATCTAACATCGCCACCAAAAGCGGTCAAGGATGGCGGCACCAGAACAGCAGTGCTGCCCGGAATCCGTTTTTATCTTGACAGACTAGAACTCCGGCAACTATAAGCACCGGCATCCAAGGAGGCACATGCCCCCGCAGGTCGTTGGAATCGGAAGCTGTGGGATCGACTATTTCGCGATTGTTCCGCGACTCCTAGCCGCGGATGAGAAGATCAATGCCGATCGACTGGAGATTCACGCCGGCGGTGTTACGGGCAACAATCTCACGCAGGTCGCGCGCCTCGGCGCGAGCGCCGGCTGGCTCGGACTCATCGGCGACGACGAGAGCGGACGCTTGATAACCAAGGCTTTCGCTGACGACGGGCTGGACCTCTCCGGCGTTGAAACCATCAAGGGCGAGCAGTCCACCTTCACCTGGATTCCCGTCGACGCCCAAGGCGAGCGCTGCATCTACATGTTTCCCAATATCAACGGGAAGCTGTCGACGGAACAGGTGCGCAACCGCTTCGCGCCGCACATCAAAAGTGCCAAACACTTTCATACCGAGGCCTCGCAGCTCCCCTTACTACCCATCAAAGCGGGAATGCAGGTGGCGCGCGAAGCAGGTGTCCGCGTCATCTTCGATCTCGATGTTGCGCCGAGCTACTTCGCCCATGCAAAACTTGGCTCTGAGAAAGATCTAATCGCCGCGTTGCAACTGGCCGACGTTCTCAAGCCCTGCAAAGCCGCCGCTCGCGAGATCACGGGCGAAACTGACTACGAAAAAATCGCCGTCAAGTTGCTGGCCCTCGGACCTAAAGTGGTGGCAGTCACGATGGGTGCGGAGGGCGCGCTCATCGCCAGTGCCGGCAAAATGGCTCATGTTCCGGCATTCAAAGTGAACGTAGTGGACACGACCGGTGCCGGCGATGCTTTCATGGGCGGTCTCTCTTACGGCCTCCTCCAGGGCTGGGACCATCGGCGCGTCGGCCTGTTCGCGAATGCTTGTGCCGCCATTTGCTGCACCAAGGTGGGAGCTCGCGCGATGGGCAAACGCAACGAAGTCGTCGCCCTCATCAAGTCGCAGCACCCTGAAGAAGCATCTTCGTTCTAGGAGCGGCCTCGGAAGCGTTTCCTTTGTAAGGAGAACCAGCCCGATGTTTGTCCCGCACAGTTTCGCTCTTGCCCTGCTGATGATGATCACCAGCGCCGTTTGCTGGGGCTCCTGGGCCAACACCTACAAAGGCGTCAAGTCGTACCGCTTCGAGCTGTTTTATTGGGACTACGCCGTCGGGATTTTTTTGATCTCGCTCATCCTGGCCTTCACCATGGGCAGCACCGCGGACGATTCCGCCAGCTTCCTCAATAACGTGAGCACGGCAGACGGCTCCAACATCCTCTCCACACTAGCCGGGGGCGCCATATTCAATCTGGCCAATCTTTTGCTCGTGGCCGGCATTGACATGGCCGGCTTAGCCATCGCCTTCCCAGTTTCCATCGGCATCGCGCTCGTAGTAGGGGTTGTCTCCAGCTACATTTTGCAACCCAAGGGCCACGCGGGCATGCTCGCCGCTGGCGTACTCTGCGCGGCGATCGCGGTGGTTCTGGACGGCAAAGCGTACGGCCACCTCTCCAACGTAAACCGCTCCATCTCCAAAAAGAGCATCGTCACCTGTATCGTCTCGGGCGTCTTGATGGGACTGTGGGCCCCGTTTGTTACCCGCGCCATGACAAGAGGCAACACCCTCGGCCCATACAGTGTCGGAGTGTTCCTCACGCTAGGCGCGCTGCTCTCCTGCTTCCTCTGGAATATCTATTTTATGAGGAAACCGCTCGTCGGTGAGCCGGTTCATTTCGGCGATTTTTTTCGCGGGCCAACCGCAGGTCATCTGCTCGGACTTCTGGGCGGCTGCATTTGGGGCCTCGGCACGGTCTTCAATCTCGTCGCCGCGAGATTCTCCGGAGTCGCCATTTCCTACGCGATTGGACAATCCGCGCCAATGGTCGCCGCTCTCTGGGGCGTGCTGGTCTGGAAGGAATTTCGCGGCGCCAACCGTCAAGCCAAGACCTATCTCAGCCTAATGTTCCTTTTTTACCTGCTTGCGATTCTGCTCGTCTCCCGCGCTAATACTGCCTCGTGACGCTGTTTGGGTTGAAAATGAGTGAGCAATTCAGAGACACTCTGAACGGCAGATCGTCTTGTCTGCGAAGAATGGGCAACGTCACCTGAGGATCAAATCTCGAAGGAAAATAAAAGCAAGGAGTACATTCCATGACAATGATCACGACAAAAGACGGCACGCAAATCTACTACAAGGACTGGGGCAAGGGGCAGCCCGTGGTCTTCAGCCACGGGTGGCCGCTGAGCGCGGACGCCTGGGAGGACCAGATGATTTTTCTGGCCGACCGCGGCTTCCGCTGCATCGCGCATGACCGTCGCGGCCACGGCCGGTCGAGCCAGCCGTGGGACGGCAACGAAATGGACACCTACGCCGACGATCTCGCCGCACTCGTCGAGGCGCTTGACGTAAAAGACGCAGTCCATGTCGGTCACTCCACCGGCGGCGGCGAAGTCGCTCGCTATATCGGCCGGCACGGCACGAAGCGTGTCGCGAAGGCCGTGCTGATCGGTGCGGTACCTCCATTGATGTTGAAGACCGCCGCGAATCCTGGCGGCTTGCCGATGGAAGCGTTTGACCAAATTCGCGCCTCCGTTCTGGCCGACCGCTCGCAGTTCTGGAAGGATCTTAGCGTACCGTTCTACGGGGCCAACCGGCCCGGCGCCAAGGTGTCGCAGGGATTGCGCGACTCATTCTGGTTGCAGGGAATGCTGGCGGGACACAAAGCCGTCTTCGATTGTATCAAGGCCTTCTCCGAGACGGACTTTACCGAAGATCTCAAGAAGTTCGATGTACCGACGCTCATCCTCCACGGCGACGCCGACCAGATTGTTCCGATCGGCGCTTCAGCCCTGCTCTCGTCGAAAATTGTCAAGGGAGCGACGCTAAAGGTCATTGCCGGCGCTCCGCACGGCATGTGCTCGACCCTCAAAGAACAAATCAACGCGGAATTGCTCGCGTTCCTCAAGTCGCAGCGCTCAGCGACGGCTTGAGTGCTGCTCTCATTCTAAATCTCAGAAAGCAAGTATTGCAGTCTGCCGGCGTCCATCTTGGCGCAATGCGTGCGCTAGTGAGCTGTCCCGGTGATTTCGTAAGTACGAATTCGTCGTCGAGGATCGGTATAAGTCCAGCGAAATGGTTTCGCCGATTTGGCGTAAGCGCGAATGTATTTCCGCAGTTTGCGGGCTAGATCGGCGAGCGAGGTGAACACTCCCCGGGCGATGACGTCGCGCTGGATTTTCGCAAACCACAGCTCCACCTGATTCAACCAAGACGAATAGGTCGGCGTGAAATGGAACCGGACCTTGGGATTTTGTTCTAGAAACTCCTCCACCGCTTTGGTCTTGTGGGCCGACAGATTGTCCAGCACGATGTGAATCTGCTTGGCCCAGCGAGCTTTCTTGACTAACTGGCTGAGAAATCCCAGGAACTCCGCACTGGTATGCCGTTTCGCAGTCTTGCCTTCCACCTTTCCGGTTTTCACATCGAGGGCAGCATAGAGCGATAGGGTCCCATGACGGTAATACTCGAAGCCGTGCCGTTCGGCGCGACCCGGCGAGAGCGGCAACACCGGATCGAGGCGATCCAGTGCCTGGATGGCCGTCTTTTCGTCGACGCAGAACACGGCCGCATGTTGCGGCGGGTTCAAGTACAGACCGATGATATCGGCCGCTTTGCTCTCGAACTCGGGATCGTCGCTGGCCAGATACCGCTCCAGGCGGTGCGGCTTCAGCCGGGCTTGCGTCAAGATGCGCTGCACCGTCGATTTGCTCACTCCCAGCTCCTGGGCCAACTTACGGCAGGACCAGTGCGTGCTTCCATCCTTCGGTTTCTGCTGCACCCGTCGCGCCACTCGCGCTTGCACTGCGGCCGTGGCCGTGCGCGGTTGGCTGCCCCGATGGCGACCTTCTAATCCGGCCAGACGATCCTGTTCAAAGCGTGTTCGCCAGCGCGCGATCGTAGCCGCACTGGTTTGCATGCTGTTCTCAATCTGGCGATAGCTCTGGCCTTCGGCCAGCGCCAGAATGAGTCGCGCTCGGAACACGTCGCCCGCGGGCAGCGTGCGCGACTGTGCCCATCGCTCTAGGTCCTGTTTCTCTTCGAGGGTCAGTAGAAGCAAGTTTCGATTATCCGTCATGCCTTCTTAGACGGCCGAAACATACTTTCGTTATCGCTGGGACACTATACTAGAAGATCAGCTTAAGCCCCTCTTGCTCGTCGCCGATACAAAATACAAACCGGCCGCGCCTCTTGGCGCGGCCGGTTTCGAATCTCAGATCGGATTCACTCCGATCGCAGCGCCTGTATCACATCAACCCGCGCGGCGCGCGCAGCCGGCAGAGCGGAAGCGATGCCGGCTGCGGCGAGCAGCACGAACGCCGAAGCGACGACGGGGACCGCGCTAGGCATGCGGATATCCGGGATGTAGCCGCCGGCCAAGCGGGCGAGGGCGTATCCCAAGGCGGCGCCGGCAACGACACCAGCCCCGGCCATTACGGCGCCCTCCGCGATGACACCAGCCAGGAGCCGTCCTGGCTGCGACCCGATGGCTAGACGGATGCCAAACTCGCGGGTACGGGCGCTGACGGAAAACGCCAGCACGCCGGCGACGCCGACGATGGCGATGGCCAGAGCAACGGCGGCGAACCCGCCGAAGACGATCGTGTTCAGGCGGTCGGGCGTGAGTATTTCGGCGCGGATATCTTCAAGCGTAGCGGCGTGCTCAATTGGCTGATCGGCGGCCATGTCGCGGACGATGCGCGTGATCGGGGTCACCAGCGCGTAAGGATCCATTCGCGTGTGAACGAACAGGCGGCCGCCAAAGAGGGGCAGCTCCTTGTTGGCGGCATCATCCGGTATCTGACCGAAGGGGTGATATACGGTGAGCGCCGCGCCCGGTACGACGTGCTCATCGTCCACGGCGGCGGCGACGCCTACGATGCGGCGGGGCCCGCTGTTGACAAAGATGAAGCTCATCACCAGGTCGGTCCACATGATGTGGCGGTTGATCGGGTCTTGGCCGGGGAACATGCGCTGAGCCACGCTTTGGCTAACGATCACAACGGGCTCGCCGCCGCGGCGGTCATTGTCGTCGAAGTCGCGTCCAGCAACCATCGGCACACCGAGAGCGGCGAAGAATCCCGGCGAAACAACACGAAACTGCGCGCGAGGATCTTCTTCGCGAACTCCCTTCACATGGCCCTCGCCAGAGAACTGGAAGCCAGGACCGAAGCTGCCGGCGTCGCGCCAGGGGATGATGGTGCCGAGTGCGACGCGATCCACGCCGGGGAGTTCGTTGATGCGGCGAATGGTCTCCCTATAGAAGTTGATGATCTGATCTGGAGTCTTTCCGTAGGACATGACCGGCACGTTCATGGCCAGAACGCGATGCATGTCGAAGCCTGTCTGTGTTGCTTGCAGCGTAAGGAGAGTTTTGATGAGCATGCTGGCCCCGGCCAGGAGCATGAAGGATGCGGCGATCTGCGTGACCGCGAAGATACGTAGCCGGCGGCTGGTGCTGCCGGTGATGCGCACTCCGCCGCTGGCGAGCCCGAATCCTTGCGAGGCGCTGGCGGAAGGCAGGCGCGGAACAAACGCCAAGAGCACTGAGGCGAGGATGGCGAGTCCGGCGCCAACCCACAGCATGCTCGCGTCGATGGTGAGGTCGAGAGCGCGGACGGAGAAGCGCGAGGCGTAGCGGGCAAGAATGGCAACCATCGGACGGGCGCTAAGTACGCCAAGAATCGCGCCGGCGCCGCAGAGCAGAAGGCTTTCGGCGAGTAGAGTGCGGCGCAGGGCTCCGCTGCTTGCGCCCAATGCGGCGCGGATGGCTAACTCACCTTCGCGACGCACGCTGCGCGCCAGGATCAGGTTGGCAACGTTGGAGCATGCAATGATGAACACCAGAATTGAGGCCGCCAGCAGAACCCACAGAATCGTTCTCGCCCCGGACGTGATTTGGTCGCGTAGGAGCACGGCTTGAATGCGGTTTTCGCCCTTCTGCGAGTAAGCCTCGGGATGCTCGCGAATCATCGCCGCGTAGACGGTGCGCAATTCGGCGTTCGCTGACTCGACCGTGGCGCCGGGACCGAGGCGGCCGAAGAGTTCGGTCATGCGATGGACGCGGCCGGTGACCATCGTCGCCGACAAATGATGAGGGCTGGTGACCACGTTGGCGATAATCTCGGTATTCGCCGGATAGGGAACCGAAGGCTCCAACACGCCGACGATCGCGGCGGAACGCTCGCCCAGCCGGATCTCTTTGCCGATTACAGAGGGATCGCTCTTGAGCGTCGTGGTCCAGAAACGATACGTGAGGACCGCGGCGCCAGCAGCCTTGGGGCCGTCGTCATGCATGTCGAGGAGTCTTCCGAGGACCGGGTGCAAGCCCATCACTTCGAAATAGGAACCGCCGACAACTCCGGCGCGAACTTCGCGGGGATCTCCGAGCCCAACCATGGTGAAGCCGATGGTGGAGAAGTCGCCAATGGCGCTGAGAGATTTAACTCCGGCGCGCATATCCCGAATTTCGGGAACCGAAAAATTGGCATTTTCGACGCCAATGCCAGGGGCGCTCTGGCGGATGTAGATCAGGCTGCGCTCGTCGCGATTGACGAGCGGCCGCAGCAGCACGCCGCGCACCAAGCTGAAAATTGCCGCGTTGGCGCCTATGCCTAGCGCCAGCGTGAGCACTACTGTGATCGCCAGTCCCTTGGCCCGCGTCAGGGACCTGAGCGCGACTGCCAGATCGTGCAGGAACAACTCTAGTTTCAGCATCATCGTTCGATCTCCTTGCAACTAGTGCGTCCGCATCGTTCATCCATCCGAGTGGTGTTTGCTCCGCAATGGAATCAGCACACGCACCCGATCATCGCGCAAGTACAACCCGAGCCAAAGCAGCACGCCCAAATAAGTCGGGAATAGAATGTGGCTGAATAGCGGATCGCCCGCGCGCA
>WNFD01020195.1_pt1 | contig 12043 bp, 11 predicted proteins | sample 5400491 | NCBI WGS metagenome assembly WNFD01 (sample SAMN13153343, study PRJNA577476) | soil metagenome | isolation source: 120 cm saprolite under Douglas fir tree site 2 hole 2 replicate 2 | place: USA:California | collected 2015-04-18 | reverse complement strand
CCGGTGTTGCAGACGGATGCCGCCGGAAATGTGGTGAAAGAAGCCTGGTACTTCAACGGCAATTTCCCCTGGGTGGGAATGCTGATCTGCGCGCCGATTATTGGACTGTGGTACTGGTGCACCGACCAGTACATCGTGCAGCGTGCACTTGGGGCTCCGAATCAAGGTGTGGCGCGGCGGGGAGCGATCTTCGCTTCCTTCCTGAAACTGTTTCCGGTTTACTTGTTCATCATTCCGGGTTTGATCTGCTACGCGCTGGCCAAGAGCGGCAAAATTCCGGCGCTGGCGGGAATCGTTGGTCCCGACGGCAAGGCGATTCCGGGAGTCGCGCAAGGCGCCTTCCCGATGATGGTGCAGTATCTGTTGCCGCCTGGACTTCGCGGCCTGGTGGTCGCCGGACTGCTCTCGGCGCTTATGGGATCACTGGCGGGAGTGTTCAACGCATGTTCCACATTGTTTACGGTTGATCTTTACGAGAAGTGGAGACCCGGCTCGTCGCAGCACCAGATTGTGCGCGTGGGGCGCATGGCGACGGCTGCGATGGTGCTAGTGGCGCTGGCCTGGATACCGGTCATAAAGGGGGCGTCGGGGCTGTATGTTTATCTGCAGGCGGTCCAGGGATATCTTGCGCCGCCGATCTTCGTTGTTTTCTTCTTCGGAGTGTTTTTCAAACGGCTCAATGCCCAAGGGGCGCTATGGGCGATGATCGTTGGATTCGCGCTGGGCGTATTCCGCATGCTGGTGGATACGCCGGTGAGCCTCGGCTTAGCCGGACTGGCAAATGGATATCCCCAGGGGTCGTTCCTGTGGATCGTCAACAACATTTATTTCCAGTATTTCAGTGTGCTGATCACGATTGTTTCCGCGGTGGTGATGGTGGTGGTGAGTCATATGACCGCCGAGCCGGATTATCAGCGAATTCAAAACCTTACTTTTGCGACTACAACCGGAGCCGACCGCGCCGACACTCGTGCCAGTTGGGGCTGGAAAGAAGTAGCGGGATCGGGGCTGGTGCTGGTTTGCATTTTGGGGGCGTATTTGTATTTCAGAGGGTAAGCGATTTACCTTGAGAGAATGGACAGGATCGATGCCCTGAGCCCAGAGGCCAAGGAGGAGATTCACCGCCACGACCTGGAGTTGCGGAATCAGGCCGCAGAACGGCTCAACGCTGAAGTTGAAGACGTCCTGACCTATCAAGCGCCGATTGAGTGAGACTCCGGCGCATGGCCACTCTCTTCACCATCGGCCATTCCACCCGCAGCCTGGACGAACTAATCGACGCCCTGCAAGCCCATCCCATCGAAACCCTAGTGGACATCCGCTCCTTCCCGATGTCGCGCCGCCTGCCGCATTTCAATCGCGAATCGCTGGAGAACGCCTTGCCCGCCGCGGGAATCAAATACGTGTGGATGAAGGACCTGGGTGGCCGGCGGAAGAAATCTCTCGAAGATTCGCCAAACGTTGCGCTCCGCAACGAGAGCTTTCGTAATTACGCAGACTACATGCTCTCGCCTGAGTTCGAGCCCGCGATCACAGACTTGATCAAGCTGGGAGAGCAATCGCGTACGGCGTACATGTGCGCTGAGCGCGTCTATTTCCGCTGCCATCGGATGCTGGTTTCGGACTGGCTGGTGGCGCGTGGACATGAAGTGTTACATATTGACGACGCAAAGCCGGCCAAGGCGCACAAGTTGATGTCTGAGGCGCGGCTCGTTGACGGGCAGCTAATTTATCGTGGAGACCGGCTGCTCTGAGCCCTGTGCTAACGTATTCCCATGATTGTTGGCACCGGAATTGATATCGCGGAAGTTCCGCGCATTGCCGAATCCATTGAGCGTTTCGGCGAGCGTTTTCTGCACCGGGTCTTCACCGAAGGCGAGATCCGGTATTGCGACTCCAAAGCGAATCGCGTGGAAAGATATGCCGCCCGCTTCGCGGCAAAAGAAGCCGCGATGAAAGCTTTGGGCACGGGATGGAGTCACGGAGTGAGGTGGCGCGACATCGAAGTTGCTCGCCAACCGGGGAGCAGACCGACCATTAAGTTTCATGGCAAGGCGGCTGACTTTGCGGCAAGGGTGGGTGCGAAGAATGTGGCGCTGTCGCTTTCCCATACACCCGAGCAGGCCATCGCCAGCGTGATTCTGGAAAGTTAACCGGGTCTGTTAGACTTTCGCCTTTCATGTCTACTCTAAACGAGACAATCCCGCAGCTTCAGCCTACCTCTACGAACCAATTGTGCGGTAAGGTCTTGCTGCCCGGGATTGCCTTGACCAGTTTTTCCGCGCTGCTGCTAGAGCTGGCGTTAACGCGGCTGTTTTCTGTGGTTCTTTTCTATCACTTTGCTTTCCTGGCCATATCCATTGCGTTGCTGGGGCTGGGGGCAGGCGGAGTGCTTGCGCATCTCTGGAAGGAGCGGCTAGGCCAGTGGGGGACTCGCGGGATTGCTGCGGCTGCGAGTGCCTTGAGCGCAGTCGTCGTCCCTGCGGTTCTGGAGATAGTCCTGCACGTGCCCGTCTCTCTCAAGCTGAGCGGGCATAATTTTGTCCGGCTAACTGCGATATACATCTGCTCGGCGGTGCCGTTCTTCCTGACCGGATTGCAGTTCTCGACGGTGTTCGCCAGGGAATCATCTCGCATTCCCAGACTCTACGCAGCGGACCTCAGCGGCGGAGCGCTGGCGTGCTTGGGGGTTGTGCCGCTGCTGAACTGGATTGGCGGGCCCAATGCAATTCTCTTCGCGGCGTTGATATCGGCCATAGCAGCAGTAGTTTGGAGTCCCACGCCTCGGCCAAGAAAAGTGACGCTGGGACTGAGCGCAGTCCTGACACTTGGGATTGGCCTGAATTTCTCCGGACGATTGGTTGACATTGTCTGGGCGAAAGGAGTTCGGAGACAAAACGTGGAGTTCGCGCGTTGGAATGCGATTTCCCGGGTAGAAGTGGACCGTGCAGCTTCCGGCGGCAAGGTGATTGTGATCGATGCGGACGCTAACACTTACATCATGAGTGCCGACCCCAAGAAATGGGAGGGTTCGGAGTGGCAAGACAACCTGATGGAGGCGCCGCCGGCGGTGGTGAATGCCCTGCGGCCGCACGGTGATTACGCCATTATCGGGCCAGGAGGCGGCGTGGACGTATTACGCGCGGTGGCGAATGGCAGTCCGCACGTGACCGGGATCGAGATCAATCCGATCATCGCCGACACCATCATGCGGGGCCGCTACGCCGACTATGCCTATCATCTTTATGAGCTGCCCGAAGTTCACATGCACGTCGGAGACGGGCGATCGTTTATCCGTGACGCGACCGAGCAATATGATGTGGTGCAGATGACGTTGGTAGATACGTGGGCGTCCACCGCGGCCGGGGCCTTTGCGCTCAGCGAGAACAGTCTTTACACCACGCAAGCTTTCCGCGAGTATTTTGAGCACTTGAAACCAGATGGCATTATCGCGGTTACGCGATGGGAATTCCGCGAGCCGCGCGAGGCGTTGCGCGTGGTTTCTGTGGCCATGGAAGCCCTTCACCAACTGGGTGTCGGCGATACCTCGCGCAATTTCGTTGTCGTGTCCGACGGCGAGTTAGATGAGGATGGGATTCCGGTTGCCGTGCTGGCCAAGAAAAGCGCGTTCACGCCAGCAGAAGAAGAAACCGTCAGGCAACACTTGCGTGATTATCCGCCGTTGACGCTCTTGTACGCGCCGTCTGAAAAAGGAACCAATGCCTTCGCGCAGCTGATTCAGAGCAATGATCCTCGAACGTTCAGCGCGGGCTATGCTTACAACGTAACTCCTGTCAGCGACAACGCTCCGTTCTTTTTCTTCACGCTCAAGGCAGGACGGCTGTTGAGTCCAAAATCGAACTCATCTGCGATGGATTGGAAAGTGAATCTGGGAGTTGCGGTGCTGGGGATGCTGCTGATTCTGTCCCTGGTAGCGGTGCTGGCATTTTTGGTTCTGCCGCTGATCTTGAGGGGCGGAGCAAGACCGCAAGCGACCACCGCACTTTTCTATTTTGTGGCCGTGGGTTTGGGATACATCATGGTCGAAGTTACGTTCATTCAGCGGTTCGTTCTGTTTCTAGGACATCCGACCTATGCCCTTACCGTGGTCGTGTTCCTGATGCTGCTTTCGAGCGGCGCAGGGAGTCTGACCTGTACCAACTGGTTTCCCGACAGCCGCAGACTTTGGTTACCGCTGACGCTGATTGTTCTGGCATTGCTGGTTTATGTCGGAGTGTTGCCGCTGATTTTGGAACGCCTGGTAGGGGCGGCATTCAGCGCGAAGTTGATGATCAGCGGAGCCCTTCTTGTACCCCTTGGTTTTGCCATGGGAATGCCGTTTCCTACCGGACTGCGTGCCCTGGCAGCGATCGAGCACGAGGGGCTGGGCGGCAATTCCATCGAATGGGCCTGGGCGATGAATGCTGCGTCCAGTGTGTTGGGTTCGGTTTTGGCCATCGTTATCGCTATTCAGTTCGGGCTGAGCGTTACGTTGTCCTGCGGTGCCGTGGCTTATATGCTGGCGTTACTGTTGCGTGGGAAGTTACGGGCAGTCGCGCCTGCGGCTTAGTTGGCCAGGGCGTTCTGCTATCATCGGGGAAATAAGCGGGCAGTATCCGAACGGTCATTGGAGATCACCCAATGGCCCGCTGACCAGATCTCCAGATCTAGGTTCGCTGTTTGGGAGGATCGTTGCCGAGCCAGAAGCAGTTGAAGTGGTCACAACTGAAGGTTGGCATTACGGTGATCATCGCCAGCATCACGCTGGCGGTGCTGACGATCCTCATGAGCGGCGGCGGGATCTTCACTCCGAAGATCACTCTGAAATCCTACTTCTTCGACGCACAAGGATTGCGCGTGGGTGCTCCCGTCCGCCTGAGCGGCGTGGACATCGGCAATGTGAAGCTGATTCGCGTGGTTCCGAATCAGCCCAAAGCGCCAGTGGAAGTCACGATGAAAGTCAACACCCGGTATGGCTTTAATTTGCGAAAGGACTCCAAAACGTTACTTTCTACCGCGGGCGTGCTGGGTGAAACCTTGATCAACATTGATAGTTCAACCGCCAAGGGCGCGTTGGCGGGTGATGGAGACGTGCTCCCGAGCGGCGAAGTCACCGGCTACGAGGATGTAATGAGTGCGGCCAACAGCAGCTTGCAAAACATGGATGTGCTGCTCAAGCGCATGGACAGGATTATCGCCTTTGTGGAAAGTGGCCAGGGATCGGTGGGCAAGCTTATCTACGATCCGTCGCTGTACAACCGCGTGAATACTACAGTCAGCGAGTTCCAAAAGCTGGTAAGCGAAATTTCGGAGGGCCAAGGCAGCCTGGGAAAGTTGATTACCGACGACGAGTTGTACCAGAAAGCAAATGGGACCATCGATAAGGTCAACAAAATGATCGATGATCTCAACGCGGGCAACGGGACCGCAGGCAAGCTGCTCAAAGATTCCACACTCTATGACAATGCCAACCAGACGATCGCCAATGTTAAACAATTGACTGACGACATTAACGGCGGCAAGGGCGCGCTGGGCAAATTGGCGAAGGATCAGGAGTTTGCCAACAAGCTGCAAAATACCATGAACCGACTATCTGACTTGAGCGACCGGCTGGACGCGGGGGAAGGCAGCGCCGGTAAATTTCTGCGCGACCCTACCCTTTACAACAATACCAATCAACTGCTCACCGACACCCAGGATCTGGTCAAATCGATTCGGCAGAATCCTAAGAAGTATCTGACGATTCATTTGAAGCTGTTCTGAGACGGCAAGTCTCCAGCGCCGACGTTGCTTCGGCTGCCCTCTTAGCAAGCCCTGGTGGGTGGGTAGTGGGCGGTGAGGGCACCGCCCTTACGTGGTCTATCTCTGCAGCAAATCTACGGGTTGACGCACGTCGTGCACGCGGAAATATTGCGCCAGTGCGGGATGCTTCTCTTTCACCTCCTCGAACATGGCATAGGCTACATTGCGGTAGGAAGCGTGCCCGGCTGGTCCGGTTCGCAACTCCGAGATGTAGACGGCTTCGGCAAAGTCCATCTTGAAAAGGGTGCGTTTGCGGAAGCCGAGGGGAATGGCGTACTGCGAATTCTCGGCTGCTTCCGGAACGGGGCTGTTGCCCAGAGTTTTGACCGCGCTCGATGTCCGCTCCACTGTTCGATTTGAACGCAGCGGCGATGGCGGTGCATATCGCGGAAGCCGCCGATATCCATCAGGATGTCGAAGCGGAACTGCTGCCCGGCGCGGAAGGAGCGAAGCATTTCGTCGTGGCGTCCGCGATGGCGCAAGCCTGCGTCAAGGATTTCCTGGCGGCGAGCCTGGGAAAGGTCGGCGATGCTGCGCCGAATCTGGCGGTAGGGATATTCACAATGCTCATAAACCAAGGTGGATACGAGTTCCACGTCTAAAGGTTCGTCGTCGAGCAGATCAACCGAGGGAGCTTGGTCTATTGCATCGCCCATTAATTCGGATGCGATCTGCCGTAACTCGCGTCGGGTCTCGATTTCGTAGGTGTTGGGATCGGCATACTTGACTAGAGTTGGCGAAACGCGGACTTCTTTCAACAGTTCGGCGTCCGCCCGGGCGCCAAGTTCCGGGGAAACTTCGCGAATCCTTTCCACCAGACTGCGTAGTGAATCGTGGTTGACGTTGTACGCCGGCGAAGTGGCGGCGTGTTTCAACAGCTCACCCACAAGCCGGATTTCTTTATGGGTGTGCGACAGCAGATGTGAAACCTGCGATTCCAGGGTTCTGGCATTCACGATCTCGCCTAAAGAAGTGTTGGTCGCGAGCGGCAGCAAGTAGCGCGAAATATCGAAAGCGCGGGCTTTCAGCGTTCGCTCATAACCTTCCTGCTTCATCTCTGCAGGCTTAGGCGTGATCTCGGCCAGGTAGCGGAACATCCTCTCCGAAAGGGCTTCATAGTCGGCAAACAAGCCCTCCAGAGTGCGCTGGTACAGTTCGCGAGCACCCTGATCGGAACCGAAATCCGGGGTGTAGTAGCCGCTCTTGCGAAAGTCCTGATAACGCGTTGAGCGTTCCTGCCCGTCCCAACGCTGCTCGTCGGCTACCGCTATGGCGGCGAGGATGGAGAGCCGCTCTACCGCAACCGCAATGTGGGCGAGGTCGGCAATCGAACGATGGCCGTATTGGAAATAGAAAGTGTTAAGGAACTTCTCTGCCTTCTGGGCGCTGATTTCCTTCAGCGACTCTTTCATCGACAGCGACGAGCGCGAATACTTTGCCATGGCATAGGCCTGGACCTCGGGTTCGGCGCCGAAGACGGCATAGACCTCGGAAGAAGGAGAGTTCGCAGCAGGGGAATTTCCGTTGGCGGGAACGGAAGTGATTGTTTCAGCCATGGCCGACCTCAATGAAAATTAGAAGAGATTGAATCTTAATCGCAGGTATTGAAATTACAAAGTGTGCAAATATGCGAGCAGGTCGTTGATCTGTTCCTGGGTCAGCAGCTGGCCGAAGCCTTCCATTTTGTTCCGGCCCATCCGAATGATGTCGCCGACCCGGTCATCGTTTGCCGGCATTCCGCTGACGCTCAAATAGTCCCTCTTGAACACGCCTTTCAGGCTGGGGCCCTTGCGATCTTTGGACGAGTAAGCGGCATGGCAGCGGTCGCAATACTGATCGTATATGTGCCGCCCAGAGACCTGCTGTGGATTCAGCCCCAGTTCGGCGTCACTACGCCGGCGCTCAACTTCGCAGGCCGTGAGAGACAAAAGCAAACAACACGGAAGCAGAACTGCGAGAATCAGCCGGAGTCTTGAGCATGAGGTGTGACGCATCAGACCGAATTACTTCGCCGGGTCATTCACTGCCGCTTCGATCACGCGGTCGATCACGTCGTTGACTTGCTTTCCCGGCAGACTGAAGTTGTTGGTGAGAATCGAGAAAGCGACCTGTTCTCCTCTTGCGGTTATGGCGTATCCAGAAAGGGTCTTGACTCCGCCGAGGGAACCGGTTTTCGCATAAACACGCGTTCCCGGATCCAGGTCCTTGCAGCGGTCGGCGAGTGAGCCGTCCACGCCGGCGGCGGGAAGCGAATCGCGAAACTCTTTCCCCCATGGTTGGGTAGATGCGTAACGCAGCAGTTCAACCACCGCGTGCGGGGTAACCAGATTTTCCCGCGACAAGCCGGAACCATCGTAAAAGGCGTAGTCGTCGCTGGAAATACTGGCATTGTTAAGGAAGCCGCGTAGCACCTCTAAGCCTGCCTGGACCGTACCGCCGGTGCCTTTCTCGCGACCCAACAGGCGCAGCAGTATCTCGGCGTGCAGGTTCTGGCTCACCTTGTTGATCACCTGAATATCTTCGGAAAGCGGAGGCGACTGGTACTCCGCCAGAACCAGTGGTCCTGCGGGCGATGTGAGCGAATGCTCGTCGCCCCCTCGGCTGGAGGCGATGACAACGGTTGTAAATGTGGAAAGGCTTGCCAGTTCGGTGTGCCGGGTACGCTGCTTGCCGTAGATCGCGATACCACGGACCTCCAGCAGGTGGCGGAAGAGGCTGGCGGCAAATTCGGCCGGGTCTTCTATGGCCAGGCCCTCATTGGCGCCGGCGTCGTCCATCGGCATGGAACCCCACAGAGTCAGCACGGTCGAGCCTGGTTCGCGGTTGATGTAGAGCTTTCGTCCCGTACCAGCGGGCGTGGTCATGACCCGGTTATCAATCGTGTAATAGGCGGAAAACGGATTGAGGCTGACAAAGGCCTTGTCCCCGGGATGGGTTCCGGGCTGAATGTTTACAAAAATGACGTTGTCATTGATGGTGAGGGCCGAAACCGGAGCGCCTTCGGCCCACACCAGATCGTCCTGACTCCAGCCTTCGCCGTAGCGCTCGAAGGCGAAATAGGTGTCGTCGGCCACTACGTCTCCGTCAACGTATTTCACGCCCTTTTTCGCAACTTCGTCGGCGAGCTTTTCGAGGACCTGCAGCGGGTCAGCGTCGCGCAGCGTATGAACGGAGTAAGGCAGCTCGCGTCCGGAAAGGGTCGGATCTCCGCGGCCAACAAGAACTAGATCGCCGGCCAGCCGACCGTACTTGTCCAGCGAACCGCTGGTTTCGACGCTGGTGCGGAATTTGTAATCCGGCCCGATTAACGCCAGCGCCGCCGCCGTAGTGAACAGCTTGGTATTGGAAGCCGGGGTCAACAGTTTGTTGGGATTTAGGGAGTACAAGACCTTCCCGCTGGTTAGCGATGTGATTTCAATTCCCCAGTAGCCGCGCGCGAGGTCCGGTTGGGAAAGAATGGCGTCAATCTGCTTTTGCAGCGAAAGGTGCGGCCTGCGGGAGGCAGCCTGAACCGGGTTAGTCCGTAGAACAAAACTCAGCAGAACGCAAATGGCCACGCTCAGCAGCTTCGTTGGTAATCTGCGACGACGCATTTTACAAGCTGATTGTAGCATTGGTCTTCCCGGTACTAGCCGGAGAATCCATTTAGAATCGGTGACATGCGTCCTGTGTTCACGTGGAATCTGGGTGGGCGCTCACTCGAACTGGGCAAGCGCACTCTGGTGATGGGAATCGTGAATGTCACGCCGGATTCGTTTTCGGACGGCGGCCAGCACTTCACTCCCGATGAAGCGCTGGCGCATGCGCTCAAACTGCTGGACGACGGAGCCGACATAGTTGATGTTGGCGGAGAATCCACGCGGCCGGGAGCGAATGTGGGAAGGAAGGATCCATCCGTCAACGTAGAAGAGGAATTACGGAGAGTGCTGCCGGTCATTATCGCCGTGAAGAAGGCTAGGCCGACTGCCATAGTTTCCATCGATACCTACAAGGCCCACGTCGCCAAGGCTGCGGTCGAGACAGGAGCGGAGGTCGTCAATGATGTTTCAGGCTTCCAGTGGGACCGGGACATGGCGAAGACTCTGGCTAAGCTGGGCTGTGGTGCGGTGCTGATGCATACCCGAGGCTTCCCGGACGACTGGCGATCTCTTCCTCCGGTGGCGGATATGCTCTTGCTGGTCAAGCGGGAACTCAGAGAGCGCGCCGATGCGGCGCTACTGGCGGGGATGAAACGCGACCGGCTGCTGCTCGATCCCGGTTTCGGTTTCGGCAAGCGTTTCGAGGAGAACTACCCTTTGCTTCGGCGCTTCGGGGAATTTCAGGAACTCCATTATCCGTTGCTGGCTGGGATGTCGCGGAAGTCGTTTATCGGGCGGGCCCTGGCGCGAGACGGCAAGGACGCCCCGGTTGATGAACGAGCCTCCGCGACACTTTCTGCCGAGGTGATCGCCGCCATGAGCGGGGCGCACATTGTTCGGACCCACGATGTGAAGGCGGCGGTGGACGCGCTGAAGATCGCTGATGTGGCGGCGAGTTGAATCTTCGCCAGGATACGCGGCTGCCTAAGCTATACTGCGAATTCTTCTGTAACCTTTGCCATGTCCAGTGAAACCGCTCGCGTTGAAGCCTTTTCGGATGGCGTTTTCGCCATCGCCATCACTCTCCTCATTTTGAATTTGAAAGTCCCGTCCGGTTCAGCGGGACACCTAGGAGAGGCGCTGGCCGCGCAGTGGCCAACTTATGCTGCCTTCCTGCTCAGCTTCGCTTTTATTGGAATTATGTGGGTGAACCATCACCGTTTGTTTAATCACATCCGGAGCTCTGACAACGGGCTGCTCTTTCTCAATCTTCTGCTTCTCTTGGGGATAACGGTGGTTCCGTTCCCCACTGCCTTGCTGGCGGCCCATTATGGAACTCCGGACAGAACTGTGGCGGCAGCGGTCTTTAACGGCACCTATGTGGTACTGGCAGTGTTCTTTAACGTGCTTTGGCACCACGCGGTTCGGGCCAGATTGCTAGACGCGGCGACGCATAAATCGGCCGAAGGCATATCTCGTCAGTATGCTGTTGGGCCGATCGCATACTTGGCATGTTTTGGGCTTACGTGGGTTAGCGTTCCGCTCAGTCTCATCTTGAACATCGGCCTGGCGGTCTTCTTCGCGATCCCTCCCCGAAGCGAACATGGACGGAGGGCGCACGCCTGACGCCGGATTCCCGATGCGGGTTGCCACGAAAGTGTTGCATTTTTTGATTCCCCCGAGTTAAGATGACGCTGGACGCGGGGTTTGGCGTTCACTCTGTGGGTTAACTGCCCTTTCTTCCTGGGTTCCGAAACTAAACGCGTTGTCCCAAAACAGAGAAGCAGGTTTGCCTCTGACCAGCTTGGAGAGACCTCGTATGTCCTGGTACGCGTATTGCCTGACTGAACAGCACCTCACCAATGGAACACGTACACGGCGGCCGTTCGTCCTGGAAGGCATTCAGGGCGTAAATGGAGCCACGGTGCTCAGCTATCCGAGCGGGGAGTTCGCGGTGATCGTGAGCGAGTTTGATCGCGCGACCGCCAGTTTGGACGAAAAGCACGTTCTGGAGCACGCCCGAGTGGTGGGCGCGTGTTTTCGGGCAGGCACGGTGCTGCCGTTCCGATTTGGGACAATTTTTGACACGGATGAGAGTCTCCGGCACGCGGTCCGTGCAAACCGACGGGCTTTCGGCCTGAGCGTCGCCCGGCTCAAGGGCAAAGCTGAAATGCACGTGAAGGTGCTGGTAAGGGATGGGCAGCTCCGTCAGTTACAGGACGTGACCATTCCAGATACGGTCGGCGGCGATTATCTGATCAAGCTAAGAGAAAAGGCCATGTGCGACCGCGAGCGCCAGACCAAAGCCAAGGCGCTTTCAGTGCAGGTGCACAGGCTGTTCAATCCGCTGGAAGAGGAAGTCACCTGCAAGCGGGTTGACACCGACGGAATGCTGATTGATATTGCCCACCTGATTGACTCCAAACACATTGAAAAATACCAAAATCGCTATTCGAGCGCTGCCAAGCAGCTCAAAAACTGCGAAGTTTCAGTGAGTGGGCCTTGGCCTCCGTATCACTTTTTGCCGGGGAAGCTGAGGACCGTGGCGTAGGCTACGGCGTTTTCTGTCGCCCTTTCAGGGCTTAATCCACATTGTGCCGTCAGCCCAGGGCTTGCTCCTCCGGGCTGTATTCCGTCGTCGGCTTTGCAGCTAGAGGTTGTGC
>WNFD01006957.1_pt1 | contig 12043 bp, 13 predicted proteins | sample 5400491 | NCBI WGS metagenome assembly WNFD01 (sample SAMN13153343, study PRJNA577476) | soil metagenome | isolation source: 120 cm saprolite under Douglas fir tree site 2 hole 2 replicate 2 | place: USA:California | collected 2015-04-18 | reverse complement strand
CCGCGCGCCTGGCAAGTCGCGGTCTCCATTGTCTTCTTCGTCCTTGCCAGTCTGCTTTCCTGGACCGGCGCCCGTGCTCTTGGCCGCCAATGGAGAATCGACGCTGGTCTCAGCGCCGATCACGAGCTCATCACCTCGGGCCCTTATCGCTTCGTTCGCCATCCCATCTACACGTCAATGCTCGGCGTTCTCCTTGGCACAGGCTCGCTCATCACCCCTTGGTGGCTGCTTCTGCCTGCGCTCTTGCTCTTCGTCATTGGCACAGAGATCCGGGTGCGCATTGAGGACCATCTCCTGGCTTCAAGCTTCGGTGATCGCTTTGTGGAATATCGGCAGCGTGTCCCTGCTTACATTCCGTTCTTGAAATAGCCGAAGACGTAGCGGGCGCCACCTTATCTTGCATTTATCCTGTGTTTAGAAACTGCAGAGTAGCTTTGCCTCAACGGGGGCGATCTCCTGTGTTCAGGAGGGAACATGAAAACAAATCTCCTCATAGCAATAGCGGCCAGCGGATTACTGCTTGCAGGAACCGCGTCGGCCCAGGAAAAGAAAATTAAGCGGTCCGACCTTCCGCCCGCTGTTGAAAAGACGGTGGCAGCGCAGAGTGTAGGAGCCACCATTCGCGGATTTTCAACAGAAAAAGAAAAGGGCGAAACCTTCTACGAGGCGGAAATGATGGTCAACGGCCACAGCAAGGACGTTCTCATCGCCGCCGACGGCACGGTCGTCGAAGTCGAGGAGCAAGTTGTTCTCGATTCCCTCTCCGCGGAAGTGAAAGCCGGACCTACGAAGCCCAAGTCGATACCAACGGGAAAAAGTCGGAAGTCCAGGTAGGCCCGGACGGCAAACCGCTCGATCACGAGGAGTAGGAAGTTGAAAGTCCAATTCGTCCTTGAAATTTTAGGCGCCTAGCGGAGGGAGCGCGAAGCGCGGCGCTTCTATTTCCCGCGCATCCCCTTCATCGGGGCTTTCCCCCCCAAGCGCGCCGCGGCCAGCACTAACTCCCGGAGACCCTTCTGTTTCAGGTCTTGCACCTCGCGCAATTTTACATGCCGGATGTTTTTACCCATGCCTTCCAGCAAACTCTTCGGATCGTTCAGCGAAGTGCCGAAGTGGAATCCAAACGTCAGGTGATTCTTGCTCACCATGTAAAAACAAAAAGGATCCCGCACTTCAAACGTCGGAATTCCCCAGGCATTGACGGTTTCCCTCACGCCGGGAACGATTCCTTCCACAAAACTTCGCAACGCTCGCGCGACTTTACACAGTTTGGGACTTACCTCCCTTAGGTACACGCTTTTCTTCGCTTTCGTGCGCTTGCCAACTCTTGCACGCATATTCGCATTCCTCCACCGGCGCTCTGTCACTGCGCCCCGGATGCCCACCGGCTGAATGTTTTCACTCCGGGAACCCTTTCGCGTCATTCCCCGGCGCCAGCTTCAGCGCGTTCTAGGCAAAGGTGGCAACGAGAATGATCGAGAAAAAGGTGGTGGTTCGCCGGAAATTCATAGCGCCCCTTGGGTTCTTGAACTTCCGAGTTATCTTCCCACAGGATGGTGGACGAACGCCGCGGAATCCTCTGCTAGAATCTGCTGTGATGCCGCAACGCAGGCTGTTCCGTTTCTTTTTGCACGCTGCACTTAGCCTGTGTGCCGGGTTTCTTGCGCTGGCCATCGCCGTGCCCATCGAGCCACAAGTTTCCGCGCCGCTGATCGCTCTTTTCTCACCCGGCCTGAAGCTGGCCGAATTCATCACCCCGGGATCCAGCAAATCCTTCGCTTGGACACTTGGCTGGTTTCTGCGCATCGCCATCGTTGCAAACGCCGTTTTCTACTACGTGCTTTTTGCCTGTGTCGCACACCTTGCGGACCGCCGCCGCTCCAGATAACTCGCTCTTTCGGCAGCTCGCTGAGGGTGGATGGAATTCGGGTGGTGGAAGGAATGAGCCTCAAGACAAAAATAACCAACAGGCGGGAAGCACAACTCTCCCAAGAGTGCCCCCCGCCCGTCAACCAGCCAAAGGGAACAAATAACCGCACTGCACAATGTCCTTGATGCGGCCGCGTGTTCCGATTCATCCTGGTCTAGACAGGTAGTGGCAGAAGTGCTCAATTCGTTTCAGATGAGGATTCGGCCTAGGCTCCACCACTCGTAAGGAACCGCTGAGTGAACCTCGAGAGAGGCCTTCGAATGGATAAGAATGGGCAAGAAAGCTTGCAGCCTGCGGGGCGCGCCGTTCTGTTTTTTGCCGCTTTCGTGGTGACTCTGGGGCTGGTTGCTCCGGCCGTGATGGCGGCGGAAAACTACGAAGTCACCGTGGAGCGCAATGTGGCGGCGAAGATGCGCGATGGCGTGACGCTGCGCGCGGATGTTTACCGGCCAAAGACGGAGGGGAAATACCCCGTCCTGCTGGTGCGCACGCCTTACGACAAACAGGGGATCAGCGGCTTCGGCCATAAGGCCGCGGCGCGCGGATATGTGGTGATCGCGCAGGACGTGCGCGGGCGGTTCGAATCCGAGGGGGAATGGTACACGTTCAAGAATGAGTCGCAGGACGGGTACGACACCGTGGAGTGGGCGGCAGCGCTTCCTTATTCGAATGGGAAGGTGGGAATGTTTGGCGGATCGTACGTGGGGGCGACGCAATTTTTGGCGGCGATCGCGAAGCCGCCGCACCTTGCGGGGATTTGCCCGAACGTGACGGCGTCGAATTATCACGACGGCTGGACCTATCAAGGCGGCGCGTTTGAGCAGTGGTTCAACGAATCGTGGACCACCGGACTGGCGGAAAACACGATCCGGCGGCGCGCGGAAAAAAACTACGATGCGCTCGGCGGGACCAAGGTGCTGCCGCTGCTCTCCTACCCGGTGCTCGAACCGCCTTCCGCGGAGGGGCTGGCGCCGTATTTCAAGGATTGGCTGGCGCATCCGAGTTTCGATGAGTACTGGAAGCAGATTTCCATCGAGGACCACTACGCGCAGATCCAGGTTCCGGTCTTCAACCTGGGCGCGTGGTATGACATTTTCCTGGGTGGCACGCTGAAAAATTACGTGCGGCTGAAGACGGAAGCGGGCACGGAAGCGGCGCGGCGCGGGCAGCGGCTGCTTGTGTACGTCGGGGGACACGCAGGAGGGTCGGACAGCAGAAAAGTCGGCGTGGTGGACTTTGGAGAAAAACTGCCCATCGATGACGATGCGATGATGTTGCGGTGGTACGACTGGCTGCTGAAGGGTGAAGCAAACGGCGTAGAAAAAGAAAAGCCGGTGAAGATTTTCGTGATGGGAAAAAATGAGTGGCGAGAAGAAGACGACTGGCCGCTGGCGCGCGCGAAAAACACGAAGTATTACCTGCATGCGGCGAGCGCGGCGAACGGAATTGCCCCGAGCGGCTCGGGGCAGGCGGGCAACGGGGCCTTGAGTACAGTGGCTCCCACGGAAGAGAAACCTGACCAGTACGTTTACGATCCGAGCGACGCGGCGCCGACGATTGGCGGGCCGCTGTGCTGCGGCGCGTTGCCCACCGGAATCGGCCCGGAAGACCAGCGGCCGGCGGAGGCGCGCGGCGACGTGCTGGATTACACAACGCCGGCGTTCGCGAGGGACACTGAGGTGACCGGTCCGGTCTCGCTGGACCTGTACGTGAGCACTTCGGCGGTGGATACGGACTTCACGGGGATGCTCGTGGACGTTTGGCCGAACGGGTTTGCGCAGAACCTGACGAGTGGGATTCTGCGGCTGCGTTACCGGAATTCGCAAGAGAAACCGGAGCTGGCCAATCCGGGCGAGACGTATCACATCGCCGTGGATTTGTGGGCGACGAGCAATGTGTTTCTCGCGGGGCACAAGCTGCGGCTGGAAGTTTCCAGCAGCAATTTTCCGCGCTTCGACCGCAACCTGAATACCGGGGAGGAGCAAGCGCGCGGGACGCGGATGGTCAAAGCGACGAACGTGATTTATCACGACAAGGCGCATCCTTCGGCGCTGCTCGTGCCGGTCGTGCCGTAGTGGGAAGTGGCCGGTGGCCTGCGACCAGTGGCCTGTCTGACCCCTGACCCGACAAGAAGAATTTCTTGAGCAATGGGTTAGGGCCATTCCTGCGCAGAGCGACAAGCGGCGGAAGTGCGGGCATCTGAAGGGCGTGCGCGCTGAAGCGCGCCCTTACACAATCCATCGAAACCACCGGAGCCATCGCGGGGAGAGACGAAGCGCTCCAATTCAGCGCACTAACTTGACACGCCCGTTATGTCGGCCTACACTACGGAGTTTTTAGATGGTCCCGAAGAGCGCGCAGTGCGGCGGGACCATTATGAACAAGAACGAGACCAAGGGCATGTGCACAGGGGCATGCGCGAGAACATGAACAAGGGCACGGACAAGGTCAGGGCAGGCATGGACAAGAAGAGGCTGGAGTATTACAAGAAAAAATTGCTGGCGCGGCGGGAAGAGTTGACGAAAACCATTGCGCGGACACAGGAAGAGGGCCGTACGGCGGACGAAGATCCTACGGTGGACCTGGCGGACAAGGCGGCGAACTCCTATACCAAGGAGTTTCTCTTTGGGATGACCAATACGGACCGCACGATCCTGAACATGATTGATGCGGCGCTAAAGCGCATCCAGAGCGACGAATACGGCGTGTGCGCGAACTGCCAGGAGGAGTTGCAGCAGAAACGGCTGGAGGCGGTGCCGTGGGCGAAACATTGTATCGCTTGCCAGGAAAAGATGGAGCAGGGATTGCTGCAATGATGGGAAAGGCGAGGTTCACAGCGCGGGTTTCCCGACCTGCTTCCCGGGATGACCGGGACAGGCGGGACAAGCTCCGGGACGGCGCTACGAAATCAGGATTGAACTTACTGCGGCGTACATATCCCCTTTAATTAAAACAAAAAGAAGAGTAGATTTCTGCTTGCGTGGCGGACGGCAGCTCATCCAGCGGCATGGCGGCAGAGCGGCGGCGAAGTGTGCGCGGCTGGGCCCGAATCGGCCGGGGCTGGCTCGCGGAGATGAGCGACGCGCTCGTCAGCGTGTTTTTTCCTTCCGGATGCCGCATCTGCGAGAGGCTGCTGACGAGCGCGAGCCGCGTTCCCCTGTGCGAAGAGTGCCTCTCGTCGTTTGAAAAGGTGCCCAACATCGTCTGTGAGGTTTGCGGGCGGCCTCTGCCTGGATTGGCGCGGAAAGAAGGGGAGCCTCTGCTCTGCCCGGCTTGCCAGGACAGAACTTATGCATTTGACAGGGCCCGCAGCTTTGCGCTGTATGAAAACGCGGTGGTGCGGGCGATTTTGCTGCTGAAATTCGAGCAGATTGAGCCACTGGGGACGTGGTTTGCGGCGCGGCTGGCCGAAGTGGTGAGCACCGAGGGAGTTACGCTGGCGGCCGACGTGGTGGTGCCGGTACCGCTGCATCGCGAGCGGGAACGGGAACGGGGGTTCAACCAAGCGGCGTTGATTTCCAAGCCGCTGGCGAAAAAGCTGCGATTGCCGCATAAAGCGGTGCTGCTAATGCGCACCCGGGCGCGGCCGGACAAGCAAGTGCTGAGTCTGGAGGAGCGCTGGGAATCCGTGCGTGGCGCTTTTGCCACACGTCCCGGCAGCCAAGTTGACAATCTACGCGTCTTACTGGTAGATGATGTATTGACAACTGGAGCGACGCTGGATGCCTGTGCACGAGCGCTGCGCGAGGCGGGAGCAAAGTCTGTGATTGCGCTAACGGTAGCACGGGCGGTCAGAAACCCCCTGCCAAGCACCAGAGAGTGGTAAGATAACCCGAGGAAGGCGCGATGGGCACAAACCGGCACATGTCGGCCGATTCCCGGGGGCGCTATACCCCCGAAGCGGCGGGTGAGGCTATGCCCGGTTCCGAGGGTCCCGCAGGCAGTAGAACCCACAACCTACTTTCGCCGCGCCGTGTATCGCTGATGCAGGAGCCGGTGCTAGTGCTGAACGCGACTTACGAGCCGATCAACGTGACGGCGGTGCGGCGCGCGATGGTGTTGATGCTGAAGGGTGTGGCGCAGGCGGAAGAGATGCACAACACGGAGGTGCATTCCGTGGCGCAGGCGCACAAAGTGCCGTCGGTGATCAGGCTGCTGGCGTACCGGCATATTCCGCAGCAGAGCCGGGCGCTTTCGCGAAAGAATATATTGCTGCGGGACCGCAACACCTGCCAGTTCTGCGTGCGGGTATTTCCGAGTTCGGAATTGACGCTGGACCACGTTGTGCCGCGGTCGCGTGGCGGGCGGTCCACCTGGGAAAACCTGGTGGCCTGCTGCTACCGGTGCAATAACAACAAGGGCGACCGGACGCCGGAAGAAGCCGGGCTGAAGCTGGCGCGGAGACCCCGGCCGTTTACGCTGCACACCTCCCGGCAACTGATGAGGCTGATCGGGCACCGCGACGAACGGTGGCGTAAGTATTTGTTTTATTGAGATTTACGCTGGTAAATCGATTTCTTGAAAAAAGTTAGGTCAAGAGGAAACCTTTTTAGCTGCCGGCCATCTAACATATCAATACCACTTCGAGGACACACCCCGGGAGGCGGTTAGGGCATGGCCCTAACCGCTTCTCTCCTTTTCAGGACAGTTTCCCAGAGAAACTCGTGTTAAGTGTTCTCTTTGCGGCTGGATTCCGGAAAACTCCGCAGGGCCGCCGCTTCGCTCGGGAATTCCGGGAAAACCTGATAGAGCTGGGTAATCTTGAGAATCTCTTCCACTTTTGGCGACAAGCCTACCACTTTCAACTGCCCGTTCACTTTCACCACCGAAACATAAACCCTAGCGAGCTCGCCGATCCCGGAGCTGTCCAGGTATTGCAGACCGCTTAAATTCAGGACGATGTTTTTTCGGCCCTGCTTCAACAGCCGGGAGATGGAATCGCTCAAGGCGCTGACCTCGAAGGATGTCAGACGCCCCGATACATCCAGGAGGGAAACCGGGCCTGCCTGGCGAATGGTGACTGAAAAGTTTGTGGGCTGCAAGGTTCGTTCCCGATCTGCCGGGGGAGATATTCTACCTGTGGGATCGCGGCCGTGCGCAGAAAACTTCTGGGAGAAAGAAAAGGGATGTTGATAACGCGGCGCTCCGCCGCTGCGAGCGATTCGCCGCTCGCAACTACTGGCGCATGACCACGCGCAGGCCGCGGCGCCAGCTCTCGGCAAGGCCCACGCGCACGATCTCAAGTTCCGGCGAGAGATCACTCAGGAGAGCGTCCGTTGCAGGATGGAATCGCAGCGCCGGCGCCACGAGATAGACAAGCGGGGAAGTCTGCTGCAATTCAACCCCCGGAAAATAGCCGTAGCGTGCGATCTCGCCGCTCTGCAACTGTCGACGCACGCGCAGCCAATAATCCGCAGCTTGCAGCGGCAGATGGATGTGCTCGCTGGCTTTCAGTTCAATGATCGCCAGCCGGCCGGAACGCGTCACCGTGAGCAGGTCGAGAATGCCGTGTTGGCCCCCGGCATTGGCCAGAACCTGCGCGTAGACGAACCGCTGATCGAGCAGGGCATCGATGCGCGTGACGTCCTCGTGAACGAGGGATTCCAGCCAGCGCTCCGGCTGCGCGCGGTAGAGCGGATGGCGCGCATCGCTGGCCGACGGGTGGCGGTGAACTTCCAGATCATGCAGAAGCTGCTTCAGCGCGGGGCGCGAAGCGGGTGTGAGTTCTTCGCGGGCGTCGTTGATACCGAAAAAAACGCGGCCATCATCCCAGCGCGCGAAGGGAAGGCCGCGAAAACGCAGCCACACTTCGCGGGATTGTGCCGCTGGATGCTGAGTTACGGCCTGTACTGCCAGTGCCATGATGGCATCCAATGCCGGCCGCGCCTGGTGGAGGAGAGCTTCCGATTCGCGATGCGGCACGAGCCAGGTATCCAGGTTGCCCGCGCGCCGGGGATCGATTTTTTCGAGAATGTTCAGTGCGGGGTCGTGCTCGTAAAGCTCCACGGCGAGTTGCGGATCGAGTGCGGCGAGACGGTGCGCGACGCTGCTGCAGGCGTTTTTGGGAAGAATCAGGCGAAGGCCGGTTATCGCTCCCCGGCAACCCGATTCGCGCGCCCGCCTCAACCAGAGTAAAGCAAAGGTGAGGCTATTGTCGGCCGTGTCCGGTGATTCTCCGCCGGGCACGGCCAACAGCGCGACGTATACAGAACCGCGGCGGAGAATTCCCCGGGCGTAATTGCCGGAGAAGGAGTGCTCGAGATCGGGAGATACCGCAAGCGATTCGAGTGTTTCATCCGGAAACTGTTCGGCCAGAAGATGGGAGAGGCGGTCGCGAAATTCCTCGCGTGAAAGTTCGCGGGCGCCGCGCTCGAACTCCCTGCGAATGAATTCGAGCCGGTCCGGTTTGGCGCGGCCGAAGCGCTCGACGGCCAGCGCCAGCCGCTGCTCGGAATGCTCGGTAATCGCAAGAACGCGCCGCGTGAGGTTAAACTGCTCCGACCATAGATGAAGCAGCGGCTTCTCGCCGCTACCGCGCACTTCCCAGGACATGCCCGAAAAAGGCGCGATGCAGCCGCCGTTCTCGCGAACTTCAACGATTCCAGAGGCGGTAAACGCCTCGAGGGCGGCTTGCAGTTCGGCAGCGAATTTCACAACCCTATTATAAGTGAGATACGTAGATGTGAAACTACCGGTTATGGATTTTTATAAGCAGTCAGTTAGCTCAGGGCATCAACGGCCCACAGCGAGCCGCTGGACCAGCGGCTCCGGAAGGTGGGCGGCACGCATGCGCTCCTGGACGACGGAAATATCGTAGGGCACGCGCCAAAACTCGATGACCTGGTGCTCCAGGTCGCCGATGGCAAAAGCGGCGCGTGGATCGCCGTCACGCGGTTGTCCGATCGAGCCGGGATTCAGGAGATAGCGGCGCGGGAGCTCGATGCGCAGCGCCGCAAAGGATTCGTTGGGGCGAGGACGAATCTGGAGGACCTCGAGCTGCGAGTCCTGATAGGAAAAACCGCCCTGGTGATGCGTGTGCCCGAAGAAAGTGACTTCGGCGGTGGAGTCCAGGAGGCCGTCGAGGGCCTGTTCGGGAGTGAAGACGTATTCGTCTTCATCCTGAAACGCACCGTGAACAAGCACGAGGTCATCCGTTGCGAGAGGTCCTTGAGGCAAAGCCGATAGCCACGCGAGGTGGTCCGGCTTGAGTTGCGCGCGCGTCCAATCCACGGCGGATTTCGCGACAGGATTGAAATCATCCGTGGGCATCAATCCGGTGGCTGCTTTGTCGTGATTTCCACGAATGGTCTGCGTGCCGAGCTCCCGCAGGCGCGCCGTAACTTCGTTGGGATCGGGGCCATAGCCGACGACATCACCCAAGCAGACGGAAAAATCCCAACGGTCCTGTGCGGCATCGAGGACGGCGTCGAGTGCAGTAGCGTTCGAGTGCAGGTCGCTGAGAACGAGGATCCGCATTCCCACTATCCGAAAAGTGACCCTGAGTATAAATGAACAAGCGCGCCGATGCACGACGGGATACACACGGCGTGACCGAGCGGAGCGACGCAACAGAAGACAAAAGGTTTGGAGCCAAAACGTATTTCTTTATGAATAATTTAGATATGAGAGTTAATGAGTTGACCAGATTGAGGAACGAAGGCGCCAGCAGGCGTGGTTGTTTCGATGGCAACAATATTTTACAACGAGTTGACGAAACAATTGTCTCTACTGACTCGTCTATACGTGTGCAGCTGAATACGGGGCTGTTCTTGGCGATTCAGAAAAACCCCGCGGTGGCAGCCGCGGGGTCATGACACGCAGTCTTTCCGGCCGTTAGTCCAGGAAGAAGAGGTGTCTTCACGGGCGAGAGTACTCGTCCGCCGCTTGCGTGTCAACTCTCTCTAGCCAATGGCGCCTGCTGTGCGGCTGACTCGATCCTGTTCGAAAGGAAACTGACACGCATGAAACCGAATTCATTTGTCCGCAGTGTGGCTTTGCTGACCGCCATCGCACTGGCAATGCCGGCATTTGCAAAACCCTTCGCCAAGACCATCAACATTTCGCAGACCGCGAAGCTCGGCAAGTCCGAGTTGAAGGCTGGTGAATACCGTTTGGAGATCGAAGGAAACAAGGCCACCGTCCAGAAAGGCAAGCAGGTTGTTGCCGAATCCGAAGGCCGGTGGGAAGACCGCAGCGCCAAGTCCGCCTATGATTCCCTGCTGCTTGGAGAGAACGGGCAGGTAAGGGAAGTCCGCTTTGCCGGCCAGACTCGTGTTTTCGTCTTCAGCGAGTAAACGAGATAATTCTGTGACTCCTTTCCATGGGACGAGAGAGGGGCTGCACTCCGGTGTGGCCTCTCTGCTCGTCATTCTCGCCGGCGGAAACTTTGCGTCGGCAAGATCCGGTGTCAGCGGCAAGCGCGTTGCTATAATTCCTTGTGCGGGGCACGCGCAAGATCATTTCGAAGCACCAAACGCCCTTCTTACGCACTAACGAAGCAGCAGGCAATCTCCATAACTGTAGAAGCGGTAGCCCGCTTCGACGGCGTGTTCGTAGGCCGCCAGGACATGCTCCCGGCCGGCGAACGCGCAGACCAGCGCGAGCAGCGTAGAGCGGGGCAAATGAAAATTTGTGAGCAAACCTTCCACGACACGAAATCGGAATCCGGGAACAATAAAAAGCTGTGCTTCCGCTTTGCCTGCGAGCACAAGATTCGATGAACCCGATTCTGCGGCTCGCCTGGCGGCGTCTTCCAGCGCGCGAACTACGGTTGTGCCGATAGCCAGGATGGGGCGTCCGGCGTCGCGTGCCGCCTGGATACGATCCGCAGTTTGGGCCGGAATTTCGTACGATTCTGCGTGCATCACGTGGCTTTCGAGCGTTTCGCCATGAATGGGCTGGAACGTGCCGACGCCAACGTGCAGCGTAAGCTCGCAGTGTTCCACGCTCCGCGCGCGAATCTTTTCCAGAATTTCAGGTGAGAAGTGCAGACCGGCCGTCGGAGCTGCAATCGCGCCGGGACGTTTGGCGAAAACGGTTTGATAACGCTCGCGGTCAGAAGTTTCATCGGCGCGCTCGATGTACGGCGGAAGAGGGACATGACCGAGGCGCTCGAGATGACAGCTGACGTTGCTTCGATCGTGGGAAATGAATCGCAGTGTGCGCAAACCAAGCTGACCGCGCGAGAGAACCGCGGCTTCCAGCTCTCCCTCGCCGAAGAGTACGCCTTCCCCGACCTGCATCTTGCGGCCCGGCCGGACAAGCGCCTCCCAAGTCTCGGAATCGATCTCACGGGTCAGGAAGATCTCCACTTTGCCGGTCAGATGCACGGCTCTCGTGGCCCGCGATGGCGGCTGCGCATGAACGCCGGTGCGCCTCCCGAACAAGCGGGCGGGGATGACGCGCGCATTGTTGAAGACGAGGAGTTCGTCACCTCGCAGGAGAGTGGGGAATTCCGTGAAGAGCCGGTCTTCGAAAACTCCTGAGGAACGATCCATAAAGAGGAGCCGCGAGGCATCGCGACGGTCAAGGGGCCGCTGCGCGATTTGTTCGCGGGGGAGACGGTAGTCAAGCTCGTCCAAGCGCATGGAAGACGGCAGTCTAACAGCAAAGCCGCTAACGCAAACAAAACAAACTAATTGCACGTCAGTTGAGGGCGTTCCGCCAGCATGGGGCTGGACAGGCGGAAGCTTCTGGCCAAGCTTGATTGGCTTTAAGGTATTAAAAAATAAGAACTTACGTATATCAAAGAGAAACGCATTTTGTACTTGACATTGATACACTCACATTATATTATTCGTTCGCAATCACTTTTGGAGGTGCATGCGAAATGAGAACACTTACCCAATGGGAACCGTTCCGCGGAGCTACTACCCTGCAAGACCAAGTGAATCGGTTGTTCAATAATGTCCTCGAGCGGACGGGCGAGGAATCCAGCCTCACTGCCTGGGCGCCGTCGGTGGACATTTACGAGACCGAGCATGAATTGGTGGTGAAGGCCGATCTGCCGGAAGTCGATCCCAAGGATCTGGACATCCGTGTGGAGAACGACATCCTGACGATTCGCGGCGAGCGCAAGTTCGAGAAGAATGTGAATCAGGAGAACTACCTGCG
>WNFD01006124.1_pt1 | contig 12043 bp, 11 predicted proteins | sample 5400491 | NCBI WGS metagenome assembly WNFD01 (sample SAMN13153343, study PRJNA577476) | soil metagenome | isolation source: 120 cm saprolite under Douglas fir tree site 2 hole 2 replicate 2 | place: USA:California | collected 2015-04-18 | reverse complement strand
CCAATGGCGCCTGGCGGGCCGGATGCTGGCGGGAAGTCTGCCCGCGGCGGCTGTGGCGCTGGGAGGACTGTGGCTCCTGGGACGCGGCCCGCGCGACTTTGACACGGCCGCCAACGTCGCCCTGAGCATCGCCCTTACCGCCAGTGCCGGGGTCATTTTATTCCGCGAGCAGTTGCGCGGCCTGATCGCGCGAAACACGTCCGACTCGCCCGACGGATCGGTGCGGCGCTTCATGCCCATCGCCGCCGGGATTGTGATCGGAGCATTGGTCAGTCTCTCTTCGGTGGGCGCTGGAGCGCTCGGTGTCACCGTCCTGCTCTTGTTGTTCCCATCGATCAAGACCCGCGATCTGGTTGGGACCGATCTTGCCCACGGCGTGGTTCTGGCTCTGGCTACCGGCCTGGGACACATGCTCGTCGCTAGGGCCGATTTCGCGATGCTTGGCCAACTGCTCCTTGGGACGCTGCCGGGAATTTACGTCGGCACGCAGATGGCGGGTCTGTTGCCTGAAACGACGCTGAGACGCGCGATCGCGGTCGTGCTGCTGGTCGTGGCTGTGAAGCTGGTGGTCTAAGCAAAAAATTAGCGCACAAATATATCAGCAAATATATCAATGGACTGGTTTCCAATCTTTCTCGCGCTTAACGATTCTCCGGCCCTCGTAGTCGGAGGCGGAGCCGTCGCAATGCGCAAGACGCGTCAATTGCTGGTGGCAGGATGCAGGGTCAGCGTCGTCTCGCCAGCCTGCGATGCGCAATTCGAGGCGTTGATCTCGCAAGGCAAAGTCTCGTGGCGCGTCGCGCGCTTCGAGCCCGAGATGGTAGTCGGCCATCGGCTGGTGATCGCGGCCACCGACGACGCCGAACTGAACCGATTGGTAGCCGCCTCCGCCAACCGCTTCGGCGTTCTGGTGAACGTCGTCGATGATCCGGCCCTGTGCGGCTTCATCATGCCCGCGGTCGTGGATCGATCTCCCCTGGTGATCGCGATCGGCACCGGCGGCAGCGCGCCAATCCTGGCGCGCCAGGTCAAGGCATATCTGGAGGCGTTGTTGCCGAGCGCGTTGGGCCGGCTGGCCGGTTTCATGGGTGCGTGGCGTGCACGGGTCCGCGGGCACGTCTCGCGTCCCGAGCAGCGGCGCCGCTTATGGGAGCGTGTTGCCCGCGGGCCCGTAGCCGAACATCTGTTCGTCGGCCGCGACGCCGACGCGCATCGGCTGATGGCGCGGATGGTCGACGGCGCTGGCGCGGATACGCGGCCGATCGAGGGTGAGGTCTATATCGTGGGCGCCGGGCCCGGCGATCCGGAGTTGCTGACGATGCGGGCGCTCAGGCTGATGCAACAGTGCGACGTGGTTTTGTATGACCGTCTCGTCTCGCCGGAAATTCTAGCGCTGGTCAGGCGCGACGCCGAGCGTATCGACGTCGGCAAGCGCGGTGGCGCCTCCGGCTGGTCGCAGGCGCAGATACATCAGGCGATGATTCGCCTCGCGCGCGAGGGCAATCGGGTGCTCCGCCTAAAGGGCGGCGACCCGCTAATCTTCGGCCGCGGCGGCGAAGAGATGGAAGCGCTGGCCGGCGCGGGCGTGACCTACCAGGTCGTCCCCGGCATCACCGCGGCCAGCGGATGCGCCGCTTACGCAGGCATTCCGCTGACTCATCGGAACTATGCGCACTCGTGCATTTTTGTAAGCGGCCATGATGTCGAAGATGCCGGATATGACTGGCAGCGTTTGGCAGCGCCAGGACAGACGATCGTTTTCTACATGGCGCTCGGCCAAATCGAGCCGATCTGCCGCAAGCTGCGACGCGAGGGTCTCCCGGATACGAAGCCTGCCGCGTTGATCGCGAACGGCACCACACGCGAGCAGGAAATCTTGCGCGGCACTATCGCGACACTCGCGGATATTGCCGCTGCGCGCCGCCCTCGCCCGCCCGCTCTGCTGATCGTCGGTGAAGTCGCGGGACTATCCGAACGTTTGGGATGGTTCAACTCCGATCGCGCGACCGCCCCGGATGCGCCTGGCGCCGCCGAAGAAGCCGGAGACTACGCCGAAGACTACGCTCAGACGGCTCACGACCGCTCGGCCAGTCAGTTCGCATTGCTGACGAGCCAGATGGAGTAAACGGATGCCGATACGGCCAGCACCAACGTGGGAGACGATCTTGAAGCGCAATTCCGTCGAGCGCCTCAAGCACGAGCTTTTCCCCACCGAGTTGGCCGGCCAGTGGGAGCGCGTGGCCGGCACCTCGTACGAGAAACTGCCCGAAGAGGACATCGTGCGGCTGCAATGGTTCGGCCTCTATCACGACAAACCGAAGGTCGGCAGCTTCATGATGAGGATCAAAATCCCCAGCGGGATTTTGAGCGCCGAGGCGCTGCGCACGATCGGCGAGATTTCCGAGCATCACGGGCGCGACCAGGGTGAAATCACCACCCGCCAGAACATCCAGCTTCACTACATCACGCTCGACCGCTTTCCCGAGATCCTCGACCGGCTGAAGTCCGCCGGCGTGACCACGATGGGCGGATGCGGCGACGTGGTACGCAATATCACCGGATGCCCGGTCGCCGGAATAGATCGCGACGAGTTGTTCGACGCGACCGGCGTGATTTCCGAGGCGGCGGCGTTCTTTTATGGCAACCGCGAGTACTCGGACCTGCCGCGCAAGCACAAGATTACAATCGCGGCCTGCCCCGCCCAGTGTAACGCGCCTGAGATCAACTGCGTCGCGCTGGTCGGAACGCGCAGGGACGGGCGCGACGGTTTTGCGATCCGGGTCGGCGGCGGACAGTCCTCGACTCCGCGCTTGTCGCGCGACCTCGGCGTGTTCGTCCCGCGCGAGCAGGCGCTCGCGGCGATGCGGGCGATTCTAGACGTCTGGCGTTTGACCACCGAGTACCGGGTTTCCCGCGTCAAGGCGCGCCTCAAGTTCATGGTCGACGACTACGGCCCTGCGGGCTTTCGCAAGCTGGTCGAAGAACGCCTCGGCTACGCGATGGAAGATCTGCCCGAGTTGCTGCCGCCCGATCGCGAAGGCGAGCACATGGGTATCCACGAGCAGAAAACGCCGGAACGTTACTACGCCGGCTTCGCGGTGCGGCTCGGCCTGATAACCGGGCGGCAGTTGCGCGAGCTGGCGGGAATCGCCAGCGACATCGGCGGCGACGTCCGCCTGACCCGCCGGCAAAACTTCATCCTGACCGGAATTCCGAAGGCGCGGCTGAGCGAGATTGTCGATCGGGTCGGCGCGATCGGTTTCCCGCTCGACGCCAACGGGCTCTACGCCTCGTCGATTGGATGTATCGGCGATACGCACTGCAGCTACTCGGTGGTGTCGACCAAGCCGAAGCTGGCCGCGATTATCGAGCGGCTTACGACCCAGTTCGGCGACAAGGTGGGCGCGCTCAAGCTCAATCTGGACGGATGCCCGCACGCCTGCGGACAGCACTGGACCGGCGATATCGGCCTTCAGGGGACGACCGCGCGCGGCCCCAAGGGTGAGCCAATGGAGGCCTTCGACATCATCCTGCGCGGCGGACTCGGCCCCGACGCCGCGATCGGCAAACCGCTTTTGCGCCGCGTGCCGTCGGCGCAGGTAGAAGATTACGTCGCGCGGCTTGTCGCCGGATATCTTGAAAGCCATCAGCCGCAGGAATCGTTCGCGCGCTTCTGCGTACGGACGTCCGATAACGACCTGATCTCACTCGCCCAGGGACCTCGCGATGCCGCGGGAGCGGCAGTTTGAAAGACGACGCCGCTTGAGCGGCGGTCCAAAGGACAGCTATGGAAGCGCAAGTCGAAATTCAACTCATGGACGAACTCGAGGCCGGCGAGGCCGCGGTCGACCTCGACGACAAGGAGCCGCAGGAAGTGCTCGCCTGGGCGATCGAGAAATTCGGCTCCTCGCTCGCGATCTGTTCGAGTTTTCAGGCGGAAAGCTGCGCGCTGATCGACATGGCCTGGCGTATCGATCCGGCAGTGCGCGTTTTCACGATTGACACCGGCCGGCAGGCGCAGGAGACCTACGAGCTGATCGACCGCATCCGCGAAAAGTACGGAATCGTGATCGACGTGTTCCTGCCTGAGACCGCGGTGGTCGAAAAGATGGTGACCAGGCACGGCAATAATCTTTTCTATCGCGACCTGGGCCTGCGTCTGCTTTGCTGCCAGGTGCGCAAGGTTCTTCCGCTGCGCCGGGCGCTGATGACCTGCAGCGCCTGGGTGACCGGTCTTAGGCGCGAACAATGGGCGACGCGATCCAATATCCGCAAGGTCGAGATCGATCACGACCACGGCGGAGTCGTGAAGCTCGCGCCGCTGGCCGATTGGGCCGAAGCGGAGGTGTGGGACTACCTCCGCGCCAACGAAGTTCCGTACAACGCGCTCTACGACCAGGGCTACAAATCGATCGGATGCGCGCCGTGCACGCGGCCCGTGGCCGAGGGCCATGAATCGCGCTCGGGGCGATGGTGGTGGGAGACCGGCGCACCGAAGGAGTGCGGGATGCATTGCGCGATCGAAACCGGCGGCTTCGAGCACGAACTGGCCGCTTTGTTGGGCGATGAACATGCACAAGGATGAAAATCAGCATGCCGCATCCGCCGAAGCGCTAAAACTCGACGAGCTGCAGCGCGATCTGCTCTCTTCACTCATCCAGAGCTTCATCGCCGCCGCCCCTGAATCAGCTGCTCGCGATGCGTACGTCGCGCTTGAAGACGCGGTCGCGAAGATGGAGGTAGCGCCGGAACTCGTGCCCGCGATGGGAGCGATCGTCGAGGTCGCGCTCTCAACCGGCCGTATCAGGAACATGTTCGGACCAGCGGCGGAATTGGCGCTAGCGGCGCTCTTCCGTAAGACGCCTCGCGGCGAAGCGATCGCGGGATCGCTGAACGAACTCAACCGTGGGTTGGCGAAGCTCAAAGACCAGCCGCTCGGCGAGATCAGCGCCGCGCTGCGCAAACCCGGCGTATATACTTTGTCGATCGCCAGCGGCGAGTATCGGATCGTCGTTCGTTTCGATCACGACGGCGCCGCGGTTGAAAGCGTCGAGACCGGCGGGGGCTGAAGAAATTCGCGCGCTCAAGTGGCGGGCCATACGCTACGATTCTTAGACTACTCGCTGGCGGCGCGCGTCAGGGAAAACTAAGTTGGCCGAGCGCCGCGGCGACCTCGCCCAACGACCGCACTTGGACATAGCGGCCTTCCGAGAACGAGCGAGAAACTCCCGGCTTAGGCGCATCCGGCCCTGGAGCCTCTGGTTCGACCAGCACTGCGGCAACACCCGCCGCGTGCGCTCCCGCAACGTCCAGCGCCTCCGAATCGCCAACGTGGAGCGCCTCGTCCGCGCCCACTGAATGGCGCTCGAGCGCGATGCGAAAAATCTCCGGCGCGGGTTTCGCGTAGCCGGCCTCAGACGAAATCGTTATCGAGTCGAAGTGACGCCTAAGCCCCAGCGCGTCGAGGATCGCGTAAATGCGGTAATCGAAATTCGAAATCAGGCCCACCTCAAGTCCGCTCTCGCGCAGCGCCGCAAGCAGCACCGGCGCGTCGCGATCGCAGGTCCAGTTCGCCGGGTCGGCGAAAAAAGCGAACAGTGCGTCGAAGTAGGCGTCAAAGTCGGGAAAGTCGCCGAGACCGGCGAACGTTGATCGCACCAGCCGATGCCACCATTCGCGCTCCAACTGGCGCAGCAGTGGGGCCTGGTGACCCGGACCGAAGGCGAGGCCCGGCGCCGCCGCGAACGCGCGCCTGAAGGAGTCGATCACCAGCCGCTCGTCGGCCTCCACTCCGAAGCGCCGCGCGATTTTCGCATAACTCAATCCGGCCGGCTCGCGAGCATGAAAGAGCGTCCCGGCCGCGTCGAAATATACCACCCTCAACATTTCGTACGATTCATCCTTACGCTTGCGCGAGCGCTCCACCTGCTACAGGCGGCCCAGGATGAAGCGGCGGAGCAACGCCGACCATCCTTTGAGCACCAGGCTCCTGCCGTTGACCAGCTTTCCGTAGTAGACGCCGGCCGATTGTCCTACGCGCGACAGCGCTGGGACCTCAAAGAAACTCCAGCTGCGCGTCGAGCGTCGGCCCGGCGCTCCGCACTACTATATAGCCGCCGCCCTTGAAGGGGCCCGCGTTGAGCACTCGCGTGGGTCCAATCGCGTCGACGCCGGCCGACTCGTGGATATGGCCCGAGATGCAGACCTCGGGCTTGACCTCCTCGATGAAACGCCGCGCCGCGGTGCTGCCCACCGCCTTGCCGCCGACGATTCGGTCGCATCGGGTCTCGAACGGCGGCGTGTGGCAAATCATCAGGAGCGGGCGATGACCGCGCACCTGCTCGTAACCAGCCATCAGCGTCGCGTAAATCTCATCTTCGCTGAGCTCCATCGGCGTGTTGAAGGGCGTGACATTGGAGCCGCCGCAACCGAAGATCGCGACGCCATCACGCACCATCCCGCGGCCGTGCAGCGCCACGCCCTCGCGCTCGAGAAACGGGATCACCTCGCGGCGGTCCAGGTTGCCCGGCAGCGCGAGCACGTTGGAGCATCGCCGGCGCACGTCGTCGATCACCTTGCGCGCGTCGGCTTCGCCACCGAAGTTGGTGAGGTCGCCCGACACTATCACCAGGTCCGTATCGCGCATCACCTCGCCCATCCGTTCGAGGTTGCGCGTGGCCATATGGACGTCGCCGAAAGAAACTATCTTCATCGTTGCTGCCGCGCGAACGCGCCGGCAGTCACCATAGCGTTTTTCATTAGCTCTCGCACGCACCGCACGCGCCGGCGCGCATCACCTCGTTAGCTTCGTTGATCGCTCACCTGCGTGACGGAAACGGCGGTCTTCCCGATGCGCTGTTGAGGCGCGAGCGCAAGCGATAAGATTCGGCCTTGATGGACGTGCTCGGGAACTTCGCCTTTGTCTTGGTGCGGCCGCTTCAAGCGGGCAACGTCGGCTCAGCTGCGCGTGCGCTCAAGAATATGGGCCTTGGCGACCTGCGCCTCGTCGCGCCGCGGGCTGGAGCCTCCGGGCGAGCCGCGGCCGCGATGGCGGTGCATGCGGGGGACGTGCTGCGCAGCGCCCAGCGTTACGACAGCCTTGGCGCCGCGCTCACCGACTGCACGCTCGCGGTGGGCACTACCTGCCGCCCCGGCCTGTATCGTTCGGGCGTGGTCGCATTGCGTGAGGCGGCAGTGCAACTGGCCGCCGAGGCGGCCGCCAATCGCGTTGCGATAATCTTCGGTCCCGAGGACACGGGGCTCGTCAACCGCGAGCTTAAGCTTTGTCAGCGCCTCGTCACGATTCCAACCGCGCCCGAGTATCCATCGCTCAATCTGGCGCAGGCCGTGATGCTGGTCGCGTACGAACTGATGATGGCGGCCGGCGCAGCACGCGAAATGCCGATGGCGGAACCGCACGCGACGGCCGTCGCCGTGGACGCGATGATGGAGCGGCTGAGCGAGGCGCTGGTCTCTATCGGCTTCCTGCCGGCGGAGAATCCGGAGCACATCATGTTCGCCCTGCGCGCAATCCTGGGCCGCGCGGGAATTGGCGTGCGCGAGCTCGACATCCTAAGCGGCGTTGCGCGCCAGATAAAATGGTTCTCCGAGGGCGGCTTCGAGGCCGCCGAGGCCAAGCGCCGCAGCGGCAAGAAGCTGCGCTAGTTGCGCTGGCCGCGGGCTCTAACGTCCGGCGACGGGGCTACCTGAGACAGGCGGGCCATCAAGCCGGTCGCCCGGCGCCTCACCGAGCATCTGCAGGCCGTAGCGGATCATCGCCGCGAACCGCTCGATACGTCCGAGCAACTCGGTCTGCGCCGGCGCGTTCGGCGCGTCGCGCAACGCCTCCGCCGCACTGGCCAGGTTCTCCCTGAGCAGCGCCACTGCGCGCTCCAGATGTGCGCGTTCGGCCACGCGGGCGCGGCTGCGGCGGCGCTCGCGGTCGATCTCTTCTAGACGGATAACCTCGCCCATCGCGGCCTTCCTCGTTCCTCGCGCGGATTATCGCGGATTCGCGTATGATGTTCCACGGCGCCGCGGTATCAGGGCGGATGACACGATTTCGACGCTTGATTTCGTGCCGCCATGCGGTTACCAAAATAAGGCCTGCTCGCGTGCTCCCCGGTAGCTCAGTCGGTAGAGCGGACGGCTGTTAACCGTCAAGTCGCTGGTTCGAATCCGGCCCGGGGAGCCATTCAGTTCCGTCCGCATCGCGCTCACATCGCAAGTCGACTCGCCCTCGCTGCATTCCGGCGGGAGGGCAAACACGATCAACGTATCGAGCGCGAAGTCCTTGGCGCACAGCGTATGGCCGTGCTGTTGCGATTCCTCCACATCGTGGGCTATGCGATGCCACAGAACCCTTGGCATGTATCTCGCGTATATGCCTGCTCGTGAGTGAGCGGACAATCGATCGAAAAGCGCCGGGACGTTGTGCAACGCTGCCAATTCGCTCTTGTCTTCGATGCTCAAAAGCACACGATAAACACTAGGATTTTTGAGTATTTATGGGTTTTCCGATGCGTTGCGGGCTGGCAACATGGCCCTGGGACTCCAGCCCACCGGCGCACGAATATGGTCGCGGAACTGTTGACATGCGTTACACCGTGCGCAATTATGCACCAGTATGCTCAATAAGCCGTGTCAGATCGGGCCATACGCTAATGTCTGAGAGCTTAAGCGCAGTAGCGGTAGAAACGTATCGTGCAAGGGTCCTAATCGTCGAGAACGATGAGGGCGCCGCACGCTTTCTCGCCAAGGCGCTCGAGGAAGAGGGCTACTACACCGAGATTTGTCCGAGCAGCGACACCGCCCTCGCGCTCGCCGAGCAGGGTTGTGAAGTCATCATCACGGCCGTGCGCGGTCCCGGGATGGACGGGCTTGAATTGCTCCGTCGGGTGCGGGCGCGGCGTCCCGACGTAGCAGTGATTCTGCTCGCGGCGGACAACAGCGTCACCTCGGCGGTCGCCGCGATGCGCGAAGGCGCCTTCGACTACGTTACGAAACCGTTCAGCGCGGAGGCGCTGGTCAAGACCGTCGCGCGGGCGATCGAGATGGGCTCGCTGCAGCGCGAGAATCGCCGCCTGCGCCAGCAACTCGACGTCGCGAGCACGGCCGCCGGCTTCATCGCCGAGAGTCTGCAGAGCAAGCAGCTCGTCTCGATGATCCGTCGGGTCGCACCGTCGCGCTCGACCGCGCTCATCGAGGGCGAAAGCGGCACCGGCAAAGAGCTGATCGCGCGCATGCTCCACTACTGGAGCGCCCGCGCGGACGGCCCCTTCGTCGCGATCAACTGCAAGGCGTTCGCCGACGGCGTGGTCGAGAGCGAATTGTTCGGCCATGAGAAAGGCTCCTTCACGGGCGCAATCGCGGCGCGCGCCGGATGCTTCGAGCGGGCCTCGGGCGGCACTCTGTTCCTCGACGAGATCGCCGAGGCGGGCACGGACTTTCAGGCCAAGCTTTTGCGCGTGCTCGAGGACGGCGAGGTATTGCGTGTCGGCGCCTCAAAGTCGCGCAAGGTCGACGTGAGAATCGTCGCGGCCACCAACCGCGTGCTGCGCAACGAAGTCGCCGCCGGCCGCTTTCGCGCCGACCTTTACTTCCGCCTCAACGTCATCCCGGTCAAGATCGCGCCGCTGCGCGAGCGCCGCGACGACATCCTGCCGCTGGCGCGTCATTTCCTGGCCTACTACACGGCGCTGGCCGGACGTCCGATCACGCTCTCGCCCGAGGCCGAACGCTCGCTTGTCAACTATTCGTGGCCCGGTAACGTACGCGAGCTGGAAAATGTGATCGAGCGCTCAGTGGTCATGAGCGGGGCTGAAGTTCTCACCCCTGATGCCTTTGCGCTCGAGGGCAATATCGAGTCCACGTCCGAGAGCGAAGACCCCGCTGAACCCAACGAAACCCTTCAAGCCTATCTCGACCGCGCCTCCGTCTCGCGTATCCGCGCTGCGCTCGACGCCGCCAATGGCAATCGCGCGATCGCGGCGACGACTCTCGGCGTGGACCGCACCACCCTGTACCGCTTGATGAAGCGTCTGGGACTGTAACCCCGGCGCGTTCGCCCCCCAAGCCGAGTTATCGGAGCGCGGCGGCCAGGTACCCCTTGGGGGCGCACGCCAGCCGCGCGGCTGCCTAGTCGTTCTACCCGCGCGCGCCTTAAGAGGCATCGCTTCATCAACGCCGCGCGGGGCGCGATATAAAGCAACGGGCCGCGCGTCCTGTGGGACGCACGGCCCGCGTGGCCTCAACTCTGGCGGCGCGCAGCCGGCGCGCCGTTCGCTCAGCTACCAGCCAGCGTATGGAGGATCTGGATGATTGCCGGACCGACGATCACCAGCAGCATCGCGGGCAGGATGAACAGCACCAGCGGAAAAAGAATCTTGACCGTGGTGCGCTGTGCGGCTTCCTCCGCGCGCAGGCGCCGGCGCGTGCGCAGCGCGTCGGAGCTGGCGTGCAGCGCAGGTGCGATCTGCGCGCCGAGCTGTTCGCTCTGAATGAGAGTCGCGGCGAGCGGCTTGATATCCTCGACCGCAGTGCGCTCGGCCAGGTTGCGCAGCGCCTGTCCGAGCGTGGCACCGGCAGAAATTTCGGAGGTCACCAGCGCCAGCTCGCGTCCGATCTCCTGCTTCTGCCGCTCACTCTCAGTGCCGACGATCTTGATCGCCTCGAACAGCCCCAAGCCGGCTTCGACGCAAACCACCAACAGGTCAAGCACATCCGAAAGCTGCCGTGCGATCGCGTTTTGGCGCTTGCGGGCACGCCGGCCGACGTAATAACTAGGGACGAAGATACCGATTCCAAAGCCGGCGATTCCAAACAGCATCATCGAACCGGGGTTGCCGAGCACCAGTCCGATCACCACGCCGATCAGCGCGCCGGAGAGACCCATCCCGAACCGGAAGACCTGAAAAATCTGCGGCATGGTGGATTTCAGATAGCCGGCCTGGATCAGCGTGCGGGCCAGCTTCTCACCCTCCGGCGTGTCGGGCTTCGGCACCGGCACACGCTTGGCCGCCCATTGCAGAAAGATCCGCGAGAAGCCGCGGATGTCTTCCTCGCTGTCCTCAAAAACGCCCTGAGAGGCTCGGACCTTGATCGCGAGGTCGGCGAAACGCTCTTCGAGCGCCCGATGGCTGCCATAGAGAGCGTGATAGATCGCGGTCCCAATCACACCGGCCATGCAGAGAACGATGAGACTTACCAATAGTGGAGTCATATATAGTTAGTCCTACGCCGCCAAGGCCTTTTAGAAATCCATCCGCAGCAGGCGGCGGATGGTGACGAAGGCGCATAGGTCCAGGCCCGCCGCTATCTTGAGAATCTTGATACCGGTCGGATCGAAAAACAGCTCGTTGGCGTAATCGCGATTGATGAGACTGAACATGCCAAGCACGACGATCGGCAACGCGCCAACGATCATGCCACCCAGTCGTGACTGCGCCGTCAGCGCGTTGATCTGTAGACGCAGCCGCTGACGGGTACGCACGATTTCGGCCAGCCGGCCCACGATCAACGCCAGGCTGCTGCCGACCTCGGTCTGCACTTTGACCGCCACCACCAGCAGACGGAGATCTTCCTCGGGTACGCGCTTGAGCATGTCCTCGAGCGCCCGCGGCAGCGGCAGTCCGATTCGCGTCTGCTCGAGCACGGTGCGAAACTCGCCGCCCAGTGGATCGGCGAACTCCTGCACCACGACCTGCAGTCCGCGGTTGAGCGAATGACCGGCCTCAAGCGACGACTTCATCAGGTCCAGCGCAAACGGCAACTGGGCGACGAAGGCCCTGATACGCCGTGTGCGACGGAAACGGATATATAAAATCGGCAGGAAGCCGAACGCAGCGCCGGTGCCAAGAGCGAACACCGGACCCTTCCAAAACAGCTCCCCGAGCAGGGCGCCGGCGGCGAACAGCAGGACGATGATGAGCACCATCTCCGAGACCCGCATGTACAGTCCCGCCTGCCACATCATCTCTTCGAGCGAGCGCAGCATATTGAAGTCGGCCAGCGCGCTGAAAATCGAATGTTCCGTGGGTTTGCG
>WNFD01008711.1_pt1 | contig 12044 bp, 14 predicted proteins | sample 5400491 | NCBI WGS metagenome assembly WNFD01 (sample SAMN13153343, study PRJNA577476) | soil metagenome | isolation source: 120 cm saprolite under Douglas fir tree site 2 hole 2 replicate 2 | place: USA:California | collected 2015-04-18 | reverse complement strand
AGAGCGCCCGGGCAAAAACCCTGAGCTTGGTATTGACGCCCGGGTCGCGGCTCCTGATATCGGCGCTTGCCGAAAATGCGGCCGTGGCGCGACGACCCTCAACTCCCCTGCCGCACGAACGGCAACGCCATGAACGCCGAGCTGCGCCCCGTGCCAAGCCTCGACGCGATCGCCGCCGACCCGAGTCTCGCGACGAGCGTTCCGCCTCCTGCCCGCCTGCCCCTTTACTTCGACGCTCTCGCGGTCCTCAGTGCCCTCGCGCCGCTCATAGCCACCCCCGCGATTACTCCCACACCGGTGGAGGATCGCCTCCTCACCGTCGATGAGGTCGCCGTGAAGCTCGGAGTGACGAACGACTGGCTATACCGCCGCGCGAAGGCGTTGCCGTTCACCGTCCGCCTGAGCCCTGGCAAGCTCCGCTTCTCCCTCCGTGGGATCGAGCGATACATCCGCCAGCGGCATGGACGATAGAAGGGACGAGGCGATCCGAAACTACTCTTTCTTCTTCGGCTTCTTCCGCCGCCACCGCGCTAGAACTGCGCGGCGGGCAATCTCGCTCCGCTCCTCGGGGGGGACGCCTTCCCATCGAGCCTTACCACCCTTGAGACCGCCCTTCCTTGCCCCCTTCCGTCCAAGGGCGACTGCGTGAGGGTTCTTCTTTCGAGCCATCGCGGCTGCGATTCTAACAAGCGGGCGCTATCCGATGCTGGTCTTGATATACGAGACGCGCGTCTTGTATAATCCGAGAGGCATGGAAGGGCACCAGGACTCGCTTTCAGCGCTCCAACGCCTACTTGAAACGTGGGCGGCGCACGCGCGCGATGCCGAGATTCGGCGGATGATCGAGACGCTCGCGAATGAGCTGCGCGGCCGTGGCTACGACCTCCGCTTCGAGATGACGCGCCAAGGCGGCGCGCGATGAGAGGCTTGGGGCGAGTGTTCAAGCGGAACAACAGTGCCGCGTGGTGGATCGCCTACTACTATCGCGGCAAAGAGGTCCGCGAGAGCAGTGGCAGTGAGAAGAAGAGCGACGCGCAACGGTTACTGAGACGACGGATTGGGGAGATTGGACGCGGAAGGTTCATCGGACCGATGGAAGAGCGCGTGACCTTTGAGGACCTCGCCACCGACTACGTCAATGACTACGAGATTAAGCAGCGCCGCTCCCTCCGATGGGCCAAGGGCCGGGTCGCCAATCTGCGGCGGCACTTCGGCGCCGATCGAGCTGTGGACATCACAGTCTCTCGCATCCGCGCCTACGCGCAAGCTCGTCTGGAGGAAGGTGCGACACCTGCCACGGTAAATCGGGACCTCGCCGCTCTTGGCCGGATGTTCTCTCTTGCTGTCCAGGCCGGACGCGTGAGCGGGCGCCCGCACATCCCCAAGCTCCGGGAGGCGGGGCCTCGACAGGGGTTCATGGAGTACGCCGAGTACCTCGCCATCCGTGAGCATCTGCCGCCGGACTACCAGGACATCCTGGACTTCGGCTACCACTCCGGCTGGCGGAAGGGCGAGATCGTCCACCTGGAGTGGCGCGACGTGGACCGGGACGCGGGAGTCATCCGTCTCCGACCCGAACTATCGAAGAATCACGAGGGCCGCGTCCTTGCCCTGTCGGAGCCCCTGAGAACGATGATCGAACGCCGGTGGAAGGCACGGTCCCTCGGCTGCCTGCTTGTCTTCCAGAAAGACGACCGCCCTATCGGCGACTGGCGGAAGACGTGGACGCGGGCGTGTATTCGGGCCGGCTTCTTCCGCGTTATCAAGCTGGATACGGAGACGGTCGAAAAGAATGCGCCGACCAAGCTCTTTCACGATCTCCGCCGCACAGTGGTCCGCAACTTGATTCGGGCTGGCGTCCCCGAGCGGGTCGCGATGAGCGTCACCGGCCACAAGACGCGATCGGTGTTCGACCGATACAACATCGTTAGCGAGGCCGACCTCAGGCAAGCAACCTGCCGGCTCGCGGAATACGTCAGCCAGCAGCCTGCGACGCTGAACGTGATCTCACTACCGAACGCCGCCACTGACGAGAACACGGACAGAACGCGGACAGTCAAAGCAGCGACGGGCACCCGGCCGTAGTGGTGGGCCGTCGGGGACTCGAACCCCGGACCCGCTGATTAAGAGTCAGCTGCTCTGCCAACTGAGCTAACGGCCCATCCTTACTCCATGGTGCGCCCGGCAGGAATCGAACCTGCGGCCTTTGGCTTCGGAGGCCAACGCTCTATCCAACTGAGCTACGGGCGCAGCGTGCCACGTATATTCTCTTGTTGGGGTGACCGATGGGAATCGAACCCACAACCCCTGGAGCCACAGTCCAGTGCTCTAACCAATTGAGCTACGGTCACCGCGCGAAACCGCAAGCGCTAATCCTACAGGAGCGCCCGCGAAGCGTCTAGCCTTCCATCTCCCGCGGCGACGGGCCGCCGTCGATGACGATCGTCTCGCCGGTCATCCACGAGGAGGCGTCGGAGGCCAGGAAGATGCACGGGTACGCGATCTCCTCGACCTTGCCCCAGCGGCCCATCCCGACGCGGGCGGCGATGGCGTCGTACGTCTTCTTCCCGTCCGGCCCCGCCTGCTTGAGCACGTCGAGGTATCCTTCCGTCTCCACCGGGCCCGGCGCGATGCAGTTCACGCGGATGCCCTTGCGTCCCCAGGCGGTGCCCAGCTCGCGCGTGAGCGTGATGACCGCGGACTTGGCGGCACCATAGTGCGGCATCATCGTCGAGCCGTAGACGCCGGCGATCGACGAGATGTTGATGATGGCGCCGCCGCTCGGCTGCTGCATCATCTGGCGCCCGGCCCACTTGCAGCCGAGGAACGCGCCGGTCAGGTTGATGCCGACGACCGTGTTCCAGCCGTTGACGGAGATGTCCTCCGGCTTGGCGCGAAACGACGCGCCGGCGTTGTTCACCATGATGTCGAGCCGGCCCCACTCCTGGACCGCGCGGTCGACCATCGCCTTGACTTGCTCTTCCTGGCGCACGTCGACGGCCATCGCGAACGATCGCTGGCCGACGTCGCGGACAGCCTTGACGACGGGCTCGAGGTGCTCGAGCTTTCGCGAGCAGAGCGCGACGTCCGCCCCGGCCCGCGCGAACTCGATCGCGATGGATTTGCCGATGCCGGTGCCGCCGCCGGTGACGATCGCGGTCCTGCCCTCGAGCGAGAACGGTGATTTTGCCATGGCGGGGACGATACCCCAGGGGCACTGTGCTGTCTACGCCGCACCCTTCCGCCGAACCCCCGATGGCCAGAGTTTAACCATCGGTAAACCTCGTTTCCGGCAACTGGCCTGTAAGTGACCGGGCCTCTCAGGGCCTCACCCCATCAAGGCCCAACAATCCAACCCTGGCCGCTACTTAGACAAAATTCTGGCTCGTGGCATCGGCTTCGCACTATCTCAAAATCATGTCGCGCCTCAGTCAGGACTCGAGAATCCTCCTGGTGGACGACAACCACGTCGTCAGGGACATGCTGGTCGACCTCGTCGGGTCCCTGGGCTACCGCGCCGATGCCGCGGGCAGTGGGGCCGAAGCGCTCGCGCTGTTCGACCGGGGTCAGTACGACGTCGTGCTCACCGATCTGGTCATGCCGGGCATGTCGGGATGGGAAGTCCTCGCGGCGGTGCGCCAGCGGGATCCGCGGGTGCCCATAATCATCCTCACGGGAACGCCGGCCATCGGGGATCCCCGCGCCGCGCAACCCGACGTCACGGTCCTGAGAAAGCCGGTCGATGTGACCGCCCTGGACGCCACGATCAAACGGATGCTGGCGCAGCGCCTGGCCGTGTAGCGGGGCCGCGCGCCCCGCACCCGCTCGACGGCACAGCCCGTACGCCGTTTCCCGCACACGTTCCTGCTATTCTCGGAAGCGGAATGGCCCCGCTCCGCGACCTCGAGCTGATGATCCAGTCGCACTACCCCCTGATCGCCATCGAGAAACCCGCCGGGAGGAGATCGACGCCCCCCGCGCGTGGGCCCGCGAGCGCGCGGTGATGGCGAACTGAAAGGTCGACGCCCGCGACTACCCCTTGACGGCGCCCGTGAGAGCGGTGACGTAGTGCTCGACGAAGAACGAGTAGACGAGGGCGACGGGGATCGAACCCAGGAGAGCGCCGGCCATGAGCGGGCCCCAGTAGAAGACGTCGCCGCGCACGAGCTCGGTGAAAACCCCGATCGGAATCGTCTTCTGTTGGGGCGACGAGAGAAAGACGAGCGCGTAGAGGAACTCGTTCCAGGACAGGGTGAAGGCGAAGATCCCCGCCGAGAGAATCCCCGGGACGGCGAGTGGAAAGCTGATGCGGACCATGGCCTGGATCCGGCTCGCCCCGTCGATCCGGGCGCAGTCCTCGATCTCCCGCGGAATGGTCTTGAAGTATCCCATCAAGAGCCAGGTGCAGAACGGGATCAGGAAGGTCGGGTACGTGAGAATCACGGCCCACGGCGTGTCGCCGATCCCGAAGGTCTTGACCACATCGCCGAGCGGGATGAAGAGCAGGGTCGGCGGGACCAGGTAGGTGATGAAGATCACCGTTCCGAGGGACGGCGCCCAGCGGAACTGCAGGCGCGCCAGAGCGTACCCGGCGAGCAGGCCGCAGAAGAGGGAAATGCCGGTCGAGACGGTGGCGATGAAGAGAGTGTTCCACGCCCACCGGGGAAACATGGTCAGCTCGAACAGATAGTAGAAGTGGTTGAGGGTCGGGTGCAGCGTGAAGAAGGGATTCATCTTCACGTTGTACAGCTCGACGTCGGGCCGGATGGAGGTGATCACCATCCAGTAGAACGGGAACAGCGTCGCCACGACCATCAGCGTCAGGGGAATGTAGAACGTGAGCGCGCGCTTGAGGGGGCTCCCGTACCGGACGGCCATCGTCAGTCGCTCCGCCGGATGTACCAGAGCTGAAACACGATGATCATGAGGAGGAACGGGAAGAGGAAGAGCGAGATCGAGGCGCCTTGACCCAGCTTGGCCGCCCGCATGGCGATCTCGTAGGCGTAGGTCCCGAACACGTGCGTGCTGCTGTAGGGTCCGCCCCGCGTCAGGACGTAGATGAGCTGGAAGTCGGCGAACGTCGCGATCATCGAGAACAGGACCACCACCAGCATGATCGGCTTGATCAGGGGAAGGGTCACCCGCCAGAATCGCTGCCAGGCATTGGCCCCATCGATCTCCGCGGCCTCGTGCAGATCGGGATTGACGGTCTGGAGCCCAGCTAAGAGGGTGATGGCGAAGAACGGCATGCCTCGCCACACATTGACCAGAATCAGGCAGCCCATCGCCATGGTGCCGTCGCCCAACCACAGGATCCGCTGCGAGATGAGCCCGACGTTCATGAGCATCCAGTTGAACACGCTGAACGTCGAGTCGAACATCCACTGCCAGGCGAGCGTGCTCAGGACCGTGGGAACGATCCAGGGAAGAAGCATCCCCGCCCGGACGATCCGCTTGAACCGGAAGTGGTGGTTCAGGAGGAGCGCCGCCCCCATCCCCAGAGCCAGCTTGAGGATAGTCGCGATGAAGGTGTAGACGAACGTGTTCTGGAACGCGCGGAGGAAAATCGTGTCGTTCAGGTTCACCCAGAAGTTCTGAAGCCCGACGAAGTTGCCCGGCCGCCCGACCACCTTGTCGCTGACTGCCAGCCAGATGCCAAGGACGAACGGGTAGGCGATGAAGAGGGTCAGGATTACGAGGGTGGGCGCGAGGAGCGCGCCCGCCAGGATGTGCTCCTGCTCCAGGAGATGGCCCAGCCGCCTCGGGCGGCGGAGCTTGGGGACCGCCACCACGACGACGGGCGCGGGGATAGCGGGCGCCCCTGCCGTCGCGCTCTTTGCCAGGATGGGCTCGATGCTTTGGTCGGCCATGGCGCTCCCCAGCCGCACCCGGCCTAGGCGTACGCCTTCTTCAGCTCGCCCTCGGCCCACTTCACCGCGTCCTCGGGCTTCATGCCCTTGATGGCCTGGGCGTACATGTCCACGAGGATGTACTTGACCAGGGCCTCGGACGCCTTGCGGCTCGGCGCCCCGGGGTAGCCGGGCCACCGCCCGAACTTGACCGCCTCCTTGAAGGGAACGAGCTTGGGATCCTTCTCCCACAGAGAATGCCTCTCCCAGTAGGGGGTCGGGCCGACGATGTAGCCGTCGTTTGACGCCATCCACTTCTCGTACTGCGGGCGGTCCATGAACCAGCGGAGGAATTCCTTCGCCACCTGCTGGTTCTTGGAGTACTTCATGACGGCACGTCCCTGACCGCCGATATTGTAGAAGCGCCCGCCCGCACCCTTCGGCATGTGGCCGTGGCCCGTGACCTTGGCGATGTCAGGGAATTGCCGCTTGGCCACGAAGTAGATGCTCGCCCCGTTGATCGTCGCCGAAATCGTCCCGGCCAGGTAGGCGCGGTTGTTGCTCGAGTCGTCCCAGGCCAGCCCTCCCTCGTCGAGGCAGTCCTTCCAGACGGCGACGGTGAACTTCACGGCCTCGAGCGTCTCCTTGCTGTTGATGATGACCTTCCCCTTGTCGTCGATCTCGGCGCCCCCGAAGCCCCAGGTCACCGAGTAGGCCCAGTTGTTGGGATCGCCCAGGCTGTGGCCGAAGGCCTGCCCCATGGGCCGGTCTTTCTTCTTGAGAACGATTCCGACCTTGCGCCACTCATCCCAGGTGTCGGGGAACTTGCTGGCGCCCGCTTCCTTGAACCAGTCCTCGCGGTACGCCCACGTCGAGGGCACCGAGCAGAGGGGCACCGCCTTCCAGCTGCCGCCGACGACGCTGACCTTCTTGTTGTGCTCGTAGTAAGCGCCGTCCCGCTTGCTGATCTCCTCGGCCACATCGTCCACGTCGGCGAGGCCGTCGGCGTAGAGATGCGGCCAGTTGGACATCATCATGATGATGTCGGGCCCGGCCTTGGTCTCGATGGCCGAGGCGATTCTGGGATTGAGGTCGTTCATGTTGATCAGGTCGACGGTGACGTCGACCCCGGCCAGCTTGCCGAACTCCGTCGCGAGGCGCTTGAACTCGACGTCGGAGGCCGGAACGAAGCTCACCCATTCCAGGATGTTGAGCTTGGTTCCCTTCGGGAAGCTCGGGGCCTTCTGCGCCGCGACGATGTCCGGGATCCCGCCGACGGCTGCGGCCCCGGTCGCCGCGCCCGCCACCCTGAGAAACGCCCGCCGATCGAGTCTCGTCACGCCGCTTGGCCTTGCCATCGCTCACCCCCGGCTCGCTGGACTGTTACGCCTCGGGTCCCGCGAGCGAGAGGCTCGCAGCCCTACAGATCCTCGCCCGAACCTCCGAAACGCTGGCGATCACAACACCGCCCATCGGCGGTGTCAAGCGCCCTTCGCGAACAGATCCCGAGCCGGTGAGGCGCGGTAGCGATGATGGTGCGCCTGGCAGGAGTCGAACACGCTGAAGCCCAGCCGCTGACATCGGCGCGCCGCGCCGACCGCGCGCCGAAGCCCGCCGACCGCGCGCTCGGGCGCGCGACGGCTACATCAACTCGTTGATGAGGGCCTGCGCGATTTCCGGAGCGACGCCCAGCGGACGGTGCGCCAGCGGCCCGCCGGCGCTCAGGACCGGTTCGAGCTGGTCCAGCGTCGGCAGATCCTCGCGCTTCCAGAAGAGGCCGATCGGGATGACCTCGCCCCACTGGCAGCCCTGCTCCATGGCGGCCTGGAAGTTGGTCGGGTCGTGGCCCATCTCTTCCAGCTTGCGGGTCCGCTGCTTGAAGAACTCGTTCGTGTTGTCGTGGTTATACGTCACGCAGGGACTGAAGGCGTCGATCAAGGCAAAGCCCTTGTGCTCGAGGCCCCCCTTGATCAGCTCGACCAGGTGCTTCTGCTGACCGGTGAATCCCCGGGCTACGTACGTCGCGCCGGCCGCAATGGCCAGGGGGATCGGATTGATGGGATTTTCAACGCTGCCAAACGGTGTGCTCTTGGTCTGCATCCCTTTGACGCTGGTGGGGGAGAGCTGCCCCGTCGTCAGTCCGTAGACCTGGTTATTCATGACGATATAGGTCAGATCGACGTTGCGGCGCATGGCGTGGACGAAGTGATTGCCACCGATGCCGTACCCGTCGCCGTCTCCGCCGGTGGCGACGATCTTGAGCTCGTGATTCGCCAGCTGGGCTCCAGTGGCCACGGCCACGGCGCGGCCGTGCAGGGTGTGCATGCCGTAGGTGTTGAGGTAGCCGGGCAGGTTCGACGAGCAGCCGATGCCGCTGATGGTCAGGACCTCGTGGGGCTGGAGCCCCAGCTCGACGATCGCCTGTTTCAGGGCCGCGAGCACGCCGAAGTCGCCGCACCCCGGGCACCAGTCCGGATCCACCTTGCCCTTGAGATCCTTGACCGTCACCTTGGGCTTGGCCTGACCCCGTACGGTCGCTGCGGTGTCAACAATCGCCATGAATGACCGCCTCCCTCAAACCTGGATCTCGTGCACGGGCACGTAGAGCTTGGTCGAACCCGCCAAGATGGCTTTGACACCCTCCACGAGGTGGTGCGGCATGAACGGCTCCCCGTCGTATTTCCGGATGTGACCATCGGCGGCGAAGCCGGTCTCCGATCTCAGGTAGCGCGCGAACTGCCCGCTGTAGTTGTTCTCGACGATGATGACCTTGGCGCACCCGCCCAGGATCGACAGGATCGCGTCGGCATGGAGCGGGACCAGCCATTTGATCTGGAGATTGTTGGCCGAGATGCCTGCGTCGGCGAGTTGTCCGATGGCCTCGCGAATGACGCCTTCGGTCGAACCCCAGCCCAGAAGCGTGATTCGAGCGTCCGCGGCCCCGAAAAGCGCGGGCGGCGGCAGGAGCGGCAGGACCCCGTCCATCTTGCGCATCCGCTTCTCGTGCATGGCCTGACGCTTGTGAGGGTCCGTGAACTCGTCACTGATGAGCACGCCGTCCTCGTCGTGCTCATCGGTGGCCACGACGTGGACGTGCCCGGGGGTTCCCGCGACCGCCCGCGCCGAGATGCCGCTCTCGGTGATGAGGTAGCGCTTGTAGTTGCCGTTCACCGGCGTCGCGTGACCGTTGAGGCCGATGACGTCGCCGCGGTCGATGGGCACGTTGAAGTCCAGCTCCGCGGGATCGATGCTGGACCGGCCCTCGGACAGCAGCAGGTCGGAGAGGATGATGCCGGGACACTGGAACTTGTCGACCAGGTTGAAGAGCTGCGGGACGATCTTGAAGCAATCGACGATGCTCGTTGGTGCCACGATGATCCGGGGGTAGTCTCCCTGGCCGGCGCCCAGCACTTGCCAGAGATCGCCCTGTTCGGTCTTCGTGGGCACCCCCGTGGCCGGGCCCGCCCGCTGGACGTTGATGCAGACGACGGGGATCTCCATCATGGCCGCCGCGCCGAGGGCTTCGCTCATGAGCGCAAAGCCGCCGCCGGAGGTCGCGCACATGGCGCGGCAGCCCGTATGCGCCGCCCCGATCGCCATGTTGATCACGCCGATCTCGTCCTCGACCTGTCGAACCATGATGCCGAGCTGACGCGCGTGCCGCGCCATCCAGTGCAGCACGCCTGACGAAGGGCTCATGGGATAGGCGCAGTAGAAGCGCACGCCCGAGGCCGCGCCGCCCATTGCGAGGGCCTGGTTGCCCTCGAAGAACGCCAGGGGCTTGGCCGGGTCGGGCAGCGAGAACGGCAACGCTGTGAAATGCGCCGCGGCGTGGTCGTAGCCCGCGCGGGCGACACCCACGTTTTCGGCGACGGCCGCCGCGCCTTTCCGTTTGAACTGGAGCGTCACGATCTCTTCGAGGATCTCGAAGTCGACCTTGATCAAGCGCAGCACGGCGGCCAGCGCGATGGTGTTCTGAACGAGATCACCCCGGATCGTGGGCGCCAGCGCTTTGACGGAAAAGGGGCAGAGCTGCACGCCCTCGGCAACGGCACCCGGCTTGATCGTGTCGCTGTTGAACAGCACGGCCGAGCCCGCCCGCATCAGCCTCAGGTGCCGATTCATCGTGTCCTGATTCAGCGGCAGGAGCACGTCGAGCTTGTCGCCGTAACTCAGGACCGGTTGGTCACTCGTACGGAGGGTCAGGAAGATGTGCCCGCCACGAATGATGGACTGGTAGGCGTTGTACGCGTTGACGTGCAGCCCGCGGCGGACGAAGATGCGCGCCAGGATGTCGCCGGGAGTGGCGATACCCTGGCCCGCCGCGCCGCCAATGCCGATGGCAAGGTCGATTCTCTTCACGCCTCGTCTCCTGTCAGAGTCAGAGCGCTTCGGCGACAGCCTGCTGGGGCGATCCTGCGCTGGACCCAAGCAATCTTGCGCCGTTCGATGGTTTCGGTCAAGAAGTGCTCGGGCCTGCTGGAGGGCTATAGTAGACGGTGTCGTGGTCATGAGGGACCCCGTTCTGGCCGCGAGCTCCGCCGGCGCGTTGGCGCCGGCGATGCCTGCTCGGTGGATCGTCAGCCGCCGCTTCGACCTCGGCTGGTTCTTCGGCGGCGCCGTCGCGAGCGGTACGCCGAGGAACAGACCGGCGGCCTGCTCCGGAAGAGCGACTTCCTCCCCCTGCCCTGCTCGCACCCCAGCTGTTTCGGCCTCACCTACATGCTGAAGACCGACGCCGGATTCATTCCCTTTCCGCGCTTCATCGAGCTGGACCGGTACCTCGAAGTGATCTCCAACCGGGGGACGATCCGGCCCGACGAGGGCTTCGAGATCACCATCCGCGCCACCATCGACGAGTTGTGGTCGAGCTCCGGCCAGATTCCCAACAGCGCGAAGATCCTCGGGACGTTGAAGCGGGCCATCCACCTGATGTATCCGGAGGACCGGGCGTTAATGGACGAGCACACCTTCGAGGTCGACCGGATCAAGAAATGCTGTACACACTACGCGCTGCCCGACGGGCGGTTGATGCCGGGCTGCGCCTACAACATGTTCTACCGCCACAAGGATCCGCGGTTCACCGGGCCGAAGGGCCGGACGGAGGTCTGGGGAAAGACCGCCTCGCCGGCCACACCGCGGACGCGGATCCCGCTGCCGGTGGTGCCGACCTCCCCGTGAGCGACGCCCCTTCGGACAGCGTGTTGCGGGCCGTCCTCGAAGCGCTGGAGATGCCGCCGGCCGGCGTACGGACCTGGCTCGAGCAGAACAAGGCACTCTGCGAGCGGCACGGCGGCCGCCCTCACTACTCCGAGCTGCTCGATCTCTACGACGACTGCCTGGCGCTGGCGGAAAAGCCAGGGGGCTGACCGTGCTCTGGAACGGGCAGCGGGTCGTGCTGGACATGGCGATTCGAGCGCTGGGCCACCCGCTTACCACGCGCTATCGTCCGGCGCTGGTGCTGGGCGCCCTCCGCGAGGACGTATGGTACGTCCCCCTGATCGGGGTGGTGCTCGAGCGGCCGTCGCTGACTCACTTCTATCGTCCGGGGCTGCCGGGCGGGCTGGTCTCCTTCCTCACCCCGGGACCGCGCGGGCGGGCCGATCGCCTGTTCGCGCACGCGGTCGAGCACTATCGCGAGGGCCGGCTAGCCGCCGCGTTCGTTCAGCTCGGGCGGGCCGCGCACCTGCTGACTGACATGGCCTGCCCCATGCACGCGCAACGCACGGTCCACATGATCAGCGATTCGTTCGAGTGGTACGTCGAGGGCAACGCCGGATTCCTGGAAACCCTGCCCGTTCCCCCCGTCGCCGCGCGAGGCCGCGCCTCGGAGCTTGTCGAGGACCTCGCCCGCCAGACCCAGCGCTTCGTGCCGGACACGACGAACAGCCCGTGGGGTCGCCTCTTGTGGAAGGCGGGCCTACGACGAAAGATTCCCGTGCCCGTCCTGAGCGATCAAGCCCGCCAATTGATACCGCTCGCCGCTGGCCACGCGGCCGCGCTGCTGCGGCTCTTCCTCCGCCAGGCGGCGGGCGACGCGATCGCCGTGGGAACCGCTCCGGTGCTCGAGACGCCGGCGCCGTGACCATGGGAGAGACCGTGCATTCTCCCAAAAAGCCCGCGCTGGTCGCGGGAGGCTCGCGCGGCCTCGGCCGCGCCCTCTGCCGTCACCTGGCTGCCGCGGGGGCGCCGGTG
>WNFD01006123.1_pt1 | contig 12044 bp, 4 predicted proteins | sample 5400491 | NCBI WGS metagenome assembly WNFD01 (sample SAMN13153343, study PRJNA577476) | soil metagenome | isolation source: 120 cm saprolite under Douglas fir tree site 2 hole 2 replicate 2 | place: USA:California | collected 2015-04-18 | reverse complement strand
AAGCTGCTGCCCATGCAGCGCGCGGATTTCGTCGAGCTGTTCGAGATCATGCAGGGGCTGCCGGTGACGATCCGGCTGTTGGACCCGCCGTTGCACGAGTTCCTGCCCCACAGCGAGGAGGAGATCGCCGAGGTCGCCGCCGCGATGGGGGCCGACCCGAAGAAGCTCGCCGACCGCGCCCGCGACCTGCACGAGTTCAACCCGATGCTCGGCTTCCGCGGCTGTCGGCTCGCGATCGCCTATCCCGAGATCGCCGAGATGCAGGCGCGCGCCATCTTCGAGGCCGCGGTCGAAGCGGCAAAGCGCACGGGCAAGCCGGTGGTGCCCGAAGTGATGGTCCCGCTCATCGCCACCAAGGCCGAGCTCGACCTGGTCAAGGCGAGCATCGACGCCATGGCGGAGGCGGTCGCGCGCGAGACCGGAACGAAAGTCGCCTACCAGGTCGGCACCATGATCGAGCTGCCGCGGGCGTCGTTGCGCGCCGCCGAGATCGCCGAGACCGCGGAATTCTTTTCCTTCGGCACCAACGACCTGACCCAGACCGCCTTCGGCATCAGCCGCGACGACGCCGCGAGCTTTCTCGGCACCTACATGGCGCGCGGGATTCTCGCGAGCGATCCGTTCGTCTCCATCGACCGCGAGGGCGTGGGCGAACTGGTGCGGATCGGCGTCGAGCGCGGTCGGAAGACGAAGGCGAAGCTCAAGGTCGGGATCTGCGGCGAGCACGGCGGCGACCCCGCCTCCGTCGCGTTCTGCCACGAGATTGCGCTCGATTACGTCTCGTGCTCGCCGTTCCGCGTTCCCATCGCACGCCTCGCCGCCGCCCAGGCCGCGCTCGGCAAGGGCCCGGCGGGGGAGGCGTAGCCTGCGTAGGGTGGGCAACCTGCGCTCGGATCGCGGAGCGTGCGCCAGACGCGGCTTGTGTGCCGAAGCCGATCGCCTGTTCCGAAGGAGGCAACTGCCGGGTTGCAGACATTGCGCGACCGAAATGATTGCAAGGCCCATGTTCGATGCTGAACAGAACGTCGTTCGCTACTGTCTCGGCTACTGCAACCCGGGCTTATGCATGCGTTCGAGTTTTGCCTGTCCTTGCTATTTGCCCGCCTAGGGCTCTTCCCAAGACAACGTTGACGCCGGAGGCAACGCTGCGCGATGTGGCGCAGGTCGTAGACGCGTTTTCATCAACGATCGGCGACGCTGAACGGTTTCACACCCACCCAATCAGCCGTCGCGCACAAACCGTAGCGTTCGGCGCGAAATTCGTACCGCGCCCGTCCCAAGTAGCTCCGAGCGGATACGGTGCGCCGCCCAAAAGCCACGCATTACTGCTCCGGGACGAGAAAAATTGCAGCAAGGGGCGGAACAACAAGGCTGACCTCGGGGATCATGCCTTCGTCCAACGTACGGACGGCGCCGCCGTTCCCGACATTGGTGCCGCCGTAGCGGTCGGAATCGGTATTGAGAACCTCGCGCCAAATTCCGGAGAATGGAACCTTGATCCGGTAATCCCGATAGACCTTGGGCGTGAAATTGATCACCACCAGGCAGCGCTCGCGTGTCTGGCGTCCCTTGCGCAGCCAAGCGAAAACACTGCGCTCGGCGTCATGCATGACCAGCCACTCGAATCCGGCGCCGTCGCAGTCGAGCTCGTGCAGTGCCGGCAAAGTCCGGTAGAGATGGTTGAGGTCGCGGATCAAAGCCTGAATGCCTGCATGCCGTAGCCGTTCGGTGAGATGCCAATCGAGCGAATGGTCATGGCGCCATTCGCTTTCCTGACCGAACTCGCTGCCCATGAACAGGAGCTTCTTGCCGGGGTGACCGAACATGAACCCGTAATAGGCGCGCAGATTGGCAAAGCGCTGCCACTCGTCGCCCGGCATGCGGCCGAGAATGGAGCGCTTGCCGTGCACGACCTCGTCATGGGAGAGCGGCAGGATGAAGTTCTCGAAGAACGCGTAATGCAGGCCGAACAGGATTTGGCCGTGATGATGCCTGCGGTAGATCGGGTCTTTGCTAATATATTCAAGCGTGTCGTGCATCCATCCCATATTCCACTTGTAGCCGAATCCCAGCCCGCCCCCGTCGACCGGCTTCGATACCATCGGCCAGGCCGTCGATTCCTCCGCCGCCGTGGTCGCATTGGGAAAGCGCGAGAACACTTCCGTATTGAAACGCCGAAGCAGGCTGATGGCTTCGAGGTTTTCTCGGCCGCCATATTTGTTCGAGATCCAGCCGCCCTCAGACCGGCTGTAATCGAGGTAGAGCATCGAAGCGACGGCGTCAACGCGCAGCCCGTCGATGCGATATCGGTCGGGCCAGAACAAGCCATTGGCGAGGAGGAAATTGGCGACTTCGGTACGCGCGTAATTATAAACGAGCGTGTTCCAGTCGAGATGGCGGCCCTGCATCGGATTGGCATGTTCGTAAACTGCCGTGCCGTCGAATTGACTGAGCCCGTGCGGATCGTCCGGGAAATGTCCGGGCACCCAATCGAGAATGACGGCCAAGCCGGCGCGATGGCAGGCGTCCACCAAGCCGGCAAAGTCGGTCGGCGTGCCGAATCGGCTGGTGGGAGCGAACAGGCCGGTTGGCTGGTAGCCCCAGGATCCGTCGAACGGATGCTCGCTGACCGGCAGGAATTCGATGTGGGTGAAGCCCAGATCACGCGCATAGGCCGGCAATTCCTCTGCCAGCTCGCGGTAGCTCAGCCATCGACCGCTTTCTTGCGGCCGGCGACGCCACGAGCCGAGATGTACTTCATAAATTGAAATCGGCGCATCTAACGCGTTGACATGAAGAGGCGCAGGTTGCGGAGATGGGATCGCGTGAAGGTCCACCACGATCGAAGCCGTTTGCGGCCGCAGCTCCGCCGCGAATGCCAGCGGATCTGACTTCAGCGGCAGCATGCGGCCGTCCGCTCCGATGATCTCGTATTTGTATTTGCTGCCGGGTTTGGCTTCCGGCATGAAGATTTCCCAGAAACCGTTGCCGCGCACCCGCATGGGGTGGCGCCGGCCGTCCCACGAATTGAAGTCGCCCACGACGCTGACCCGCCGGGCGTTCGGTGCAAACACCGCGAATGCGACGCCCGAGACCTCGTCCAGGATCATGGGATGTGCACCAAGCTTTTCGTAGAGATGCGTGTGGGTCCCTTCGCCGAGAAGATAGAGATCGAAATCGGACAGGATCGGAGGGAAACGGTAGGGGTCTTCGATCTCGACCTGCCGCTCGCCGTAGCGCGCGCGCACGCGGTAGCGGCGCGACCCGTTGGACAGCCGGCCTTCGAACAATCCGGCCTCATGAATGCGCTCGAGGCCTCTTTCGTGGCCTTGTTCATCGACGATTGCGACGCCTTCCGCATCCGGAAGGAAAATACGGACGAGGGGTACGTCGCCTTCGACGTGGGGGCCGAGATACCGGAAGGGGTCGGAATGGCGACCCTCGATGACGGCATAAGCCTCCGGCGAGAGCGAACTCATTCTGGCGTGCCCTCTGAGCGGGAGAGAATGCGCAAGGTGCCGGCCAACGGCACCCGCAGCCAGTCGGGCCGATGCGCGAGCTCGTACTCGATTTCGTAGAACGCCTTCTCAAGCAGGAAGAAGTCGAGAAGGCGGTCGGCGTCTTCCGGCGACCGCGGCCAAAGCCTCCTGTCGCTCAATGATTGCCGATAGGCGGCGAGAAACGCGGCGACCGAGTGCTCGCGCCATCCGTCGAGCGCAGGGGCGAGCCTGCCCTGCTCATCGGGCGCCGACTTGAGCGCGCGCTCCAGCGCGGCGTTCGCGGAATAATCGATCGAGCGGATGAGACCGGCGACGTCACGCGCCGCCGGGGCCTTGCGTCGGCGATCCTCGATGCTCCGTCGTGGTTCGCCTTCGAAGTCGACGATGAAGACGTCGTCCTTGACGATCAGCATCTGTCCGAGATGAAAGTCGCCATGATGGCGGATCTTCATCGTTTGGACGGTCGCGGGCAGCAATTCGCCCAATCGATCGGGCAGCGTTCGGCGCCGGGACAAGAGCTCGTCGACCAGCTGGCGATCGTTGTCCCGCAGGTCTGATCGGCGACGCGCCAACTCGTCGAGCGTGCGGTCGGCGCGGTGGAGGACCTTGTTCGTCCAGCCGCGGACATCTTCGGCGGTGATTGGTTCAGGCGTGAAGTCGATCACGTCGTCCCGGCTCGCGAGCGCAAGCTGCAGCTCGGCGACGCACCGTCCCACTTGTTCCATCCGCCGTACGTAGGCCGCTTCCTCGTCGCTGTGCTCTGCCGCTTCGGCCGTCAACAGGCGCTGCTCTTCGACGAAACGATCGAGATAAGCGCTGGTGACCGCCCAGGCGTCGCCCTGGTTCTCGATGAAGCCATGCACGACAGCGACGGCGCCGCGGGTTCCGTTCTCCTGCAGCTCGACCGCCCCTAACAGAGGCGGGGTGTTCGGGAACGAAACGGTATCCGTCAGGAAACGTCCAACCTCAATCTCAGGATTGACGCCGGATTCGAGTCGACGAAACAGCTTCACGACATACTGGTTGTCCACGACAGCGGTGGTGTTCGACTGCTCCGTATCGACGGCGCGCACGTTTTGGATCGGGGTTTCAGCGCTCGGCGAAAACCTGCTCGTCGGCCGGAATTCGAGAGTCCGTTGATCCCCCTCGATCGTCCGCGAAGCGCGCAGGTTTTCGAGAATCGACGAGATGAAGCCCGCATCGGCGGAGGCATCGATCAGCGTCCCTTGTCGCGGGCCGCGACGCACGGCGGCAAGGGCGTTGCTATTGGGCCGCATCGGATCGAAGCGCGTCCATTTGATGCTCAGCGGCAACAGGTAATTTGCGGTTTCGTGTCTGCCCTTTGCTTCGACGAGCGCAACTCCAAGATTCTGATCGGCCGCATCGAGCGGCAAGTCGCCGACCAGAAGACAGGTTGTGGATGAATTGCCGCGTTCCGCGAACCAGCGTCGGCTGGCCAGAAAGGCAGGGAGCACATCGCGCTCGAGCACCGATTTCGAACGCCCTTGCAAGAGCGACCGCCACCCGTGGGTGACGACCAGCGTCTCGAATTCCGCGGGGGTGATCTGGGCTTCGATCGATCCCACCGTCTCGCAGAGCTGGAACCAATAGAAGCCGTAGGGACCGAGTGTGACCACGTAGGCGCTCTCGCCGATCGGCGGGAAGTTCGTCCGCCCGAGCATTTCGAAGGGAATGCGTCCGCGCCATGGCGAGAGGTCGATCTCGGCGGCTTGTGCCGAGCGCGACAGGTTGGCAACGCAGAGCAGTACGTCGTTTTGGTACTGCCGCACGTAGACGAACACGGAGCGGTTCGCCGGCCGGATGAAGCTGAGCGAGCCCCTGCCGAAGATCTTGCTGGATTTGCGCACCGATATCAGACGCTTGTTCCAGCTCAGCAGCGAAGCGAGACTGCGGGATTGCGCTTCGACATTGATCGCCTCGTAGCCGTAAACGGGGTCCATGACCATCGGCAGATAGAGGCGCGCGGGATCGCAGCGGGAGAAGCCGCCGTTGCGATCGGGCGTCCACTGCATGGGCGTGCGCACGCCATTGCGATCGCCGAGATAGATGTTGTCACCCATGCCGATCTCGTCGCCGTAATAGATGATCGGCGTGCCCGGGAACGACATCAGCAGCGAGTTCATGAGCTCGATCTTGCGCCGCTCGTTGTCCATCAGCGAGGCTAGCCGTCGTCTGATGCCAAGGTTGAGGCGCGCGCGCGGGTCCGTGGCGTAAGTGGACCAGAGATAATCGCGCTCGATATCGGTCACCATTTCCAGCGTGAGCTCGTCGTGGTTGCGCAGGAACATTGCCCATTGGCAGTTGACCGGAATATCGGGGGTCTGCCGCAGGATGTCGGTGATAGGAAAGCGATCTGCCTGGGCGATCGCCATACAAATCCGTGGCATCACCCCAAAGTGGTAGGCCATGTGGCACTCGTCGCCAGCGCCGAAATAGGCTGCAACATCCTCGGGCCACTGATTGGCTTCGGCGAGGAGCACCTTGCCTGGCGCATAGGAATCGAGCGCGGCCCTGATGTTCTTTATGACGGCATGGGTCTCGGGAAGATTCTCGTTGCTGGTTCCTTCTCGCTCGCAGAGGTATGGAATCGCGCCCAGCCGGAAGCCATCGATGCCCAGGTCGAGCCAGTGCCGCATGACCCGGATCATCGCCATGAGCACGCGCGGATTGTCGAAGTTGAGGTCCGGCTGGTGCGAGAAGAAGCGGTGCCAGTAATAGGCCTGCGCCTCGGGGTCCCAGGTCCAGTTCGACTTCTCGGCGTCGTTGAAGATGATGCGCGTCCCCGCATATTTCTGGTCGGAGTCGCTCCAGACGTACCAATTGCGGGCATCGGAGGTCGGTTTGCTTCTCCGTGCGCGCTCGAACCAGGGGTGTCGATCTGAGGTATGGTTGACGACGAGTTCGATGATCACCCGGAGCTTTCGACGTCTGGCTTCCTGCATGAAACGCCGGAAATCCTGCAGCGTGCCTAAATCGGGATTGATGTGGCGATAGTCCGAAATATCGTAGCCGTCGTCGCGGCCGGGGGAGGGATAGAACGGCAACAGCCAGAGCGCGGTGATGCCAAGGTCCTGCAGGTAGTCGAGCTTTTCGGTCAGTCCGGCGAAGTCGCCGATGCCGTCGTGATTGCTATCGGCGAACGCCTTGACGTGCAGCTGATAAATGATTGCGTCCTTGAACCACAGTTCGTCGGCTTCGAGCTTGGGATCGGCCCTGATGTCGGGAGCCACGTTCACGGTGCGACCTTCACGCCAAGCAACGGAAGAGCACGGCAGGGTCCTGCTGCTGATCGACGCGCAAGCGAACGCCGCCCCACTCGATCGTGTGCTGCTCGCCGGTGGCGCTTCGCCGCTCATGCCGTCCGGCTTGTTCTGGATTGTTCTAAGGCGATCGTGGGCTTCCTTTGCGCCCGCGTCAACGCCGTTCCAGAGCGGTCTTCTCCCCCGATCATGCTTGCGATGCTGCCCCAGTGCGTTGCGAGCTGCTCGGCACCGCGAGCGAGAGCGCATTAAGAGTGACGTCGGATTGGCCGAGCAAGGCAAGCGCATCGGGCGGCCGACGATATCTCGCAGGCTAAGAGAGAGGATTGCAGAGCGCATTGCCGCGGCGAGACGCCCTCTCGCGTCGCCAAGGATCTACCCTGATCGTCGGTGACCACCACCTTGGCATAGCGAGTTCGGCAGGTCGGTGGTCCCTGAAGTGGGCCATCCATTCAATTCGATGGAACTCACCGCGGCTTCTCAAAATTGCCGCGTTTGCGCATATTGAGTTACCGCGGCTCCGACGCCCTGCGCTTTGTCCGGTGCAGGGCGCCAGAGGAAATGAGGGGGGCCGATGCAGAGGGGCATCGGCCAAAAACCGACGCCGTAATTCCCCGACGGCGCCGGAGATAGTGGGCTGTCTACGCTGGCATTGGAGTTTGACGGCGGTCGGCTCGACCGCCGCGCTGGTGGCGGTATTTTGTCGCCGGTGGCATCGAAGCAAACGGCGCCCGCAGCATCCAGCGCGGCGACGCTGGCGAGCGCGCGCGGCCTCGACTGGTTCACCTTCTTCCTCGCGGACATTCAGACGGGTTTCGGTCCTTTCGTTGCGATCTATCTGACCGCACATGCCTGGCCGCAGTTCGATATCGGGCTGGTCTTGACCGCAGGGGGGCTTGCCGCGCTGGCCTGTCAGCTGCCGGGTGGCGCGCTGGTCGATGCCGTACGCTCGGCACGGCTGGTTGCCGCGCTCGCGGTGGCGGCGATCTGCTTGAGCGCGCTTGCGCTTGCGATCTGGCCCACTTTCCCCGCGGTCATGGCGGCCCGTATCCTGCATGCGGGCGCGAGCTGCGTGCTCGGGCCGGTCATCGCGGCCATTAGCCTCGGTCTCGTCGGCCACGCCGCCTTGGGTGCACGGCTCGGCCGCAATGCCCGCTTCGCCTCGATCGGCAATGGCGTTGCCGCCGCGGCCATGGGGGCATGCGGATACCTTGTCTCGAATCAAGCCGTATTCTTCCTCACCGCGCTGCTCGCAGCGCCCGCCATGTTGGCGCTTGCCCGCATCCGCATGGGTGACGTCGAACCTCCGAAGGACACCAAGGTCGGAGCTACGCCCACAAGCGTGCGCAGCGTGTTGGGTGATCGCCGCTTGCTCATTTTTGCCGGCTGCATCTTGCTGTTTCAGCTGGCGAACGCGGCCATGCTCCCGCTCATGGGGAGTATTTTGACCATGCGCTCGAGCGCATGGGCGTCAACCCTGATCGGAGCCTGCATCGTCGTGCCGCAACTCATCGTCGCGGGATGTGCACCGTGGGTCGGGCGCATGGCCGATTCGTGGGGGCGACGCCCGTTGTTGTTCCTCTGCTTCGCGGCCTTGGCACTTCGCGGCGTGCTCTTTGCGTTCGTGACCAGTCCGTATCTGGTCGTTGCCATTCAAATCCTCGATGGCGTCTGCGCCGCCATTCTCGGAGTGCTTCTTCCGCTCGTCGTCGCGGATATCATGCGCGGCACGGGACGGTTCAATCTCGGGCTTGGCATCGTCGGCAGCTCGGTGGGCATCGGCGCGGCGCTCAGCACCACGCTCGCCGGCTACACCATTGACCATTTCGGCAGCGGAGTCGCGTTTTGCAGCCTCGCATCCATTGCGGTTTGCGGTCTGGCCTTGGTTTGGCTGCTGCTGCCCGAGACCCGGTCCGACCCGAAGACGCAGGCGCGGCCCACGTCCTAAACAGCTCTCCCCTTACATCGCCATTCCTCCGCGCGCGAGCATCCCCATCACGGGAGACGGTGCCAATTTAGTCAGGTTCCCCGGAAACCCGGAGCCGGTTTTCGCGTTTGTATGTGTGGCGCGTGTATCCGACCGGGGAGTCCCAGCCCGCATGGAAGAAGTTTGTCGGTATGCCGATCGTCCCTTTGCGTTTCTCGCCCGCTACGTGAAGGCGCGACCGGTGGCCCACGCTGCGATTTTGATCGCGGTCCTTGGCGCGGTCGGCTGCTCGGTGGGCGCGCAGTACGGCGTCAAGGTTTTGGTGGATACGCTGGCGGGAGGACTTTACGCCGGCGCAAATGCCCGCAATGCCTGGTTCGGGTTCATCCTTCTGGCGACGCTGATTGCCGCGGATAACCTGTTGTGGCGGGTTGCCAGTTGGATCGCCAGCTACACATTCGTCGCCGTCACCGGCGATCTGCGCCGCGATTTGTTTCAGCATCTCACTGGACACGCGCCGAGCTACTTTGCCGAGCGGATGCCGGGGACGTTGACGAGCCGGATCACCGCCACGTCCAATGCCGTCTTCACCCTGGAAAACATGTCCGTCTGGAACGTGTTGCCGCCTTGCGTGGCGACTGTCGTAGCCATCGCTTTCGTGGTGACGGTCAGTGTGCCCATGGCCGCCGTATTGATGGCGCTTGCTGGTATTTTGGTATTGGCCATGTTCCGCCTTGCCGCCGCTGGCCGGCCGCTGCATCACGAGTTTGCCAACCGAGCGGCGGCGGTTGACGGTGAAATGGTGGACGTCGTCGGCAACATGCCGCTGGTGTGGTCGTTTTGCGGGATCGGCCGCGAACATAGCCGGCTCGACGCCACCATTGATCGGGAAATCATGGCGCGGCGCCGCAGCCTGCTGTACCTGGAAAAGCTGCGGCTGTTCCACGCCGCGGTCACTGTCGTCCTGACCATCGCGCTGTTGGCCTGGGCCATTGTGCTGTGGCAAAACGGCGCCGCCAGCACCGGCGACGTCGTGCTGGTGTGCACGCTCGGCCTTTCCATCTTGCACGCGACGCGGGACCTGGCCGTGGCGTTGGTGGACGTCACCCAACATCTGGCCCGGCTCTCGGAGGCGCTCACGACCCTTCTTATCCAGCATCGCCTGCGCGATCACCCGAGGGCGACCTCGCTGGTGCGACCGGGCGCAACCGTCGCGTTCGAGAACGTCGCCTTTTGCTATCCCGACGGGCGCATGGTGTTTACGGACTTCAGCTTGCAGATCGAGCCCGGCCAGCGCGTCGGCCTCGTCGGCCCATCGGGCTGCGGCAAATCGACTCTCTTCGTGTTGCTGCAGCGTTTTTACGATGTGCAGGGTGGGCGCATTCTACTTGGCGGCCAAGACATTGCCCGGGTGACCCAGGAGAGCTTGCGCTCGGCCGTCGCCGTGGTTCCTCAGGACATATCCCTGTTTCACCGCTCGATCATGGAGAACATCCGCTACGGCCGGCCGGAAGCCTCCGATGCGCAGGTGCATGAAGCGATCGTCGCCGCCAATTGCAGCGCCTTCATCGAGAACCTGCCCGAGGGCGTTGCAACGATCGTCGGCGACCGGGGCGTGAAGCTGTCTCCCGGCCAGCGGCAGCGCATCGGCATTGCCCGTGCGTTCCTCAAGGATGCGCCCATTCTTCTGCTCGATGAGGCAACCTCGGCGCTCGACAGCGAGTCGGAGGAAGCTGTCCGGGACGCCCTGGACCGTTTGATGGGAGGCCGGACCGTTGTCGCCATCGCTCACCGGTTGTCGAGCTTGCGCAGTTTTGATCGGATCGTCGTGTTGCAGGCGGGAAAAGTCTGCGAGGACGGCCCGCCGCAGGTGCTGGTCCGCAGCAAGGGCGTCTACTGCAATTTGGTGCGGCAAGAGGTGGCGCGGCTGTCGAAACAGGCTGCCTAGCCGCATTTCTTGTTGTACTGCCGAGCGGTCGACCGTCCACAAGCTTTCCTGGATGTGAGCGGCCCTCTTCAATGGTACACGAACCTAACAATGGAGGGCGGTCTTTCGCTTGGCCGAAATATTTACTCAGTCACTTTCAGAGGCGCCTTCGGCAATGAACCACTTCGCCTTCGGGTCGACGCCGACCTCCTCAAGCAGCGTGGCGAGCTGCACGCGTCCGTGCCTTCCGGGTGGCTGCCTTGCATCGGTTGGTCGAGCTGTTGCGCATCGCCGAGCAAAACAACGCCCGTCCCGGCGTGCGAAATTGCCAGCACATTGGCTAGCGACATCTGTGAATCGCGTTGAGTTTCAGGCTGCGCTCATCCGCGACCCTGACGACCTCGTCGAGGAGATTTCGGATGACCTTGTGGCTTGCGGCCCGATCACGTCGGCACGTTCCGCCGGCGCCAGAAACATCGTGCTCATTAGCAGCATCGTTCCCAGGAGACCGTCCTTATTGCTCTATGCAACGAGTCAACTCGCTCGATCAATGTTGCTCGCTCAGGCGCCCCAAAATATTTAGCGGAACGCCTGATCGGCACCGTGCGCCGCGAGTGCCTGGACCGGATGCTGGTCTTTGGCGAGGCACACCTGCGGCAAATTCTTTCTTCTTATGGGGCGTATTACAACGAGGCTCGCACGCACTTATCGCTGAGCAAGGATGCGCCGGTTTCGCGCGGTGTTCAGGCTGTTGGCCGCATTCTCTGCCTGCCGATCCTGGGCGGATTGCACCATCAATACGTCCGGATTTGATGTCCGGTAGGGATAAGGGTTCAATTCCTGTCTCCCTCACTATTTTCAAACGACAAAACGTCCAAAGACTATGAGGCAGGAGCCTGCACAGATCACACACGCAGAAAGATCTTGCGGCGGTATAGGAAGCCGGCCAGCGCCACCGCTAGCAGCAGCCCCACGGCATGGGCGAGAAAGCTCCCCGCGCCGGGCGTCAGATGGCTGTCCACAAAGCTGCCCACGTCTCCGCCGATCAGCTGCGTTGCGAGCGGCTTGAAGCCCACGATGCCGTTGATGAGGTAGAGCGTGATCGCGCTTGCCCCGATCCAGATGAAGATCGTGGCCCAGCTCCTCCGCTCCCACGCATCGATGACTTGATGAAACACGCCGAGCAGCAGCGCGCTCAATCCGCCGCACACGAGCACGTACGAGGACGTCCAGATGTTCTTGACGATCGGGAACTGCAGCCCCCAGAGCCCTCCGAGCGCGATCATCGCGGCGCCGGCACCGATCAGCCACAAGGTCTTTTGGTGCGGCTGCAGGCTTGGCTCCTTCAGCAGCAGGCCGGCGAACACGCCGAGCAGACAGGTGCCGATCGCGGGCAGCGTACTGAGCAG
>WNFD01006121.1_pt1 | contig 12046 bp, 9 predicted proteins | sample 5400491 | NCBI WGS metagenome assembly WNFD01 (sample SAMN13153343, study PRJNA577476) | soil metagenome | isolation source: 120 cm saprolite under Douglas fir tree site 2 hole 2 replicate 2 | place: USA:California | collected 2015-04-18 | reverse complement strand
GACTGGTCGATCATTACCAGTGTGGGCGCGGCCCACCTGGAATTCTTCGGGTCGCAGGAGCGAGTTGCCATCGCCAAAAGCGAGCTGGTGCAGGTTCTTACACCCGAGGGCATTGCCATTCTAAACTATGACGATGTGACCGTACGAGCCATGAGCGAGAAAACGCGGGCGCGTGTGCTCTACTTCGGGCTCGGAGAGGAGGCAGAGGTACGCGGCAGCGAAATCACCGGCGATACTCTGCGCGGGCACAGCTTCACGTTGAGTTATCGTGGAAGACAGGCACATGTGCAGCTGCGCCTGCCGGGAGAACATGGGGTCACTATAGCGCTGGCGGCGGCCGCGGCAGGCTGTGCGGCTAACATGAATCTCGACGAAATCCGTGCCGCGCTGGAGGACCTGGCGCCCGCGAAGGGACGCGGTCAGATCAAGCCGGGACCGAATGGCAGCACCTTGATCGACGATACCTACAACGCCAATCGTCAATCGATTGTTGCCATTACCAGGGCGATGCAGGCCACTCATATTGCCGCAGGTGGTAAGCGCTGGGCGGTGCTGGGCGATATCTTCGAACTAGGCGACTACGCGCGGGCCGAACATCTCGCCAGCGGCCAGGCTCTGGTGGGCGCTGTCGATTACCTTGTTGCCATCGGCGACCAGGCGCGTTTCTTCGTCGAGGGCGCACGGCAGGCGGGTATGCCCGAAAAGAATATCTATTACTTTGCTGCCAATGTCGAGAATAGCTCAGAGTTGGAGGCTGCGAAACGGGCGGCAGCCGACCTGCTCAAACAGCACGTGCGGAGTTCCGATCTCGTGCTGATCAAAGGCTCGCGCGGCATGCACATGGAAACTATGTTGGATATGTTGTAAAGCCAGTTTTATATACCTGGGAGGAAAAAGAATGCCAGAAAAAAAGCAGAAAATTCGTGTTGGGCTTGTTTTCGGTGGCCGCTCCGGCGAACACGAGGTGTCGCTCGCGTCAGCCACGTCAGTGATGGCGAACCTGGATAAGGAGAAATACGATGTGGTTCCTATAGGTATTACCAAAGAGGGTTCCTGGCTGCTGGGCGTAGCGCCACCCCAGTTGCTATCTGCTGAACAGAGCGCCAGCCACGAGGAGGGCCTGGAGCGGTCAACGGCCGTCACTCTGACAGGTGATCCCAGCCTGCGCCGCCTCATCCCGGTACGCGGCAGCGAGCAACTCGGCATCGAAGGAGCGCTGGATGTCGTCTTTCCCGTCCTGCATGGCACCTATGGCGAAGATGGTGCGCTGCAAGGATTGCTGGAAATGGCAAACGTTCCCTACGTTGGCTGCGGTGTGCTCGGCTCCGCCCTGGGGATGGACAAAGAGAAAATGAAGATGATATTTAGCTCAGTCGGCCTGTCCGTCGTCGAAGCGCTTACTTACCGCCGCAACGAGTGGGAGCGCTCGCCGGAAGAGATCCTGGATGCCGTCGAGCGCCGCCTGGGCTATCCCTGTTTCGTCAAGCCGGTTAACCTGGGATCGAGCGTAGGGGTGAACAAGGCGCACCATCGCGACGAACTGGCGCATGCTATCCGCGTGGCCGCGGAATACGACCGCAAAATCATCATCGAGCGCGGCATCAATTGTCGTGAGTTGGAGTGCTCAGTGCTGGGCAATGATGAGCCGATTGCATCCGTTGTCGGAGAGGTCGTTCCCAGCAACGAATTCTATGACTATAACGCTAAGTACATCGATGGCAAGTCCCACGTCATTATTCCCGCCGCTATTCCACAGGCAACGGCGGAACAGGTACGACGCTGGGCCGTACAGGCTTTTACTGCCCTGGATCTCAGCGGCCTCTCACGCGTGGATTTCTTCCTGGAGAAAGAGACCGGCCAGGTCTATATCAACGAGGTCAATACCATACCGGGCTTCACGCAGATCAGTATGTACCCCAAGCTGTGGGAGGCAAGCGGTCTGCCTTACGCGCAGTTACTGGACCGCCTGATCGAGCTGGCGCTAGAGCGCCACGAGGACCGCCAACGCAATAGAACTAATTTATAGCTGTCGGCTGAAGAAAGAGGATTTTATGCCGCGTACCACTATTCGCTCTGTCACCGCCGAACCTCTCAATATCCCCCTGCTGGAGCCGTTCACCATTGCCACCGGGAGCGTCTCGCAGGCGCAGAACGTGCTTATCACCATCACGCTCGACGACGGCAGCGTAGGCTATGGTGAATGCGCGCCATTTACTCCAAGTACCGGCGAAACGCAAGAAACGGCCATCGCCGCCGCTCGCGGCTGCGCGAAACTGATCGAGGGCGAGGACGCGGCACACTGGCGGCGGCTTGCGAAGTTGATGCACAGCGTCTACTTCACCCAGGCCACCGCTCGCTCGGGGGTGGAGATGGCGCTGCTGGATGCTCTCACCCGTTCCTACGGCATACCGCTTTACGTCTTTTTCGGCGGTGCCAGCACCATGGTCGAGACCGATATGAGCATCCCCATGGTCACGCCGGAACACGGCTATGAACTGGCAAAGGACATCGTGGCGCGCGGTATTACCAGCATCAAGATCAAGGTCGGAGGCGATATTCGCGATGACGTCGCTCGCGTCGAGGCCATCCGCGAGGGCGCGCCTGGACTTGGCCTGACGCTTGATGCCAATCAGGGTTACACGGCGAATGAAGCGCTGCTCTGCCTGGAGGCGCTGGATGATCGCGATATTCGCCCGCTGTTGATGGAGCAGCCGGTGCACAAGGACGATTACGAGGGGCTGCGTTACGTAACACAGCATACAACCGTGCCCGTCGCCGCGGATGAAAGCGCCTACAGCGCGGCCAACGTTGCACATTTGATTGCATTGGGCGCGGTCAACGTGGTAAACATCAAGCTGATGAAGAGCGGCTTCGTGGAGGCGCTGGATATCGCCGCCGTTTGCAGGGCGACACATACTCAACTGATGATCGGCGCGATGATGGAGTCGCGCCTGGCCACGAGCGCGGCCGCGCATTTTGTGGCCGGGCTGGGCGGGTTCCGCTTCGTTGACCTGGATACGCCCATGCTGCTGGCCGAGGACCCCTTTACAGGCGGGTACGAGCAGCGAGGAGGCGTCTACGATGTATCCACTATAAAAAGCGGGCTCGGAATAGAGCGAAAATAGCAAAATAAGGGCACTCCCCGATGAATCATGCTGAGCTGGTCTCAGTTTTGTGGCGATGGAAAACTTGGCATAGAAGGTAGCTGCCAAACTGATACGACGCAGCCAATCCTCAACGTTGTTTTTATCTGACTGCCACCGGAACCCCTTCACGGGTAAAGTAATGGGCCATATGTTACCTCTCCTCCCACTTATGGACCATGCTGCCCTGTATGCTGAATCATAACATGTTGTGTAACACTTTGCATAGCCCCGTACCATTCATGTTTTATGTTTTGCCCACGTTAAGATCCTCTTACTCGCTTGGTACTTTTCAGCTAAATTGTGGGATACCCATGCAAACACATTGAGGGTAAGGAGTACTCTCTCTACTATACCAGATCATTTCATTGAAAATCGTTTCGTGTCAGATATTTTCAAAATGTGTCGGACCGTTTGCATATCACTTGTCTACTCCGAGAATAGGATGTTCTCAGAACTATGGGTCTTTCTTATCCTCGCGGGCGACATTGACGGGGAACAGAGCATGAGTCACCAGATGCAAGATACGATCGGTGGTCTATCAGTCCAGGTTGCTCCTGATTTCACATCTGGCGAGGAAGAGGCCAGATCGGCTATCACCCCCCAGGTGATGGATAGAGACCTGGATTCCTTCGATAGTCCCAACATGCAAACTAACACAGTTACTAGACAGGAGCTACCATGTACGCATGACTCTCTTCAGTTGTATAGATACGAGCTTCGCCGTGTCGAATTGCTTTCTCCCAATGATGTGGTGCGACTGGCGCAGTGCATAGAGCGTGGGAAAGCAGAGCAGCAGAGAATCAGAAACAATGGTCGTTCCATAGAGGAGGGCAAGGAAGCCAAACGCCAATTGATCGAAGCCAATTTGCGCCTGGTGGTGAGTATTGCCAGGAAGTATGTGGATCTCGGCCTGGATCTGATGGACCTGATTCAGGAAGGGAATATCGGGTTGATCCATGCCGTCGAAAGATTTGATTACAGGAAGGGTTACAAGTTCAGCACCTATGCAAGTTGGTGGATTCGGCGGGCAATCATACAAGCGCTGACGAACCAGGGACGCACGATCCGTATACCACTCTACAAGGTAAAGGAGATCAAACGCCTGATGAGTGTTTGGCGACAGTTACAGCAAGACCTGGATGCAGACCCGACTCTGGAAGAACTCGCTGAAAGGATAGGAATGAGCGTACAGCAGGTTACCACCCTCCTGACAATTTGCCGGGGTATTGTGAGCCTGGATGGACCACGTAGTAACCTAAATGACGACGAACAACTTCTTAGCGATACCTTGGAAGATACTGCGAGCGTCGATCCTGAGGGAATGATCATCAAGCAAACCCTCGAAACTAAGGTGCAGGAACTCCTCGCCTGCCTCACTCCACGTGAGCGCCAACTCATTCAACTCCGCTATGGTCTCTGTGGATATGAGGAGCATACGTTACTGGAAGTTGGTAAGAAGATGAGCATGAGTCCCAAGGCTATTGGCCGGTTAGAGGCAAGAGCACTTCAGAAGCTCGGTAAATTTGGTGGCATCCACTTGTTACACGATTTTCTTGCGTAGTTATGAGGAAAGGAACCAGTTATTTATGCGAAGACAACGATACAGCATCTCCGGTTATCGGCTGGCTCAATCCAGGCGTTTCTCCCCGTTGATACTCGTTGGGGCGTTCGTGCCCATCATTCTCGTGTCTATAGCAACGGCAGTTTTTATACTGCCGAAAATGGCTTCTCATGCAGCGGCAGTAAATGGCGATTGTACGTTAGTCGTGCCAGCCCAGCCACTGACAGCACAGGGGTTAGCAACACCCTATCAGCTGGTTGCAACCAATCCCGCAAACGGCCCATGCAACGAAGCGAACAAGGCCCAGGCTGCCTTTGTTCAAGGAGCTGTATTTGATCCAGCTACAGCGACCATTTCTATTTATAACCCACTCGTCGTCGATCAAGGTACTCAACCCGCTGCTGCCCCTGTAGTGCCAAATCTGCCAGCGGGTGCCATTGTAGCACTCTGGTTTGGCTTCAACGGCAATAACCTGACCCTCCAGAACAAACAAGGAAGCCTGCGCGCGGGCAACTGCGTCAATGGGGTAAAGGGTTCTATCTTCGGACAGTTTGCTTATTGCAATGCTCAAGCCTTCTTCCGGGCCGCCAATCAGGCTATTCGAGCCGACAAGCTCACTCCTCCGCCTTTAGGCATGGCAAAAGATGGACAGATTTGTCCTACCGTACGCGATTTCTCAGTGGTTGATCAGGATCAGAGCGATAATGTCACGACTACTTACCTGGTAACTGCTAACGGGCAGACGGCACAGATGACTGCAGCAAATGCGGCCGCATTACAACAAGCGCAGACACAGGCCAATGGCAGCGATAACCGCCTGCTGGATGTTGCCCTGGATGGAGCGCTTGGTTGTACACCATGGATGGCAGCTGATCTTGCCGATCCGGGACATATGGTACCCGCGCTGCCCCTCAACGAACTGCAAGCAGCAACACAGCAACGTGCGCCTGTAGCACTTGTGCCAGACCGCGACCCGATGGTTTTGGTAAACAACCGGCCTAACCAGCGTAAACTTATCGCCTATCGTACCGGAGTTGACCAGTTAGTGAGATTGGGTCGGTTAATGCAGCAGAATCTCTTTAGCGCTAATACGCGAAACTACTGCGTGCATCTCCGTGCAATCGCACCAGCACGCATGTTGCTCGATGCTCCACTGACTATGGGACGCCCGTCGCCTGATCCGGCAGCTGCCATTTCGCTGCTCACCTTCCTGGAACAACGTTTCGTCACAACGTACGAAGCAAATGGCCTGAATTGCATGCAGTTGCTCAACCAACCAGATCCTATCACGGTGATGACAAATGATAATGGAGTAGCTGTTAATGGGACAATCAATGGAGTAGCGAATGGGAATATGAACGGAGACGGAAATAGGAATGGGGGTGGAAATTAACTCTTCAGCAGGGGGTGCAGGGGGACGCTGTCCCCCTGCCGGAGCGCGAGGTGTCCTCGCTTCCTTCTCTTTTTCCTCGCCTGCCGCCGCAGGCGGCCAAGCAAGGTGCTTGAATAGTTACCCACAAATTCTAGTAGAAAACTGTAGGGAACAATATATGTGCCGCAAAAATAAGGTGCCAGATCACTAGCCCAACAGTGAGTAGAGCAAGCAAGAGATGCAGCACACGCCAGTAGCGAATCACATAGCGGTAAAATTGTTCGCGCTGCATAGCGCTTTGCAAGTCTTGCAGTGCAGATATTTGCTCCTGTGCACCAGGCATTGCTGCGCCAGGACGAGTAAAGGCGCTCTTCTTATCAGGAACGAAGCGATAGTGAGGCGCATTGTGGTCCAGCTCCTGCTGCGTTGGTTCGAGGGAGATGTAGGCCAGGTCCCAGGGAGTATTTAATTTATTAGTGGTGGCAAGAGGAGCGCTGTAGGGTCTGGAACCCTGGACGGACATAGGTAGAGATCCATTAGTGTCCGCTGGAAAGCCCCGAATTTCCTCCTGTGTATTGTGAACGACGATAGCCTGCAACTTCTGTGAAATGGTTATGATACGGTCTTCCCCCTGTAGAGTGAGTACTCTAGATACCTTAGATGCAATGAGCCGTGGCATGAGACGATCCAGGGCGCGACCCACCAGACCGCTTAGCGTCAGGGCGATCATTCCGTAGAGTGCATAAGTACCTGAAACCGGGCCGAAATTGCCGAACGAGTGCATCAGAAGCAAGATCAGGCCGGTGATTGCAAAGAACATATGCCAGTTTAAAGCTGCATGAAGTTTGCCTATGGCACGTTTACGCAGGCGACGACGCAAACTGTAAAGCACAAGAGCAAGTATCAGAAATATTGTGCCTGCAATGGCGTAACTCAGACCAGCTATGCTATCGGGGGCAGTATCATTACCGGACCGACTGTACCATATGTAAAATGCGCCAGGCAGGCCAATCACAAAGAGTGTCACTATCAGACCGGTAACCCATGAGCGACTGGCGTAAAAAAACAGCCAGGGATAGCCTGATTCACCGGTTTGTGAAGCAGTCACATCGTTATGTGGCGGTTCTTGATACGTAGGCATCAGTTCTGTTACTCCTGTCCAGAACGTAGTAAGCGCACTTTCAGCCACATCATCATTGCGTCGCGGTGCAGTCCCACAGGGCAGGGCGCCACACAAGCTCCACATTGATAACATAAACGAGCGAAGCGCGCTACAGGAGTCGAGATAGCGCCTAAAAGTGTTTCACGGTTCAACACATCAATTGTGATAGGTTCAGCCAGTGCGGGACATGCGAACAAGCACTCGTTGCATCCAATACAAGCATGTACCTCCTGAGCCACTTGTGGACCTGTTTTATGGAGAAGAACCGGTTTCAGTTTCAGCATTTATTGCTCTCCCTGCATTACGAACTGACAATTTCTATCCTTTTGGAACCATAAAGCCTGTGAAGGAGGGCGTCGTGTTATGAACGCTGGAACTTTATCGCTGTAGGACCAGAGGTTGAGGGGGGTCGGCATTGGCCCATTTAATGGCTCAGTCTGTCGTGGGCCCATCCCCATTGCGTTGCCCACGGTTAAAGGAGGTGGCAAAGCATCGGTGTTGCGGGGCGAATAAGCATTCAATACGGAATGAGTTGTTGGTGATGGGTGAGCCAGGGGTGTTGGCCATTGAGTCCAGTTGATTACAGGTAACTTGCCTGAAGTTACCATATCGATTGCAGCTCGTGACTGTTGCTGGGAAAAATATTTGCGAGCGTCAAAGTCACCTTTGAGCAGAGCTTCTTTGACATCACGAATAGAAAGGCCTTCATCGATGATGCGTTTAATTGCAAGACTATCGGGTTGGGTAGGGCCAAGCGAAAGATAGCTAACTAAGCGGTCACCAACAATGGATAAGCGGCGGTAAGATCCTTTATTGCTATTGGTCAATGTTATAGCATTCCCGGTCCAGTGTTGTGGGTCGCCCACTGTGAGCATGCATAATTCGCCTAACTGTGTGGCATGCCAGGGAACTCCAAAGGGCTGTACAGCTAGCTCATTGTGGCCTGTCATTGCGGCTGCCACCTTCTGTCCCTGCAATACTGCAGCGTGCCACAATGGTCGTGTCTCGTAGGTTCCTGTTTGTGGATTCTTGAGTGCAGCGACGGCACCCGCAGCATAGATATCACGTACGCTGGTACGCAGCTGATCATCAACCAGAATACCGTTCTTATGCATCATAGGGATGGTGCAGTGTTCAGCCAGGATGGTAACCGGCGTCGTGCCTGTGCAAGCCAGTACTAAATCGCAGGGAAGCATGTGATTATGGTTTGTGACTACGCCTACTACGGATCCAACCCTACCGACAATGCCTATTACGTGGGTATCAGTATATATCTTTGCACCTGCACGACGGATAGAATCCAGCACCATCTCAGATGCGGGCTGATCAAGTGCGCGCGACAAGAAAGTCTCTCCGCGAATGAGCCAGTGAACCGATATGCCCAGATATAACAAGCTCGTCACGGTTTCTATGGCGTGAGTACCTCCTCCAATTACTACGGCCTCATGTACTCCTGGTAATCGTCGGCGTAGATCAAGATAATCTTGCAGACAGTGAAGGGTGAGGACCCCATCAAAGTTATGGCCCGGCATAGTGGCCGGCAAGGCTGTCGGGACGCTGCCAGTTGCAATGAGGAGAGATCCATAACCAAAGCAATACCCTCCGCTCAGACAGACAAATTTGCTGTCAGCGTTGACCCATTCAACACGAGCATTGATTACGTGGATGCGCTCAGTTCGCTCGATTCCAGCGGGATATGCGAGCAGTTGCTCCCGTGCCAATTTCCCAATGGCAAACTGCTTGAGTGCAGGTGTATTGATAGTAGGGTGGCTTTGCTCAGTGATGATGACGATGCTCAGATCAGGTGCGAGACGGCGGGCTTCTACCGCAGTAGTAAGGCCAGCAATGCCATTGCCTACAATCACAATATCTGCCCTCTCCATTTTATGCTGTTTATTCATTGCAGACACGGTCCCTTGGCTTCGCATAAATATCTCTGCTCCTTTCTCTCCCCTTGAGTATGCACGACCCCGTGAACTGAAATGAGTTCTTGTGACATACTTTACTACTCTGTGACACTCAATGCGATCTTACGCCAGAGTTTGAAATATATTGCATATGTACTACTTGAGATAGTATGAAAGTACCGGGCGGTGTTAAGAAAAGCAGCATGATATCCTTTCTAGCTGCTGGTCGGTGTCATAGTGGCTGGAGGTGAGACGAGAAGAAATGCCGTAGTACTTTCATACTACATTCATAGGTATCATACAAGCACACGCAGAACTGGACGGTAGTATCTCACTGAGTGGCGTAGTCCTTCAACAAGTGTCCTCGTTTCTTGGAACGATTTGTCTAGATCAGTGTGTTCGCTATGAAGTCTTTTAGGAGGAATGACATGCCAGATCAATTTAGGGTGCAGGATGAAACAACAGGCAAATTGGAGGCTGATGTGACCACAGCTCAACGACCGGGGGAGATGATATGTACGAGCTATGAGCCAGGACCACGGAGACGTGCTACGTCACCCCAGTCAGCAATACGACTGACACCTTTCGACAATGCACCTCTACAGGTAGCCGTTCCCCAGCAATGGGAGCACTGCACTGAACCCCTGGCTGTACCTCATATATCAGACTCAGCAGGCCAGCGAGGCATGGATGTAAGGGAAAAGACTGAGCCGGTAATGTCTACAGTGCGACTCCCGTTGCAGGAAAGTTCCATACGCCTGGAGGTAGGCAGTGCTTCGGATCCCGGTATCAAGCGGAAAGATGATCCGAACGAGGATAGCATCCTGTCCATACAAGGAACTCGTATCCATCATGCCCGGTCACACCCATTCGGTTTGTTTATCGTAGCCGATGGCATGGGAGGTCACGCGAATGGGCAAGAGGCCAGCCGCCTGGTGATCAAAGCCCTGAGTGATGCCGTAATACCGGCAATGTTGAACAATGCGGAAGACGAAAAAATCTTTGTAGCACTCCTGGCTGAAGAGATAAATCATGCCGATCTCGCCCTGTATCAGCATAATCGCCAGCAGCAGAGCTTTATGGGAACAACGATGACCGCGGCTCTCGTCGTCGGCAGCACGGCTCATATAGCAAATGTGGGCGATAGTCGCACCTACCTGTACCGCCAGGGCGAGCTTTCCCAGGTAACGCGCGATCATTCCGTCGTTGCCCGCCTGGTGGAAGAGAAGGTGATTACTCGCGATGACATCTACACCCATCCCAGGCGTAACGAGATCTATCGCTGCCTGGGAGCGCATGCCTCGGTGCAGGTTGATTCCTTCACCCTATCCCTCCAACCCGGTGACAGCCTGCTGCTCTGCTCTGATGGCTTATGGGAGATGGTACGCGATCCTGAGATCCGGCATATCTTGAACTACGCTGCCCATCAACCATCCCTAGCGAGCGCTCTCCTCATCCAGGCAGCGCTGGATGCAGGTGGCCAGGACAATGTAAGTGTGATCCTCGTGCATGTGCCAACCTCCATCTGACAGCGCTGCCTCTACTAGATACCTAGCGTTTAGGTGTTGGTGTAGGCGTAGGTAGAACACCCGGGGTGGAGGTAGGTATCGTCACAGGTGTGGATGTTCCGAGGCTAATGCTGAGATCATCAAAGGTCTTAAATGCTACAACGGTCCCTCCTGTGTTCAGATAACTGCCTGTGATAGTATCTCCCGGCTGTACCAGCGGCAGCTTTGGAGCGCTTGCCGGTTTCTGGGCGGGGTTGGTCGCTGCTCTTGGTGGAGCGCTGGTATACATAGTGCTGATTATCGCTTTCTATGGGGAGTACAGCTATGCGACGAGTAGTCGTTCGATAGCTGCTCTGATCGTGAGAAAGTCCTAAAGGGGATGGGTTCCTGACCACACTACGATAGCTGCACATCAACATAGAGCCCGCAGCTCACTGAAATGCTCATTAGCATAGCACCTTGAACTGCGTTGTGCTAATGAGCAGCTGTATCCCTCACCAATTACTCGTCCAGGTGAGTTGTCTCATTTAAATGCACTACCCTTGTACCTTTACGACCCAGCTCGATCTCGGTGATTGAGGCATTCTCGTGGCGAAACTGCCAGCGTAACTTGAGGTCCACGCCCAGCAGGTGGCAAAGCAGGACCTCGATTACACCGCCATGCACTGCCCATAAGATCGTCGTCTCTGGGCAGCGCGTTTGCCAGCGCTCCAGCGCGCGCACAACACGATCACGAAGCTGGATGACCGTCTCGCCGCCGGGCGGGGCATAGATTGTGGGATCGGACAGCCAGCGCTGCACCAGGTCCGCGTCACGTGCCACGATTTCGTCGTAGGTGGAACCTTCCCACGCGCCGAATGTCATTTCGCGCAGGTCAGCATCCTCCTGCACTGGAAGCTCATGGTAGCGCGTAATCGCCTGGGCGGTAACACGCGCACGCTGCAGGTCGGATGCTGCTATGGCGGCCAGCGGTTCAGCAGCCAGGCGCTTCCCCAGAGCGGCAGCCTGCCGCTCACCCAAAGCGCTGAGTGGGATATCCGTTTGCCCTGTGAAGCGGCTCTGCACATTATAGAGCGTCTCGCCGTGGCGCACTACAATGAGGCGCACTCTACCTCCTCACCGGCAAAAGATGTGTCGTCCCGACTACCTTCATCTTTAAACAATTTATATTGAGCTACAAAGGCCTCGCTTCTGATGATGGGTATGTCCTGCAACGACGGGTACACAACAGGATACATCAGTTCCAGGTTCAGTTCTTTGTATACCTGTTGCAACTGGCGGCGCACCTTGCGCGGCAAAAACTCTTCAAAGAGGAAAAAGCAGCCCAGGCTTTCCGCGATCATCTTCTTGATGTGGCCATCCCCTTTTTTATCGTGGAAGTGAGGGCTCT